>WNFX01002898.1_pt1 | contig 17187 bp, 10 predicted proteins | sample 5400111 | NCBI WGS metagenome assembly WNFX01 (sample SAMN13153363, study PRJNA577476) | soil metagenome | isolation source: 40 cm soil or saprolite under grassland replicate 1 | place: USA:California | collected 2016-06-15 | reverse complement strand
CATGGGGAGTGGGTGAATGGAGCTTGGGTTGAAGGGAAAGGTCGCGCTCGTGACCGGATCGAGCCGCGGCATCGGCCGTGGCATCGCCCTCGCTTTCGCCGGGAGGGGTGCGATCTCCTGCTCACCGGTCGCGACGCGCGCGCGCTCGAAGACGTTGCGCAGTTGATCCGCGGCAAAGGACGCAAGGTCGCGGTGAGCGTGCTCGACCTGCGCGACCCGGGCGCAGCCGAGACGCTGATCGAGATGGCGCGGCGCGAATTCGGCGGACTCGATATCCTGATCAACAATGCCGGCGCGACCAAGCGCGGGGATTTCTTGGCGCTGACCGACGCCGATTGGGAAGACGGCTACGCGCTGAAATTTTTCGCCCATGTGCGGCTCGCGCGCGCGGCCTGGCCGCTCCTGAAGGAGCGCCGCGGCTCGCTGGTCGCGATCGGTGGCACCAGCGGACGAAAACCGGAGAAGCGCTTCACCATCGGCAGCTCGGTCAACGCCGCCGTCGCCGCCTTCACCAAGTGCCTGGCCGACCTCGGCAAGGAGGACGGCGTACGGGTCAACTGCATCCATCCGTCCCTGGTCGAGACCGAGCGGCAATGGCGGCGCATCCGCGCCGAGGTCGAGCGGACGGGCGAGCCGGAGGCAAAAATCCGCGCGCAGTTCTGTCGCGAGACCGGGATCATCCGTTACGGCAAGGTCGAGGACGTGGCGGATTTCGTCACATTCATCGTCTCCTCGCGCGCAACCTGGCTGCATGGGGCGACCGTCGATCTCGACGGCGGCGAGATCCCCGTGCTGTGATGCGGGACGCGAACTGCAGTCACGTCGCATGCCATGAACATCCTTCTCACCCCGGCGCGGATTGGTTCGCTCGACGTCCCCAACCGCATCGTCATGCCGGCGATGACGACACGCACGGCGGACGAGGAGGGTTACGTCACCGACGACACCATCGCCTACTATCTGGCGCGGGCACAGGGCGGCGTCGGCCTCATCACCATCGAGATGGCATCGCCGGAAAAGGTCGGCCGCCATCGCCGCCGCGAGGTCGGGCTTTACGACGACCGATTTCTGCCCGGCCTCACACGCCTGGTTGATGAAATTCATCGCGCCGGATCGAAAGCGTCGATTCAACTCGGCCACGGCGGTGGACATACCCGACGCGACATTTGCGGGGGGACGCCTATCGCGCCCTCGGCAATCCCGCATCCGGTCTACGAGACGACGTTCGAAACCATCGTGCCGGAGGAAATGACCAAGGCGCGCATCGGCGTCACGATCGCGGCCCACGCTGCCGCCGCGGTGCGGGCGCGCAAGGCGGGCTTCGACTGCGTCGAAATCCACGCCGCCCACGGCTACCTCATTTCGCAATTTCACGCGCCGTTCGAGAACCGCCGCACGGACGCCTATGGCGGCAGTCTCGAGAATCGCGCCCGCTTCGGGCTCGAGGTGCTGCGCGCGGTGAAGGCGGCGGTTCCCGGAATGCCGGTCGTCTACCGGCTGTCGGTTGAGGATTTCTTCCCCGGCGGATTGCCGTTTAGCGAAGGCCGCCAGATTGCGGTCTGGGCGGCGGACGCGGGGGCGGACGCGTTGCACGTTACCGCCGGGCACTATCGCTCCTTGCCATCGGCCCAGGTCGTGATCCCGCCGATGACCTTTCCGGACGCGACCTTTCTCGACTTCGCGGCCGCCGTTAAAAAAATGGTCCGCGTTCCGGTGATCGCCGTCGGGCGCCTCGGCGATCCCGCGATCGCAACCCAAGCCGTGGCCGCGGGAAAGACGGATTTCGTTGCGCTCGGCCGCACGCTCATCGCCGATCCACACTGGGTCGCGAAGCTTCGCCGCGGGGAACCGATCCGGCGATGTCTCGCCTGCAACACCTGCATCAACGAGATGCGGGGCGGGGCGCCCATCGGATGCGTGGTCAACGGTGCCGCCGGCCGCGAGACGATGTTCGCCAATCGGAGCCCGCCGCGCGGGGAGCGCATCGCCGTCATCGGCGCCGGACCAGCCGGCTTGACCTATGCGTCGCTGGTGGCCGAGCGCAACGACGTCACGGTGTTCGAAAAGGACAAGCGCCCGGGCGGCGCGTTTCGCTACGCCGGCAAGGCGCCGTTGTTCCAAGAGGTCGCGGCGAGCGAGGCGAGCTTCGAGCGCTATATCGCCGATCTCGTCGCCGCCTGCAGCGGCAAGGGCGTGGCATTCCGCTACGGCATCGACGTGACCGCCCATCCCGACCTGCTCGCGCCGTTCGACCGCCTGGTGATCGCGACCGGCGCCGCCTATCGGTCCGGCCTCGGCCCGATCGCGACCGGCATGCTCGATCGCGGCGCCGCGCGCTGGCCCGGCCTCTCCCGACTGTTCTCGGCACCGCGCTTTCGCGACTGGTTCTACTATAAGGGCCGCCACGGAACGGCCGAGCGCTTTAAGCGCCTCGCGAGACCCGCGCAAACCGTCCTCGCCATCGGCGACGCCCTTGCCGCGGGTAAGAGCAAGCAGGCGATCGCCAGCGCGTTCGAGGCCGCGCTGCTGCGGTGAGAGGGCGCCGAACCCGCGGGCGCGACCCCGCGCGGGTTGCTCTCGACCGGGAGAAGCTTGACGCCGCGATTCTTCAATTCCACGATGCCGGTTGGCCGAAGGCGCAGCCCGCGGTCCTGCGAGTTGCCATTACGTTTCGCTGATACGTCCCGCACGCGCGATCATGCTGCGATTTGCTCATGACCTCGAGTCAATTGGCTGAGTTTTACCAGGCAGGCACCATTGCACCCGACATCGAAAATCGCTGCGCACGACGGTGGTAGGGATCGGGGCGAGCTGGTGGGCTCCCGCGCCGAGAACAGCTACGACTTCGTCCGTTTCTGCGCCGCCTGTTCCGTTCTATTCAGCCATCATTTCGATCTCGCCGGGTTTCCGGAGCCGATCGTGCCGAGCTACGGCGAAGACTTCGGAGAACTTGCCGTCGAGGTTTTCTTTTGCCTCAGCGGCTTTTTGCTCTACCGGTCACTTCAGAAATCGAGCAGCTGGGCGCGGTTCGTGTGCGCGAGGTTCCTGCGCATATTTCCCAATCTCGCCTTCGTGCTCGTTGTGACCTCGGCCGCGACCTTTTTCTGGTACCGCAACTATGCCCATCTCGGGCTGCACGCCGATTATGTAGCGGATAATCTCCTGATGTTCGTGCGGGGCGTGACCCAGCTCATACCCGGCGCTTTCGCGGATTCCGTGCGGCCGACGGTCAACGAGCCGCTCTGGAGCCTGCCATACGAGCTGTGGCTCTACGCCGTCCTTGCGCTGATCGTCGCTCTTGGCGGCCGGCGGAGCGGCACCGGCATCGTTCTGGGCACGCTCCTCGTCGGGATTGCCTGGAGTGCGACACCGCTCCTCGGCGAATTCGACATCGGTCCCTTGGAAAGCTCCGACTTGTTCAAGCTGGGCTCGTTCTTCCTGTCCGGTGCCGCGCTGGCGGTCTTTTGGCCGCATATCGGCAGGCACGCCCTCGCCATTGGAGTGACGGGGCTGATCGGAATTGCTGTTGTTCGCCACCTGTTGCCGATCGATACCATCCTTCAATCGCTCGCGGTTGCGGCGGCGACCATCGGCCTGGGCAGTTCCAGGGTCATGGCATGGTTCTCGAAGGGAGGCGATGCATCCTACGGAATGTATGTTTTTGCCTGGCCGGTGCAGCAATTTTCCTTACTGCTCATCGAGCCGTTCTGGCTGTCGATGCTGGCCGCCTTTCTGACCACGACCGCGCTCGGCTACGCAACGTGGCACACCTTCGAGAAACAGGCGCTGGCATATCCCAACCACTTTGCGCGGATGTTTCGAAAAGCCGATCGGCCCGATCGACTCTTATCAGCGCCGTAGGCGATGCACAGCACATTGTAAAACCGTTGCGCTGGCGTGCCGTGCACGTCGGCGAATTGCGTCATCGTGGGCGGCGCTGTTGCGGCGTCCGCCTCAGTCTTATACGCGTAGGCGACGCCCCCGATCAGCCTGCGCGCCTCGGCCTTCCCGAGATGCAGCATGATGTAGGCAGATACCTGGTCGGCGGCGTCTTCCTCGCGCCCGAGCACCGGCACGCGCAGCAGCTCGAACAGGGCGTGGGCGAATTCGGTGTCGAACAGCGGACCCACGATGGCGTCGGCCGGCGTGACGCCCGCCGCCGTCGTTTGCGCGGGCATGGTCTTCCAGAGTTGATCGATATATTCGTAGCAGACCGTTATGACGTTGCTTTCATAGAAGGCATTGGCATCCCCATCGCATCCCTCCAGCTTCACCAGCAACGCGCGCGGCAGTCGGAACGGGGTGAGAAGCCGTTGCAACTTCTCGAGGAAGCGCCGTTGACCGAGTTGCTCGTAAATCGCCCGATGCGCGGGATCCTTGGGAGGCACGTAGCTGACGCTCACCCGGCTGTCCCGGTCGGCTGCCGCCTGCGCTCGCGTCAGGATCTGAGGCACGAGCACCGTCCAGGTGACGACCAGCACCACGACCGCTTTCATCGCATTCTCCCTTATGCCGATCCTTGTGACGATCGGCGCTCTTTGAGTGCGACTCATCTTTCAAGACGCGGGTGTCGCCACGAAGCAGGATATGACCAGTCAAGGATCGCGAAGAGGTCGGGCGTGCCGCGGTAGGACGAGGTCATCGACCGCGGGGCTATTCTGCCGCCACCCTGGGAACGAAACAGTCCGCCAACGCCGCCCGCGCGCTCGCCGCAACAGGGTGGTCGGGCGCGAGACTACGGCGATACAGCTTCGCCGGATTTCCGCACCAGGCGGTATGGGGGTCGACCACTTCGCCCTTCATGAGGTAGGAATCGGCGTCGAGTACGGAATAATCGCCCATGGTCACCCCATAATGCGCGAACGCAGCGGGCCCCAAGGTGCAGCCCTTGCCGATCCGCACGTGGTCGGACTTGAACACGCCCTCCTCGAGCGAGTGCGCCTGCAGGACGCTGGCTTCGTTGAGGTTGGCATAGTCGCCGATCTCCACCAACGTCCGGTCCGTCATTATGCATCCGCTGTCATAAACTTTTCGGCCGATCCTGACGCCCATCAGGCGCCAGATCAGACCCTTGAGCGGCGTGCCGCCGAACAGCCGCACGAGCGGCGAATCGGAAAGCTTCCAATGGCGCTCGTGGAACCAGAAATACCGATCGTAGATCGTGACCATCTTGGGCTCGAGGCGTCCGAACCTGAGGCTCGCGCGTTCAAGCAGCGCGTAGAACAGGACCGCCCCTGAGGACGTGCCGGCGGCGGCGGCGAACAGCGCAAGCACGCCGTAGTGCGGATAGTTCAGCAGCGCCGCGTGCCAGGCCACCAAGGTGGCGAAGAAGAACAGCCAGTGGGCGAGCAGGAACAGCACGCCGGTCGCCAGATTGTAGCGGTTCTTCTGTCGCAGGCGCTGCCGGCGGGTTTCCGCGCTCAAGGCGTCCATGGGGGCCTTGTCGCGATCGACAACGCGCGGAATCTCGAAACAGGGGGAGCCCAGCAGGCCGACATTCTCGCGCACGGGTCCGTCGATCGGGATCATCACCTTGGTACCGAGGAGGCAATTCGCGCCGGTGCGGCCGTCGGGCGGGTAGTGGATGTTGTTGCCGAGGTAGTTATGATCTCCGACTCTGGTTCGGACGAGTCGGAACGACGAGCTCGACTGGTACATGTTGATCATCGACAGGCCGTCGGACACCATCGTTCCGCTGCCGATGTCGCAGAGAAACGGATTGTCGTGCTGTTGGTTGGTGCCGAAATTCGAGCCGGTCTGCTCGACCTTGTTCAGGTTCCAGCCGACAAGCCGCATGTAGTGGACGATCGCGGAGCTGTCGCCGAACAGCAGATTGAAGAAGCGCGAATTGCTGAACTGCGCGATCAGTGTCTGCAGCCGGTAGTGAAAGCCATAGAGGGAATAGGTCTTGTCGGTCTCGAGGAAGAACTGGCAAATGCGCGGCATGACGATGACGGCGAGCACTCCGGCCGCCAGCGAGCCGAGGAAGGCGGCGAGGGAGACCGGCAGCAGTCCCCATGTCAGGGCGTCGCCGCCGCCCGCGAATCCGGGGGAGTAATGCTCCCAATAGGTCAGCAGCAAAATCGGCACCGGAATGACGATGGCGAACAGGACCAGGAGCTGCATCGCGTCGACGAGCCCGCGCTGGAAGGCAGAGCAAGGCGTGCTCGCGATCGGGCAGTAGTCGGACGTCGTCTCCTGCGCGGGGGAGCCGTGATAGCGCTTGCCGTCCGGGATGCGCTGGCTGCTCCGCAAGGAGGAGGCATGCCCGAGCTGCGTGTTGTTGCCCATGACAGTGCCGATGTCCAGCACGCTGGCTTCGCCCACGAACGCGTTGCTGCCGATCTCGACCGGTCCGGTATGAATGAAATTGGCCTGCGCCCGATACCCCAGCAGGATCGAGTCCTTGCGCAGAATCGTGTTGTCGCCGATGGTGATGAGGTCGGTGCAGATCGGAACGAACCGACACTCGACGACGACGTTCGACCCGATTCTCGCGCCCAGCAGGCGCAGATAAAGGTTGTAGACCGGGCTGCCGTAGAAGACCACGACGGGCGCGCTGCGAACAAGTGTCTTGACCATCCAGAAGCGGAAATAGCGCAGACTCCAGATCGGGATGGACTGAGGTTTCCATCGTCCGATGAGCAGCCACTTCGCGCCGATGGGGATTGCGGTCAATACGACGAAGGACCCCACGGCAAACGTCACGCTGCGAAGGTAGACCTTGAGCGGATTGTCGGCCGCCTCATAGGTCCATTCGAGGCCCGCATCGAAGAACCACAGACCAAGCAGGCAGCTCACGGCATAGAACATGAGCTGAAGGGCGCCGCACCCGTAATAGGAGAAGTTTGACGGGACGTGGAACGGCTCACGTTTCACCGTGGTGACCGTCTCGTCGGCATGGTGACGCAGGTGTTCGGCGAGTTTGGCGACCGTCGGGTTCAGATAGACGTCGCGCATCGACACGTTGGACATGCCTTCGCGCTGGCGGATGCGGGCGCAGAAGCGTGCCATCAGCAGGGAGTTCGCCCCGAGGTCGTCGAAGAAATGGTCCTCGGTTGAAACGTGATCGACCTTGAGCACCTCGGTCAGCGCCTGCGCGAGGAAGCGCTCGCTCTCCGTCTTGGCGGCGACCAATTTCGTGCGGTCCGAGAGGCGCGGCCGTTTGGGCTTGGGCAGCTGCCTGTGGTCCGCCTTGTTGCCGATCGTCATCGGAATGAACGGCAGCTCTTCAAGATAGGCGGGGACCATGTAGCGCGGCAGCCGGCTTCGCAGCGCTTGCGTAAGCTCGCCGTGCGACAGGATCGATGCGTCTTGCTTAAGCGCATAGTAGGCCACGAGCTCGAGTTGGCCCGGCTCGGGCTCGTAGGTCGTCACCACCGCTTGCGCAATCTCCGGCAGATCCAGCAGTACGGATTCGATTTCGATGAGCTCGATCCGGTAGCCGCGGATCTTGACCTGAGTGTCGATGCGGCCGTGATACTCGATCTCTCCTTCCTCGTTGAAGCGGCCGAGGTCGCCGGTCCGATAGATCCGCTTCGAGGGATTGTTGGGGACGGCCAAGAAATCGGCGATGAACTTCTTTCGGGTGAGCTCCTCGCGGTTCAAGTAGCCGGCGGCGAGCCCGATGCCGGCGATCCCGATTTCTCCGAGCGCGCCCGGAGCTGCGGGGTGATCCGCGGCGGGATCGAGAATTATGATGGAATAGGTCGGCAGCGGCAGCCCGATCGTGACCGGCCTGTCCGGGGTCAATTCCGCCAATGTCGCGGTGACGGTAGCCTCGGTCGGCCCGTAGGAATTCAGGATGGTCCGTCGCGGACGATGCCAGCGGACCACGAGGTTGTGCGGGCAGGCCTCGCCGCCGACGAGTAGGAGCCTGAGCTGCGGCAGCTCCGTCTCGATTGTCCCGAGCAGGGTCGGGCAGCAACACAGCCCCGTGACCTTTCGTTCCCGCAGGAAGTCGGCGAGTTCATCCCCGAGCAACGTGACGCCCGGAGGGCCGGGGACGAGGGTCGCGCCGGTCATCAATGGCACCCAAATCTCCTCAACGGAGAAATCGAAGGCGATCGTCATGCCCTGATAGACGCGATCGCCAGGCTTGAACCCGTACCGCTCCGACGCGACCCGCACGAAGTTGCAGATGCTGGGGTGCTCAATGACGACGCCCTTGGGATTGCCGGTCGTTCCCGAGGTATAGATGATGTAACAGATCCGATCGATCGGCGGCCCGACCTCGCCGTCGTCCAGCGGCCTGCTCGCTTTCGCATCGATGGCCTGCTTGGCGGTGTCGAGCAGGACTTGGCGCAGGTCGAACGCGGCGAGCCGCGCGCCGAAGCCGGACATCGACACGATGGCTTTGACGTTTGCGTCGGTCAGGATGAAGCCGACGCGCTCCCCCGGGAAGCCCGGGTCGAGCGGCACATACACGGCGTTGACCTTCATCACCGCCAGCAGCGCGACATAGGTCTCGACCGATTTGTCGAGCAGGAGACCGACGCGATCGCCGGGTTCAATCCCCCAGTCGATCAGGTAGCGGGCAACCTGGTTGGCACGGCTGTCGAGGCTGCGATAGGTGATCGCGGCTTCGTCGGTGACGACCGCCTCGTTCTCGGCGAAACGCAGGCAAGCTTGTTCCAGGAGATGATGAAGCCGCTCGCCCTCCTTCCATCGGAGGGCGTCGTCCTTGTTGGACAAAACCAGCGGCCGAACGCTCGTTCGTTCCGAGCGTTCGACGGGTACGAGGAGGCCAGCCGGCTTTGCCACTTCCCCCGACGGGCCAGGCTCCATCCTACGAGCCATCGCAGTACTCTGGACACTGTCGACGCCGCGCGCCCGCAAAAACGCGCCTAGGCCGCGGAACCGTAGACGGCTGCGGCTTCAAGCTGATGGGTCGACTCGCCTGTGAGGTCCCTCTTGCGGCGTCAATGCGCTCTTCGGGGAGCGCACATTTTTCCTCCATTAGTATGGAAAGTCGTAGATGAACGGAGGCTGAATGAAAAGGGGGATCGTTGCCGCAGCCCTACCGCCGCCACCGCGGTGCAATGAGACTGTCGGGTCAAGCACGATCTCGCCCGGCCCCGCACAAATCGGCGACCGCGAGCGCGACGATCTTGGTCGCGGCGCGCAGGTCGTCGAGGCGCAGGTTCTCGTTGGCGTCGTGCGCGTTCGCTTCGCGAATCGAGCGCGGCCCGGCGCCGTAGAGCACGATCGGAATGCCCGCCGCCGCGTAATGGCGCGCGTCGGTATAAAGCGGCACGCCGGTCACGGGCGCGTCGACGCCCAGGATCTGCTTCGCGCGGCGTTGAATTGCGGCCACGATCCGATCCGTGCCCGGCTGCGGCCTCAGCGGCGCGGCCGACAGAAGTTGGCGCACCGCGACCTTGATTTGCGGATTGTGCCTGGCCGAAGTCGCGATCAGCTCGCGCAGCTCGGCTTCGACCTCGGCAGGGTTCTCTTCCGGAATCACGCGACGGTCGATGCGAAAGACGACCTGATCCGGAACCACATTGGTGTTGATGCCGCCCTTGACCAATCCGACGTTCAGGGTCGGCGAGACGATGCCCGCCGTGCCGGAGCGTATGCGCGGGAGCGTCGCCCGATGCGCGTAGAGCGCGGCGAGAATGGCGTTGGTCGCTTCGAGCGCGTCGACGCCGGCCTCCGGCATGGCGGCATGCGCCTGCTTGCCCGTAACGGTCACCTCGAGATGCAGACAGCCGTTATGCGCGGTGACCACCGAATAGGAAAAGCCAGCCGCGATCACCGCGTCGGGCCGCACCAGCTCCTGATCGAGCAGCCATTTCGGGCCGACGATACCGCCGGCTTCCTCGTCATAGGTGAAGTGAAGTTCGAGCGTTCCGCCGAGCTTGCCGCCCTGTACGGCCGCTGCTTTCAACGCGAGCAGCGCCCAGGTGTAGCTGGCAAAATCCGATTTCGATACCGCCACGCCGCGTCCGTACATGACCGGACCGTGCGCGCCGTTCTCGATGACCGCCCCGTAAGGATCGAGGCGCCATCCGAGGCCAGCCGGCACCACGTCCCCGTGGGCATTGAGCGCGACGACCGGCCCGTCGCCGAAACTATGGCGGACGATGAGATTGGTCACACTCTTCATGCCGGCGGCCTCAACCGCCGCACGCGGCACCTCGTGCGTCTCGACCGCAAGACCGAGCCGGTCCAGCAGTTGCCGCGCGCGTTTCGCGTGCGCAGCGCAATCCCCGGGCGGATTGTCGCTTGGCACCTTAACCAACTCGGCGAGAAATTCGGTCTCGCGCGAGAAATCGCGATCGACGAACGCAGCGATGACGTCCGCCTGCGTCATGACGTTTCAGCCAGCCGAACCACGGCATCGAGCATCACGCGCGCCGCGATATCGGCATCCTCGGCGCTGACGATCTCGCGCGGCGAATGACTGACGCCGCCGTTTCCGCAGCGCACGAACAGCATGGCGACGTCGGTGAGGCCGTCGAACATCATGGCATCGTGGCCGGCGCCGCTCGGAAGATGGCGGGGCGTCTCGCCCGCGCGTGCCACGGCATCGGCCAAGAGCGACTGCAGGCGCGGCGAGCACCGCACCGCGGCCGTTCGCTGCACTTCCGTGCTCTCGATGATGACGCCGCGTTTTGCCGCGATACGGGCGATCTCCGCCCTGACGTCGGACACGGCGGCATCGCGCGTCGCGTCATCGCCGGCGCGGATATCGAGTGTGAGCTCGCAGCGGCCCGGAATGATGTTGATCGCGCCGTTGGGAACGGCGAGCTGCCCCACGGTGCCGACGAGCGTGGGCGCCTGCGCGCAGCGCTTTTCGACGTAGAGCACGAGCTCGGCCGCCGCCGCCGCCGCGTCATGCCGCCGCGCCATCGGCACGGTGCCGGCATGGCCGGCCGTTCCGGTGATCGTGACCGTCGAGCGAACGGAGCCGGCAATGGCGCTCACGATCCCGACCGGCAGCCCCTCCTCGAGCAGAACCGGGCCTTGCTCGATGTGGACCTCGAGATATCCCATCAGCTCCTCGCGGCCGCGCGCGAGCGCGGGGATCTCCGCCGGATCGAGACCCGCATCCCGCATGACCGCCGCCAAGGTGTGGCCGTCGGCGTCGCGCCGTTCGAGCAGTTTGCCGTCGAACCGTCCCGCCACCGCGCGGCTGCCGAGAAAGCTCGACGAGAAGCGCACGCCCTCCTCTTCCGAGAATGCGATGACGTCGAGATGAAACGGCAACTTGCGGCCAAGCCGCTTGAGGTGCTCGACCAGCACAAGCGCGGTCAGGATGCCCAGCCGGCCGTCGTATTTGCCGGCGTTGCGGACCGTGTCGTAGTGCGACGCCATGATCAGCGTGCGCGCCCCCGGATCGGCCGCGGCGTGACGCCCGATGACGTTTGCGACCGCGTCGATCTCGGTGATCAGTCCCGCTTGGCGCATCCAGTTGCGGATTTCCGCGGCGACGGAGCGGTGCGCGGGCGAAAGATAGGTGCAGGTCAATCCGTCGGAGATCTCCGACCATTGCGCGAGGCGCTCGGCGAGCTCCATGATTCGCTTGCCGAACGCGCCCGGCTCGCTGCCGCCAAGCCCATACATCGCTTCCGTCACCATACCCATGCCTATTTCGTCGGCACAGCTCTTGCAACGTTCAACACGCGTCTGTCATCCTGCCGCGGCTTGACCGAGAGAAGAATTGGCCGAAGGTAAAGAGGGGATTTGCCGTCGTGATTGCGGTGCTCACCGAGTGGTCGAGCCTCATCGTCCGATGGCTGCACGTCGTCGCTAGCATCGCTTGGATCGGCAGTTCATTTTATTTCATCCATCTCGATCTCAGCCTCAAGCCGCGATCGGGCCTGCCGCAAGGCGTCCAGGGCGACGCCTGGCAGGTCCACGGCGGCGGCTTCTACCACATGGTGAAGTATCTCATCGCTCCCGCCCGCATGCCGGATGAGCTCACCTGGTTCAAGTGGGAAGCCTACACCACCTGGCTCTCCGGCTTCGCGCTGCTCGTGATCGTCTACTATCTCGGCGCGGAACTCTATCTCATCGACACAGCCGTGCTCGATCTGACCGCACCGACTGCCGCGGCCGTCGCGTTCGCAAGCCTCGTGCTCGCCTGGCTCATCTACGAGGCGCTGTGCCGGTCCGCGCTCGGCCGGCACGAGGTTGCGCTCGCGTTGGTGGGCTACGTCTTTCTCGTCGCGCTCACCTATGGCTTTACTCACGTGTTCAGCGGGCGCGGCGCCTTCACCCAGATCGGTGCGCTGATCGGCACCATCATGGTGGCGAACGTCTTCGTCATCGTCATCCCGAACCAGAAGAAGACCGTCGCCGCGCTGCTCGCCGGAAAAGAGCCCAATCCGGCGTGGGGCGAAGAGGCCAAGCAACGCTCGGTCCACAACAACTATCTCACGCTGCCAGTCGTCTTTTTGATGATTGCCAATCATTACCCGCTGATGTTCGCGACCCGCTTCAACTGGCTGATCGTCGCGATCGTGCTGGCGATCGGTCCCGTCATCCGTCACTTCTTCAATTGCCGGCACGAGGGCAAAGGCAACCCGTGGTGGACGTGGGGCGTGGCCGCCGCCGGGATGGTGGCCGTGGCATGGCTGTCGAGCGCCGGACCCGCGGACATCGCTCCACGCGCCGATCGAGTCGACATCAAGGCGGCGCACAATGCGATCCTCATCCGCTGCAGCATGTGCCACCGCCACGAGCCGGTGTGGCCGGGGGTGCACGCGCCGCCCAAAGGGGTCGTGCTCGACGATCCCGACAACATCCGCCGTCATGCGCATCTGATCGAGATCAACGCGGTGCGCTCGAACGCCATGCCGCCGGGCAACGTTACCGCGATGACGGCGCAAGAGCGCCAAATCCTCGCGGCCTGGCTCGCCGCTGGCGCTCCGGCACAGTGACGAGCCATTGAGACGGGCCGCGTGGACCGCCTGCATCTGCTTGTGAGTTCCGCTACGCTGCGCCGCTCTCGTCAAGCGGACTTCGGCAATCACTGTGCGGGCGCATGAAAATCGCGACCTTCAACGTTAACAATGTCAACAAGCGCCTCGCCAATCTGCTCGACTGGCTGCGCACCGCCAAGCCCGATGTCGTCTCGCTGCAGGAGCTCAAGGCTGCGGATTCGGAGTTTCCGCAGGCCGCGCTCGCGAAAGCGGGTTATGGCGCGGCTTGGCGCGGCCAAAGGTCGTGGAATGGAGTCGCTATCCTCGCCCGCGATTTCGAACCCATTGTCACGCGCACGGAGCTGCCGGGCGAACCCATAGACACGGAGAGCCGCTATATCGAGGCGGCCGTGCACGGCGTGCTGATCACGTCGCTCTATGCCCCGAACGGCAACCCACAGCCCGGCCCCAAATTCGCGTACAAGCTTGCTTGGATGGAGCGCCTCGCGAGGCATGCCGAGGAGCTCTATGGCGCAGGCGTCCCAGTCGTGCTCGCGGGCGACTACAACGTCGTGCCGACGGACCGCGATATCTATCCAACCAAATCCTATGCCAAAGACGCTCTCCTTCAGCCGGAAAGCCGCGCGCTTTTTCAGCGCATTCTGGGCCAAGGTTGGGTTGACGCGATCCGGGCGCTGCACCCTGAGGCGCCGATGTACACGTTCTGGGACTACATGCGAAACCGATGGCCTCGGGACGCTGGGCTTCGCATCGATCATTTGTTGCTGAGCGCCCAAGCGGCGAAGCGCCTTGTCGGCGCCGGCGTCGATCGTGAAATTCGTGCGAGACCAGGCGCCAGCGATCACGCCCCGGCGTGGGTCGTGCTGCGCGATGACGCGAAGGCGCTGGGCAATTCTCCGAGGCCCAAAGCGAAGACCGCGCGCGGCGCGGCGCGACGGAACGCGCCAACGCCTCCCCGTCGACCATTGTTGGTGATCGACGGGGACTCTTTCGCGCATCGCGCCTACCATGCTCTACCTAAGACCATATTGAGACGCGGAGGCCGGCCTGCGGGTGCCATCCTTGGCTTTGCGAATTTTCTGCTGAAGTTCTACCGGATGGAGCAGCCGCGCACTGTGCTCGTCGGTTGGGACACGTTAGACGCGCCGACCTATCGTCACCAGCAATTCCCGGCCTATCAGAGCGGCCGCGAATTCGATGACGAATTGCTCGAGCAACTTGACGTGTTGCCCGAATTCGTCGCCGCATGCGGTTTTGCGAATGCCAAGGCGTCCGGGTACGAAGCCGACGACTTCCTTGCCGCCGCGGTCGCGGCCGAAGAGCGGCGGGGCGGCACCGTCCTCGTCGCGAGCGGCGACCGCGATACATTCCAGCTCGCCTCCGCCCACACGACGATTCTTTATCCAGTTCGCGCGGGCGAGATCGCCCGGATCGGGCCAGCCGAGGTGCGCTTGCGCTACGGGGTCGATCCCCACCAGGTTCCGGATTTCATCGCGTTGCGTGGCGACCCGTCGGACAAGCTGCCGGGGGTTGCGGGACTGGGAGCGGCGGGAGCAGCACAGGTGTTGCGGACATACGGCACATTGGAGAACGCCCTTAAGGCAGGTCGCTTTCCGGCGCAGGCCAAGGATTTGCGGCTATTCCGATCGATCGCCACCATGGACCGCAAGGCACCATTGCCTCGCCTCAGCGGGCAAAAGCCGACCTGGCGCAAGGCGGCTGCGCTGGCGCGAGCATGGGAGCTCAAGCAACTGCCCAAGCGGCTCGACGATCTGGCGGCGCAAAGCAGCTCCGCCAAACCCTCGAGGTGACTAGCCGCACGGCCGATACGATCAACCAGTGGCGCACTATGCTGGATGTTTCTGGCGGGCCTGCCGTTCGCGAGACTCGCTTAAGGGCGAATGCAGTTTTGGGAACCGATAACCACGATGTCAGCCGTGGTGCCAGCTGGGCGGTAAAAGCGCATTTTTGTGATCGCCATCACATCGCGAGCGCATTTTTGTGATCGCCGTCACATCGCGAGCGCAACGGCCGAGCTAGGTTCGCATTTGTCGATCGTACCGCAAATGCGGTTCTCACGTTCGACGTTCCTCCGAAACACTCAGCTCCGCTCACGCGGGGCTTTTTTTCGCGAGGTCGCAAACAGCCACGCTTATTCAATCACCTCGTCCGCGCGCACGAGCCCACGCGATCGCGGGCAAGGAGACCAGCACAGCGAGCCGCTTGGCCCGCTCGCGCTGCTGCGCGCGCGGGAAGGCCCACGAGGCCGCCGAAAGGCATGGTGAATTCTCGCCGTCTCATGCGGCCCTTCGTAACGTTATGGCCACACTCAATTCAGCTCAACATACCAGACCAATGTCTGATTGCCTCGCACGCTACGTCGCCGATCTCTTCCAGTCGGTTCACTGCTATTCGCGCGAGTGTAACGCAGCTCACAAAGTTCTTCCGGTTCCCCCTCTAAACTCCGCCGCGGCGCACAACGATGTCAGTTTGGCATCAGGAGGAGGACATGGGACCCAGAGCAACGAGGTTCGCACTCGTCTTCTGGATGGCCCTTGCGGTGGCGGTGATCATCCTGGCGATCAAACCGTGGGCGGGCGCGCGAGACTCGCAGAGCAAGTCGGCGGCGCCAATTCCGGCGCGGGACATCATCTACCGGCCGCAATACTGGAAAGTGTTTTGAGGGCACGGCAGGCGGTCCGAGGAACAAACAACGCCTTTCTGACCCCGCATCAGGCGTGTCGCGACGGATGCCCGCAGCACCGCCCTCTCTGCGCAAGACACGCTTCGGCCGAAGCTGTATATGATACCGCCCGCGGTTGATCAGCTCACGTCACTGTCGTCGGTTCGAAATATGGGTCCCCGCAACCGGGATCCCCGCAGCGCGAGCGTCGCGGTTGCGTTTCGCGGGGACGACCCTGTGATGCCGAGCCAAGCAATCCGGATTGCGTATGACAGGCCATGTCCCCGGCTGATTTCTCCAAATATCCCCGCGATCTCACCGGTTACGGCCGCGACCCGCCCGATCCGCGCTGGCCCGGCGGCGCGCGTATCGCCGTCCAGTTCGTGGTCAATTACGAGGAGGGCGGAGAGCGCAACATCCTGCACGGCGATGCGACCTCGGAAGCGTTTCTCTCCGACGTGCTCGGCGCGAAGCCTTGGCCGGGAGCGCGCCACATGAACGTGGAATCGATGTACGAATACGGCTCCCGTGCCGGCTTTTGGCGGCTGTGGAGGTTGTTCACGCAACGCGACGTGCCGGTAACCGTGTTCGGCGTCGCCAGCGCGCTAGCGCGTTCATCCGAGGCGGTCGCGGCGATGCGCGAAGCGCGATGGGAGATCGCGAGCCACGGCCTCAAATGGATCGACTACAAGGACGTGCCTGACGAAGAGGAGCGCGCGCATCTTGCCGAGGCGATTCGCGTCCACACGCAGGCGACCGGCGAGCGCCCGCTGGGCTGGTATACCGGCCGCACCTCGGTCAACACCTTGAAGGCCGTGCTCGACGAAGGCGGCTTCCTTTATTCGTCCGATTCCTACGCCGACGATCTGCCCTATTGGGTCAACGGGCCGAAGGGGCCGCATCTGATCATTCCCTATACGCTCGATGCCAACGACATGCGGTTCATCAATGCGCAGGGCTTCGGCAGCGGCGATGAGTTTTTTACCTATCTCAAGGATGCCTTCGACCTGCTCTATGCCGAGGGCGAGCGGACGCCCAAAATGATGTCGATCGGGTTGCACTGCCGCTTGGTCGGGCGTCCGGGACGAGCGGCTGCGCTCACGCGTTTTCTCGACTATGTCGCCGCGCGCGAGCGGGTATGGCTCGCGAGGAGGCTCGACATCGCGCAGCACTGGCATCGCGAGCATCGCTCGCTCGCCGCTGCCGCCCCGGTGATCCGGTAGCACGACATGACGAAGATTGCGCTCGCAAGCCTCAATGCGGCGGACGAGGCCGGCTTCATGGCCGCGCTGGGCGATGTGTACGAGCACGCGCCGTGGGTGGCGCAAGCCGCGTCCAGGCAGCGGCCATTCGCCACGCTTGCCGCTCTGCATGCGGCGATGATGGCCGCGGTGCGCGCCGCGCCGCCGGATCAACAGCTGGCATTGATCAACGGCCATCCCGACCTCGCGGGCAAGGCGGCGCGCGCAGGCACTATGACGGTGGATTCCAAGGCGGAGCAGGCGAGCGCCGACCTCGACCGCCTGTCGGAAGCGGAATTTGCGCAGTTCCATCGCCTCAACAACGCCTACCGCGAGAAGTTCGGCATGCCATTCATCATCTGCGTACGGC
>WNFX01008462.1_pt1 | contig 17188 bp, 14 predicted proteins | sample 5400111 | NCBI WGS metagenome assembly WNFX01 (sample SAMN13153363, study PRJNA577476) | soil metagenome | isolation source: 40 cm soil or saprolite under grassland replicate 1 | place: USA:California | collected 2016-06-15 | reverse complement strand
CGGCGCGGCCGTTCGGCTGCGCGAGCAAGGCCTGCTGCTCGTCGGCGGTGAGCGAGCGCGGCAACCGTTGCGGCCGGCGAGGGCCCGCTTTCGTGTGACTGCGCGCGTTACCGGGCCTGCTGGCTGCGGGAGTCGGTTCGGGCTGCGGGATCGACGTGGGTTGGCTGCTCATTGGTGCTCGGCGGCAGAGACCCGGGAACGGCGCTTCTAGGGTGTCTATCGGCGCGACGCGGTCGACTCTTGACGAAAGCGGGCACCTATGCGGGAACGCGAACTGCCTGCAAATCGGCACGTTTCCGCTCAAGAGTAGCCACGTAAACGCCGATACCTCCTATCAGCGGAACGAATCTCGAAAGGGGTAGGTGGACGTGACGGCACTGCTTACGGTCAGCGAGGTCGCGAAGGAGCTGCGCCTCGCGCCGGTCTCGGTTCATAGACGGATCAGGGACGGCCAGCTGCAAGCGGTGAAGCTCGGCGCCGCGCACAACTCGCCCGTCCGCGTACGCGAGTCGGAGCTCGAGCGGTACGTCGAATGCGTCTTGCGGCGCAGGCTGAGGCTGCACGATGACCGAGCGCGCAGACGTGCTTAGTCGACCACGGTTCGCGCGGCTCGAGGGCCGGGCTCGTGTTCCCATGGGCGAGCCCGGCCCGACAGACCAGCAGGGAGGTCACAGGTGAGCGAGTTCGCGCCCGAGTACGGCGACTGGCCGGCTGAGGCGGACGCGGTCGCCGGCAACATCGACCATCTCGACGTCGACGCCGAGCCTGACTACGGCTACGACGACGGGAGCGATCTCCTGCCATGGGAGCCGGGGGCCGAGATCGACACCCAGTCACCCGAGTTCCAGGAAGCCGCCCGCGAATACGCGCGCGAGCACGTGCAGAGCACCATCGAGCACCTGATCCAGGAGAACCTCGCGCCGCTCGGAGCCCAGATGGAAGCGGCGCTCGAGGAGCAGCAGCTCGCCGCCGGGCAGGCTCAGGCCGACGGGATCCTTGAAGCCGCCGGACTTGACGAGGCCGGCCGCGACCAAGCCTTCGGAATCGCCGACGCGTTCGTCAACACCTACGCCCAGGAACTCGGCGTGCCGCCCGACGTGTGGATCGCGGCCCTCGCCGACTACAAGGGCGTTTCAGTACCGGAGGCGGCGCAGATGATCCTTGAGGAGACGGCAAACGTCGTGCAGCACCAGGATCGGATGGCCGGCGCCAAGGACGAGTTCGACGTCCTCCACCGCTACTTCCAGCCCATCACGCCGGTCCATTCGACCGCGCCGGGCCATCCGCCGGGCGGCCCGGGTGGCGACGAGTTCTCTGTGCTCCGCAAGTGGTTTCCAAATAACTGAGGAGGAGGCAATCGAAATGCACAAGCGCGACCCCCAGGTTTTCCGGAACGTCATGGAGAAACTCGGCCGCGGCGAGATGAGTGTCCCGGATGCCGACAGGATCTTCCGGGCGCACGGGATGCGGCCAGTCACCGGATTCGAGCGCCGTCAGGCTGAGAAGGCGACCGCGGCTCGCGCAGCGTCGGGCAAGCATTTCGGTCCGTTCCCCGCGGGCGCGAGGCCGTCCTACCTGAAGAAACAGCCGTGATCGCTCCACGTCGCCGCGGTTCATGAGCCGATGCGTTACGGGCCCGGCGCCGCCGCGTCACGCGCGAATAAGGTAGACGCGCAGAAGATCGCGGTCCAGTACCACGTCGACCACTACGCGGAGGCGCCGCGACAACACGCTCGCGCGTTGCGTTCCTTGGGTGTGCCGGTGGCGAAGATCCGCGCGCTTCACGTGCGCACAACCGGCGCGGCCAAGGGCGCCTCGACCGTCGGCGCTGCTGCCGGCCGTCTAGCACCGAAGCAGACGCAGGGGCAGCGACTCGCCAAGCAGGAGTCCGACGCGACGAAGGCGCGGTTCAAGTCCGACATCGCGGCACGAGCAAGGGTCGCGCAGCGGGCGGGGCTTCCCGGCGGGCCACATGGGTTCGGGGAGCGTTTCGTCGGCGACCTCATCACCGCCGCCGTGTACTCGCCGGTCGGGATGGTCCGTGCCGGGGGCGCGTTGAAGGGCGACATCGGCTCGACGATCCACGGGAAGCCGACGCTGCGGCGCAGCGGCAAGATCGCGAAGGCAGTCGGGACCGGGATCAAGCAGGACTTCCAGCATCCGCTCCGCCATCCCGGCTTCACCGCTCTCGACATCTCGGGGCTCGCGTCCGCTGGCGTCGGCACGGGTGCCCGTATCGGCGCGGCGGGGCGAGCGATCGCAGCCGGCGAGTCTGTCGGACGAGCTCTCACTAAGCGAACCTCTGAGGGCGGTTCCGTGCTGCATCGCCCGCCTGCAGGCCGCCGCACCTACCAGCTGAACGGCCTCAAGGCGGAAGTCCCGACCTCGAGGAACCCTCTGATCCGGGCAGGCCAGAAGGCGCACGCCCGCGCGTTGAATGCCCGCCCCGAGTCCCGTGCGCTCGCGAAGCGGGTCGGGGGTGCGCTCCAGGCCGAGCGGCGCGTCACCGAGCCCGCAGCACGCGCAGGAGCAGCCGCAACCGCCCACCGAGGCCGGAGACTCTCCACGCCGCAGCAGACGGCGCTCAGGGTCGTCGCCGAGGGGCAGCCGATCGCCGAACGGATCAGGTTCCACCAGGAACAGGCCGCGAAGGCGAAGCTCGGCTCGCGGGAGCTGCTGCAGCACCGCAACGAGGTCGCGCTCCTCACCGCCGCCCGCCGCTACGTCCACAACGTCAACGGTGCACCGGAGCTCCGACCCGAGTTCCCGCGGCTGCACGCCGCCTACGCGGCAGCGGGAAAGAGCGCTGGACGCCGCACAAAGATCATGGGTGAGCTCGGCATGGAGCCGACGCAGCTCGAGGGGCGCGTCCAGGGCCCGGGCCGTGTGATCGGCGGCGCGAAGTACGAGAAGCCGACACCGGGGAAGCTCGGCAAGCCGTCGCCCGCTCTCAAGCGCAGCCGGCAGCGGGTGGGCACGTTGCAGCGCCGCTTCGACAAGGCTCTCGGCACCGCGATCCAGGAAGAGCAGCGCGCACGTCCCCGAACACGCCAGCAGGCGGTCGAGTTCGTCGCCAACGTCGACCGCCGCTACGCGAAGCTGATCGACACGATGGCGTCGACACACGTGAAGCCCGCCGGTGTTGTCGCCCGGCGCAACGCACGCAACGCGAAGCTCGAGCGCCGCGGCTGGCCGACAAAACCAACCCTGACGCACGAGGCGCGGCTACACGCCGAGCGGCAGCTGGGCGAACTGTTGCGCACGTCGAAGCATCCGACCGCCGAACGTCTGCGCACCGACCTAGCGGAAGCGGACCGGCTGCGCGAGCTCCTCACGAACCAGGGCGACACGCTCCTCGGCGAACACAAGCCGGGACGCCCGAACTACGGGAAGGCACCGCGGCCGGTCGAGTACCAGAGCGTGTCGCCGAGGATCCCGCGGCTCGGCGGCGCTCTCTCGATGGCGAAGGAGGAGCTCCAACAGCAAGAGCGCGCGGCAGCCAAGCGCATGAAGCCGACCGGGCTCGTCGGCGCCGAAGACTTCCAGGGCGGCAAGTTCCGTGTCCCGTACACCGCGGAGAGCGCACCGAAGGCGCAGGCGACCGCGGCGGGGTTCCGTGGCGGCCTCCCGCGCAAGCCGGGCTCAATGACACACGCGTTCACCGGCGCGCTGTTGCGGACAGCGAACTTCAGGCGTGACACAACCCGCCTCACTGCCGAGTCGGAGGTTGAAGCGCAACGCTACGCAGACCTTCTGCGCCTCCGCGACCGTGTCATCAAGGGCGCCCGCAAGCAGCCGCGCGAAGGCGACATCGCAATCCGCCTCGAACCGTTGAAGGGGAAGCCGATGCCCGGCAACGTCAAGGCGGCGCTACGCAAGGTGGACGAGGGGATCAAGCTCACCCGGGACGAGCAGACCGAGCTCCACGGTTTCGAGCAGACGCTCCACGACGAGCTCTTCCCGAAGAACATCGACCCGCTCGAGTACGCGCAGCACAAAGACGTGCGCTGGCTCGACCCGAAGGTGCTCGGCGACCTGGCGCAACCGCGCACGGTGCTCGCGCCCGGGGCGAGGCGCGCAGTCGGTGTCCTCGACGCGATCAACAACGCGCAGAAGATGGCGATCCTCTACCTCAAGCCCGCCTACGCCGTGCCGAACATCGCCGGCAACGCGTTCCTGACGCTCGTCCACCAGGGGTTCGCCGCCGCCCCGAACCTGACGCGCTCCGCTCGTGTGAACGCGAAGCTCAGCGAAGAGGCGGCCGCCACGCTCGACTCCGTGATGGGCGAAGGTCTCGCCCGTTCGCTTTCTACTGGTAAGGGTGCCGGCGCTAAGCTTGTCGAGCGGGCGGCCGAGTTCTGGTCGAAGGGCGTCGACGCACCGTTCCGCCGCTCCGCGTTCCTCCACGAAGCCCGGCTGCTCGGCTACCGCGAGTGGGCGGACGTTGAGCGGCTGCTGATGGACCCGAAGCACGAGGGCGATCTGCTCGAGGTGTCGCAGCGTGCGAATAAGGCGCTGATCGATTACGCCGACCTGCAGCCGTGGGAGCGGGACATCGCCCGCCGCGTGATCTTCTTCTACCCGTGGGTGAAGGGCGCGACCAAGTGGGCCGGCCACTTCGCCACGGAGCACCCGATAGAGGCAGCAGGGGTCGCGCAACTCGGCCGCTACGGCAAGGAGCACACGGGGCTAGGCCCGGTCCCGTCGTACCTCGAGGGATCGTTCAAGGTGGGCAACAAGCTTGTGAACCCGGCGTCGGCGCAGGTGCTCGGCACACCCGCCCAGGTCGTCGAAGCAGCCCAGGGGCTGCGCCACGGCCAGTTCCGCGACGTCGGTGCGCTCTCCGACTTCCTCACTCCCGGCCTGCGCCTCGCGGGCGCGGAGGCGTTCCGGGTGAACCCGTCGGGCGGCTACAAGTTCCCCGCCAGTGCGGGCGCCGGCGACATCGCACTCGACGTCCTGGGGAAGGGGCTGCCGCAGTACCGGCTGGGCAAGGCGATCGCCGACCGTAACACCGACACGTCGAAGCGGCTCTTCCCGATCAAGGGCTGGGGCGACATCGTGAAGCCGTTCACGCTCGGCGGTGTCGCCGGCCGCTCCTACAACCCGACGAAGCTGCAGGCCGAAGCGAGGGCAGAACAGCGCGCGCTCATGTCGCCGGCCGATCGGGTGAAGGACAGCTTCCGTGTCTTCCACGGTCAGGTCGACCAGGCGATCAAGGCTCAGAGCGGCGTCATCTCCGATCCGCGGCACGCGAGGGAGTGGATCAGCGGCCGGCTTGCGCTCAGATTCGACCGAGCTCGGGCTCGAGCGAAGTACGGGTCGAGTCCCACCGCCCAGCAGAAGTACGAGGCCGACGCAAAGCTCATCCTGCAGCACGGCTGGGCCTCGGCGGACAAAGTGCGAAAGGCCATCCGCTGGTCGCGCACCGCGACGTCCCGCGACATCTCAAACCGGCTGCGCCTCCTCACGACGCACTACTTCGATCCTGACGGCGGGCTCTCGCATGCCGTCGCGTACCTCAACGAGCAGGGAGCGCTACTGGCCGAAGTGGATGCTGTCGGCAAGCACGGCGAGCTCGACCCGTCAAAGGTACGCAAGTGGCTTCGCGGCGACGGCGTGGGACTCGACGACGTGCGCGCCGCGCGCAAGTACCTGCACGAGCACTACAAGCCGCCGAAGGGCGGCTGGCCGAGCCTGCCGACGCTCACGCTGCCGTAGCTGACTGTTCCATAACGCGTTCCAAAGCTGGTCGTACGCGACATCGCGCAAACGGCCGGATACGAGAAAGGCCCCGTTTCCAGGGCCTTCCTCAGTGGGCGGTGCGTGGCTCGAACACGCGACCTCCTGCTTGTAAGGCAGGCGCTCTCCCAGCTGAGCTAACCGCCCGTGCGGTGCCGAGCGTAGCGCTCGCCGCCGAAGTCGGCTCGCCGTCCTCAGCCGCATCGGCCACGGATCGAAACGAGAAACCGAAAGAGATCATCATGGCCGCGAAGCGGCCGGATCTCTTTCGGTGATGATGCCCCCAGCGGGATTCGAACCCGCGCTACCACCTTGAAAGGGTGGCGACCTAGGCCGCTAGTCGATGGGGGCGGGCGGCCTCAGAATAGCCGCGAACCGTGTCTACACTGGCCGGGCGGGCCGGTAGCTCAGTTGGTAGAGCAGGGGACTTTTAATCCCAAGGTCACAGGTTCGATCCCTGTCCGGCCCACTGAGAAAGCCCGGCAAGCGCCGCGGTTTGAAAGCCCGGCAAGCGCCGCGGTTTGCGCGGGCTCGGTTGTTCGCCGCGCAGGAGGGGGCAACAAGCAGGGCAACACGACGACGCCGAAGGGGGTGACCGATGACGAAGCCGATCAAAGAGATGACGAAGCAAGTGCTGATCTGGGCAATCGAGTACGTGGCTAGTGCTAGGAGGAGCTTCGACAACGGCGAGGACCCGACCCAGACGTTGAGCCGGATGAAGTCGATGATCGAGCACTACAGCGACGCGGCTGCCGCGCGACAGGAGAACACCGCCTCGTCGTGAGCGACCGCCTGGACAATCTCGCGAACCACTTCAAGGCGCGGGCCTTCCCAAACCGCGCATCGTGCGAGACGGCCGAAGGCGTGCTTAGCTCCGCCCGTGTACGTCGTCCAGACTGGCGGGCTCGAGATCGCGTACGAGCGCGTCGGCGAAGGACCGCCGCTCGTGTTCGTGCACGGAGCCGGCGAGGACGGCCGCCTTTGGCAGCCCCAGCTCGCGGCGTTGGCGGACGAGTTCACGGTCGTGGCTTGGGACGAGCCGGGTGCAGGCCGCAGCGCGACCTGCTGCCTCGTATCACCGTGCCGACCTTGCTGATCTGGGGGGAGCAGGACGTGCGCTCACCGCTCAGCGTCGCACACCAGTTCGAGCGAGCGATCCCCGATACGCAACTCGTGGTGATCCGCGGGGCGGGACACGTCAGCAGCCTCGAACGACCCGAAGAGTTCAACGCTGCCGTCCGCGAGTTCTGCCGCACTCACTCCCCGCAGCCGATCGACTGAAGGTGTCGCGGAGGTTCCGCCGAGTCGCTAGAGCGGAACACCTGTGAATGAGTATGGCCCGACTCAGACTCATCGTGTTCACCGCCGCGAGAGCCAAGTGATCTGTCGCCCGCTCTCAAGCGCCCTCGTGGCGAAGGTGTGCGGAGGAATGGAAGGTATCGGGTCTTGTTGCCTGTAAAGCCAACGATTGCGAGTACCGCTGAGAGTACGGACTTGTCTCCGCCACCTGCTCTGAGCTGCAGCTTGTTGCAGCATCGATCTGTCACAGTTGCAGCGAGTTTCAGCTATTCGCCACACCGCGCACCATTCCGCCCGGACTTACCCATAACTGACATGCGCAAACCGATCGGACTGGCGAGTCCTCGGGGGTCAGGCTGGAACAGCTCGGTTTCCGGACGGTCGCCGAGCAGGATCTGCATCGAAGAGACCGGCTGTAGGCTCTGCGGCGATGCGCGACACGACATGGGTGTGGCCGGCCTCGCTCGACGCGCTTGAGGCAGCGCCTGGGTCGCACTGTCTCCTCTTCGAGAACGATGCCGTCCGAGTCCTGGAGACCCGGATCGCACCCGGCGAGACGACGGAAGTCCACGCGCATCGTTGGCCGGGAATCCTCTACGTCCTCTCGTTCGGCCACTTCGTGCGCCGGGACGCCGACGCGGCGATTCTGGTGGACACACGCGAGGGCGGCCGTCCTCTGCCGCAACTTGCCACTGCGATCTGGAGCCATGCCTTGCCGCCGCACACCCTCGAGAACGTCGACGCCTCGCACATTCGCGTCGTCGGCGAGCTCAAGAGGGCCTAGAACCGCCTCACGGCTCGAGGCCGATCGCTCCGGCTGCGACGAGCGCATGGTTCCCGCAGTGTCTGATTCCGCCCATAACTGACATTGCGCAAACCGAGGCGAGCACGGAGTGGGGCCTCCCACCAGTTCCCTACGAGGGCCCAGGCGGCCTCTGCGTTCGCCGTCGGTCGGCTCCTTCAGCTCGACGAAGAGCACATGGGTCGGCGTCGAACCGATGTTCTCGCCACTGTGCGTCTGCGCGTCGAGCCAGCGGACCAGGCCTGGCTCCAGTGTGACGTCGCGGCTCTCGCCGCCTTCGCCGATCAGGCGTCGGTCGAACCTGCTCAAGGTGACCATGACGCTGTCTGGGTGGTCATGCGGGCTTGTCTGCTGCCCCGGGTCGTCCCTGTATTCGAGCACCCGTACGCGCTCGTTCTCGAAGACGACCTTGTACTTGTCGGGATCGGTCTGCGTGGGATCGGCCACGACTTGCTCCTTTCGTCAACCGCAGCTCTCGGTGTCTTGGCCATGTTCCTCGATCAACTGTCGGGACGCAGTTTGAGCGGATCCGCCGGCTGCGGGGGTGCGTCTCAATCAAGGCGCAGGGGTGCGCAAGGGATCGCTTGGTTTGCGCAGTGTCCGGCTCCGCCCACCACTTTCAGCCAAACGTGCAATCGACGATGACCTTGTCCAGAGCGCTCTTGAGAACGGCGAGCTCCTGTTCGTCGAGTTGCGCGACGAACAGTTCGGAGACGCCGCGCAGATGGACCGGAGCGGTCTCGGTGAGACGGGCCACGCCGGCGTCGGTCAGTGCGACGACGACGGCGCGTGCGTCCCCATCTGCGTTCGCTCGCCGGACGAGTCCTTCACCGACCAGCCGGGCGACGCGCCGGGTCATGCCTGACCGTGAGATGAGCGCGCGGGCCGCGAGCTCCGTCATGCGCAGCTCGCCCCCCGCGTTGGCCAGCTGAGCAAGCGCATCGAAGTCGGCCAGGGCCAGTCCGGTCTCCTGCGCGAGATCGACCTCGAGCCGGCGCATGAGCGTGGCGTGGGCCCGGAGTAGGGAGCTCCAGGCCTCGAGCCCGCTGCGGTCCGGGAGCGCCTCCGCCACGAGCCGATCGAGGAGAGCCGCGACCTCGGGTTTCGAACCTACTTGCATACGCAATCACCTAGCACGTAGAGTATTTGCGGACGCAAATATACCACTGACCAGCCGAAAAAACGTCTTGGATACCGAAAGCAAGCCCGATCTCGAGAGGTCGCTCAGCCGTCGGTTCGCGGCCGTGCCGGACGATGTCCGCGTTACGCGAACCGCCGGCGCTCTCGAGGCCAACGGAATCAGCGTCGTCCGCGCCACAGATGCGGAGGACGCGAAACGGATCGTCCTGGAGCTCGTCCCGGCCGGAGCCCAGGTCCACAACGGCGCCTCGCAGTCGCTCGTGAACAAAGTCCTCATCATCAACCGGGAGTACATGCCCGGGCGCATCACCGTCGTCTTCGTCGACGAGGTGCTCGGGTTCTAGTCCGAAAGGAGCAACGCATCATGGCCATCCAAGTCGACACAGAAGAGCGCGAGGCCATCCTCGTAGAGGATGCTCACGTCCGCCCGGTAATGGGCCTGGATATCCTCGAGCCTCTGCCGTCCTCGCGAATTCCTTATCGGATGGTGGATCCGTACATCCTCGTCCACGAGGGCGTCGTTCGCATTACGCGGGAGCAGGCGAGCCTCGATACCAGGCATCAGCACCGCGGATTCGACAACCTCTGGTATGCGATCTCGGGCTCCTCGAGCACAGGTCACAGCACCGGTCCCGGCGGCGCGATGGAGCGAGCGCGCCTGGAGGCCGGATCGCTTCTGAAGCTCCGAACGGGTCGTGGCGTCTGGCATGCGGAGGGAATCGGTAGGGACGAGCTCGAGGCAGGCAAGGAAGGCACAGAGATGCGCGGCCTGCTCTTCTGGGTGAACCTGGCGCGCAAAGACAAGGGCGCGGAAGCGAGCGCGCAGCTCCTTCAGCCGGACGACGTGCCCGTCCGGCATGACAGCGACGCGATCGTCCGGGTGCTGGTCGGGGAGGGCTCGCCGGTCGAGCTCGGGACTCCCGGCCTCATCCTGGACGTCCAGCTGCCGGAGCCTCATCCTGGACGTCCAGCTGCCGGAGGGCGGAGGCTTCACGACCCCGATCCCGTCCGGTTTCAACGCCTTTGCGTACATGCTCGAGGGTGAGGCCAGCTTCGGCGCCAACCGACAACGCGCAAGCCGTTCGCAAATTGCGGTTCTCGGACCAGGTGGTGCGCTCTCAGTGGAGGAAGCACACGCGGGGGACGCGGTTCATACTCATGGCCGGGAAGCCCTACGGCGAGACGCCCGTCTTCAACGGACCGTTCGTGGATTAGCCCGAGTTCCCGAGCGGGCTGTGCGGCCCGCGCGTGTTTCCGCTTAGGCCGCCATGCGAACGGATTGACCAGTGAGTCAACGCTGCGCAGGCAGTGGGCCTGGCCGCAACCATTCGCCGTCGTCACCCCGGCGCGTCGGTTGGTCGCCGCTCACCGGCTTGTAACCGGCGAAGGTCGAATCGAGCACGCCCTCGCCGCCCGTCAGGCCCGGCAACTGCCGCTGGAGGTCCTGCGCCCGGGCCGCGGGCAACACCGTCCCGATCATCGAGAGCGGACCGTGCAGCGACGGCGGCTCGACGTCAGCGTCGAGCCGCGCCAACGCGGCCATGACTGCCCCGACCGCACCCGTCGGGATCTCGACGCCGGCTCGGACAATCGGCTCGCAGACCATCGTCCTTGCCTGCTGGAGCGCTTGGATGAGGACAAGCGGTGTGAGTTTTCGGAAGTCGGGGGCCGTGCTGAGCGGTCCTCGTTTCGATGGAGGACCGTCAGGGACACTGTAGGTGCACTTGGTCATCGTCACGATGCAGTCGGTGACCTGCCAACCGAAGAGACCCTCCCGCAACGTCTGCCGGACGTACTCACCCATGCGCTCCGAGAAGCGTCCGACCGTCTTGTAGAGGTACAGCGGGACAGTGCGAGGATCGACCCGCAGTCGGAAATCGACCCCAGAGCCACTAGGTGCAGGATCAATGCGCAGCCCGATCGTGGCGAGAAACGGATTCGATTCCGCGTGGAGGATCTCGATCGCCTCGCCGGTGCCGATGGGCCGCTCGATGTAGATCGGCGTCGTTTCGCGGAATGTGACCTCGAGGCCGAACTCGTTTGCCAGCGTCGCCTGGATGACTTCTTTCTGCACCTCGCCGTAGAGCGAGAGCGAGAGCTCGTGGCGGGCGTCGTCCTGCCGAATGTCGATCAGCGGGTCCTGCTCGGCGAGCTGTGCAAGCGCGACACGGAGCCGCGCGCGGTCGTCGGGCTTGCCGGCGACCACGACGGACTCCAGCGTCGGCGGGGAGAAATGATGGTCCGATGCGTCGGTTCCGGTCTCGCCGATGCGGTCGCCGATCTGGATCTTGGAGAGACCCCAAAGCTTTGCGACGGCGCCTGCGGAGACCGCTGGACGTAGTGCGGCGAGCCCGCGCTCGAAGACGGTGATCGCCGTGACCTTGTCTTCGAAACCGCGGCCGAAGTCCAGCCGGTCGCGCGTGTGAATCGTTCCCGAGAACATCCGGACGTAGGCGATCTTCTCTCCGCTCGTGCCCCGTTCAATCTTGAAGACCGTTCCCGATACCGGGCCAGCGGGATCGCCTGCGGCTGCCGGCAGCAGCTCCCTGATTCCGGTCATCAATGAGTCCAGGCCCGCACCCGTGACCGCGGAACCGAAGAAGACCGGGTGCACGAGCGCCTGCTTCGTCTGGGCCGCGAGCGCGTCGCGAAGCAGGTGATATGGCAAATCCGACTCGTCCTCGACGTACGCCGCCATGATCCCCTCGTCGCGTTCCGCGAGCATCTCGGCCAACCGAGCCCGGAAACCGGTGTCCTCCGCGCTCGAGAAAGCGAAGTAGGCGGCGCGGGTGCCGATCGCGTGCGTGGTTCCCATCGGCACGACCGCCGTCGTCAGGCGCTCCGAGATCGCCTGCATCACGCGCTCGTCGCCGGCCCCGGGCCGGTCGATCTTGTTCACAAATACGAGCGTGGGAATACGCAGTCGCTCCAGCGCACGCATCAAGATGCGTGTCTGCGGCTGCACACCCTCGACGCCAGAGATCACCAGGACTGCGCCGTCGAGCACCCTCAGCACGCGCTCCACCTCCGCAATGAAGTCGGGATGGCCAGGCGTGTCGATCAGGTTGACGTGCACATCCTGCAGCGCGAACGACGCAACGGCCGACTTGATGGTGATACCACGCTGCCGCTCCAGCGTTAGCGAATCGGTCTGCGTAGTGCCGGCATCGACGCTGCCGAGCTCATCGATAGCACCGGCCTCGTACAGCAGCCGTTCGGTGAGAGTTGTCTTACCGGCGTCTACATGCGCCAGGATCCCAAGGTTCAGCTCTTTCTTCGCCACGCGTCATACCCTCCGAATAGGTCGCAAAGCCCTTTTCGATTGACATGAACGCTTGGCGCATCTCTGCTCCTTGGTCGATCGGCGCCGACGGACTAATCGCGACGCATCATACCGTCGAAGATCCGGCCGCTTCGCGACCATGATGGTCTTCGACGGGTTCTCGTTTCGATTCGTTGCCGCCGTGGCCGACGCCGACTGAGCCGGCATCGGCGGCGAAGGCGAAGAAGCGCGGGCGCGCCCCGTGGGGCGCGCCCGCTTCACCGATTAGGACTGAAGAACGACGTTCTTCGCCTCGGGGCCTTTTGCGCCCTCGGCTGCTTCGAACTCGACCTTCGCTCCCTCGGGGAGCGACTTGAAGCCGTCACCAACGATCGAGCTGTGGTGAACAAAGAGGTCCTTACCCTCGTCCGCGGGGGAGATGAAGCCATACCCCTTGGAGTCGTTGAACCACTTCACGGTTCCAGTTGCCATTGAAAAACACCTCCTCTACCAATTCACGAACGGTAGGTGGAGGCCCAATTGCCAACCAGGTACACGCTCTGTAGATGCCCACCGTACCACGCCAATCGACAAACCGGACATGTGGGACCCCGTCAGTCGCTGGGTTATTTGCTCCGGTTGCTCGAGGAAGACGAGCACGTCCTCTGTCAAGGGGTCAACGGGACAGAGATTCGGGCGTCAGCCGGAGCGAACGATGAAGAACGCGATCGCCACGTACTGGCAAGCGACTCCCACGATCGTCAGTGCGTGGAACAGCTCGTGATAGCCGAACACGGCGGGGGCCGGGTCAGGACGGCGACGCGCATAGACAACGGCACCCGCTGTGTACGCAAGCCCTCCGGCTATGAGCAAGATCACCGCAGCAGGATGCGCCTTCGCGATCAACTGTGGCAGCGCGATGACGGCGATCCAGCCGAGCGCCAGCCCGATCGCCGCCGCGAGCCACTTCGGTGCAGCGACCCAGACGAACTTGAGGATGATTGCGGCAGCAGCGCCGGCCCAGACGATCGTCAGCACCACCGGTCGCCACGCGCCGCGGAGCACGAGCAAAGAGACGGGCGTATACGTCCCGGCGATGAGAAGGTAGATGCCGGCGTGATCGACGCGCCGCATCCACAGGCGCGCACGCGGCGACCAGGTCACGCGGTGGTAGAGCGCGCTGGCTCCGAAGCAGGCGGCGACCGAGCCCGCAAACACTGCGGCGGCAAGTCGCGCGCGTTCGCCGTGGGCGCCGACGATCAACAACGGGGCCAGAACGACAGCGATCACGAACGCGGCCTGATGGAGCACGCCCCGCAACCTCGGCTTGTCGAGCCCGACTGGGATGTGATCAGTTGTCTGCACGGAAACGCCCGGCACGATAGCCGGGATCGGCGACGAGTACGAGTGGCTACGCGGGTGGCCCGTCGAAGTGGCGGAAGCCTTGGCCGAAACGACGGAAATGCGGCTGATCCATGCCGCCGGTCTGGTTGACCATGTTCGTGATGCGATCCTTCAAGACACCGAGCATCTCGGTCTCCTGAGCTTTCGTCAGCCTGCCTGCCGACACCGCGTCGTCGAGCTTCCCCTTCGCATCCGCGAACAGCGCGTTGACGAGGCCGTCGACGGACTTCTTGTGGTCCTTCGCAACTTGCGCAAGGCTCTTGCCCCCTTCGAGCTCGGTGCGGAGCTGCGTCTCCGTTATGCCGATATAGCCGGCCGCGGCCTCCAGGCGTCCGAAGAGCCCGTGACCGAAGCCGGGATGAAGTCCGCCCAGGAGCGGAAAGTCGTCCGACGTGATGCGCTGCTTGAGCGCGTCACCTTCTGCCTTCGTGATTCGCCCCGCGGCGACCGCCGCGTCGACGCGGTCGCTGAGGGCCGTCTTCAGCGCGTCGCTCAACTTGCTCGAAGGGATTCCCAGTTGCTTTGCTGCGTCGTCTATGACCGCCTTGCTCTCGTCACTCGGCGAACCGGCCTGGGATGCGGCCACCGCAACGCCGCCTCCCGCTGCAGCCAGTATGGCTGCGGCGCCGACGGCGATCTTCGCTTTTCGATTGAGTTTCATGAGCCAAGAGAACCAGCCCGCTCTAAGAGCATGGTAAGAAGTTCCTAAGAACTGCCGTTGAGACGAAGGGTCATCCGCGTGCCGCCACCGTCGGCCTGCTCTGCGATGACCTCTCCGCCGTGCGCAACCGCAACCTGGCGGACGATCGCGAGCCCCAGCCCCGAGCCGGGCCGGCCGCGCGCGGACCGAGACCGATAGAAACGATCGAAGACATGCGGAAGGTCTTCCTCGTCGATTCCGGGACCGTGGTCGCGCACCGTGACCGCGCCGTCTCGCACTGCGACCTCGACATCAGCACCCGGCGGACTCCACTTCGCGGCGTTGTCGAGCAGGTTCGCGACCGCACGCTCGATCGTCGAATGGACTCCCTGCACGGTCGACTCCTGAAAGTCGGTCGAGAACGTGACTGCAGGGCGGTTGCGCCGTGCGCGCTCGACTGCCTCTGAGGCAACGAGATCGAGTCGCACCTCTACCGGTTCCTCCGTCTGCTGCTCGCCTCGGGCGAGATCGATCAGCTCGGAGATCAGCGTCGTCATCTCGCTCAACTGGTCGACGACGTCGGTGAGCAGACGTTCGCGTTCCCCCGCCGGAAGCGTGCGCTCGCTCGCGAGCACCTCGATGTTCGTCCGCAGACTCGTCAGCGGAGTTCGCAGCTCGTGCGATGCATCCGCGACGAGCTGACGCTGCGCGCGCGAGGACTCCTCGAGAGCGCCGAGCATCGCGTTGAAGCTGCCCGCGAGCCTGCTTAGCTCGTCACGACCGCCTACTTCGATGCGGTCCGAGAGGTCCCCGGTCTCGGTGACGTTCTCCGTCGCGGCCGTGAGGCGGCGCACCGGAGCAAGCGCTGCACGCGACACCGCCAATCCGAGGGCCGCCGCAATCGCGATTCCGCCTCCCGCAATGAGGATGAGGAGGTTCTTGATGCGGCCGAGCGAGTGATCGACTTCGGTCAACGAGCGGGCGACTTGAACCGCGCCACCACGCCCGTACGGGAAGGTCAGCACGCGAAGGTGTGTTTCCTGTACGTCTACGTCGCTGAAGAACGCACCGCGCTCGCCGCGAGCGACTGCGATCACGGCGTTGGTCACCGGCAGTCTGACTTCCGCATTCGGGCTGGTCGGGTAGACCTTGCCGTTTGCATCGACACCTTGCGGATAGACCTTCGCGCCACCGAGCTCGCCGGCCGGTGTCGCGAAATGCTCGAAATCATGGGCTGGGGACGTCAGCAGCTGCCCGGCGGTCGTCTGCAGCGAATCGTCGACGGTGGCCCGCAGCTGGTTCCGAACGACGAAATAGATCACGAACGACGCGGTCAGGACAGCGAGCGCAACCGCGGCAGCAGCGACGAGTGCGAGACGGGCGCGAAAGCTCACGGCTCGCGCAGTGCGTAACCGACCCCGCGCACGGTCTGGATCAAACGCGGCTTGCCGCCTGCCTCGGTCTTGCGGCGCAGGTAGCCGATGTACACGTCGAGGGAATTGGAGGCGAAACCGAAGTCGTAGCCCCAGACCCGTTCGAAGATGATCGATCGGGTCAGCACCTGGCGCGGGTTCGTCATGAACAGCTCGAGCAGCGCGAACTCGGTCCGGGTGAGCTCGATGGGGTCGCCGCTGCGCCGAACTTCCCGAGTTCCCGGGTCAAGCTCCAGATCGCCAAACCGCAGCAATTCGTCGTCGCCGGCCGAGACCCTTCGCAGCAGCGCGCGCACACGGGCGACGAGCTCTTCGAGGGCGAACGGCTTCGTGACGTAGTCGTCGGCCCCGGCGTCGAGCCCCGCAACACGGTTCTCGATCTCGTCCCGCGCCGTGAGCATGAGCACCGGCACGCGGTTGCCGCTGCGGCGAAGCCGACGGCACACCTCGAGCCCGTCGACCCCCGGCATGAGCACGTCGAGGATGACGGCGTCGGGCTGAACGGCGCCGTTCGTCTCGAGGAGCTGGAGCGCCTCCTGGCCGTCGGCAGCCAGCTCGATCTCGTAGCCCTCGAGCTCGAGCGCTCGACGGAGGGATTCCCGCACGGCGCGTTCGTCGTCTACGACAAGGATCTTCACAGCACAATTGTCCTCGCCGAAGCTGAGAGCCGGCTAAGAAGCCAGACTCAGGGCTTCGCGATGGTCAGGCTAACGACTCAGGGCTTCGCGACAAGCAGGCTGACGGAGCCACGTCCGGCCAGGTCGGTGACCCGGACGCGGTAGCTCCGGGTCCCGCAGGCCGTGAAGGCGCGTGAGACGATCCCCGCCGAGACAACATGGACGGCGCGAGTGGACGATGCGAAGACGTCGACGGAGAGCCGCATGCCCGCCGAATGCTTCAGCGTCAGCTTCAGCGCGCCGTCGAGCGGCGTTGCGACCGTGAAGGTACGGCTCTTCTTCGTGCGCAAGGGCGCAGTTTGCATGGTCGTCGTCCCGGCCTGCCACGGAGCGGTGACATCCTGCTCGGCTGCGGCGAGCGCGGCCGCCGTGGGATACAGGGCCTGGGTGACGATCTGCCACGGCGCTTCCGCGAGGCCGGACTTGCGCTCGTTCAGCACGCGGTACGTCTCGGCCCAACCTTCGCCCGGGTTCTGTGTGTAGTGCCGAGAATCCTCGGCGCCGGGGAAGAGCTCGCCGCTCCGCGTCCTCGCGCACACCTGCATTGCCGACGCCCAACGCTTCGGGCCCCAGTCGAGTGCCGACCAGGGGGCATTGGAGCGATTCGCCGCGACGTGGTGCCCGTACTCGTGCGTGATCACCGCCTCTGCGGAAAGGTCGGTGCCCGGATCCTCGCCCGGGGTGTAGAGCACCGCGCCTTGCGGGCTGTAGCAGGCGACCGCGTCCGCACCGCAGACGCGCGAGATCTGCGCGGGCGTCGCGAGTAACACCGTGACCGTCGAGATTTCC
>WNFX01002897.1_pt1 | contig 17189 bp, 16 predicted proteins | sample 5400111 | NCBI WGS metagenome assembly WNFX01 (sample SAMN13153363, study PRJNA577476) | soil metagenome | isolation source: 40 cm soil or saprolite under grassland replicate 1 | place: USA:California | collected 2016-06-15 | reverse complement strand
CGTCGCGCCAGGCGCCCAGCGAGTGCACGACCGGATTGAAGATGATGGCCCGGTAATCGTCGAACTGGAACACGCCCTGAAAACTGTTCAGATAGACCGCCGCGACGGCGGCGGCCAGCCAGAGAGGGATCCTGCGGCCAAGCTGCATCGGCGACTTACCGATCGGCGCGACCGGCTTGGGCAAAGGCGCGATCGAGCACGGCGTGCGCATCCCACCAGCGGTTGGGGGCATTCAGGAACACCAGCACGACGGTCACGCCGTTCCTTCTCGCCAGCGCGATGAGGCACTTGCCGGCCCGGGGCGTGTAGCCGCTCTTGATCCCGACCGCTCCGGGGTAGCGCCCGACCAGCTCGTTCTTGTTCTCGAGGTCGAACCGGCGTCCGCGCAGGGTACGGATGGGGAAATCGACCGTGGCGACGAGCTCGGCGAACAGCGGCTGGCGCATCGCCGCCGCGCTCACGAGGACCAGGTCGCCGGCGCTCGAGCGATGCGCCGGCCCGTCGTGCCCGCAGGCGTTGGTGAAATGCGTGTGTGCCATGCCGAGCTCGCGCGCGCGGCGATTCATCCGCTCGGTGAAGCGCGCCTCGTCGCCCGCCACGTTTTCCGCGAGCGCCAGACAGGCGTCGTTGGCCGATTCCAGCAATGTCGCCGCCAGCGCGTCACCCGCGAGCAGCTGCTCTCCGGCGCGCAGCTTGAGCCGCGTGCCCGTTGCCCTTTGCGCATTGGCGCTGATGGTGACCACGCCGTTCAGAGGCTTGCCGCTTTCGAGAAACAGCAGCGCGGTCATGATCTTGGTCAGGCTCGCGGGCGGCAAGGAGCGATCCGGCCGGTGCGACCATACGGTGCTGCCCTGCACTTGCACGACATAGGAAGCGGCGACCTCCGGGAACGGGTCGGGTAGGGAGGCGGCCGTCTGCGCGGAGGACGCGGCTCCTGCGAGCGCCGCCAGCAGGATCGCCGCAAGGCAGGCTCGGGGCTGCAACAACGTCCGAAACCCGGAGAGCTAGAACCCGAATTTGCGCCGCAGGGAATCGACCGGATTCTGCCTGTTCGACGATGGAGCGCGGTCCCGCGCCTGGCCGGTGTAGTCGCGCGTCTCGATGGGCTTGGGCCTGCATTCGGGCGCTTGTTGCAGTCGGGAAAGCTCTCCCTGGAGAAACGCCTTCTCGGCCGTGTAGCCGCCGATCTCCTCGGTCGCATACGCCACGAGCGTCGTGCCGTCGCGCTCGAACCGGTCCTTCCCGGTGGCGATGCTCTCGCCGATCTTGGCCATGCTGCGGGTCCTCAGGCATTCCTGACGGTGAAACGCCTCGTGCCGGCTCAGGCTCTCGCGCATGCACGCCGTGGCGCTCGGAGCCAGGTTGATGGTCGTGTTGCACAGGTTGTCCGTGCCGCCCGGGTTGTCGCCCGCGGTCGGCGCCGTCGGCAATCCGCCGGCGTTCTGGTCGAGCGCATGCTGGATCCTGGACTGCATCTTGGCCCGCTTCTCCCGGTCGGCGAGGAGCACCGTGCGTTGCCTCTGCATCTGCTCGGCTATCTTTTGCATTTCTTCCGCGTAGCTCTTGATCGCGACATCGGCTTCTTTCATCCTTTTCTTGATGTCGGCGATGTCGGTACACCCGCAGGCCTGTGCCTGTACGGACGCGGGCAACGCCAGGAACGACAGCAGGACCACCGCGGAACCCGCTCGCGCTGCAAGCGGCTCGTTGGGAAGCTGGAACATCTTGTTCTCCTTTCCCTGTTGCCGGTGGCAGAATAGCAGAATTCCCGCCTTCACCAACGATCCCAGGGAAGGACGCCATGAGCCCGCGCAAAAGCCTGACCCTCTGCTGCCTGTCCGCGGCGCTCGCCGCACCGCCGCTTGCAAGCGCGGCGCCCAACATGGAGGAAGGCAACTGGGAAGTCACCATGAACATGAAAATGGAGGGCATGCCCTTCGCGATGCCGCCGGTGAAGCACAACCAGTGCATGACCAAGAAGGACATGGTCCCGAACGCGTCGGCGGACAAGAAAAGCAGCTGCGACGTCAAGGACCAGAAGGTCTCGGGCGACACGGTGAGCTGGCGCATGGTTTGCAAGGACTCCGAGGGCACGACCGAGGGCGAAGGCAAGATCACGTATTTCGGCAGGCGCTACGAGGGAACGATGCAGGCGAAGGTGACGCCCAAGCGGGGCAAGGTCATGAACGTCAGTTATCAGATGCAGGGCAGGCACACCGGCGCCTGCAACGCGAAGGCCGATCCGAGACAGAGCAGCAAGCCGCAGAGCAGCAAGCCCGGCGACTACTGAGCCGAGGCCGCCAGCTCCCGGATCACCGCCTCGACGCCCAGCACCACGCGCGCGGTGCGCTCGTAGTCGATCAAGGGATAAGAGAATCAATCTGGCCGCGAAATCGGAACGGCCCGCGGGAAAAACAATCCGGAACCGCGATAGAACCTACTCGTACCGCACCTCGAGTATTTCGTACTTGCGCACCCCGCCCGGTGTCTGCACTTCGACTTCATCACCGGCATATTTCCCGATCAAGGCTCTCGCAATCGGCGAGCCGACCGAGACCTTGCCTTTCTTGATGTCGGCTTCGTCCTCACCCACGATCTGGTAGGTCACCGACTCGCCCCCCTTCGATTCCTCCAGATCGACGGTGGCGCCGAACACGCATCGCCCGTCCGCGTCGACCACTTTCGGGTCGATCACCTGGGCGTTGGCGAGCTTCGCCTCGATCTCCTTGATCCGGCCTTCGATGAAGCTCTGGCGCTCCTTGGCGGCGTCGTACTCGGCGTTCTCCGAAAGATCGCCATGCGTGCGCGCCTCGGCGATCGCGGTGATCGCGCTCGGCCGGTCGACCGTTTTCAGCCGCTGAAGCTCCTGCCGCAGCAGCTCGGCCCCGGTCGTCGTCAGCGGAATCGTGCTCATGCTTTGCGCCAAAAATAAGCCGCTCGCGGCGCCCTGGGCGCCGAGCTGCGGCATGGTTGATTCAGAACGGAAGAAATCGCGGGAGGCGTTCTAATGTGACCACTTTTCCAGCCATTTTGCAATAGGCCCGCGCGAGCGCAGGCCTCCGTGCAGCTCCTGGAGGGAATACGGCACCAGGGACTTCGTGTGCCGCATGCCCTCGCAGGCCGCCCGGGCGCCCGCCACGGTGGTGTAGTAGGTCACGCGCCGCTGCACGGCGCTGGTGCGGATCGAGCGCGAGTCCGAGACGGCGCTGCGCTTCTCCTCCACCGTGTTCACCACCAGGCTCACCTCGCCGTTCTTGATCATGTCGACGATGTGCGGCCGGCCCTCTGCCACCTTGTTGACCACGGTCACGGCGATCCCGTGCGAGGCGAGCACCGCGCCCGTGCCGCGCGTCGCGATCAGGCGGAAACCGAGCTTCACCAGCTCGCGCGCGACGGGCACCACCGCGAGCTTGTCGCCGTCGCGGACGCTGATGAACGCGGTGCCGGTCTCCGGAAGCTTGGCGCCCGCGGCGAGCTGCGATTTGACGAAAGCTTCCCCGAAGCTCTTCCCGACGCCCATCACTTCCCCCGTCGATTTCATCTCGGGGCCGAGGATGGTGTCGACTCCCGGAAATTTCACGAACGGAAAGACCGCCTCCTTCACCGAGAAATATTCGGGAACCACCTCGGCACGCACGCCCTGCTGCGCGAGGGTCTTCCCGACCATGCAGCGGGCCGCGATCTTGGCGAGCGGGACGCCGGTCGCCTTGCCGACGAAGGGCACCGTGCGCGAGGCGCGGGGATTGACCTCGAGCACGTAGACGACGTCCCGCCCCTCTTTTTTCTGGATGGCGAACTGCACGTTCATCAGGCCGACGACTTCGAGGGCGCGGGCGAGCTCCACGGTCTGCCCGCGCAGCTCGTGCTCGACTTTGGGGGAAAGGGAGTGCGGCGGCAGCGAGCACGCCGAGTCTCCCGAATGCACCCCCGCCTGCTCGATGTGCTCCATGACGCCGCCGATCACCACGCGCTCGCCGTCGCTCACCGCGTCGACGTCCACTTCCGTGGCGTCGCTCAGGAACCGGTCGAGCAGCACCGGCGAGTCGTTCGAGACCTTCACCGCCTCGCGCATGTAGCGCTCGAGGTCCTTCTGCTCGTGCACGATCTCCATGGCGCGGCCCCCGAGCACGTAGCTCGGACGCACGACGAGCGGATAGCCGATTCTCTCCGCCTGGCGCAGCGCCTCGGACTCGGTGCGCGCCGTGCGGTTGGGCGCCTGAAGAAGACCGAGGCGGTCGAGGAGCTGCTGGAACCGCTCGCGGTCCTCGGCCATGTCTATCATGTCGGGCGTCGTTCCGATGATAGTCACGCCGTTCGCCTCCAGGTCCCGGGCGAGCTTCAGCGGCGTCTGCCCGCCGAACTGGACGATCACCCCGTAGGGTTTCTCCTTGTCGACGATCTCGAGCACGTCCTCGAGCGTGAGCGGCTCGAAGTAAAGGCGGTCGGAGGTGTCGTAATCGGTCGAGACCGTCTCAGGGTTGCAGTTGATCATGATCGTCTCGATGCCGTCCTCGCGCAGCGCGAGCGCCGCGTGCACGCAGCAGTAGTCGAACTCGATGCCCTGCCCGATGCGGTTCGGCCCGCCGCCGAGGACGATGACCTTCTTCCGGTCGGTCGGCAAGGCCTCGCATTCCTCCTCGTAGGTGGAGTACAGGTACGCGGTGCGCGTCGCGAACTCCGCCGCGCAGGTATCGACGCGCTTGTACACCGGGCGGATGCCGAAGCCCCGCCGCGCGGCGCGCACTTCCGACTCGCCCGCGTTGAAGAGGTACGCGAGCCTCCTGTCGGAAAACCCCTTGCGCTTGAGCGCGCGCAGGGTGTGCGCGTCGATGTCCGCGAGCCGTTTGTCGTCGAGCTCCATCTCCAGGTCGACGATCTCCTTGATCTGGGCGAGGAACCACGGGTCGATGTGCGTGAGCTCGCGCACTTCCTCCAGCGTGAACCCGTTCTCGAAGGCGTCGCCCACGTACCAGATGCGCTCGGGTCCCGGCTCGCCGAGCTCCTTCTCGATTTTCTCCCGGTCGGTGGTCTTCTGATTGAGCCCGTCCACGCCGACCTCGAGCCCTCTCAACGCCTTCTGGAACGATTCCTGGAAGGTGCGGCCGATCGCCATCACCTCGCCCACCGACTTCATCTGCGTCGTCAGCCGGTCGTTCGCCTGCGGGAATTTCTCGAACGCGAAGCGCGGCACCTTGGTGACGATGTAGTCGATGCTCGGCTCGAACGAGGCGGGCGTCGCGCCGCCCGTGATCTCGTTTTTCAGCTCGTCGAGCGTGTAGCCCACGGCGAGCTTGGCCGCGACCTTCGCGATCGGGAATCCGGTCGCCTTGGAAGCGAGCGCGGAGGAGCGCGACACGCGCGGGTTCATCTCGATCACCAGCATGCGCCCGTCCTTCGGATTCACGGCGAACTGCACGTTCGAGCCGCCCGTGTCCACGCCGATCTCGCGCAGCACGGCGATCGCCGCGTCGCGCATGATCTGGTATTCCTTGTCGGTCAGGGTCTGGGCGGGGGCCACGGTGATGGAATCGCCGGTGTGCACGCCCATCGGATCGAGGTTCTCGATCGAGCAGACGATGATGCAGTTGTCCTTGCGGTCGCGCACCACCTCCATCTCGAACTCCTTCCAGCCGATCACCGACTCCTCGATCAGGAGCTCGTGCGTGGGCGAAGCTTCCAGCCCACGTTCGCAGATGGCGACGAACTCCTCGCGGTTGTAGGCGATGCCGCCGCCCGAGCCGCCCAGGGTGAACGAGGGCCGGATCACGGCGGGAAAGCCGATCGAGACCTGGACCTGCAGCGCTTCCTCCATCGAGTGCGCGCTCGCCGAGCGCGGGCACTCGAGGCCGATTCTCGCCATCGCCTGCTTGAATTTCTCGCGGTCCTCGGCCTTGTCGATGGCCTCGCGGCTCGCGCCGATCATCTCGACCTTGTGCTTTTCCAGCACGCCGTGCCGCGCGAGATCGAGCGCGCAGTTGAGCCCGGTCTGGCCGCCCATGGTCGGCAGCAGCGCGTCGGGGCGTTCACGCGCGATGACGGCTTCCAGCATCTGCCAGTTCACCGGCTCGATGTAGGTGACGTCGGCCATCTCCGGGTCGGTCATGATCGTCGCGGGGTTGGAATTCACCAGGATCACCTTGTAGCCCTCCTCGCGCAGCGCCTTGCACGCCTGCGCGCCGGAATAGTCGAACTCGCAGGCCTGGCCGATGACGATCGGCCCCGCGCCGATGATCAGGATGCTCTCGATGTCGGTGCGCTTAGGCACGCTCGCGCTCTTCCATCATTTTCGCGAACCGGTCGAACAGATAGCCGATGTCGTGCGGGCCGGGGCTCGCTTCGGGGTGCCCCTGGAAGCAGAACGCGGGCCGGTCGGTGCGAGCGAAGCCCTGCAGGCTGCCGTCGAAGAGCGACACGTGGGTCGGCTTCAGGTTCGCCGGGAGCGTGTCCGGATCGACCGCAAAGCCGTGGTTCTGGCTGGTGATGACGACCGCGCCGCTCTCCAGATCCTTCACCGGGTGGTTCGCGCCGTGGTGGCCGAACTTCATCTTCAGGGTCTTGGCCCCGGAGGCGAGGCCCATCAGCTGGTGGCCGAGGCAGATGCCGAAGGTCGGCGTCCCGGTGTCGATGATTTCGCGGATCGCGCGGACCGCGTAGTCGCAGGGCTCGGGGTCGCCCGGACCGTTGGACAGAAACACCCCGTCGGGCTTGAGCGCCAGCGCTTCCCGGGCCGGCGTCTGCGCCGGCAGAACCGTGACCCGGCAGCCGCGCCCGGCGAGCATGCGCAGAATATTGCGCTTGACGCCGTAGTCGTACGCGACGACGTGGAAGCGCGCCTCGGGGCCTTTGCCGAACCCCTGGCCGAGCCGCCAGCCCGCTTCCGACCATTCGTAGGGCCCGGCCGTCGTGACGACCTTCGCCAGATCCATTCCCGCAAGCCCGGGAAACTCCCGCGCCGCTTCGAGCGCCTGCGCCGCGTCGTCGGAACCCGCGAGCAGCGCGCCGTTCTGGGCGCCCTTCTCGCGCAGGACGCGCGTCAGCTTGCGCGTGTCGATCCCGGCGATCGCCACCACCTTGTTCGCGACGAGAAACTCGGCGAGGCTCTGCCCCGCCCGCCAGCTCGAGACCGCAGCCGACAGGTCCCGGATGACGAGGCCCGCGGCAAACACCTTTCCCGACTCCATGTCCTCCCGATTGGCGCCGGTATTGCCGATGTGCGGATGGGTCAGGGTGATGATCTGGCGGCAATACGAGGGATCGGTGAGGATCTCCTGATACCCGGTGATGGCGGTGTTGAAAACCACTTCCCCGGAAGCAAGACCGGTCGCCCCGGCCGAAGAGCCCTGAAAAACGGACCCGTCGGCTAACGCAAGGAGGGCGGGCGTGGCGGCGGGCACGGCGAGAAGCTCATGTTGGGGCCAGATGTGCAGAGCGGGACCGGCTCACGCCGGTCCCGCTCCGCATCAAACGTGAAAAAGTATACCGTGATTCCCCCGCCCCTTCAAACTCGCCGCTGTTCGGTCCGCTTCCTGCTCTGGAAGCCGAACCGTGCCAGAATTGCGGGTCGCCGCTGCCTCCAGAGGCCAGGGCAACGGCCGGTTTCCCCGCCCATGGGAAGGAAAACGTGACTGCGTCCCGCGCCGCGATCGGCGCAATATCCTCGGCCGAATTCCTGCCGCAGCGGGTGTCGCTCCTCTACCGGCTGTCGGGGAACGACGTCCCTGCGATTCTCCTGACTTCGGCGGTCGCTGCGTTCGGCCTTTGGGGCTATATCGGCGACAAGCTGCTCGTCGCCTGGCTGATCTGGCTGGTGCTGGCGAGCCTGGTCCGCATCCTCCTCAATCGCGCCTACCGCCTGCGCCGGCCGGGACCGGAGGCTGCAGCGCGCTGGGAAGGCTTCTTCTGCCTCACCAGCGCGCTGGTCGGTACCGCCTGGGGCCTGACGGTGATGCTGCTCTATCCGGAGCGCGCCCAGTTTCACGAAATCCTCCTCCCGTTCCTCATCGGCAGCGTCGCGATGGGCCTGCCTCCGGCGCTCGCACCCAGCCCCAAGTCCTTCGCCTGCCTGATCGTGCCGATTTTCGCGCCGCTGATCGGTCTGCTTTTTTCGCTGGGCGGCGCGTTCAACACTTCCGCCGGGATCCTGATTCTGGTGTTCTCCGCGGTGCTCCTGGCGCTATATGTGTCCTCCAACCAGGCGCTGATCGAAACGCTTCGCTTCAGCCGGGAAAACGAGCTCTTGCTCGAGCAGGTCAAAGAGCAGAAGGAGCGGCTGGACCTCGCGCTGGAGGCGGCCAATATCCTGATCTGGGACTGGGACGCGCGCAGGACCGGCGTTCTCCTGGACGGCAACTGGGCGATCATCCTGAGAGTGGGGAAGGAAACCAGCGCCCTGGCCCTCGACGAATTGGCGCAAATGGTGCATCCCGAAGATCTGCCGAAGGTGAAGCAGGCCCTGGGCAATTGCCTGAACGGCGGGGAGTCCGAGTACGTGGCCGTGCATCGCGTCAAGACACTCGCCGGAGGCTGGGTATGGAGCAAGGGCCGCGGAAGAGTGGTCGAGCGCGACGCGGGCGGCCGGCCGCTGCGCATGACCGGCGTCAACGTCGACATCGACGACAGCAAGCGCGCCGAGGTCGAGGCGCTGGCCGCAGTGCAGCGCGAAAAGGAGCTCTCTGAGATGAAATCGAAATTCGTCTCGACCGCTTCGCACGAGTTCCGCACGCCGCTTGCGACCATGCTCTCGTCGGCGGAGCTGCTCGAGCATTATTCCGAGAGCTTGAGCCCGCCCGAGAAACTCAACCTCCTGCAGACCATCCAGAGCGGCGCCAAGCGCATGAGCGAGCTGATCGACGATGTGCTCACGCTCGGCCGCGCCGAATCGGGCGTGCTCAAGCTCAACCTCGGCCGAATGGATCTGAGCGAGCTCTGTCGCAAGGTTGCTTCCGAATTCCGCATCGCGCAAGGCAAGCAGCACGTGATCAGCGTGGATGACCGCTTCGACCGCGCCGATGTGCACATGGACGAGCGCCTGCTGCGCCACATCCTGAACAACCTGCTGTCGAACGCGGTGAAGTATTCCCCGCAGGGAAGCGAAGTCAGCTTGTCGCTTTCCCGGCGCGACGAGCAGGCCGTGATCGAGGTCCAGGATCGCGGGATCGGAATCCCGGTGCAGGACCAGCCGCGGCTGTTCGACAGCTTCCACCGCGCCTCGAACGTCGAGAATCGCCCGGGCACGGGCCTGGGCCTTGCGATCGTGAAGAAATCGGTGGAGCTTCACGGCGGCGAAATCAGCCTTGCCAGCGCGCCCGGCGCCGGAACCCGGTTCACCGTGGTGCTGCCCCTGCGGCCGAGCGAGCGGCCGGTGGAAGTGAGCTGATGGCCACCAAGGAAACCGCAAAGAAGGTCCTCGTCATCGAGGACGAGGCGAGCATCCGCAACAACATCATGCTGATGCTGAAGGTGGAGCGCTACGCCGCCTCCGGGGCGGAAAACGGCCGCGTCGGCCTGGAGATGGCGCGCAGCGATCCGCCGGACCTCATCCTGTGCGACGTCAAGATGCCGGAGATGGACGGGTTCGCCGTGCTCGAGGCCCTGCGGGCCGAGCCGCGCCTCGCCGACATTCCCTTTATCTTCCTCACCGCGCTCGACGACCGCTCCAGCACGCGCCGCGGCATGAACCTCGGGGCTGACGACTACCTGCCGAAGCCCTTCACCCGCAATGAGCTGATGGAAGCGGTCAACAGCCGTCTGAAGAAATACGAAGGCCTGACCCACGCGCTCGCGGCGCGGCTCGTCCCGCAGCAGGACCGCCTCACGAAGAAGTTCCGCGAGGACATCTCCGGCGGCGACGGCGCCGCGATGCTCGAGGACGCCGACGCCGGCAGCCTCACCGGCAGGATCGCCGACGCGACGGTGATCTTCTCGGACATCCGCAACTTCACCGCGTATTCGGAACGGCTCGCCGCCGACGAGATCGCCGAGCTTCTCAACGCCTACCTCGAAACGGCCTGCGCGCCGATCATCCGCTGCGGCGGCCTCGTGATGAAATTCATCGGCGACGGGATCATGGCGCTGTTCGAGCCCCGCCAGAACGAAAAAAAGGGGGGCCACGCGCATCGGGCGGTGCGCGCCGGCCTCGCGCTGCAGCTTGCCGCGCTCGATTTCCGCGACTGGATCAAACGGCACCATCCCTCCCGCAGCCTGCCCGAATTTTCCGTCGGCGTGGGCATCCACAGCGGCGAAGTGCTGCTGTGCCAGGTCGGTGCGCCGGGCCGCGGCGAGCTGACCGCGGTCGGCGACGCCGTCAGCATCGCCTCGCGCCTGGAAGGCCAGACCAAGGAGCTCGGCTGGGCGGTGGTCGCGAGCCAGGCGACGGTCACCGCCGCCGGCCCGGCGGTCGCCGTCGGCTTGCGCCGGACGATCCAGCTGCGCGGCCGCAGCCAGCCCATCGAGGCGTCCGAGATCATCGGCATCGCGGCCGGCGGCGAGGACGATGCCTCGGTGCAGATCCCCGAGGACATGCGCCGGGCGCTCGCCGCCAACGCCCGGATCGCCGCCACTGCGGTCAAGGCTGCGCTGGGCATGACCCTGCGCATGATCACCAGCCAGTTCGGCGATACTCTGGGCGAGAAGCAGCTGACCGTCCAGGGCTATCGCGTGGTCTCGAAGATCGGTCAAGGAGGTTCCTCGGTCGTCTACCTCGCCGAGCGCGAGAGCGACAAGCAGCAGGTGGTGCTCAAGATCCTCAACGCCTCTCCCGGCCTGGACGAGACCCTGCTGCAGCGTTTCGTCCAGGAGTTCGACATCATTTCGTCGATCGATCACCCGAACGTGGTCAAGATCTACGACCGCGGCTTCAGCGAGCGCCACGCTTACATCGCCATGGAGTATTTTCCCGGCGGCAGCCTCGCCGACATCATCGTCACGGGCTTGAGCGGGCGGCAAGGTTTGTCGCTGCTTGCGCAGGCGGGAAGCGCCCTGCGCGAGATTCACAACCGCGGCATCATCCATCGCGATATCAAGCCCGGCAATCTCATGGCGCGGGCCGACGGCAGCATCGCGCTCGCAGATTTCGGGATAGCGAAGAGGCTCGGGGAGGACTTCGGGCGCACCCGCCAAGGCGAGCTTTACGGGACTCCCTATTACGTTTCACCGGAGCAGATCGAGGGCAACCCGGCGACGATACGGTCCGATATTTACGCCCTGGGAATCATTTTCCACGAAATGCTGACGCGCAAACGCCCGTTCGAGGCCGAATCGGTGTCCGAGCTGATCGCGTTGCACATCAGCGCGCCGCGGCCCAAGCTGCCCGAGACGCTCGCCGATTGCCAGAAGCTGCTCGACAGGATGCTCGCCGTCGACCCGCGCGAGCGCTACAAGAGCGCCGACGAGCTGCTCGACGCGATCGACGAAGTATGGACGCAGCAGGCGCTGCGGACGCTGCAGAAGGACAGTTGAGGGTCGAGCGTCCCGGGTCGAACGCCCCGGCGGGCTTCGCTCCCGGCTTCTCTTTGAGCTCCCGGCCGGCTCAGCCCAGTCCAAGCACCTCGTGCATGCCGTACAGGCCGCGGTCCTTGCCGCTCAAGAAACGCGCGGCGCGCAGGGCGCCCAGCGCGTAGGTCGCGCGGCTGCCCGAGCGCACGGTGATCTCGACGCGCTCGCCCTCTCCGGCGAACATGACGGTGTGCTCGCCGACGATGTCGCCGCCGCGGACGGCGTGAAACCCGATCGCCTTGGGATCGCGCTCGCCGACCTCCCCTTTGCGGCCGTGAACAGAATTGCGTGCCAGGTCCCTGCCGAGGGAGCGCGCGATCACCTCGCCGAACCTGAGCGCCGTGCCCGAGGGTGCGTCGGCCTTGTGCCTGTGGTGCGCCTCGATGATCTCCACGTCGTATCCGTCACCGAGCGCGCGCGCCGCCGTCTCGGCAAGCGTGAAGGCGACGTTCACTCCCGCCGACATGTTCGGTGCCAGCACGATCGCGATTCTCCCGGCCGCGGCGGCGATACGCTCGTTTTGCTGCGCGGAAAAGCCGGTCGTCCCGATCACCATGCGCACGCCTTTCTTGAGACAGTGTTCCACGTGCTCGAGCGTCCCTTCGGGCCGGGTGAAATCGATCAGACAATCGGCTGCGGCAACCGCGTTGGCCGGGTCGGACACGATCTTCAAGCCACACGATCTCCCGGCAAGCTCCCCTGCGTCCCTGCCGACGGCGGGGCTTCCGGGCGCCTCAAGCGCCCCGGCGAGCTTCAGATCCTCCGACCTGAGGATCATCTCGATCAGGGTGCGGCCCATGCGGCCGCCCGCGCCGGCGACGACGAGCTTCACTGTTCGGTCCTTTTCGGGGCCGCGGCGGCCACGACGTCTCCTTCGACGCGCTTCAGCTTCCCGGCATCGAAGAACACCGCGATGCGGCGATACTCGATCTCGCTGCTGTTGGCGCGCTGGCGCATGAAGACGTAGTCCCAGCGCTCTTCATGGAATATGTCGCTCACCAGAGGCGTGCCGAGAACGAAGCGCACCTGATCGCGCGTCAAGCCGGGCTTGAGCTGCGCGACCATTTCCTGGGTCACGTAGTTGCCCTGCTGGATCTCGATCCGGTAGGGGGTGAGGCGGGGCGCGAGATCGCACCCCGCTGCGAGGAACGACAACGCCAAGATCAGCATTCGCGGCACGGTTGGGTGTCTTTCCCCGGAGACAAAACGCTATATCATAGCGGAAACAGGCCTTCTCCCCGACGCGGATATCCTTTCGTGACCAACGTCCACGACTTGAAGACCATAGGCCTGAAGGCCACGGGGCCGAGGCTCCGAATTCTCAAGCTTTTCGAGAGCAGCAAGGTGCGCCACCTCTCGGCGGAGGACGTCTACCGGATACTCATGACCGAGGGATTGGACGTGGGCCTTGCCACCGTGTACCGGGTCCTCACCCAGTTCGAGCAGGCCGGCATCCTCCAGCGCCATCATTTCGAGTCCGGCAAGGCGGTGTTCGAGCTGAACGAGGGCACGCATCACGACCACCTCGTGTGCATCCAATGCGGACGCGTCGAAGAGTTCTACGACGCCGAAATCGAAAAGCGCCAGGTCCGCGTGGCCAAGGAACGCGGCTTCGCGATTCGCGAGCATTCGCTGCACCTGTACGCGGACTGCACCAAGCCCAATTGCCCGCACCACCGGGCCCGCTCGAAAGCCTAGGGCGGCTGGATTCCGCCGGCTGCCTTTCAGCGCGCCGTGGGAAAATCTATTTCTGATACTTGAACGACAGCAGCACCCGCGTGCGGTAAGCCGCCACCTTGCCGTTTTCGATCTTCAAGTCCTGCTTCACCACCTCAGCGATGCGCAGGTCGCGTAAAGTCTTGGACGCAGTCTCCACCGCTCTCTTTGCCGCGTCCTCCCACGAAGTCGGGCTGGTTCCGATCACTTCGGTGATTCTGTAGACTCCGTCGGCCTTGGCCATCGTTTGGCTCCTTTAACAAGTGTGGCGTTTGCGGATAATACTCCTCCGACCGATTGCGGCAGCTCGATCGGAGTGAGTGTTCGAAGGGCCGACAAAAGATGGACATGATTCTGTGGCGGCACGCCGACGCCGAGGACGGCAGCCCCGATTCGGCGCGACGGCTGACCGAGCGCGGCAGGGAGCAGGCGAGACGCGTCGCCGCCTGGCTCGAACCCCGCCTGCCCCGGGGCTGCGAAATTCTGGTCAGCCCGGCCGCGCGGGCACAGCAGACCGCTCAGGCGCTCGGTGTGCCGTTCGTGACTTCACCGGCGGTCGGCACCGACGCGCGCGCCGGCGATATCATCGCCGCGGCCCAGTGGCCGGCACGTTCCGGCGCGGTACTGATCGTCGGACATCAGCCGACGCTGGGTCGCGTCGCGGCGATGCTGCTCTCGGGCGCAGAGGCCGACTGGGACATCGGCAAGGGCGCGTTGTGGTGGTTCTCGCACGAAAACGGAAACATCGCGCTGCGCGCAGTGGTGGACCCCGAGCTGCTTTAGCAGTCGACGCGTCCCGCTAGCCCGGCGCCGCCAGGTCGCCGACCAGCCAGATCAACGTTACGCCGAGCGCGATCAGCACCACCTGCTGGGCCGTGGCGCGCAGCTCAGGACGCCGGTGCAGCCCGGGGATGAGATCTGCGACTGCAACGTAGATCATGCTGGCGGCGGCGAGCGCGAGCACCGTGCCGATCCATTCCTGCGCGGCGCGCAGCGTGAAATACGCGAGCAGCGCTCCGACCAGCATGGCGAGGCTCGACAGCAGGTTGAGCGCCAGCGCCGCGAGCTTGCCGTAGCCCGAGTGCAGGAGAACGACGAAGTCGCCGATTTCCTGCGGAATCTCGTGCGCGATGATCGCCGCCGCCGTGACCACGCCGAGCTCCGTGCTCTGCAGAAACGCCGCGGCGATCAGGATTCCGTCGACGAAATTGTGAAAGCCGTCGCCGATGATGATCATCATGCCGCTGCGTCCCCGGTCGTTCGGATCCTGATGGTCGTGGCCGTCCCAATCCCCGATGTGGTAGTGGCGCCACAACACCAGCTTCTCCAGCACGAAAAATCCCAGGATACCGGCCAGAACCGTGGCGAAAAGCGCCTGAAGATCGGCGGCGCTTGCGACTGCATGCGGGAGGATCTCCAGAAATGCCGCGCCGAGCAGGGACCCGATCGCGAAACTCACCAGCGCCGGCACCCAGCCCGCGGGCGCCGAAAGCGCGAACAGCGCCGCAATCGCGATGCTGATCACCCCGCCCGCGACGGTCGCCGCGGAGATCCACGCAAGCGTAGCCACGCGCTAGCTCTCCTCCAGCCAGACGAGGCTCGCCATCCTGCCGGTGTTTCCGTCGCGGCGGAAGGAGAAAAACCGCTCGTCGCCCGCGGTGCAGAATCCGCCGCCGTGGACTTCGGCGACGCCCGCCGCCTCGAGCCGCTGGCGCGCGAGCGCATAGAGATCGGCGAGGTACTTTCCGTTCTGCCGCGAAGCAAATGCCGCCGCCGCATCGGGATCTTTGCCGACGAAGGCCCGGCGGACGTCCTCGCCGACTTCGTAGTTGCGCGGTCCGATCCCCGGTCCGATATAGGCGATGAGGTCCTGCGGGGATACGTCCATCGCCCGCACGACGCTCTCGATGATCCCTGCAGCAAGCCCGCGCCAGCCGGCGTGAGCGATCCCCACGGTGTTGCCGGCGCGGTCGCTGAGCAGGACCGGCAGACAGTCTGCGGTCAGCACCGCGCAGACCGAGCCTGCGGCGCGAGCTACGGCCCCATCGGCTTCGGTGTCCGGCGTCGCCTTCGCGGCGTCGACCACGACCGTCCCGTGCACCTGCTTCATCCACGCGGGCTCCGCGGGCAGGCACGCCCTCAGGATGGCGCGGTTGCGCGCGACGCGCTGCGGGTCATCGCCGACGCGGGCGCCCAGATTGAGGCTTGCGAAATCACCCGAGCTCACCCCGCCCGCGCGCGTGGTGATGAGCGCGCGCACCCGCCCGGCCGCCGGCCAGACCGGAATAATCCAGTCGGGGTGCGGCGCTCTGCTCACTCGAGCGAGTCCAGGAGCGCCTGGAAATCTTCGGGAAGGGGCGCGGTGAAGCGCCTGCGCGCGCCGGAAACCGGGTGTGAAAACTCGAGCCGGACAGCGTGCAAGGCCTGGCGGTGAAGCTGCACAGCTTGCGATTTTCCCCGCCGCTTGCCGCGGTAGGTCGGGTCGCCGAGCAACGGATGGCCGAGCGACTGCATGTGCACGCGGATCTGGTGCGTCCTGCCGGTGGCGAGGCTGCATTCGAGCAAGGTGGCATCGGCGAAGCGCCTCGCCACCTTGTATCGAGTCAGGGCAGGCCTGCCGCCGCTCACGACAGCCATGCGTACACGGTCGCGCGGGTCGCGTCCGACGGGCGCGGCAATTTCCCCGTCCGACCGGACCACCCCCTGCACCACTGCAAGATATTCGCGCTTCACCGTTCGAGCCTGCAGCTGCCGAACCAGATCGGTCTGCGCCCGCAAAGTCTTCGCCACGACGAGCAGCCCGCTCGTGCCCTTGTCGAGCCGATGCACGATGCCGGCCCTGGGAATCGCCGCGAGCTGCGGCGAATGGTGCAGGAGCGCGTTGAGGAGCGTCCCCTGCCAGTTGCCGCTGCCCGGATGGACCACCAGCCCCGCCGGCTTGTCGATCACCAGCACGGCCTCGTCCTCGTGGACGATGTCCAGGGCAATGCGCTCGGCGCGAAACGCAGTCTCCGCCGGGCCGGCCTGCGCGCGGATATCGACGCGCTCGCCGCCCCAGATCTTCTGCTTGGGCTTGGCGGCGCGCGAATCGAGGCTGACGTGCCCCTCCCTGAGCCATTTCTGCAGGCGGTTGCGCGAATGCTCGGGAAACATCCGGGCAAGAGCCTTGTCCAGGCGCAGTCCCGCAAGAGTCTCGGGAACGCGTCGGGTCACGCTCCCCGCGGTATAATTTCCGGCGTCATCCACACGGTCCATCATGAAACGTAGTGTAGCTTTATTCATATTGCTGCTGGCGGCTTGTTCCTCCCTCGACAAGCGCGACCCGAGCTCCGGCTGGTCGGCCGCGAAGCTCTATCAAGAAGCGAAGGAGTCGCTGGACAGCGGGCAGTACGACCTCGCGATCAAGCATTATGAAACACTCGAGGCGCGTTTCCCCTACGGGCGCTACTCGCAGCAGGCGCAGATCGAGACCGCCTACGCGTACTACAAGCAGAGCGAGCAGGCTTCCGCCGTCGCTGCAGCAGACAGGTTCATCAAGTTGCATCCCAACCACCCCAACGTGGATTACGTGTATTACCTGAAGGGCCTGGTCTACTTCAACGAAGACCTCGGCTTGTTCGGCAAAGTGTCCGGCCAGGACCGGACCGAGCGCGATCCCAAGTCCGCACGCGAGTCATTCGACGCGTTCAAGGAACTGGTTCAGCGTTTTCCGGAAAGCAAGTACACGCCGGATGCGCTCGCTCGCATGAAATACCTCGTCAACGCGCTTGCCTCCCACGAGGTCCACGTCGCCCGCTACTACATGAAGCGGGGCGCGTACGTCGCGGCGGCGAACCGCGCGCAATACGCGCTGAAAAACTACCCGCAGGCCCCGGTCCAGGAAGAGGCGCTGCTCATCATGGTCCGGGCCTACGACGTGCTCGGCATGCCGGAGCTGCGCGACGATGCCGAGCGGGTGTTGAGAAGAAATTTTCCCGAAA
>WNFX01004699.1_pt1 | contig 17190 bp, 16 predicted proteins | sample 5400111 | NCBI WGS metagenome assembly WNFX01 (sample SAMN13153363, study PRJNA577476) | soil metagenome | isolation source: 40 cm soil or saprolite under grassland replicate 1 | place: USA:California | collected 2016-06-15 | reverse complement strand
TGATAGCTCCGGCTCGGAAGTTTTCTTGCTTATCGATGCCCTTCTCGTGAATCGTGGAACAGTCAAATCCAACGGGGACGAGCGGGTCTTTGGAATCAGTGATAATCTTACCTTTCGTCATCGCTTGGATGACGCTCTGGGCGGTTGCGGACGACAACACGCCGGAGCCCAGCAGCGCCAGAAAGACGCCGGCTAAAACGACAAACAAACCGATTAAAACGCGGAGGTTAAAAAAAGCGGATTGTGAAGTGGATTTCTTTTTCATGAGTTTTTATGGTTGATGTTGATAGAATTTTGGACCCGGGAGTGGAGCCGGGAACATCGCTTGTAGCAGAAATGCCAAAATGATGTCAATACTTTTTTTAGATTTTTTATTTTTCCTCGTAGTCCTGGGAAGGAGCTCACGTTTTAGCTGAACGTGCAAAAGCGTGTCAACACTTTTTTTGAAAGAAATTTGAATTTTTTTCTCAAAGACCTGAACATCGCCCGGGGTCATCCTGTTCCCGCGCCCGCGGAAGAAGGCATCGTCTTCGCAGAAGTCGATCCACCTCGTTGAGCGCGCGGAGGGAACGCGTTGTCCTCAACGCGTTGTTAAAATTAAATGCGGCTTTGCCGCCTGACTTTTGGTGCGCACGATGCTCTGGGAGCGCAAATCTTGCGCCTTCGGCGATTGTTTTTACGTCGCTCAACGCGAAGGTGGAACGCGTTGTCTTCAACGCGTTGGGAAAGTATGCGGCTTTGCCGCCTAACTTTGCTGTCCCCTGACTCCCTGCGAGCCAACTTCCATCTTGCGCCTTCCGCGGCTGGTTTTAACCATCGTCTTCGGAGAAGCCGATCCACCTCAGCCCTCGCGTCCGAACGGATCGATAACCCACGGCCACTCTTCCGATTTCGCGCACAAACCCGCAGCCACAGGATTCTGCCGGATGTAATTCAGCTTCACCGAGAGTTGCTCGCCGCGCTCGTCAGCCCGCAGACGGTGATCGAAATATCCCTCCTGCCAGATGACGCCATTGGTTCGCGCATGAAAACGGTTCCAATCTCTGATGACTTCGCTCATCGATTCATTGCGCGCGAAAGATAGTAGCGCGTGCAAATGATCAGGCATCACAAGAAAGAGCGTGATGTACCAGCGCATGTTAGCTTCATAGAACTTTGCGGAATCGAAAATTGTCCGCCACAGGACAGATTCGCCGTGGCGAACTTGCGCCAGTGCAGGATCTGTTAACGCTCTTTGTTCTTTCTCACGATCAAGGGCGATACGGATGTGAAACAGCGCGCCTAGTTCAACCCAGTGCGGCCCAGTGTGGTGCAAACGTCGCGGGAACCCTCGATAAATTTTCATTCCGATGAGTCTAAGGGGCGAACCGTGATGTCGGAGTAAATTCTTGCGCGTTTGGCGATTGATTTTGGCATCGTCTTCGGAGAAGCCGATCCACCAAGTGCGCGGGTGGAACGCGTTGTCCTCAACGCGTTGGCAAACAGATGCGGCTCTGCCGCCTAACTTCCGAAGGCGAGTGCGCTCCCCAGAATTTTATCCGCCCGCGGCACGGATCGCTTTGAACGTGCCGCTCTTCGAAGGTCCGTCTCCGACGAGGGGCGAGAATTCCACCTCGCCCGTTATCGAGCCGTCTGTTCCAAACTTTCCTTTGAACACCAATGTTCCCGCGTCGCGTCCGACGTTACCGATTAGAAATTCGACAGCGCCAGAAAACGTCACGGAATTTCCGTCGCCCTGAGTCCACTTTGCCTCCGAAGGCTTGGTGGGCCCCCAGACTTTCGATCGTGGATCGACCAACAGGAAAGACCCCTTTCCGGCGCCTTGAGCGTCAAAGCGCAGTGAACGGTGGTCTGAATTTTTGAAGGTGACCTCCACATTCCATCTGCCGATCATGTTTGGGGATTGCGCCTCGAGCAAGGCGGCGCAGCATGTTTGGGCGATTACGATCAGAACCAGTGGCTGCATTGTTCTCACGTTTCCTCCTAATCTCGATTTGGTTTGTCCTGGCTCCTGCTCCGCTCTGTTTCTAACCTCCGCACACGATCACCGAACTAGCTTTGTTGGCCACGTCCAAATAACATTGCATGCCTGCCGGGCAAGAGGAACAGGTTTTTTAAAACTTTGATATCTTGTTCTTAGTTCTGAATCGAGCGCTCTTTTAACCAGGTGGCGCTGGAGCGTGTTACGCTTTTTTTGCTTTTTTTTAAACTTTTTTTCGTTTGAGCGGCGGATGTTTCGGGGATGGCCCGCTACGGGGGGAGGCGAGATGAAAGGTGCTTGGGGAAATGACGAAGCTCAAATCAAAAAACACGCTTCTTCACCCGCGTCATCCAAAGACATTTGGGGTTAATACCTTCTCAACAGGACTAACAAGATCGGGCTTCTCGTCCACGCGCGCCGCTCCCGCGACTCCGTATTCTCGCCCTACCAATAAATCACCGTATCCCCGTGTCGCATTCCCACTCGACCCTGGTCATCTGGCCCGCGAGAACATCAACATCGAACGGGCCATAGTGCCCGACGCCGCGTTTCTTTCCCTCCTTGGAGACGGTGTAATGTCCGGGCGTCACGGGAACCCGAAATCGCCCCTGATCATCCGTAGTGAACGACGCGACTTCCGCTCCCTTTTCGTTCTCCACGACGAAAGTGACACTCGCGAGCGGTTTCGAACCGGGAGCGTCCGCCCGGATTGGCCCACCCTGAGTTGGGCCAAACGTAATCACTCCTTCGATCCCTGTTCCCGATCCGGACTGTGTTTGCCCGGAAGAAAAAGATGCAGTCATGACTAGGAACACGAGAATGATCGGGAATGTTCGAAACTGCATTGCCTGATTAATCTTACTAATCTCAGCTCCGCATCGGGTCAAAATTTTTGCGCACGCGGCGGAAGCGTTAAATCCATTGAGCCTTTGCGCAGGCTAAAACAGCAAGACCGGCCAACCCTCCCGATTTGTCATGTCGAGGTTCGCTCGAATGACCTAATAGAAAAAGTGTGACCGCTTCAACGCTTTAACCCATTTAACGCTTTAACGGTCCCAGCCAGGCCGGGTGAAAAACTTGACGACTGATTTGTTGCGCCGAAACTTCTCGCGCTCCCGCCAATCTATGAAACGCTATCTGCCTTTTGTTATTGTTGCTGTGATCGCATTGGCCACGCTCGGCAGCGGAGCGATGCTCTATCGGACAAAGCGTCCACAACTCCTCACTATTCCCGAAGACAAGATGCTATCTGGAAAAAGCGACGCCGAATCGATGCACATTCGCGGCAACCCGGATGCGCCGGTGACGCTGGAAGAGTTCGGCGATTTTGAGTGCCCGCCCTGCGGCAATTTCGCAGGTTTTGCTGACGCGCTCGTGAAAGAATATGATCCGCATTTGCGCATTGTCTTTCGCAATTTTCCGCTCAAGAACCATCAGCACGCGCGCGATGCCGCCTTGGCTGCGGAAGCCGCTGGGCTGCAAGGCCGTTTTTGGGAGATGCACGACGTGTTGTACCGAGAGCAGGCGGTCTGGACCAAAGCCAGCAATGTGCGCGAATCGTTCGAATCCTACGCGGGAATGATCGGGCTGAATCTCGATCAGTTCAGAAAAGACATGGACGGCGAAAAAGCCAAAGCACGAGTCGATTCCGACCAGGAACGGGGTCATTCCGTCGGGGTGGAGAGGACTCCGACAGTTTTTGTCAATAATCGCTCGTTGGGCCCAAATGACAGAACGCCAGAGGGCCTGCGGGCTATTGTCGATGCGGCGCTAAAAGAAAAGGCTGCAACCAAATGACGCTGTCGCGATTCCGGACCATTCTTTATACAGTCGCCGCGATCGTTTCGCTCGCCGGGTTGGCGGATGCAACGTATCTGGCTGTGCAGGCGTTAACTGGTGAGACGCTCGGCTGCGGAGGGTCGCCAGATTGTTTCCGAGTATTGGGCAGTTCATATGCGCGGGTAGGCGGAATTCCAGTGGCTCTGTTCGGCACGCTGGCTTACTTCAGCGTATTTACCTTCGCTACATTCGCTGCGTTCGGCTACGTTCGCGCGCGAACATTTCTCATTTTGACAGTGGGAGCGATGTTTCTAGCCACGCTCTGGCTGCTGTATGTGCAGGCCTTCCTGCTGCACGCGTACTGCCGCTATTGTTTGTTCTCGGCGGCAATCACATTTCTGCTTGCCGGGCTGGTGATTGCCCTGCCGCCATCGAAGGACGCATCCGTCTCATAAGCCCTATAGGGCGCATAGGACTTATGCGAATTCTGGTGATCGAGGACGAAAAGAAAACAGCGGCTTTTCTGGCCAAAGGGCTGCGCGAAGCCGGCTACGTTGTCGATCTTGCGCGCGATGGCGAGACCGGCCTAGAGCGAGCGCGCGCGATCAAATTTGGTCTTCTGATCGTCGATGTCATGCTGCCAAACAAAGATGGCTGGCAGGTGGTCGCGGAACTGCGTCGCGACGGGATTCGCACGCCCATTCTTTTTCTTACCGCCCGCGACAGTGTGCGCGACCGGGTGAAAGGCCTCGAATTGGGCGCAGACGATTACCTGGTAAAACCGTTCGCGTTTTCGGAATTGCTCGCCCGGGTACGCTCAGTATTGCGGCGCGCTCCCCGCGGACAAACCGAACAATTGCGCATCGACGATTTGGAAATCGACATGCGACATCACAAGGCAGTCCGTTCCGGCGTGCCACTTAATCTTACGCCGAAGGAATTTCTGCTGCTCACTCATCTGGTTCGCTCGGCGGGCGAAGTGGTCTCGCGCGCTGAAATCGCGGAACACGTGTGGGACATCGGATTCAAAACCGATACCAATGTCGTGGACGTAGTAGTGCGCCGCTTGCGGGCTAAGGTAGACGACCCGTTCAAGACCAAACTGGTCCATACCATCCGCGGCGTGGGTTATGTCCTCAAAGCGCACTGAACCGCGCTCGATCGCGTCGCAGCTCGTCCTGCTTTTTACGCTGGCCGCGACGCTGCTGCTTTCCTGCGGCCTCGGTGTGTTTTATTGGATCATGGTTCGGCACGCCTTTGCCGAAGACAATGCCGTCCTGAGCGACAAAATTTCCAGATTGCGCGCAGACTTCAGAGAAGGCGGTCCACGGATTTTGGGCGAAGAATTGAAGCCCCGCCGCGCCGGCGAACACGCACCTTATTGGATAAGGATACTCGATTCGGGAGGCCGCACCGTAACCGAGACACCAGGAATGGATCGTTTGATTCCCCCCACCGTTTTTCCGACCGCGCAAGGATCAACTTCGTCCATTCGCAGCCCGAAAGATTATCACATCGGCGCGAAGTTGTTTTCGTTGGTCGCAGTGAATGAAGAAACCCGCGGCCAAACTTACACAATCCAGATGGCGCAAGATCGGTCGAGTGACGAGCAAGTCGAAAGAGAGTTCAGCATTTTGCTCTTCGTGGTGCTCTTGGGGAGTATCCTCGCCTCAGTTCTAATCGCAATTACGGTTGCACGGCGCGGCTTGCGTCCGCTGGGAGAAATGACGCGTTCGCTCGAACGCACCGGACCGGCTCATCTCAGCGAACGTGTGGCACCGGCCGATTGGCCGCGCGAGCTTCAGCCGCTCGCGATCGCCTTCGACGATATGCTTGCCCGGCTCGAGGATTCCTTTACTCGGCTCTCTCAATTTTCCGCCGATCTCGCCCACGAACTGCGTACGCCAGTTGCCAATATCCTCGGCGAAGCGCAGGTCGCTTTAACGCGCGAGCGCAGTCCCGAGGAATATCGCGAAGTCATCGAATCCACGATTGCCGAGTGCGAACGGCTGTCGGGAATCGTCGATAATTTGCTCTTCGTCGCGCGCGTCGATGCGGCTCGCGAATCCGTCGAGCGGAAAGAGTTTAATGGCCGGGCCGCTGTGGAAAAAATCGAAGCGTTTTATCGCACGCTCGCGGAAGATCGACATGTCGCCATCAATTGCACTGGCGAAGGCGAAATCTATGGCGACCCCGTTTTGTTCGGTCGTGCCGTGAGCAACCTCGTTGATAACGCACTGCGTTTCACGCCGGACGGCGGCACAATTCAAATATCGATTACAGTAAAGGCCGCGCATTCCGAAGTAACAGTCAGTGACAATGGCTGCGGAATAGCGCCAGAACATTTGCCGCGCGTATTTGATCGCTTTTATCGTGCAGATTCATCGCGCAGCTCCGAAGGCGCCGGGCTGGGCCTGGCATTGGTGAAATCGATTGTCGATCTTCACGGCGGGTCGGCCAAAATCGAGAGCGAAGTGAATCGCGGCACCACGGTCACGCTGAGTTTCCCGAAGAAACTGTAGCCCGCCAGCTGCCGGATGATCCCGGCAGGAGCGTGCTGTCGTTTCGTTCCAAGCCGGAATCATCGATTCCGGCTACAGCCGAAAAATTTATCTTGCCAAGCATTACAATTTTGTAATGATCCGGCCTATCGCCTGAAACGACATATCATGGCCGCCTTAGCCTTCCATTGTTTTTCCAAGACGATTGACATTCCGGCGGGTCTTCGTCGCCAGCCATTGGAAGCGTGGCAGCCATCAGCGCGTCTGAACGGATTGTTGCGCCGGTCAGGCATCCGCGTGCTCGGCGACCTTCACGGGCGAAAGGTGGTCGATTTTGCGTGGGAGACAAACTGTGGTGTCAAGACGTTGCACGAGCTGGATTCGCTTGCCCGCCGCGCAGAATCTGGGGCGCCCACTAACGGAAATCTGCGTGTCCTCCAGAACGGAGCCGGCTTTGCCATTCCTGAATCAGTTTGCCAGCTGCAGTTCCACGAATTGCCAATCACGACACGTTTGGCAAATGTTGTCCGCTCGATCGGCGCTCGGACATTGGGCGATCTGAAAGGGCGCAGCACTTTTGAACTGCTTCAATACAAGGCCTGTGGCTGGCGCACTCTTGGCGAGATTCAGCAACTAATTGAGCGCGCAATTTCGGGAGAATTTGATGAGGCGCAGGTCGAAGAGTCCACTGCAGCGGCGGAATTGTTGACCTTACTCGAGCAGGGAATGGCGAAGCTGTCTCCGCGTGAAAATCAGTTTCTTCTTGCCAGAATCGGAGACGAAGATCTTCCTTGCCTGACCTTCGAAGAAATCGGCCGGCGATACGCGCTGACACGGGCGCGGGTTCAACAGCTCGTTGCAAGAGCGCTTGAGACCCTGAGGAAGAGCTGGGGTCCACGGATACCCCGGCTTCTCGAAATGATGAAGCAGCGTTGCTTGTCGATGGTCTGTCCGCTGACTCCGGCATTGCTGGAGCAATGGATAGGTGAATCTCCCAGGAGCTTACGATTATCGACGACAGCGCAGGTGCGTTTGATAAAGGCACTTGATGAAAATATCCCTTGCTGGCCGGAAAAGCATCATGGAGCGGCGCGCATCGACCATTCCACGCGCAAGCTCGATCTTTATCTGGCGAATCTCGCACGCGAAGCCGGCGGCCAAGTCGCTGTTGCGGAAGCTTATCGCAAGCTCACGCAAGGGCGCTATCGCCGGCTAAAAACTGGAGAGTATCTTCGAATGCTCCGGTGCGTCCGATGCACCGCGGTGGAATTTAAGGATCCACATATCCCGATTGTCCGACTGCGCGTCCGCCCGGCGGAGCTGCAAATCTCCGTATGCAGATTCGGGGCAAAAGAGACAAACCATCAACCGCAGGCAAAATTCGTTCACGAGCGATTTAATGGTTCGCCACAAATAGCATGTTCTGTGGAAGTGAAGCCATCAGAGCGTGCTGTAGTCCGGGCAGCTGCCGGATGATCCCGGCAGGCCCCGTGCTGTCGTTTCATCCGCAAGATCACCGATCCCGGCTACGGTGAAAATTTTATCTTGGCAATAATTACAATTCTGTAATGATCGCGCGCATTATGACTAAAAGACATTTTTCCCGCGGAATTGCGCCACAGCTTGTTCCGCTTATCGGATGCGCATGTTTAATTTTTCTCGCTTCATCTCGCTCGGCTCACGCGCAGGAGGCAACTCTTTCCGAGCAGGAAGTAGTCATAACCGGTGAAGAAGTGCCCACGGCTTATGGCGCGCCTCCGGGGTTTTCGCGCAGCCGTTTCTCCAACACAACACAGGCCTATGTATTGCCGCCATGGGCATTTTTCTTCGGAGAGATTTTCGAGGGCCAGGGGTTCCGCCATGGGCCGCCCGATTACCGTTTCACTCAAGAAATCGAAATGGGTTTGCCCTATCGTTTTGGCGTCGCAGCGGAAGCGCAGTTCGAACGATTCAATGGCGGTGGCGGCGCGGAGACAGTGAGTCTGGAAGCACGATGGGCTCTTGCTGATTGGAACAAGATTCCGCTGAATCCTACACTCTTCGCCGAATACAAATTCGGTGTCGGTACTATTCGACACGAAGAAGGTCCACCACCGCTTCCTGGAGAGGAAGAAGAGGAAGAGGGCGGACCGCCCAAAGTTCCCGATGCCTACGAATTTCGTTTGCTTCTCGCCCAGGAATTCGGGGGGCGCTTTGAGTGGGCCATGAACTGGTTCTTCGAAAAAGAGAATACCGGAGACCGCGGCCGCGAATGGGGCTTCTCCCAGAGCGCCATGACTCCCATTCTCTTACCCAACGAGCGTCTGAAAGTCGGCGTAGAAATGGAATATAAGAATTTCACCGTCAAAGACACACGCGGCGATCCCCAACACACTTTTGTCATCGGTCCAAGCGTCGCATGGAAACCGACTCCAAGCACGCGCATCGACGTTTCACCCTTGTTCGGATGCACAGACGACTCGCCGGTGGCTGATGTCTTTGTTGCCTTCTCCTGGCTCTTTGGCGGCGAACGCGCCGAAGCCGAAGCGCCCGTATCCACGCGGTTCCGTTACTACTCCGGCGCTGGCCTCGCCGATAAAGATTCGGGAAAAGAAATTAAGCAGGTCGCGCCGCCGCCGTGTCCCCAATGGTATGGCGACAACGAATGGAATGTGAATCTCTGGGGCACCTATGCTTTCACCAACACCGAGTACAATCCTAATCTTTGGCTGGTGGATGTCGTACAAAGTACCAGTGAAGGCCACCCAGTGCTCGGCACCTTCGACTATTACATTGGTGGCGATCACGCCTGGGGCGGAGGTGGCGACGTAAAATATTTCTTCTACCGCTACTTCGGCGTTGGCATTGAAGGATTTGCCCTGGACGCCAGCAAAAACGGCTTCGATATCTTCGAGGACCCGACGATCCCTGTTTTTACCACCAGGAAAATCAATCATGATCATACCATTGGCGCTGCATTAGGAACATTCACACTGCGCTACCCAATTCCTTGCACACGTTTTGCGCCTTACGCCTGGGCCGGTGTCGGTGCGATTTTCGGCGGCGGCGAAAGGGATGTCCTTACCACGCAGGGGCCGCCGGACGCGTTCGCTGTCCATGCCCAGACACATCACTTTGGTAGTGAAACCAAATTGCTCGGCCACTTCGGGGCCGGCCTCGAATTCCGGATTGCGCGGCACATCGGTTGGACTAACGACTTGACCTTCGGCGTGATCGACGGGCCGAAAAATAATTTCGGAATGATCCGCAGCGGTCTCAACTTCGCCTTCTAGATCGACAATCACGGTAAGAGGCGCCGTAGCCCAGCGCTTCTAAAAAACACCTTCAGGGCTGGAAGCCGCGGCTGTTTCCGCGGTTTCTGAAGTGGAGCATGCCGCAGCCCGGTACGAGCGGGCTGCGGCTACACTTCTGGGAGTTGGAATGGACAGTCGTTAATGCTCGCGTACCATCGACAAGCAGTTCATTCTTAGATCGACATCACGGCCAGCACGGCGCCAGGCACATTTCTTGACCTCGTTTAATCGCATCGATACTTTCGTTCTCGGAAAGGAGCTCGTTGGTGAAAACCGAGGTATCGATCGAATACTGCGTAGTTTGAAACTACACGCCGAAGGCCGTCAGTTTGGCGACCGAAATCCTTGAGCTCGGCGAGCGCATCAAGTCGCTCACGCTGATCCCATCGAGCGGCGGTGCTTTCGAGATTCGCGCCAATGGCAAACTCCTCCATTCCAAACTCGACTCTGGCGACTGGCCGGATTTCGATACCATCGTCAGCGCGATTAAGAAACTTAAATAAGCGCTCGCATCGCTCCTGGTCTTCACTTCGGCGTTCGAAGTTCGGTGTTCGATGTTCGATGTTTTCTTTTCTTTCCGCAATCCGGAGAGTGAAGGGTGCCTGGTGGCCCTCGCGGTCTTCAAAACCGTCGTCGCCACGCAAGTGGCGGGGTAGGTTCGATTCCTATCCTCTCCGCCTATCTATTTTCGATTTTGGATTGGCGATTTTCGATTTCCCCAAGCGCGCTTCATTCTTTCAATCGAAAAATTCGAAAATCGAAAATCGAAATTTTGGGAAAGGGGGTGAGCTCCATGTCGCGTGAGCAAATTCGCAAACTGACTTCGCTCTCATCGTGCGCCGGGTGAGCGTCCAAATTGAGCCAACAGGCCCTGCGGCAAGTTTTGCCGCAGCTTCCCATTTCGTTAGACCGTAACGTTCTCGTGAACTCGAACACTTTCGATGATGCGGGCGTTTATCGCCTGGATCGACATCGTGCTCTCGTGCAGACCGTTGATTTTTTCACACCCATTGTGGACGATCCGTTTTCCTACGGGCAAATCGCCGCGGCCAACTCGCTTTCCGACATCTTTGCAATGGGCGGGCGACCATTGACCGCGCTCAACATCGTCGGTTTCCCGGCCGATCTCGTTCCGCCCAGAGTGATTTCTTCTATTTTGCGCGGTGGCCTGGCCAAGGCCGCCGAGGTCGGATGCGCGATCATCGGCGGTCATTCCATTCGTAATCCAGAACCGATATATGGTCTGGCCGTGACGGGAATTGTTGATGTTCGCCGTGTCACTACGAATGCAAACGCGCGTCCAGGCGATCTGCTTGTCTTAACGAAACCGCTTGGCACCGGCATCGCCACTACCGCGATCAAGCGCGAAGCGGCTTCGCGCGGACTTGAGAAAAAGGTCATTTCCCTGATGTCGAAAATTAACACGGCAGGCGCCGAACTCGCCGAGCGTGATCTCGTTCGCGCAGCCACAGACATCACCGGCTACGGCCTGATCGGCCATTTGGTTTCAATTTGCCGCGCCAGTGGCGTCTCAGCCGATGTCGATCCGAGCGCCGTACCGATGATTGGTGATGAGATCGGCGATCTGATCGAACAAGGCTGTGTCCCCGAAGGAAGCCGGCAAAATCTTAATGACACCACGGTCCTCGTCGATTGGCGAACCACAGATGAGGCGCACAGAATTCTTTTAACTGATGCGCAGACCAGCGGCGGATTACTCCTTTGTGTCGCTGAAGCGAAACTGGAGAAAGTGTTAACCATCTTACGAAAAGCGCACACACCCTGCGCTGCCGTTATCGGAAGAATTGTCCCCGGCCGGCGGCGTGGTCCGTTGATATGCATGACCGGATAAAATCGCGCTCGCGCCGGGAAATTCCCGCCGTGAACAAAGTTCTCGATGCGCTCGGCCATTACGACCTGCCGCGCTCGATGATTGTCGATCTTGTCCGGCGCGAGCTTTCGAAAATGCGGACGAAGGGAAAGATTCCCGAATTGCGATCAACTCTCAATCTTGTCCGCCGAGCGATTGAGGAAATTCGCGCCAGCCGTCTTCAGCCGGTTGTCAATGGAACCGGAATCGTCATTCACACGAATTTCGGGCGGGCCCCACTTGCTGCGGAAGCGGTCCGCGCGCTTGGCGAACTTGGTTTGGGTTATTCCAATCTCGAATATGATCTCCGGACCGGCGAACGCGGAAGCCGCGGCGCCTATATCGAGCATGCGCTCGCTCTGCTCTGCGGAGCAGAATCCGCCACGATCATCAACAATTGCGCAGCCGCGTTGGTGCTGATCGTTCGACATTTTAGCGGACGCAACATGGAACACCGAACCCGCCTTCGCCGGGCTACGGCACGGCAGGCATCGAAGGCTGAACGTCGATCGGAAGTCGTGATCTCACGCGGCGAGATGGTCCAGATCGGCGGCGGCTTTCGCATCGGCGAAATAATCGAGGCGGCCGGGGCGAAGTTGCGGGAGGTCGGCGCAACAAATAAAACGACGCTCAATGATTACGCGAAAGCAATTGGGCGAAACACGGCTCTCATTCTTAAAGTTCATCGCAGCAATTTTTTCATGAGCGGTTTTGTAGAATCGCCATCGTCGGCAGCTATCGCTCCGCTCGCGCGAAAAAAGCGCATTCCTTTTGTCGCTGATTTGGGAAGCGGGGCGATCTTTGCGACCGAGCGCCTGGGACTCGTGGAACACGAGCCGACTCCTGCTGAATCGTTAAAAGATGGCGCCGATCTTGTTTGCTTCAGCGGAGATAAATTGTTTGGGGGCCCACAAGCGGGAATTATTGCGGGAAAGAAGCGGTTCATCGCCGCGTTGAAACGCGAACCGCTATTTCGTGCGTTGCGCTGCGACAAATTGGTTTTTGCTGCGTTGCAAGCCACTGTCGATCTTCATCTCGAGCAATCGACAGGCGGAATCCCTGCGATTGCCCTTTTGCAAATCTCCGAAGATGAACTGCGCGCTCGAGCCGGAGCGATTGCCAGCCGGCTGGAGGGCTTGCCACTGCGAATCGCGATTGGCCGTGGCACAGTCAAAGCCGGCGGCGGAACCTTGCCAAGGTCCACAATGTCGTCCATTGCCATCGACATTGTTCCGAAGAATTGTTCGCTGAGCGATTTCGCCGGTCGTCTGCGCAACTCAAGTCCACCGGTCATCGGCTATATTGGGAATGGGCGGTTCAAACTGGATCTGCGCACAATTTTTCCTCAACAGGATGACGCCGTCGTCGACGCGATTCGCGCAGCGTGCGCAAAACAGCATTAACGACCACGAAGAGCACGAAGGTCACGAAGATGGAATTCGATGAGTTGTCGCGAAGAGTGATAGGATGTGCGATTGAGGTTCATCGCAATCTAGGCCCGGGGTTGCTCGAATCGACATATCGTCAATGTCTCGCATGCGAGCCGTGGCATGCGAGCGTTCCATTTCAAATGGAGGTACCGCTGCCCGTCCGCTACAAAGATGTCCTGCTCGATTGCGGCTATCGGATCGATTTGCTCGCACGTAGCGATCTAATCGTCGAAATTAAGAGCGTCGAAACGCTCCTTCCGATCCATCAGGCGCAAATTCTTACCTACATGCGTCTCGCCAGAATTCCCATTGGGCTATTGATGAATTTCAACGTCACAAAACTGCAAAACGGCATCAAACGCTTCGTTCTGTAATTCTTCGTATTCTTCGTGTCCTTCGTGGTTTCAAAAGGAGACATGACCGAAAAGCATTTCATCATTGCGACTGCCGGTCACGTCGATCACGGCAAGAGCGCGCTTGTCAAGGCGCTCACGGGAACTGATCCCGATCGCTTGCCGGAAGAAAAAGCGCGACAAATCACAATTGAGCTCGGCTTTGCCCAACTGATTCTTGATGGGCCTAACGAGCAGCGGCTCCACATCGGCATTGTCGATGTACCGGGCCACGAGGATTTCGTCCGGAACATGATCGCAGGTGTCGGTTCAATCGATCTCGCGCTCTTCGTTGTCGCAGCAGACGACGGCTGGATGCGGCAAACCGAAGAGCATCTGCAAATCCTGATATATCTCGGAGTGAAACGAGCCGTGATCGCGCTGACAAAAAGCGATCTGGGGGATGCTGAAAGGACCGGAAAGGAAATCCGCAATCAACTGCGAAATACGGCCTTTGCGCGATCTCCGATTATTCCAACTTCGGTGCGAACGGGTGAAGGAATTGAAAATCTGAAGGACGCTCTTGCGTCCGAGTGTTCGACCATCCAAGCACAACGCGACCTCAGGAAACCGCGCTTGTTTATCGATCGCGCTTTTACGCTGCACGGAATCGGTACTGTCTGGCGGACAACTCCATCGTGGCCAGAGCATCATCGTTCAGCCACAAGATTTCGTAGCGCGCATCCGCTCGATCCAAAGTCATGGTTCCGAATTGGAGTGCGCGCAGCCGGGGATGCGCACAGCGATCAATCTCCCGGACCTCGTCATCGGCGATGGCCCAGGGCAGATCAAACGCGGCGATGTCATTACCGCTGTCGATCTTGGGAAATCGAGCGCCAGTCTCGTCGTCACTCTCGAAAAATCCTCCCGGCTTGGTCGGAAAGACGTGGCCGCTCGACCGCTCAAAAACGGAAGTTCCGCGTATCTACATCACGGCACATCGCGATTTCCGGCGAAAATTTATCTGCTTGAAGGCCGCGCGCTTGGACCCGGTGAGCGAACAATCGCGCAGCTAAAACTGAAGTTGCCCATATTTGCGTTTATCGGCGATCGATTTGTTCTTCGCGATGCGTCCGAACAGCACACCATCGCTGGCGGAGTTGTCCTCGATCCAGATGGCGATCGAGGCAAATGTCGAACCGCGACGCAGCGCAAATTGTTGGCTGCGCGCGCCGGTGCGCTAGACGATGTCTGTCTTTGCGTTCGCTCCGAAATTTCCGCGAACGGTTTCATGTCAAAAGAAGCCGTTCTTCGCAAATCGCACTTCAGTGCTCACGAGATAGGCGAAGCTCTTCAGCGGTTGCAGCGCCGTGATGAAATTGTGGTTCATGAAAAGATCGCGGCAGACGCTCAGGTCTGGCATACATTGCGGAACCGGACGATCGAGTTAATCGATGACGCGCACAAAACAAATCCCGAGCGCGTTGGTCTCGATCTAAACGAGTTGCGTACCGCATTGCACGATCAGTCCTCAGAGGTTTTCGCAGCGCTTCGTTCCGATTTGTGCGCAACTGACTTTGTCCGACGGGGATCAGCGATCGCGCGAATTTCTCATCGACCGGCTTTACCGCCCAACCTGCAGCCGGTTTCGATGAAAATTCGCGAAGCGCTCTCGTCAAAACCGTTCGATCCGCCTGCGCGCAAAGAGATCGAGTTGGATCGAAATGCGCCGCAGGTTCTCCGATACTTGATCGAGAGGGGAGAAGTCATCGAAATCGCCTCGGACGTAGTGCTGTCACGTGAGAATTTCGAACGGATGAAAAAGGTGCTGGCTGATTTCATCTCCAAAAACGGAGCAGCGACTGTGAGTGAGCTGCGGCAGGCGCTCGAGAGCTCGCGTCGGACTATGGTGCCATTTCTCGAAAAGCTGGATCGACAAGGTGTGACGCGCCGCCTCGGCGACAAGCGCGTGCTCGCGTAGCGTAGCGGCGAAGCTAAATTGAGCGATGAAGCGATCGCGACCAGTCCTGCTCGTTGTGCCGTCGCTACGGGAAGCGTGGGAAGATGCGATTGCTCCCTGGTTCGAACGAGTTTTGCCCGAGACGTGGAAACGCGCGTTGCCTTCGCTGGTCGTCGTCCCAACGCGAGGGCAGGCCAACGACCTGAAGGCGCGCTTGATTGCAAAAGGCTATTCACATCTCGGTTTGCAGTTTGTGACACCGGCGAGTTTGCGGGCATTGCTCGTGCGAGATGATGCGACGCCACATGCGCAGCCGGAACATCTGCGCTTGCTCCTCGCAATTGCTGCGAGCGAAATGGAAGATCGGCCTAACGAATCGGAAGCACTCGGCGCCAAAGCCGTTGCCCGTGCGCCGGCGCTGCTGCTGCGCACATTGGATCGTCTGGAAACTGCCGGATGGAAATTCGAAGAACTCGCGCTGCCGGCGTTTGCACCAGTCGTTCAACGTTTCAACGAGCTCCTGAAAAAATGCGATTTTGTTCTGTTCGGCGAAGCAGATCGACGGCGTTTGCAACAAGCGGCGCGTGGCGAGCGAAAATTTTCTCACGTGTTCATTGCCGGATTCGATGGAGCGCATTGGCCACAGTGGTTTCTCCTGCGCAACGCGGTCGAGCTTGCGGAAAACGCAACGATCGTGGTCGAAGAACCGCGTGGCGACTTTTCCGACATCGATCTTTGTTGGATCGGCTCATGGGAAGAGGTCGGCGGCGAAGCGCAGCGCGCGCCGAAATCCGTACACGCTCCTGGCGATTCGTTTTTTAGCGAAACAGAAATGCGCGGTGGCGCGGAACCGGCAAAGCGCTTCGATTTTCTCATCGGCACGAATGTCTCGGAACTCGGCGTGATTTTTTCCAGCGGCGGGGCGTTGCCCCGCCTGGTCGCGAACTCGCTGACGCGACTCGACATCCTCCACAACGACGGACTCGCGCACATCGTTCCCGGCATTTTCGAATCGGCGGAATGGCAGGAGTGGATCGAATTGCAACGCGCACCGCGACTTAATTCTTTTCTGCGTTTTCTTAATGCGCTGCCCGACCCTGCGGTTTTGTCGCCTAAAATTACCCGGCAAATTTTCGAAAAGATTCTGCGCGAAAGCTACGGCGAGGTGTTGTTGGATGATCTCGAAATTCTGCGCGAATTCTGCGACGGACATTCTGACGAGAAATTTCAAGCAGTTGCCGAAGCGTTGCGCGCGGTGCCGTTTCTTCCACCACGTGCCACGCTCGCGCAATTTCTCGAACAAACGCACGCGGCGCTTGCATATCTCGGGTGGAAACAACACGCACTCGAAATTGCCAGCATCACGCACGATTGGCCACAACGTTGCGATGCGGAATTTTCGCGCGCGCTTTTTCTGCGCTGGCTCGAAGAAACGGCTACGACGTTTGGCGCTGCGCGTTCAGACGCCGGCGATCATCCGTATGCGCGCGTGCAGTTGCTCACCGTGGCGCAGGCGCAAAATCGGGAATGGTCGCACCTGATCTTTGCCGGTTGGAACGAAGGCTCCTGGCCGCCGCCAGCCGGCGCCGAGTTCGCGCGCGCGGAAGAAATTCGCGTCTTCAATCGCAGCGTGCAGCAGTTGAACAAACGCGCCGCGCGCCAGGGAAGCCAGGGCGAAGGCCACACTAGCGTGCGTGAAAATCATTCCCTCTATCTCGGCCCGAGCGAGCAACGCGCGATTGCGCTGCGGCAATTCGATGCGCTGCTCGAATCGGCCAGCGAAAGCGTGACGCTCACGGCAAGTCTGCTGCAGGAAGATGCGCCGGAGCGGTTCTGGAATCCGAGCGAATGTTTCACTCAGCTTTATCTCAAGGCGCGGCATGAACCGCTCACGCAAGCGACACTGACCAATCTGCAACGCGCGACGCCGCTGCTGCCCAAGGCTGCACCGGTAGCAACGGATGTGCAGCAAACCGCAATTGCATTCAACGCGCGGCGCGATGCTTCGAAGCCTGCGACCGAATACGATTTCGCGTTGCGCGCT
>WNFX01010817.1_pt1 | contig 17200 bp, 18 predicted proteins | sample 5400111 | NCBI WGS metagenome assembly WNFX01 (sample SAMN13153363, study PRJNA577476) | soil metagenome | isolation source: 40 cm soil or saprolite under grassland replicate 1 | place: USA:California | collected 2016-06-15 | reverse complement strand
AACAAAACGACGGAATTTCGCAGGCATCAGCCTGCCTCTACCAAGCTATGTGAATTGGCTTGCAGAGCGGTTTCGCCAGTTTTTTCTTGTGCGGCCAATCTTTTGGTAGGAAATGGCCAATCTTTCGGGTAATCCGCATCCTACAAATCCGTTTCTCTCTGTTTAGAGCCTGCTTGCTCTAAACAGGCTTCTGGACTGAAAGCATTGCCACGATTTGCTTCACGAGTATTGCCATAAATTCCCTCAAGTCGCACCAGGCCCTTATGAAAAAGCGAAGAGAAATTCTCTACTGGTCGCATGGAGTACCTGTGTAGTTACCTGATCACAATCCAAGCGAGGCATCCCGAATGGCCCATCCTCTTTGCAAAAGAGAATACGCGCCTGCTCTCCGTTGCAGGCGCGTACATCGACGACATCCAGCACATGGGCAGCACCTCTGGACATCGGGAATATAAAGTGTAAACACAGCTGTAATCAGCTGTTCGCTAACACTCTGATGGTTGTGAAGTCGGGACTCGACGCACCTTTCAGTACGCCTCCGTGACGCCTGATCTCGGTGAGGAAATCGACGATCTCCGCGGTAATCTCTTCTCCTGCCACGACGATCGGGCTTCCCGGCGGGAATGCCGCAATCGTCTCGGCGGAGGGTAGCCCTATAGCTGCCCTCACTGGTACAGGGCGGCAAGGACGGCTGTAGAAAGCGTCACGAGGTAGCATCAACTGGCGTGGGATGGCAGGAGGAGATAGCACGAACCGGGGCCGATAGACTCGGCGGTTTGTGGCAACCTCTCGCAGTACCTTAATGATTCGTTGCCCGGCAGCCGCGTCGTCTGCAGGGGTCAGCAGGAACAACACGTGGCGCAGGGTCGCAAGTTCAGGATAGAGGTTGAAACGGTCTATAAGGAAGTTCTCCGCTTCAAAACCGGTCATGCCCAACTGAGAAACGTCTACGGTAATACGTAGGGGATCGAGTGCCAAAAATCCTGGCTGCGCTCTCTCCGGTCCAAAGCAGTGCAGTCCCTGTATCTGGTTGATCTGCGATCTCACCTGCGCGCTCACTTCGAGAGCCTCCGTCAGGAGTTCAGTCCCCTGCAATTTCAGCTGCAGGGCGGCCAGACTTGCCGAGAGCAGAATCACGTAGGAGAAGCTAGTGCTCATGAATCCCAACTGGTTCACGAGCGACTACCCAGAGAAGAACTCCATCAACACCAGCGCCAGAACGTCTGGGTCTACATCGTGCGTCTGACCTGCCAGGGTGCGGACTTGCGCATTCGGGATTGCTTTGCCGAGCGCTTGGGCTGTGTCATACATGAATGCGTAACTTGCTCCGCCATTCATGACAAGTGTAGGTGCGGTTACGATGGCTGCCCGTTTGGTGGGTACTGAGGCATCTTCGCCCAAGATGGCGGAGTGGTCATAGGCAAGCGTCGGCGCTATAGCCTCAAGCATTAGCCATGTCGGTGCATGACGTATTGCTTCAATCTGGTCGGCTGGCGTCCCAACATACTTCATAAACAGCGCGACGGCATCGCCTCGGCGATCTGCTGCCAAAGCTTCAGTAAGTTGTTTGATGTATTCCTTCCATGCCCGTTGGTACTCAGCATCCTCATTGTAAGGAACCTCGTACATGGCAAGCTTCTTGACTTTATTGCCGAGCCTTAAGGCCGCTTCTAGGGCAAGGGCAGCTCCGGAGGAATGGCCATACAGGTATGCCGACCCGCCGGCTTCGTCGATGAGCGCCTCGATATCCTCAATCTCACGCGCGACGGCATAGGGCTTGGTATCGCCACTATCGCCACGGCCACGCCGGTCATAGTTATAGACCGTAAAGCTACTCGCAAGGAGTTTGGCAAGCTCCGGTCCGGACCAGAAGGACCGTGAACAAAGGGCCCCCGCTACCAGAATGACTGTCGGCCCGTGGCCTATTTTGTCGTAAGCGATCGTGGTTCCGTCTTTTGAAGTCACTGTAGATGTTATGGTTTCCATAGAATCTCCTGTTCTTTGCCGAAGTTCTGCCTCGTCTACCTCTTTAGTGAGTCAGTCCTTCCCTGTAGATCCTTTTGCCGACAATGTAGGCGTTGGTTTATCCCATCTGTAACACTGCCAGCATATTCCCGGCCGGGTCTTGAAACCAAGCTATATCAGGCCCCATATTTTGAGCAATACCGCGCATGATGCCCTTCTCGTCTTGCCACAGACCTGCATAGTGCTCAAAGCTGACGCCTCGGCTTTTCAGTTCATCGACCGCTTCATCAATGTCATCAACCACAAAGTCCAGCAGAGTGAACGTGGCTGGCTGGTGGTCCTCTTTTGGATACGCAAACGCTGTGCCGCCACCAGGCAAATGAAGCCGTAGCCCAACGCCCTCTTCGACCACTTTTAACCCCAGAGTCTGCGTATAAAATTCTTTGGCTTTTGCCAAATCGTTCACCGAAAACCCGCTAAATGCTGTTTTTGGTTGAAACATAACTACCCTCCTTGTTATTTACCGTGCAACTTTACTTCGTTTAAACGCTTTTGTGGCGGACTTCGTACCGTACGAGTACGTTATTTGAGCCATCCCACGTGCGTGTATCAATGAGTCGAAGGGAAACGGTCGGCTGGCCGTCGAATATTGGCGTGCCTGCGCCTACTATGACGGAGCCGACCATCAGGTGGAGTTCGTCAAGCAGACCATGGGCCAGCAAGTCGTTCCAAAGTGTGCGGCTGCCAAAGACCAAGATGTCTTTGCCGGTTTGGCGTTTGAGTTCGGCAATCTGGGCGTTCGCGTCTGCGCCTCTGATGATGCGGGTGTTCTGCCACGGTTCCGTCTGCTCTCTTGTCATGCTGTCTGATATGACCACTTTGTCTATGGCGTTATCAAGCCGTGATATCTCCCAATGGGTGGGTGTGAAGTTGGGATCATCTGCCACGTACGGCCAGAAACCCTTGAACCCATCGTAGGTATTACGTCCCAGCAGCAGCGTATCAGCTGCGCGCAGCCGTTCGGCGTTATAGGCGTCGAAGGCTTCGTCCATCGGCAGCACCATGACATTCTTACCCAGCCCCTCGTAATAGCCATCCAGTGACATGATGTTGCTGACAATGAGTTTACGCATGACATACCTCCTTCATGTTCCTGTAGAGCCTCGTCTCTAGTTTAACACGCTCACACCGGAAAAACTTCTCCAATCTTACTCTCATATGAAAAAGCGAAGAGAATTTCTCTACCGGTCGCATGGAGTACCTGAGTAGTTACCTCTTGCCCTTCATTCAGTATCCAATTCGGAGATTGTTTCTCTTCCACCCGCTCCTCTGGCTCGTTCCTCACATCGTCTTGTGCGCCAAGTACACCCTCTTTTCTTTCCTTTATCCCTGCCACCTCTGCCCCGCGCTCTCCCATCACTCTTCAGTGCTGTTATCACCTTCAGCCGAGTGCTCCTCTTCTGAGCCGCTCTCGATTTCATTCGAGTTCTCTATTTTATGCCCAGACAGCATTGCACGAAGGCTCGCTAATTCGTCGACTGGCTCGTCTTCAGACTGTTCACTACTGGACTTCTCTTCTTCAGACCGCTCATCGTTATTAGTAATGGATGGAACCTGCTCCAGGTCTTCGATAGTTCTAAGCGTACCCGCACTCAATGCGTTCATTAAGTCTTGATATCGAAAGCCAACAACATTGTGTCCGACTTGCTGGACAATGCCAACAGCCCCTTCTACTGAGTCAACATGATCATCACCAGTAAGCTCAAGCCATTTCTCTTTCAATACACGTAGTAAGGGTCACGATTGGCAAGGTGTCTCCATGTCTAGATGGGTTCTATTCTGAAGGCCATTTGATCACTTTTACCATTGGGTCTGTCAGCGATGAAGATTCTGACACCGATCTGGCGGCTCATTGTCCATAAGAGGTGATGAATGCCATCGGCAATGTCTGACGTAGGTAAGAGAGCAGTGAGGACATGGATCATCGCTTCGTCGGTGGCAAGTGTTCCGAGCGCTTCTGCAATGCTCTGACGAACCGCCGAGTCAAGCTGCTCGTCGGAGAGCAACTGGACCAGTTGTGGCACAATGGAAGGCTCCCCCAATCTTCCAAGCGATCCTACGATACGCAGTTGCAACGATGCGTCAAGTTGCTCGTCGGAGAGCAATCGAACCAGTTGGGGGGCAATGGAGCGTTCTCCTAACTGCCCCAGTGCATAGGCGATGCTCTGGCGAACTGGCCAGCCAAGCTGCCTATCGGAGAGCAACTCCACTAGTTGGGATGCAATGGCCCGCTCGTCCAAATGTCCCAATGCATAAGCGATGCTCTGGCGCACTGGCCAGCGAAGTTGCTCTTCGGAGAGCAACTGGACCAGTTGGGGCATCATGAAGCGTGCCCCTAGTTGCCCCAGTGCTTCTGCGATTTGCAAACGCATCGACCAGTCCAGCTGCTCATCAGTGAACAGCTGGAGCAGTTGGGGTGCAACGGACCGCTCTCCCAGCTGCCCTAGCACACGTGGGATACTCCTGCGCACCGACCAATCCTCCTGCTCATCGGAGAGCAGTTGGACCAGTTGGGGTGCGACGGACCGCTCTCCCAGCTGCCCTAGCGTAGAGACGATGCTCTCGCGCACCTGCGAGACCAGCTCCTCGTCGGAGAGCAGTTGGACCAGTTGGGGGACAACGGAGCGTCCTCCTATCTGCCCAAGTGCATGGGCGATGTTCGCGCGTACCCACTGGTCCAGCTGCCTATCGGAGACCAGTTGGACTAATTGAGGCACCATGGAGCGATCACCTGACTGCCTCAGTGCTCCCGCAATGCTCTGGCGCACCGACCAGTCCAGCTTCCTATCAGTGAGCAACTGGAGCAATTGAGGGGCAATAGAGCCCTCCCCGAGCTGCCCTAGCCCTACTGCAATGCTTCCGCGCACACGTGGGTTCAGCTGCCTATCGGAGAGGAGCTCGACCAGTTGCGGTGCAACGGAACGCTCCCCGAGCTGCCCAAGAGCTTCTGCGCTGCTCTGGCGCACATAGGTATTCAGCCGTTCGTTGGAGAGCAACTGGGCCATTTGTGGGGCAATGGAGCCCTCCCCTAACCGACCCAGCGTATAGGCGATGCTCTGGCGCACCGAGAATTCCACTTGCTCGTCGGACAGCACCTGGACCAGTTGGGGAACAATGGAGCGCTCTCCTAACTCCTCAAGCGCTCCTGCGATACTCTCCGAGTTAAGCCGACTGTCGGAGAGCAGCTGGACCAGTTGGGGGGCTACAGAGCGCTCTTCTCGCCGCTCAAACGCTTCTGCGATGTGCTGGCGCAGCCGAAGTTCCACCCGCTCGTCGAAGAGCAGTAGGACCAGTCGCGAGCATGATGAACGCTCTCCAATCTTCCCAAGCACACGTATGATGCCCTGGCGCACCTTTGAGTCCAACTGCTCGTCGGAGAGCAGTTGGACCAGTTGGGGAACAATGGAGCGCTCTCCTAACCGTCCAAGCGCATCTGCGATACGCTGGCGCACCGACCAGTCCAGTTGCTCGTCGGAGAGCAGCCCGACCAGTTGAGCATGTACTGTCGTATCACCAATCTCAGCCAATGTTTCGGCAACCTGCGCTTGTGTCAACGCGTAGGGCGTGGTCTTCAACACCTGGAACAGGCGTGTGACGACCTCTTGGGATATGGCATTGTGTCGAACAGGAGGCTCTGCTGCTGCCAGGCAATGGCCAGCCAGGATCAGGTTGGTGTGGAACAAATCATCTTGCAAAGGGTTTGTTTGTGTAAGCCCAAGTAATTGTTGTAAGAGCAAGCTCGCATCAGAGATGAGTCCCGCATAGAGCAAGAGTACTTTTTCCCACCATGGATCGTCTCGCCGCCGTATGAGGAGATCGAGTTCCTGATGACGAGCGGCATATTGGGCAACAAAATATTCCTGGAGCTGGTATCCCATTTCGTCAGCAGGATATCCACGCACTGTTTGTAGAGTTCTGCTCTCCGCTCAGGAAGTTCGAGTCGATCTTCATACACGGTGACAATCAGCGACAATAAGAAGGGATTTGCCACCAGAGCCTGCATCCGTGGAGTGCGTTCCAGTTTCGCATGGATTTCGGGGGCGGTGCCCCGCTTGTACGGGTCTGGATGAGCGGCAAACCGGTGTTCCACAAACTGTTTGATCTCTTCCGGGCGCCCCCCTTGCAGTTCCAGTTCCGCAAAGCCAGCCAGGCGGGTACATTGATGATAGCTTGCTTTCCGGGCAGTGACCACGATGGTAGCTTGATGATAGCGGGTGGCAACATCCATAATGGCTTTGGAGACCTGAAGATAAGGTTTCTCCGCCGACTCTTTGGTGGTTTCTACTATCGTCTCGTCGAGTCCATCAAGCAGGAGCAGAGCGTCGCCCTCTTGCAACTTCTCCTGAATGTAGTCTAGAGCCTCCGCTTGCGGGAAGCCATAGCGTTCTTCCCAAACATCGGAAGCGAATTCGAGCAAGTCACGGTGTCCCGAGCGAGCAAACGCAGGTAATTCGACATGAATTGGCAGGTCAGGGAGACCCCTGAGTTGTTGATCAATCGCTTGCAAGGTGAGGTACTTCAGCAAGGTCGTCTTGCCAGTGCCAGGATCACCCACGATGACACACTGCTTGTACATGCGGAGCGCCTGTTCTGGCGCAAGGGGATAACTGGCCCACCTTTCTAATTGCCGTTGATCGGCCCTCAACAAGGCATGAGGATGAGGACTCATCTCCTGCAATACCGAGTCAAGGTCATAGCCTGGCCTGGTATCCTGATGCAAGCGTAAAGGAATGTAGCTATCCGTCACTTCGAGGGGGCGGGTCATATCCAGCATGTGCAGGCGTGCGATCCGTGGATCGCTATGGAGCGCCTTGCGGTACGCTGCTACACGTTCAGTAAGCGTTTGCGCACGCTGCAGAGCAGCCTGGGCTGTCTGGGCTTCTGTTTCCTGGCGTTTGTACGGTTCATCATGTTCTTTTTGCATCACGCGGTATCTCATTCCTCTTCGGGCACATCCTCAATCAAATCGGTCACCGGAACCGCGAGAGCCTTAGCAATCTTGTTCAGCGTCGTAGAAGTCACTTCTCGCAATGGTTCCCGATAAATGCCCTTGATCGTGTTGTATGCCACATTCGATTTTCTCGATAACTCACCCATACTAAATCCTTTGCTTTGGGCAACTTCCTTGACTCTGAGACGCAGCATGGTGTGGTCACATCCTTCTCTATGATAGATGGGATTGTAGCAGAGTATCAGAGTTGACAAAACTATCATAGCTAGTATATACTTATAAGTATATACTTGTAAGTTAATTAACAAAGAAGGAACGATCAGTCATGGCTCAAGAATGTTGAAACTCCGCATGAAGCACCATCTTTCATTGAATGCTGTGGCAGAGATATGTGGCATTGATGTGTTGTACATGGCAAGGATGGAGTTAGGGATACCTGTTGATCTCTCCTATGCTCAACAGTTGCGCTCAACTCTGGAACAGAAACTGGGTACTTCTCTTCCTGCAACTGTACTGCCCATTGCCATTACCGGAGATGAGGACCTGTCGGGGGTCTGGATTGGGAACATCTAGTTTGCCTTCCCTGCCACATGACGACCCCCACCCAACATGAAACCGCCACCCAACATGACGACCGCCACCCAACATGACGACCGCAAGGGTCGTCACTACTATATACGATGCTGTTCGCTTCGTGCACAGGGCGAGGCGCAGAATGTTGGGCTGCACCCGTTACATGATTGTAGAAGGGTGTTTTCGGTAAGCATGTGCGTGACCACTCATACGACAACCGCTGACCGAAAACACTGCCACGCTCCAAAAAACTGTTCGTTAAATATGATGGACGTAGGGCAGAGGTTGTGCATTTTGTGAACTAAAAAGCCTTGCCATTTTTGCTACTTAATGGTAGTGTTGAGGTAGATAGCTGTTCGCTCCACTGCTTCGTTCTTTGAGACAGATCTGTTATCTGTTTCGGCTTTTTACCAACATCATATGATAAACTCCATATTAGGATCGCGTTTCTCTTCTGGGAGTGTTTTGTTCTGTTGCCTAGATAGATACACAACCACTGCACGAAAATATTAAGGGAGAAAAAGCAATGGATGTACGCATAGGACAACAATTAGGTAATTACCGGCTGATACGCCTACTAGGCCAGGGCAGCTTTGCCGATGTGTACCTGGGGGAACATATACATTTGGGGACGCAGGCGGCTCTGAAGGTGTTACAAGTGCGGCTGATGAGAGAGCATCTGGAACTATTCCGCAACGAGGCACGCATCATCGCGTCGCTGGTGCATCCCAATATTGTACGCGTATTCGACTTTGGCGTGGAAGCCGGTACTCCCTTTCTAGTGATGGATTATGCGCCCCGCGGCTCGTTACGCCAACGGTATCCGCGAGGGAGTATCGTGCCTCCTCAGCAGCTTGTGGCCGCCGTCAAGCAGGTGGCGGCGGCGCTACACTATGCGCACCAGAGGCGCTTTATTCACCGCGATGTCAAACCGGAAAACATGCTGGTGGGGATAAACGACGAGATTTTGCTCAGTGACTTCGGATTGGTACTGGTGGAACAGAGTACTGGCTCGCAAATAACGCGCGAGGCTGCTGGTACGTTGCCCTATATGGCCCCCGAACAACTGCAAGGCAAACCGTGTGCGGCGAGTGATCAGTATGCGCTGGGTGTCGTGGTCTATGAATGGCTCTGTGGCGAGCGCCCTTTCCGTGGTGGTCTGATGGAGTTGATGGGCCAGCATGCCCTCACTCCGCCTCCCCCGCTACGCCAGCGTGTCCCCACTATTCCGCCAGCGGTGGAAGCAGTGGTGCTCAAAGCACTCTCAAAAGAGCCGCAGAATCGATTTGCGGACGTGGAAGCCTTCGCGACTGCGTTGGAAAGAGCCTACCATGAAGCACAAGCTCAACCCTTTCCAGTAGTAGACTTGCAGACCGATCTGCGGCCCTCGCTCAATTCCACGCTGCCTCGTGAGATCTCCCCAGATCTCCTGACTCAGGCACCAACCGAATCGGGTTCCGTGCGCCAGAACCAGAACGTTGGGTCTTCTTCCATCCCGGCTCCTTTTACCTCGGCAGGGAATGCTCCTATTTCGACTCCCGCCCCCGACACACCTGGTCGTATAGCACCTGCGTTTGGCTCACAAATGCCACTTCCTGGCACTCCTTCCTCGCCTTCTTGGAGGCAGGCTCCAGCGATTCCGCCCTTAGGCCAGGTCAGAGACGCGAGCGATACGGGAATGTCAGCAGGTCGCCTCTCAGAACCAGTAGATTACACCCCGTTGCCTCCTGACATATTTCCTCTCTCAGCGGGAGCGCCTCCATCCTCCGATGGACCTCACTTGCCCAAGAATCGTATTTCACGACGCGCAGTTGTAGCAAGCTTAGCAGGAGTAGCTGGGATAAGCCTGGTTGGTGGAGGTATCATCTGGTTGACGACGATTGGTAAGTTTGAGGGCCCTATTTCCCCAAATCTCACCCCTACTGTTACTCACACCCATCCACCGAGTCCAACTACCACCACGACGTCGGTGGGCACTCTCCTTTACACTGATCGTAGGCAGGCTCAAGCTCCATACGGCATTTTTTCGGCAGTCTGGTCCCCTGATGGTACACGCATTGCCAGCAGTGCTGGAACCGTGCAAATCTGGGATGCTACTAATGGAGGCAATGTTCTTACACATCACGCTTTTGAGAATAACTATGATAATTATAGGGTAGCAGAGTGACAAACTCTTCTCGCTCACTCAGGCTGGTAAACGATATAGCCATCAAAGACGAAACGCCGAAAACCATGGCCTGAGAGATCGGCTTTCCGCATAACAGATGCGTTCTGAAAGATATCATAGTTAAATACATAAGCCGAATGAGGGTCAGCTTTCACAACTGTATAATAGGGGTAATAACGGTTTAAGCTCGGTATGAGATTAGGGTCAGTAACACTACAGATGATCTTTTCCTGGCTCACGAAGACAATGCTATAACACGTCCAGTAATCGCTATAAATATGTGTGGCTCCTATACGCATGAGATTGGCAATAAGCTCATCTTGTTGCTGGTTAGCAGCCTGAGAGGAGGGAATGTCGACCACTATACTCAGAGTTCCTAGCAGAAACAGCACGCCAATGAGCAAGAGCAATCCTCTATTGATGATGAGCTTTACCCACGTTTCTTTTCCTAAGGCAAGGTTCAAAGAGAGGCCATTTTGCTTGACAAGGGTTGCCTCATGTGAGCAGAAAAGCGTCAAGTTCATTTGAACCATGCCTAACGGCAACTTGACAGCACTGGCACCGCTCCAAAGCGGCCAGATGAGTGCAGGAGTAACAATCAGCAAACCTAGTAGATAGCGTGCATGACTATGTGGTAAAGTTTGTGGTCCTGAACTCAGTGCATAGCCCGCCAACGCTATCGCTGCGCTGGCGAGTAAGCAGAGCCGGGCAAAGTGCAGGATAATCTCTTGCTTCTCCTCAGAAGATCCTCCTTTCAGGCGAGCGCGTAACTTCCATAGCACTCTTAGCGAAAGAAAGATGGCGAGCGTCCAGAGGATTATGTAACCCACGCTCCAAGTGGTATGAAGTATTTTGCATGACATGCTTCGAGGACTGGCATCAATAGCATAAGCTATTGCTGAAACTGGGCAGAATGGGTCTCCCGTAGCTGTAGGTAGGCTCATCCGTATTGTTTCTTTCATCCCTAGCAAAAGGTGTGGCAGCGAGTTAGCTGAGTGTACATAACGTCCATTGAAGTTGTTCAGAAAGAGGGAAAGCGAATCCTGTCCAGACGGTGCTTGAAAATTATACACAATCAGAGGAAACGCACCGATGACAAAACCGAGTAGCAGGAATACTGGTGCCCACGATCGCAAATCACGCCAGCAAAACAGCAACAGCAGCATACTCGACATCATGAAAAATGGTAGCACAATCATGTCCGACCATATACCCAGCCCCACCACCAGTCCCCAACCTCCATAGGCAGCAAAGCGCAGCCACCTCCTGCCGCGAGATAGGTCCTGGCTAGAGGTAAGTGAGAGCCAGGAAGCCAGCAGAAACGCAAGAGTACCAAAAAAGAGCGTTTGAGTGGAACCACCCTTAGCATAAAGTTCCCATAGGAAGATGGCATTTGGTCCCAAGCCCAGCAAAACCAGCACGAACAGTGCCAACTTTTTTGTGTAGAGCAAGCTTGTCAGCAGATACATGCTTGCAAAGAAGAAGCCATCGAGTAGAATGGTGCCCAGCCGCAAGGTGAACAACGAGGCACCAAAGAGGCGAAAGAATGCCGCCCCAAGATAGGCCTCTATGGTACCCATATAGCTTTGCCCATAATAAAAGAGAGGATGTTCGCCGTTATAAGCAATATGGCGTGCCATTATGCCCATCGTCCCCTCATCAGCATTGGTCGTCGGCCAGCCCAAAATGGTTAAGAGGACGCGCAGACAAACGGCAAACACTATGATGAGCAGGGCAGAGAGTTCATATTTGCTTCTGCGAAGATGTTCCAACCACTTTGAGACAAAACGTTGCTTTACACTCTGAGAATGCAAGGTCATTTTCACCTCTTGATCTCCTCTTTCCCTATTACTTTGATGTCTCCGTGCAGTCAAAGCCGATGGCCGAGAGGAAGTGGCATTAGCCTTTTTGCGCGTGAACGGGGCCCACAACTAGAGAGGGCAACTGGCCCTGGACACTATTCTTTCAACAAATGCTTCCGCGTAGCCAACCATGCTCCTAACAGGCATATAAGCCCTCCACCAACCATCCACACAACGAGAAGGAGGAGAGAAAGCGTCGCACTATTCCTACCTATCGTAATATGGTCTGGGTAGGATGGAATAGAGCTTGCCAACAACATTAGACCAAAGAGCAGAGCTCCTCCTATAATACCAGCTAAAAAGCCTAAACCACGTCGTTCAACCATCTTGCCAGCTGCAAAGCCAGCCGCAAAGAAAATCAGCAAGCTCAAAAACACTTTCAAGCCCTGCACACCAACTAAAGCCAGAGCTGTGTTGACCGTCAAGCGATTACTGACCATCTCCTGAGTAGCCCTTTGGAACACGGGAGCATACAAGAGGATGATCACAATATGGAAGAGCGCACTCATTATTCCCGCCACAAGAGCTATATTCAGCACATACTTGAGTCGCTTAAATAATGGGAGGGGTCTCGTCGTTGAGGGAGGTGCAGCAACTGCCTTCTGGACCTGTGATGGCTGTGAAATAGGAGCGGCTGGAATAGCTTTCTCTGTCTGTGGAAAATCATACTTCCTGGGGGTCACAAGCACGGTTGGAGGTAGGAAGTAAGAAGAAGTCGAAGCCTCTTGAGGAGGAAGGATAGGCAGAGGCGTTTGTGTCTGGCTTGCCTCCTCTAATGCATCAGCAAAGGCCCGCACATCGACAAAACGTTGCTGTGGTTCTTTGGCAAGGGCCTTCATCACCACTTGCTCAATACTGGCTGAAAGCAGAGGCACCTTCTCGCGTAACGATGGTGGAGCAACAAAAAGATGCTGTGTACACACTTCCTTAAACGTGCCACGAAAAGGCAATTCTCCACAGAGCCATTCGTAGACTACCACGCCCAAAGCATATTGATCGCTGGCTGGCAGCGGGCGACCTTCAATCTGTTCGGGCGCCATATAGGCTGCGGTGCCAGCAACCTCCTCGGTGCTCGATTGACGAGAAGTTTGAGCAATAAGCGCAATGCCAAAGTCACTCAGCAACACCTCGTCGCGTCGCCCCACCAGCATGTTTTCCGGCTTGATATCGCGGTGGATAACCTTTGCCTCATGAGCATAGTGGAGAGCGTCAGCTACCTGCCGCACGTAAGAGAGAATAGTAGGTAAAGGAAGACGTGTACCAGGAGCATATCGCTGACGTAGCGTCCCATTTGGCGCGTAGTCCATGACTAGAAAAGGTGTTTTCTTCTCCACTCCAAAATCGAGAGTCCGTACAATGTGAGGATGATTCAAACGTGCGATGGTCTGTGCCTCTTTGAGAAACTCTTCACGTACCTGCGTACTTACCACTTTCATCCGTAACAATTTGATGGCTGCTGGCGTTTTTAGATAAAGATGCTCTGCCAAATAGACATCGGCAAAGCCACCATGTCCAATCAGACGCACCAGATGATAGTTACCAAGGCGCTGGCCTTCACGCCCACCACGCTCTGCCATCGTCGTCTTCTCGTTTCATTGCGTCACGTCCTTGAAAGTTCCTTCCAAACATCCTCTCTAAGATACGTCCTGCCAGAGTCGACAGTTTCAGGCCCGCCAAGGTTGGAACAGGCGAGCCAGCATTTTTTGCTGAAGGAATCCCGCTTCCTGTAAAGAGAGAATACATTTATAGAGTGTATTGAGAACGTGGCTAGTATAACTGATCTGGGGGGGTATGGCAATTACTATATGGCAAGTGCGCAAGTAAGCACAAGAAACGATACTCAATTTTATTTCGGAGCACCAACACGTCCTTGTGAGTTCTCTCCCGTAATCGTATAATGAGAGCGACGGGCAGGCGAGGAGGTAACCCGTGGCAGATCGACACCATCTCAAGCTTCTCAAGAAAGGTTCACGTGCCTGGAATACGTGGAGAGCAACACATCTAGAGAGACAACCAAACCTCAGTGGGGCGTTCCTCAGGGAAGCGAACCTGGGCGGGGCTGACCTCTCCGAAGCCAATCTCTTTCGGGCCAACCTTATCAAGGCTGCACTCCCCGGAGCGACCCTCAGGGAAGCGAATCTGGGCGGAGCTGACCTCTCTGAAGCCAATCTCTTTCGGGCCAACCTCATCAAGGCTGCACTCCCCGGAGCGACCCTCAGGGAAGCGAACCTGAGTGGGGCTGACCTCTATGGAGCGGACCTCACCTCGACGAACTTGAGCGGAGCGAACCTGAGCGAGGCAAGCCTCAGGGGAACCGATCTGAGCGGAGCGAACCTCTCTTGGGCGAACCTGAGCGGGGCCGATCTCTTGGGTGGCAATCTTCGCGGGGCTGACCTGAGCGGGGCCGATCTCTCCATCGCATCCCTCAGGGAGGCAAATCTGTAGAATCTGAGCAGGGCCAACCTCGAGGAAGCGAGCCTGAGGGGTGCAACGCTCACCGGGGCGACCCTCAAGGAAGCGAATCTGAGCAGGGCTGATCTCAGGTGGGCACAGTTCATCAGGGCAACCCTCAGTGAGAGCCTTCTCGGGTTGGCCAACCTCACCGGGGCAATGCTGAGCGGGGCCGACCTGAGTGGAGCCGATCTCAGCAGGGCCAATCTCACCGTTGCATGCCTCAGAGAAGCCGATCTCTACCTGGCAAGTCTCAGGGGAGCCATCCTCAAGGGGACCGATCTCAGCAGGGCCGACCTCAGGGGAGCCAATCTCACCATGGTGACCCTCAGCGGGGCCAACTTCAGTGGAACAAACCTCAAAGGAGCTCTACTCGACAAAGGGGACTTTCCTGATCTCCAGAGTTGAACTTATTCTTTGCATCAACGGGTCTAATCTCTTGTCTCTACTCAACCTCTTGCTGTATACTTTCTCTGCATCGAGACCCAAATCATTAGTTAGGGCATTAGATTTCAGTGAAGGAAAGGGCAATTGTAGACACATGTTGGACAATTTCTGCTATTGCCAGAGCGTCTAGCTGCTCTTATACTTGCTCTGAGACCAGCCGAAAGCTGTTCTCATTCTCTCGCATGTCAACACATTATGCGTCTGGGAAGGGGAGAGGGAACTGTGCATCTCCTCTTCTTGAGCAAAGGAAAGGGCCAGGTTATGCTTTCTACTCTGGATCTGAAAAGCAGCTATGAAGAGCAAGGATATGCTGTTGCGCGCCAACTATTCACTGCTGACGAGGTGGCATTGCTGCGCGAACACTATATGCGACTGCGTGCGCAAGGACCTCATCCAGGGGATCTAGTTGGCGTTGATGCCACCAGTGAAGATCCGCTCAAGCGCTATCCACGCATGATTCATATGCACCATTGGGACGAAATCAGCTTGCGCTGGCTCCTTGATGAACGTCTCAATCACCTCCTTACCTTCTTGGTAGGACAGGAACCTTATGCGGTGCAAACGATGCTCTACTTTAAGCCACCTCAAGCACGGGGTCAGGCACTCCATCAAGATCAGTTTTTTCTCAAGGTTCAGCCAGGAACGTGCATAGCAGCCTGGCTCGCACTGGATCCGTGCGACGAGGCCAACGGCTGCATGCAGGTGGTTCCGAGGAGTCATCGATGGTCAATCCTCTGCACGGCGAAGGCAGACACCACCATCAGCTTCACCGACGTGACCGTTCCCCTGCCCGAGGGCCAGAAAGCCCGTCCTGTTCTCATGGAGGCGGGTGATGTCCTGTTTTTCGGGGGATCGCTTGTGCATGGCAGTTTTCCCAACACCACAGCAGACCGCTTTCGCCGTGCCTTGATCGGCCATTACATTTCCGGCGATGCCGAGCATGTGACGGCATTTATGCGGCCAGTTTTGCGTATGGATGGGAGCATTGTAACGCTCAAGGTGAGCGAGCCAGGGGGTCCTTGCGGGGTGTGGGTGGAAAAGGACGGGCAGCCACTCATCGAGATGAGTGGCATCGAAACGAATACCACCTTCCGAAGTGAATAATGTCCTGGCGAGGACATTAGCGAAAAGATGGTATGGGACAGAGATGGTGAATAACCATCTCTGTCGTTAAATGCATTTCCTGGCACGTCTACCAAATAGCTTGTCCTACCTCTTGTCTCTACTCAACCTCTTGCTGTATACTTTCTCTGCATCTATACCCAAATCATTTTTTAAATAACATACAGCAAGAGGTAGACAGCATGGCACCCTCTTCATCTCAGCCTGAACGCAGCAAAGTCCTCATCAGCTACAGTCAGACAGATGTCCGATTTTTACGGCAACTGCAAACGCATCTCAAACCCTATCAACGAGAAGCATTGATGGATTACTGGGATGACACCAGAATAGCAGCAGGAGCCGATTGGCGAGAGGAGATCAGGCAAGCCATCGCTACTGCAAAAGTAGCGGTATTGCTAATGAGTAGTGACTTTTTGGCCTCAGACTTCATTGCAGAAAACGAACTACCACCACTACTTGCTGCTGCGAAAGAACAAGGGGTCACTATTTTGCCGGTATTGGTGCAGCCATGTGCTTATGATGTAATGGGCTTATCGAAGTTCCAAGCAGTACGTGTACCCAATATCCCTTTTAAGTCTGTAAGTGAGATGAGTGCGCCCCAAAGGAACAAGTTATGGGTGCAGGTGGCAAAGGATATCATCAGAGTACTTAACACAGCACAACCTCCCGCGGCGGCGATAGTTCCTCCTAGCTCTGCCGAGGCGGGGAGTGTGAGCATGACCACAGTTGCGCCCACGCCAGCGACACGTCCTGCCAACTACATTCCCTTTCCCCGCAGTCGCTTGTTCCAACCCCGGCCCGGCGAGTTCGAGCAGCTGGAAGCTTTGCTCTTCGGCTCGGCAGCGAGCCAGCAAGCCATCCGCCTGGGCCTGGTGGGCGTGGTGGGCATGGGGGGTATCGGCAAAACACAGCTGGCGGTCGAACTGGCGTACCGCTGTCTGGATCAGCACCGCTTTCCTGGTGGCATCTTCTGGATGACGGCCACCGGCACCAACACGTTTGACTGGCAGCACCAGCTGGCCGACCTCGCCTTTCGGACGGGATACCTGCCGCCCGACGATGATGTCTCACATGTGGAAAACGAGGCAAAACGTGCCCGCCACTTCTGCCGCTATCTGGCCGCGCATGGGGATGCCCTGCTGATCCTCGATAACGTCGAGGATCCCAATCTCGTGATGAAGGCTCTGCCTGATTTGGCAGGTGGAGATGTGGCCTGTGCTCTCGTGTACACCTCACGCAGTCAACTGGTTCCGCAGGGCGTGGAGCCATACGGCGTCGAGCAGCTCCCGCCAGAGGCGGCCTGGCGCCTGTTGTTGGAGACGACGCGTCCCGCGCTACTGGCTGAAGTGCTGGCGGGAAGCGCTCGTGTAGAGGCCATGGCGACACGCAGGGTCTGCCAGCTGGTCGGCTACCTTCCGCTGGCTCTGGTGCAGCTGCGCAGCCTGCTCTCGCGTGACACGTCCCTCTCGCTGGCACGCCTAGTCGAGGCGCTGACGCAACGCGGGCCGCTCAGTGTCATGGAGACGCTCTTTGCCACCATGGACTTGAGCTGGCAGCAGGTACGCCACGAGGGCGCACGCCGCCTCTTTCAACTGGCCGCCT
>WNFX01014784.1_pt1 | contig 17201 bp, 15 predicted proteins | sample 5400111 | NCBI WGS metagenome assembly WNFX01 (sample SAMN13153363, study PRJNA577476) | soil metagenome | isolation source: 40 cm soil or saprolite under grassland replicate 1 | place: USA:California | collected 2016-06-15 | reverse complement strand
CGCGGTTGAAGCGCTCCACATGGCCGACCTGCAGCGCCACGCCCCGCGACTCGGCGGCTCGCACCAGCTGCTCGGCGCCGGCGACGCTGTCGGCGAGTGGCTTCTCGATGAGCGCGGGAAGCCCCCGCTCGAGCACCGCCAAGCCCACCTCCACGTGCGCCGTGGTCGGCACGACGACGGTCGCCGCCTCGACCCGGTCGAGCAAGGCCTCGAGCGATGTGTGCGCCACCGTGCCGAGCTCCTTGGCTACGTGCGCGGCGCGGGCGGGATTGACGTCGTAGATCCCCACCAGGTCGGCGCCCTCGATCGTCTTGAGCAGGCGCGCGTGGTGGAAGCCGAGCGCGCCCGTACCCACGACTCCGACGCGAATGCGGCGCGGCGACGTCACACCATCACCCCGCGCTGCGAGGCCTCGATGAACTTGAGGAACGTCTCGACCTCGGCGACGGCGGGTAGCTCGGCGCGCGCGCGGGCGATCCCCTGGCTCACGGTGAGGTCCGAGTTGAAGAGCAGGCGGTAGGCGCGCTTCAGCGCCAGCTTCACTTCAGGCGCGAACCCGGCGCGCTGCAGGCCCACGGAATTCAGCCCGTAGAGGTGCACCGGGTTGCCGACCGCCTTTGTGAAGGGCGGCACGTCCTGGTTCACGCGCGAGGCCCCGCCGACGAACGCATACGTCCCGATCCGCACGAACTGATGGATCGGCGTGAGGCCGCTGATGATCGCCCGGTCGTCCACGCACACGTGGCCCGCCAGCTGCACCCCGTTCGCGATGATGACGTCGTTCGCGATGACACAGTCGTGCGCCACGTGCACGTACGTCATCAGGAAGCAGCGCTCGCCCACCGTGGTCCTGCCGGTCGCCGTCGTGCCGCGGTTGATGGTGCAGTATTCCCGAATGATCGTGCCGTCCCCGATCTCGACCCAGGTCTCGTCGCCCTTGTATTTCAGGTCCTGGGGGTCGTTGCCGATGACGGTCCCATAGCCGATCTTGACGCCTTCGCCCACCCGCGTGTTACGCTCGATCACGGCGTGCGCCGCCAGCGACGAGCCCGCCCCCACGGTGACATGGGGACCGACGATCGCATACGGCCCCACCGACACGTCGCCCGCCAGGTGCGCGGTCGGGTCGATCAGTGCCGTGCGGTGGATCACCGGTCGACCACCATCGCCATCATCTCCGCCTCCGCCACCACCTGCCCGTCCACGTAGCCCGCCCCCTTCATCTTGCAGGTCTTGCCGCGGAACTGGAGCATCTCGAGCTCGAATCGGATCTGGTCGCCCGGCACGACGGGCCGGCGGAACTTCACGTTGTCGAGCGACATGAAGTAGACGACCTTGTTCTCGAAGTTCTGCCCCTCGAAATGGCTCATCAGCAACATGCCGCCGACCTGCGCCATCGCCTCGATGATGAGCACGCCCGGCATGATGGGGTGGCCCGGGAAGTGTCCCTGGAAAAATGGCTCATTGATCGTGACGTTCTTGAGGCCGACGATCCGCTTGTTCCCCTCCACCTCGAGGACACGGTCCACGAGCAGGAATGGGTAGCGGTGTGGCAGGTAGTTCATGATGCGGCTGATATCCATGACCGGCTCGCCCCCCCCGGTGCGCTTCCCTGCCCGGGCCAGCGCCCGGGCCAGTGCGACGTTGCCGCCGTGACTCGGCCGCGTGGCCACGACATGGGCGCGGATCCGCGCCCCCGTCAGCGCCAGGTCGCCCACGATGTCGGCCGCCTTGTGCCGTACGAACTCGTCGGGCCAGCGCAGCGTGCCCCCGTTCGCGATGCCGCGTTCGTCCAGCACGATCGCGTTCGCGGCCGAGGCGCCCTTGATCAACCCCTTGGCCTGCAGCTGCGCCACTTCGCTCGTGAACCCGAAGGTCCGGGCCGGCGCCAGCTCCGCGGCAAATGCGGCTGCGGTCAGATCGTACGTCCCCGTCTGCCGGCCGATCAGGGGATGCGGCCACTCGATCGTGACGGTGAGGCGCAGCGCCTTGGCGGGCGCGACGACATATGCGGAGTCGCCTTCGGTCACGGTGAACGGCGCCTGTACGCTCAGTACCGCCGGGTCGCCCCCGACGTCGGTCGGTCCCGCCTTGGCCAGCGCGTCGAAGTAGGGCAGCACGCTGCCGTCCAAAATCGGCGGCTCGGGGCCGCTCAGCTCGATCGTGAGGTCGTCGATCTCGTGCGCCGCGACGGCGGCGAGCAGGTGCTCGACGGTGTGGATCGTCGCTTCGCCCCGCCCGATCGCGGTGCGCCGCTCCACCGCCTCGACTTCGGTCAGCCGCGCCGGCACCTCCGGCGTCCCGGCAAGGTCGGTGCGGCGGAACACGATGCCCCGCCCCGCCGGCGCCGGGAGAAAGGTCGCCTCGGTCGCGGCGCCGGTGTGCAAACCGGTACCCCGCACCACGGCCTTGTTCGCAATCGAGTGTCTACCGGTCCGCGCCATGCTTGGCTTCCACCAGGTCCTCGAGTTCGTCCACGATCGCCATGAGGCGGTACAGCGCGGCCTGCGCCCGCAGGTACTCGCGGTGCGGGCGGGCCGGATACCCCGACACCGTGATGCCGGGCGGCACGTTGGAAATGATCCCCGACTGCACCAGCAGGCGCGCGCCCCGCCCGATCGTGAGGTGATCCCCGATCCCCGACTGCCCCGCGATGATGGCCTCGTCCTCGACCTGCACGCTGCCGGCGATGCCCGCCTCCGCCATGATCAAACAGCGGGCGCCGATGCGGACGTTGTGGGCGATGTGGACCAGGTTGTCGATTTTCGTCCCGGTCCCGACCACCGTGTCGTCGACGCTGCCGCGGTCGATACAGGTGTTCGCGCCGATCTCGACGTCGTCACCGATCAGGCAGCGGCCCACGTGCGGAATCTTGCGGTGCGCCCCGCCTCCCTTGCCGGGGACGTAGCCGAACCCGTCGCTGCCCAGGACGGCGCCCGCATGGATGATGACCCGCTGGCCGAGCGCGGTCCCCGCATAACAGGTGACGCCGGGGTAGAGCAGTGTCTCGTCCCCGATCGCCACCCCGTCACCCAGCACGCATCCGGCGCCGATGCGGACCCCTTTGCCGAGCTGGACGCCGGCGCCCACGACGGCGTGCGCGCCGATCTCGACGGGGTCCTGCCACACCGCCCCACGCCCCACGACGGCCGTCGCGTGCACGCCCGGCTCCCACACGGCCTGGGGATAGAGCACCGGGAGCACGACCAGCAGCGCGGCGTGGGGATCCGGCACGACGATGCGCGTCGCGGGCCCGCCTAGGGCGGCGGCGAACTCCGGCTTCACCAGCGCGACCGACGCGCTAGTACGTTGAAAGTATGGGAGATAGCGAGACGAGGCAAGAAACGACAGGTCGCCGGGACCGGCCCGCTCGAGCGGGGCGATCCCGGCGACCGTCACCGCCCCGGGGCCGACGAGCCGGCCGCCGGTGAGCGCCGCGATTTCACTCGCGGGGATCGGCCGGGTGCCCGCCGAATTCACGGGAGCGGCGCGGCTACTGGGCCTGCTGCAGGCGTTGTAGGACCTTGACCGTGATGTTCAGTGCCGGATCCACCGCGACAATCACGCCCCCAGGGGCGTCGGCGTCGAGGATCAGGGTGTAATTGAGCTCGGCCCGGATGCCCTGGATCACGGTGTTGACGCGCGTCTGGATCGGCTGCAGCAGCGTTCGTCCGCTGCTCCATGCGCTGCTGCAGCGTTTGCAGCTCGCGCTGCTTGGTCTGGCGCGCCGCCGGCGACAGGACGATGGACTGCTGGTCGAACGCTTGCACCGCGGAGTCGAGCTGAGTCTGGAGCTTCTGGATCTCGACGCGGAACCCATCGACCTCCTTCAGGTACGTCGACTCCGCCGCGGCGTAGCCGGGTGTCTTCTGCAGGATTTCCCGCGAGTTGATGAAAGCGATCTTCGGCACACCCGGGGGGGCAGTGGGCGCCGGTCCCGCGCCCTGGGCGAGGGCGGCGGCGGGCGCCGCGGCCAGGGCGGCGAGACACACGAGAACGAAACGCGACATAACGCGAGAACTCCCGTCGAGAACGTGGATCCGAGGTTAGAAGAAGTTGCCGAGCTTGAAGTGCAGTTTCCAGCCCGGGTGGGGCCGGCCGAAGATGTCCTTGCGGTCGAAGCCGTAGGCGTAGTCGAGGCCGATGGGACCGAGGGGCGAGACGATGGCGACGCCCAACCCCGCGCCGCGGAACAGGCGGGTCGGGTTGTACTCGGCGGGCCGGCGCCAGACGTTTCCGGCGTCGAAGAACGCCGAGAGGTACAGCATCTGGGACACGCGCATGCCCAGCTCACCGGTCATCGTGAAGAACGCCTTGCCGAACGCGTTGGGACTCGCCCCTTGTCCGCTGGCGTTGGGGTCGTAGCCGAACGGCGTGATGGAGGCCTCGTCGTAGCCGCGCAACGGGATGAAGAACTGGGTGCCGCCCAGCGTGAACAGCTGGTCGAAGAAGGGCGAGCTCCCGAACACGAACCCCGAGCGAGTCGACAGGCCCAGCTGCACCATCGTGCCCCCGGTCGCGAACGGCAGGTCGACCCGCGTGTCGCGCATCAGCGACGCGCCCAAGGTGGAGCGCACGCAGGCATTGCAGCTGTAGACGCTGGAGAACGACTGGTTCTGCGCCGACCCGGTGAACGTCTGCTGATCGATGTTGTACGACACGAACAGGCGCGAGTAATTGTCGCCGAATACCGGGAACCCGAACTGCAGGCCCGCGCCCTGGCGCCGCAGCCGCCCCAGGTTGGCGATGGTGTACCGCACGCGGGTGTTGTGGACGCTGACGGTGCCCGAGATCCGCGACTCGCGAATCGCCGGGTCGGTGAACGACACGTCGAAATCGTTGATGTTCTTCCCGAACTGCCACTGGAATTTGCCGCGCTTCCCCTGCCCGAACAGATTCGGCTCGTCGAGCCCCAGGAAGCCGCCTACCCCGGTCCCCTGCCCCACCGAGGCGCCGAAGTTCACGTTGCCGGTGCGCTTCTCGGTGACGCGGAAGATCACGTCGATGTCGCCCTGGTCGTTGGCGGGGCGCGTGTCGGGGAACGGCAGCGGTTGGTTGAAGAACCCGAGGTTCGAAATCCGCTGGTAGGACGCGAGCAACGCGTCCTGCCGGAACACGTCGCCCGGGATGATGACGATCGCCTCGCGGATGACGCGCTCGTGGGTCACATCGTTGCCGCGGATCTCCACCTTGTTCACGATCGCGGGTTGCCCTTCCGTGATCACCCAGCGCAGGTCTACGACGGGCTTGCCGTCGGGCCCGGTGCGCCGCAGCACATCGGGTCGGACCTGCACGTAGATGTACCCGTTGTTGTAGTAGAGCGTCTGCAGCTTGCGCGTCGCGTCTTCCCATCTCTTCTGATCGAAGTACGCGATGGGACGCCGCGCCCCGATCCCCAGGAATCCGGTGCGCTCCTCCTGCCCGAAGGGATAGAAGGGCTGCAGTTCCTCGCTCGAGAAGCGCCGGCTGCCCGCGATCTCGAACGTGCCGACCCGGTAGGGGTCGCCTTCGCTCAACCGCAGGACCAACGTCGCCTTGCCGCTCGTGTCGTCGATCAGCAGCGTGTCGCCCAGCACCTGGAAGTCCACGAAGCCCTGCGCGCCGTAGAACTCGGGGAGCCGCTCCCGCATGTCGGCGGCGAGCTTCTCGTCGTCGTACTCGCCGGAGTGGAACCACCAGAAGCCCTCGGGCCGCGTCTTCATGTGCTCGAGGATCTGCTTGTCGCTGAAGTGCGTGTTGCCCTCGATCTTCACCTGGGCGATCGCGACGCGGCGCCCCTCTTCCACGTCGAAGACCACGCGGACGGCGGTGGAGTCGTTCTCGTAGACGTGCAGCGTGCGCGCGTGCGCGAGGTAGAACCCCTGCGCGCGATAGAGGGAGTCGATGCGCGCCCGCGAGTGCTCGACGGCCGCCGGGTCGATGGGGCGGCCCTCCGTGAGCTGGACCTTGTCGCGCACGGTGTGCTCGCCCAGGCGCTGCACGCCGCGTACGGCCCATTTCACGAGCATGGGACGCTCGCGCACGTGGATCAGGACGACGGTCTTGCCGGCGGCCGTCTGCGCCTGACCGATTTCAACATCGTCGTACTGGCCGGTGCCGTACAGCGCCAGGATGGCGCGCTGCACGTCCTTGTAGGTGAGCGGCCGGCCGGGGAGCAGGCCGCTCGTCTGCAGCACGGCGGCGGCGCTGTTGCGCCGGGCGCCCTGCACGGCAAGCGAGTCGGCGGTGAGGACCGGCGGATGCTCGCCCTGCGCGCCACACGGGCGCGGGACGAGCACGGCGAGACTCAGGAAGACGAGTGGGGCAAAACGGCTGGTCACGCCTTCAAGCCGGAGAGCGCCCGGAACGCCAGGCGCTCCTTGTCGGGCGCGACGTCGACTTCGATCTCGTCGCCACGCGCGAAGTCGCCGACCAGGATCTTCTCCGAGAGGGGATCCTCGACGTACTTCTGGATCGCGCGCTTCAAGGGCCGCGCGCCATAGTGCTCGTCGTAGCCGTGGTCCACCAGGAAGTTGCTCGCCGCCGGCGTGAGGCGCAGCGTGAGCTCCTCCTCCCCCAGGCGCTTCTGCACGTCGCGCGCCAGGATCGTCACGATCTGGGCGATGTGCTCGCGCGTGAGCGGGTGGAACACGATCACGTCGTCGAGCCGGTTCAGGAATTCGGGGTTGAAGACTTTGTTGACTTCTTCCTTCACCTTCTCGGCCATCTTCTGGAATTCGGTCTTCGCTTCGGGCTGCGCGAACCCCAGGGCCTTGCCCTTGACCATATCGCGCGCGCCGACGTTCGAGGTCATGATCACGACGGTGTTCTTGAAATCGATCATCCGGCCGTAGTTGTCGGTCAGGTGTCCCTCGTCGAGCACCTGCAGCAGGATGTTGAACACGTCGGGATGCGCCTTCTCGATCTCATCGAGCAGCACCACGGAGTACGGCTTGCGCCGCACGGCCTTGGTGAGCGTCCCCGAATCTTCGTAGCCCACATAGCCCGGGGGCGCGCCGATGAGCCGGCTCACCGAGAACTTCTCCATGTACTCGGACATGTCGACGCGAATCAATGCGCTCGAGTCGGCGAACAGGAAGCGCGCCAGGGCCCGCGCCAGCTCGGTTTTCCCGACGCCGGTGGGGCCGCTGAAAATGAAAGAGCCGATGGGACGCTTGGGATCCTTGAGCCCCGCCCGGCTGCGGCGGATGGCGCGCGAGATCACCTCGATCGCTTCGTTCTGGCCGACGACGCTCTCGTGGAGCTCTTCTTCCATGCGCAAGAGGCGCGCGGTCTCGGCCTCCTGCAGCCGCGTGACGGGAATCCCCGTCCAGCGCGACACGATGAAGGCGACGCCTTCCTCGTTGATCGTGGGCCGGCGCGTCTGGCGCTCCCGCTCCCACTCTTCCTGCTTGCGGCGGATTTCGGTCTGCAGCTCGCGCTCCGAGTCGCGCAACGACGCCGCCCGCTCGAAGTTCTGATCGCGCACCGCGGCTTCCTTCTCGCCGTTGATCCCCTCGAGCTTGTCCTTCAGCTCGGCGACTTCGGGCGGCGGCACCTGGGCGGCGAGGCGCGCCCGCGCCCCCGCCTCGTCGATCACGTCGATCGCCTTGTCCGGCAGGAACCGGTCGGTGATGTAGCGCTCCGACAGCTTCGCGGCCTCGGCGAGGGTCTCGTCGGGGATGATGACGCGGTGGTGATCTTCGTAGCGCTTGCGCAGCCCTTTCAGGATCTCGATCGTCTCGTCCACGGTGGGTGGATCGACGATCACCGTCTGGAACCGCCGCTCGAGCGCGCCGTCCTTCTCGATGTACTTGCGGTACTCGTTCAGGGTCGACGCCCCGACGCACTGCAGCTCGCCGCGCGCCAGCGCCGGCTTCAGCATGTTGGACGCGTCCACGGCGCCCTCGGCGGCCCCCGCGCCGACCAGCGTGTGCAGCTCGTCGATGAAGAGGATGATGTTCCGGTTCTGGGCGATCTCGTTGATGACCGCCTTGAGCCGCTCCTCGAACTGGCCGCGATACTTGGTGCCCGCGATCACGGCCGCCATATCGAGCGACAACACGCGATGGTCCTTGAGCGCCTCGGGGCACTGGCCGCTGGCGATGAGCTGGGCCAGTCCTTCGACGATCGCCGTCTTGCCCACGCCCGGCTCGCCGATGAGCACGGGATTGTTCTTCTTGCGGCGCGACAAGATCTCCATCACCCGCTCGATTTCCTTCTGGCGCCCGATCGTCGGATCGAGGGCGCCCTCCGCCGCGAGCTGCGTGAGGTCGCGGCAGAAGTGATCGAGCGCCGGGGTCTTGGATTTCTTCTCGCTCTTGGGCGGCGTGGGTTGCGCGCCGGTGCCGCCGCCCGCCGGGGTCGAGGGCATCTCGCTGCCGAGCAGCCGCAGCGTCTCGGCACGCGCCTGCTCGAGATTGACGCCCGCATCAGTGAGCACCTGCGCGGCGATCCCCTTCTCCTCACGCAGCAGGCCGAGCAGCAGGTGCTCGGTCCCCACGTAGGAGTGGTTCAGCTCGCGCGCCTCGCTCATGGCAAGCTCCAGCACTTTCTTGGCGCGGGAGGTGTACGGCAGGTCGGGACCGGCGGCGGCCGCCGCTTTTCCCTTCTTGACCGTCTCCTCGATTTTCTGCTGGATCTCCTCGAGGTCGACGTTCAGGTTGGTCAGCACCGCCGCGGCGACGCCTTCGCCCTCGCGGATCAAGCCGAGCAGGATGTGCTCGGTGCCGACGTACTCGTGGTGCAGACGCGCGGCTTCCTCCCGCGCCATCTGCAGGACCTTGCGTACGCGATCCGTGAAGTTGTAGCCGTTCATCGACGCTCCGTCTTCAGCTGGCTTCCGCCTCGAGCAGCCGGCGTACATACGCCGCGCGCACCGTCGGCAGTTCCCGGTCGCCGGTCGACCGGCCGTCCATCGCCGCCAGGTGCGCTGGTTGGGTGTAGATCAGCAACTTGTTGAGGGTATATACACTCGGGCCGGGAAGCAGATTCAGCCCCATTCCGAGCCGCACCCCGCTCAACAGGTTCATCGTCTCTTCGAACGTCAACCGGCGCGCGTGTTTCAGCAATCCATAGGCACGCCAGGTCTTGTCTTCGACCTCTTCGGGCGCGGTCTTGAGCAACACCTCCCGCGCCTGCTCTTCGTATTCGATCACCTGGCGCACGATCTTGCCGAGATGATCGATCAGCTCGTCTTCGGCCTTGCCCAGCGTCGTCTGGTTGGATAACTGGAAGAAATTGCCGACGACCTCGCTCCCCTCCCCGTACAAGCCCCGAAAGGTGAGCCCCACCTGGGACAGACCCTGCAGAACCTTGTTGATCTCCTTGGTTAAAACGAGCCCCGGCAGATGGATCAGCACGCTCGCCCGGAGGCCCGTCCCCGCATTCGTGGGGCAGGAGGTAAGATAGCCAAATTCCGGGTGAAACGCGAAAGGAAGCAACCGGCCCAGATCCGCATCTACCGCTTCCACAGCGGCATAGGCGTCCTCCAAGTCGAACCCGGAGCGCATCCCGTGCAGCCGGAGGTGGTCTTCTTCATTGACCATCACCCCCACCGGGCCCTGGACGAGCAGCGCCGCCCCGGGGCGCGGCCGGGCCTCCCGATCGAGCCCCGCCAGCTCCTTGCTCACCAGGTGGCGCTCGTGCAGGAGCTGCCGGTCCGGCCGATCGAGCTGATCCAGATTGAAGGTCACGGCGCCGGCCATCCGGTCCGAGGCGGCCACCGCTTCGGCCACCCGCTCCAGCACGGCGGTGCGGTCGCCGTCCTTGGCGCGCTGGCTGAACGCGATGCCGCGGACGTTGCGGGCGAGGCGGATCCGGGTCGACAGGACGATCGTCGCCTTCGGACCCGAGGCGTCGAGCCAGCTCATGCCCTCGTCGGGGAGCAGGGACAGATCAATCATTCGAGCACCCGCAGCCGGTCGCGCAGCTCAGCCGCCAGCTCGAAGTTTTCGCTCTCGACCGCGCGCCGCAGCTGGGCGCGCAGCTCGAGCAGGCGACTCTTCGGATCGGCGTCGTCCACGCCCGCGACTTCGTAGCGCTCGCCCACGTGCTGGCTCGAGCCGTGCAGGCGGCGCAGCAGATCGCGCAGGTGGAAGTCGAAGGTCACGTAGCACTGGTCGCAGCCCAGCCGACCGGAGTCGCGAAAATCGCGCAGCGTGGCCCCGCACGCGGCGCAGCGCAGGCCGTCGGTGGGCGAGGGCAGCAGCGCGGCGCCGCCCCCTCCCTTGCCCAACGCCGTCAGGAAGCCGCCCAGCGGCGACTTGAGGACCGTGCCGCCGGTTCACCACGACCGCGGTCTCGTACTCCCGCGCCAACCGGAAGAATAGCTCGTGCAGCCGCTCGCTGTTGGCGTGATCCAGGTTCCCGGAGGGTTCGTCCGCCAGCACCACGCTCGGGTCGTGCACCAGGGCCCGTGCCACGGCGCAACGCTGCTGCTCCCCACCCGACAGCTCGGCGGGCCGGTGCGTCATGCGCCCGGCGAGGCCCACCTCGGACAACACCTCTTCGGCGCGCGAGCGGGCCTGCCGTGGCTCCATGCCGGCGATGAGGAGGGGCATCATCACGTTCTCGAGCGCGGAGAACTCACGCAGGAGATGGTGGAACTGGAAGACGAATCCGACCTTCCGGTTGCGGAGCTCAGCCGTGGCGCGGCCATCGAGATCGGCGTAGCGCGAGCCGTCGAGCCAGACGTCGCCGCCGCTCGGCGCGTCGAGGGCGCCAAGCAGGTGCAGCAGCGTGCTCTGCCCCGCCCCGGAGGCGCCGACGATGGCGACGAACTCGCCGCGCCGCACGTCGAGGTCGACGCCGCGCAGCACCTCGAGGGGCTGGCCGTCGCCGCCCGCGTAGACCTTCCGGATCGCCCGGGCCTCGAGCAGCGCGTTCATTCGTAGCGGATCGCGCTCACCGGCTCGAGCTCGGCGGCTTGCATGCTGGGGTAGAGGGGCGCCAGGGTGGCGATGAGGAGACTCGCGACGATGACGAACAGCGCGTCCGGGAGCTCGGTGTGCACCGGGAGGTGATCGATGAAATAGATCGCCGGATCGATCGGGATCAGCTGGCCGTTGTTCACGCTCGCGCCGACCACCAGTCCCAACACGGCCCCGAGGGCCGTGCCGACGAGGCCGATGAAGACGCCCTGCGCGAGGAAGATGCGGCGGATCGAGCCGGGCCGCATGCCCATCGCGAGCAGGATGCCGATCTCGCGGGTCTTGTCGCGCACCACCATCGTGAGCGTCCCGACGATGTTGAACGCGGCCACGATGCAGATCAGGAACACGACGAGGCCCATCCCGAGTTTCTCGAGCTTCAGCGCCGAGAAGAGCCCCCGGTTCAGCGACATCCAGTCTTGGGCGCGATACGGGTAGCCGAGCTGCGCCTCGAGATTCGCGGCGAAGCTGTCGGCGTGGCGGGGGTCGGCGAGCCGCACCTCGAGCCCGGTGACGGCGCTATCGAGGCCGGCGAAGTCCTGCGCGGTCTCGCGCCGCATCACGACGAAGCTGTTGTCGTAGTCGTACATGCCGGTCTCGAACAGCCCCGTCACCTCGTAACGGCGGTACTTCGGGATGAACGTGCCGAGGCTGCTGTTGTACTTCGAGCCCGCCGGCGCGACCAGCGTCACGATGTCACCGGTGTACACCGTCAGCTTGCTGGCCAGCCGCACGCCGATGGCGATGCCGCCGTCCACTCCGGGGTGCGTGGTGTGGAACGTCAGGTCGCCTTTGGTGAAGTGACGCGGCAGACTCGTGACGGCGCGCGTGCCGGTGTCCGCCTCGATCCCGATGACCGCCACGCCCTCCGCGTAGTCATGTCCCGCCGACACGATCCCCTGCGACAGAACGAACGGCGCGGCCGCATCCACCCCCGGCTTACGCCGCACCTTGGGAAGCACCGCGCGCCAGTCGTCGAGCCGCAGACCCTCGCCGTAGGTCAGGACGCGGAGGTGCGGATTCACCACCAGAATTTTTTCGCGCAGGTCGTTCTGCAGACCGTTCATGACGCCGAGCACGACGACGAGCGCCATCACACCCACCGTGATCCCGCCCACCGCGATGACCGTGATGAGCGAGAGCAGCTGCGATGTGCGGCGGCTCTTCAGGTAGCGCAGCGCAATGCGCAGCTCGAGCGGCGAGATCATTCGGGCCTCAGCATCGGAAACAGAATCACGTCGCGGATGTTCGGCTGGTCCGCGAGCAGCATGACGAAGCGGTCCACACCCAATCCCACGCCGCCGGTGGGCGGCATGCCATACTCGAGCGCGCGCAGGAAGTCCTCATCGAGCTGGTGCGCCTCGGCGTCGCCCGCGGCGCGGAAGCGACCCTGCTGCTCGAACCGGCGCCGTTGCTCCTCGGGGTCGTTCAGCTCGCTGAAGGCGTTCGCCAGCTCGCGCCCCTGCACGAACAACTCCCAGCGCTCCACGCGCGTCGGGTCGTCGCGCTTCGGCTTGGCGAGGGGCGACAGCGCGAGCGGGTAGTCGAGGACGAACGTCGGCTGCACCAGGCTCGGCTCGACGTACACCTTGAACACCTCGTCCACGAGCTTCGCCCCGGACAGCGCGTCGGCCTCGGCCACGTTGCGCCGTTTGAGGACCGCGCGCAGCTCGGCGTCCCCCGCGCGCGCCAGGTCCACGCCGGCGTGCTGCTTCATCAGCGCGAAGAAGTCCGCGCGCGCGAACGGCCGCGCGAACGACAGCGTCGCGCCGTGCCGCTCCAGCGTGGTCGTGCCGAACAGGTCCGACACCAGGGTCGATACCATTTCCTCAGTGAGCTCGAGCATGTCGTGGTAGTCGGCGTACGCCTGGTACCACTCGGCCATCGTGAACTCGGGATTGTGGAAGCGCGACAACCCCTCGTTGCGGAAGTCGTGGCCGATCTCGTACACCTTCTCGAAGCCGCCCACGATGCAGCGCTTGAGATACAGCTCGTCGGCGATCCGCAGGTAGAACGTGGCGTCGAGCGCCTCGTGATGGGTCGTGAACGGCCGCGCCGCGGCCCCACCGTACATCGGCTGCAGCACGGGGGTCTCTACCTCGAGGTACCCCCGCGCGTCGAAGAACGCCCGCATGGCGGTGACGACCTTGGTGCGCAGACGGAAGACCTCGCGCACTTCGGCGTGTACGGCGAGGTCGGCGTAGCGCTGGCGGTAGCGCACCTCCGGGTCGGACAACTCGCCGTGGCGGACGCCGCTCGCGTCCTCTTTGCCGAGCGGCAGCGGCCGCAACGCCTTGGTGAGCAGCGTCAGCTGGCCCGCGCGCACCGTGATCTCGCCCGTCTTGGTCTTGAACAACGGGCCCTCGACGCCGACGAAGTCGCCGAGGTCGAGCAGCGACAGCATTTCGTAAGGCGCGGCGCCGAGGTCGTCGAGCTTGAAGTAGACCTGGATCTTCCCCGACTGGTCGGCGAGGTGCGCGAACGTCGTCTTGCCGTGCGGCCGCAGGGCGACCACCCGCCCCGCCAGCCGATGCATCGTGGGATCGTCATCGCTCCGGTACGCCGCGATCGCCTCTCGCGCGGTCCCCGAGCGCTCGAACCGGTAGGCAAAGGGGGCGACGCCGCGTTTCACCAGCTCCTGGAGCTTCTCGCGCCGGGCGGCCTCTACGAAGCTCGTCATGCCGCCTTATGCCCGAAGCGGCGCAGGAACTCTTCGATGAACGGATCGAGGTCCCCGTCCATCACCTTGTGGACGTCGGTCACCTTGAGCTCGGTGCGATGATCGTTCACCATCGTATAGGGCTGGAACACGTAAGAGCGAATCTGATTCCCCCAGGAGTTGTCGGTCTTCTGCTTATCCACCTCGGCCTTCTTCGCCTCGCGCTCGGCAACGGCCCGCTCGTAGAGCCGCGATTTCAGCATCTTCATCGCCGTCGCTTTGTTCTTCCCCTGGCTGCGCTCCTGCTGGCATGCCACGACGATGCCGGTGGGGATGTGCGTGATGCGCACCGCCGACGAGGTCTTGTTGACGTGCTGCCCGCCCTTCCCCGACGCGCGGAACACGTCGATGCGCAGGTCGTCGTCCTTGATCTCGATCTCGATCTCGTCGTCTACCACCGGATACACGAACACCGACGCGAACGAGGTGTGGCGGCGCGATTGGGAATCGAATGGTGAGATGCGCACCAACCGGTGCACGCCCTTCTCCGCCTTCAGCAGCCCGTACGCGTAGCGCCCGCGGATCTCGATCTCGGCCGACTTGATCCCCGCTTCTTCCCCGGGCAGGAGATCGAGCACGTCGACCGTGAACCCGCGCCGCTCGGCCCAGCGCGTGTACATGCGCACCAGCATCTCGGCCCAGTCTTGCGACTCCGTGCCGCCGGCGCCGGGATGGATCGTGAGCAACGCGTCGCGCGCGTCGTCGGGACCCTGAAGCATGTTCTGCATCTCGAGGGCCTCGAGCCGGCCGGCGATCTCATCCGCCTCCGTCTCGAGGGAGCGCTGCATGGCCAGATCGATGTGGGAATCGGCTTCGAGCAGCTCGGTCAGCTCGCTCCCTTCATCCACCCGCTTACGCAAGGCGTGATAGGGCTCGAGCCAACCCTTCAGCGCTTTGACCTCGGTGACGGTCTGGCGGGCGCGGTCGGCGTCCGCCCAGAGCGCCCCGTCCGCCATGATGCGCTCGAGCTCCGCCAGGCGCGCCGCCTTCCCATCGACGTCAAAGAAACCCCTTGAGCTGAGTGAGGCGGCGGTCGAGATCCTTGAAACGCTCGGTTAGGCCCACGTCAATCCACTCCTAGAAAAGCTTGTGACCGCCGGCGAGGATCTCGTTCAGAGCCTCGGTCCAGAACGGCGTGCTCTGCGCCAGCTCGGCTCCCACCTGCTCGGTGTACTCGAGCCAGCTCTTCTGGATTTCGTCCTTGAAGAGCTGGGGCAGCGTGCCGTCGCGAATCCCCTGTTGCCGCTTCTCCGGATGATATACGAGCATGTCGGAGATCAGCGCGCGCGCGAGCCGCCGCGCCTTCTGTTTCGGATCCTGCACCATGAACGGATTCACCGGACGGAGCGGACCGGTAAGCCGCTTCCCGGGTGCACTGGTCCCCGCTGCGGGTGAGGAGGGGGGCGGCGCCGGCGCCACTGGCGCAGGCACGCGCGGCGGGGGAACCGGAGCGGCGGCGCGTGCCGGCGCGGCGGGCGGCGCTGCCGGCGCCGCGGGGCGCGCGACCGGTGGCGGCACCGCCGGTGCCGCCGGCGCGGGGGCTCGAGGCATGGCCGGCGGCGCCGCGGGCATCAACGGCCGCACCGGAGCCGCGGGAGGCGACACGGGTCGAGCAATGGCGGGCGGTGGCGCCGCGGGAGCGCGCACCAGCACGGGAGCGGGCGGCGCCGCGCCGTCGGCGCTCACGGCGAAGACGTTGCTGCAAACGCTGCAGCGCGCACGCACGCCCCCCGCGGGGACCTTGGTCGGGTCCACGCGGTAGACCGTTTCGCACGACGGACAGGTGACGTTCACGCGCCCGCCTTACTCGCCCCGCCCAGCTTCGCCGGGCTCCGGATCGTGGCGGCGGTCGACCACGAACACCGACCCCGCCTGCGTCTTCGCATAACTCTTCATCTCAGTCGCCAACTCGCTCACTTGGGCGGGGTGCGCAAACCGCCGATGCTGGTTCGTCACGACGCCGATGGACAGCGTCATCAGGGGGACCCGATGCAGCTGGCCGCGGCGGTCCTTCCCGAAGTAGTACCCCGCCCGCCGGTCCTGCTCGTTGTACTGGTACGGGACGAGGGTATCGAACACGTCGAGCACTTCGCTGCACACCTCGCCGATGGTCTCGATGGGGATGACGCAAATGAAGTCGTCCCCGCCGATGTAGGATGCGCGACAGCAGGTAGATGACGCGATCGCCGTCATAGTAGCTGTAGCGATCGTTGAACTCCTTGAAGTGATCCAGGTCGGCGTAGCACACGGCGAACAGCTCGCCCAGCTCCATCCGCCGCCGGATCTCGCGCTCGATCTCCGTCGTCCCCGGGAGCCGCGTGGACGGGTTGACCGCTACGTCGCGTTCCGCACGGGTCACCAGCGCATCGAGCCGTCCGACCTGCTCCCCCGGCTCGAACAGGGGGGTGATGACCTCGTCGGCCCCCGCTGCGAACCAGCGCCGCACGACGTCGGTCGCGTGCCGGTGGGTCACGGCCGCAAAGGGCACGATCGCCGTGTACGGGTCCCCCTTCAGGCGGGCGCACAACTCCAGCCCCTCGGCCCCGGCGCTGTCGGCGTCGACGATGACGAGGGTCGGCAGAGCGCGCAGCACGCGCTCCGCCACCACCGCCGCCTGCTGGACCACGACGACGGGCAGTCCCTTCCCGTTGACCCAGGTGGTCACGAAGTCAGGTACGGAACGACCAGCCGGCGAGAAGAAGAGAATGGCTTGGCGCGACCGCACCTCACTCCTCTCGTAAGGGTCGAAAGCGCCTAAACTTAGGCCGCTTCGCCTCCCGTGTCAAATGAACCCCCTAATCGGGGGTGAAGGCGATCCACAGCTCGGGGTTGGTGAGCCAGGTCATGACCAGTCCCAGTCAGAAGGCGATGCTCACCTGGAGGCGCGCCCCGCCGCGGGGCCCCACGGTCGTGTGGAGCGCCGCAGGCCGGCGCACGGCGGCGGCCAGCCGGCTGGAGATGAGCGCATCGACGGCGCTCACGACGTGATTCGCCAGGAGCAAGCCGACCTGGTTCTGCGCGCGCCGGAAGCCGTCGTCGCTGCGGCGGATGGTCTCCCGGAACACTTCGTGCTCGAGCGAGTGATCCCGCCACGACCACTGGAACCCGGGTCCGATCGCGCGCGCCTGGTAGAACTGGAGGGCGCGCCAGTACGGCGGCGACGTCGGGTCGGGAGGGACGTTGGGGTCCTCCCAGAACGTGCGCCGCGCGAGCAGCCAGACCGACCCGTTATAGGTGCGCGTGTCGGTCTCTGGCATGAACGCGGGCCCGGAGTCGACGTCGTAGCGCCCGCTTTCGGCGAAACGCTCCATCTGCTCGTAATACTCGAACACGGTATCGCGCCGGGTGGGGCTGTACGCGCGGCGCGCGACGTCGTACGCCAGGGATTGAAACCGGTCGGCATCGCGGCTGGCCTCGCGATCGAGCTGCAGGAAACGCGAGACGAGATAGATCTCCGTCGCGAGGTAGACCGCACCCCGGTCCTGGCCCCCGAGCAACTGGCCCGCGCCCGGCAGCAGCAACGACGCGAGCGGGCGCAGATTCGGTGGGGGCGGCGTGGTATCGGCACGCTG
>WNFX01002892.1_pt1 | contig 17208 bp, 13 predicted proteins | sample 5400111 | NCBI WGS metagenome assembly WNFX01 (sample SAMN13153363, study PRJNA577476) | soil metagenome | isolation source: 40 cm soil or saprolite under grassland replicate 1 | place: USA:California | collected 2016-06-15 | reverse complement strand
TGCCTGAGCCGGAGCTTGACCTGGTCATCCGCGGCCGCATCCTCACCGCCGAGGGGATCAGGCTGGGCTCGGCGGTCATCAGGCACGGGCGGATCGCCGCCGTCCGGCCCGGCGACCAGCCGCCGGGGGCGCGGCCAGCCGTGACCGGGGCGCGCGAGGTCGAACTGGCCAGCGACGAGGTGCTGCTGCCCGGCCTTGTCGATACCCACGTGCACGTCAACGAGCCGGGCCGCACCGCGTGGGAGGGTTTCGCCAGCGCGACCCGGGCCGCCGCCGCGGGCGGGATCACGACAATCATCGACATGCCGCTCAACTCGATTCCTCCGACCGTCGACGCCGGTGCGCTGCGGGAAAAGCGAGCCGCCGCGGCGGGCCAGTGCCAGGTCGACGTCGGGTTCTGGGGCGGCGCGGTGCCAGCTAACGCCGCCCAGCGACGGCCGCTGCGCGACGCTGGCGTCTTCGGATTCAAGTGCTTCCTTGCCGATTCCGGTGTACCTGAGTTTCCGCCGCTGGATGACCAGGGCCTGCACGAGGCCATGCGGGACGCCAGCGCGCTGGACAGCCTGCTGATCGTGCACGCCGAGGACGCGGCGGGCATCCGCCGCGCGCCGCGCGCCGCGGGACCCTCCTATGCCGGCTTCCTGCGGTCGCGGCCCGACAGCACCGAGAGGGTGGCCGTCGCCAAGGTGATCGACCTCGCCCGGCGCACCGGCGCGCGAGCGCATGTGCTCCACCTGTCAAGCGCGGACGCGGTCCCGCTGATCGCGACGGCCAAGCGAGAGGGCGTGGCGATCACCGCCGAGACCTGCCCGCACTACCTCGCCCTCGCCGCGCCGGACATTCCGGACGGTGCGACACAGTTCAAATGCTGTCCGCCCATCCGCGGGCGCGCCAACCGCGAGCGGCTATGGGACGCGCTTGGCGAAGGCGTGATCGACTGCGTCGTATCCGACCACTCGCCATGCCCGCCCGGCATGAAGCGAATGGACAACGGTGACTTCGGCGCCGCGTGGGGAGGCATCTCCTCCCTGCAGGTCGCGCTGCCGATCGTGTGGACACAGGCCCGCGCCCGCGGCGTACCGCTCGAGGACGTGACCCGCTGGATGGCGACCGGCCCGGCCGACCTCGCACGGCTGCCCGGCAAGGGCCGGATCGCCGCAGGCTGCGACGCGGATCTCGTTGCGTTCGCCCCCGACGAGGCTTTCGTCGTGGAACCGGGCCTGCTGCACCACAGGCACCCACTGACCCCTTACGCGGGCAGGCGGCTGTACGGCGTGGTCCGCCGGACCTGGCTTCGCGGGGCCGCCGTGGACGCCGACCGCCCGGCTGGGCGGCTGCTCTCCGCGGTCGACCCAGCGGCCGGCGCCGCGGTCGCTGGTGACGCCGCGGTCGCTGGTGACGCGGCCGTTGGGGACGCGGCCATCGGCGATGGCGGGGCCGTGATGTTACCGATCCCGGCTTCATGGTCCTGCCTGACCTGGCGTCGAGGCGGCTCGGGGGCAGCGTGGCCTGCGCCAGCGACGAGCTGTTCGCGGACAAGGAGAACCTGATCAAGCCCGAGGCTCCGGTGTTCGCCGCGGACGACTACGGCCCCAAGGGCAAGAGCTACGACGGCTGGGAGACGAGGCGCCGACGCGGACCGGGGACCGGGCACGATCACGCCATCGTTCGGCTGGGCGCCGCCGGCATCGTGCACGGCGTCGTCGTCGACACCGCGCACTTCCGCGGCAACTACCCGCCGGAGATCTCCGTCGAGGCGGCGGGCACGGAGGGCTACCCCGCTCTGGCCGAGCTGGCCGCGATGACGTGGGAAACACTCGTCGAACGGACCGGCGCCGAGGGCGACACCGCGAACATTTACGCCGTCCATGACCGGCGGCGGTGGACACACGTCCGGCTGTCCATCTATCCGGACGGCGGTGTCGCGCGGTTCCGCGTGCACGGGCTGGTGCTGCCCGATCCCCGGTTCATGACCGGGACGGTCGACCTGGTGGCCATGGAGAACGGCGGCCAGGTGCTCGGCTGCTCCAACGCTTTTTTCTCCGCCCCGGCCAACCTCATCCTGCCTGGCCGCGCGCGGGCCATGAGCGAGGGCTGGGAAACCGCGCGGCGGCGGGGCCCTGGCCACGAGCACGTGACATTCCGCCTGGGCGCCCCCGGCGAATTGCGTCACGTGGAGGTCGATACCTCCTGCTTCATTGGCAACGCTCCCGGCTGGGTCAGGCTGTCTGCCATCGACGAACGCGGCGCCGACCCCGCCGACCCCGCATCGTGGCGGGAGGTCCTGACGCGGACCAGGGTGCAGCCGGACACCCGGCATCGCTTCAGGGTCGATGACCCGAGCGCCGTTACCCAGATCCGTCTCGACGTCATACCCGACGGCGGCCTGGCCCGGCTGCGTGCGTACGGTGAGGTCACCCCTGACGCGCTCCGCGAACTGCGGCGACGCTGGCTGAAAGCACTACCTGGCGCGCAGCGCCGCCTCATTGGCGACGATCCGTGCGGCTGAGCCGGCTCACAACGTTAGCGCCAGGGCCCGAGCTCGGGCAGTTCCCCGCCGCCGACCGACAGCACACCAGCGCCCGCAGCCAGACGTCCCACCATCCAGGCCGCGATCGCCCACGACGGACCCGAGACGGTGATCTGTCCATCACCAGAGCCGAGCGACCAGCGCGCCGGCGTGTCCGTGGCGCGCAGATCAACCGCCACGCCTGGCGGCAGCCGGGCGGCCACCGTTTCGGCCGCCTGGTCAAGCAGGTGCGCCACGTACGGCGCGGGCCAGTCGGCTGGCCCGTAGCCGCAGGCCAGGTCGACTCGGTGGATCTCCACCTCGCCCCAGCGCATCGCGGGGCTGTCGTGCGCTGGCAGGCGGCCGCGCCAGTGCAGCATCTCGCGCTCCCATGCCGCGCTGTCGAGAGCCGACCAGGCGTCGTCAAGAAGAAGCGCGGACTTGCCGATGTCGGCGGCGTGCTCCGCGATCGGCCGTGCCGCGCCGGCCTCGATATCGGCCGCACGCGCCTGCTGGCTGTCGTAGAGCGGCACTAGCTCGCCGCGCCGCGCACCGTCAACGCTGCGTCGCAGCGCGTCAGCGTTGCGGGCGATATGGGTGAGAACGTGACCGGCCGTCCAGCCTGGGCACAGCGAGGACCGCGCCATGTCGGCGTCGGTCAGCCAGTCGAGCCCGGCGAGCATCCGGCTGGTCGCGTCACGCACATAGTTGATCCGCTGCATGAGATCCGTTGGCACCGCCACCCCCTCATACGATCACATGCCCGCCCAGCACGGCCGGTGCTCGTCTGGTTCCGCCGGATGTACCTGGCCGAATGCGGTGGTGGTCGGCATGCCGCATAGGCGACCGGCATGCCGCGCAGGCGACCGGTCCGCCGCGCGGCGGCCGGACTGCGGCGCCGCGGCCGGACCGCGGCGCGGCGGCCGGACCGGCGCGCGGCGGCTACCGCTTTTGACTCGCCGCCCATTCATGGCGAAGGGTGGGTGCAAATGCGGCGGCGGGAATCACGGCCAGCCGCACGCGAGCGGGCGACGGAGTTCGGCCCCGCCGCACGGGAGAGGAGCGGGGAATGGGGATCGTGTCACGCGGCTTCCGCGGCCGGCCACGCGAGCCAGGGGTGAAGCTGCCGCCGGGACAATACCTGGTCAGGGACTTCCCGGTGCTGTCGGCGGGCCCGACACCGCGGGTGGCGACCGACAGCTGGGAATTCGTGGTCACCGCCGAGGACGGCAAGGACTACCGGTGGTCCTGGCGCGACATGCTCGCCCTGCCGAGCGAAACGCCGACGGTGGACATCCACTGCGTCACCAAGTGGTCGAAGCTCGGCACGACCTGGCGCGGTGTCTCACTTGACACGCTGCTGGCCGACGTCGAGACCGCGGCCGACTACGCGCTCGTCCACTGCTACGGCGGATACACGACCAACCTGCCGGTGGAGGACCTGCTTGACGGCCAGGCCTGGATCGCCTACGAGTACGACGGTGACGATCTGCCCGCCGAGCACGGCGGGCCGGCCAGGCTGCTCGTGCCGCACCTGTATTTCTGGAAGTCGGCCAAGTGGGTGCGCGGCATCCAGCTGCGCACCGACGACGAGCCCGGGTTCTGGGAGACCGCCGGCTACCACAACTACGGCGACCCATGGCGCGAGCAGCGGTACCAGGGCGACTAGCCCAGCGGCTGACGTGGCGCGCGGCCCGGCTCGCCGAGCGCCACGACGAGACGCCGACCGCCCGCACGCTGGTCTTCGACACACCCGGCTGGCCGGGGCATCTGCCGGGCCAGCACGTCGACGTCCGGCTGACCGCCGAGGACGGATACAGCACGCAGCGCAGCTACTCGCTCGCGGCGCCGGCCGACGATGGCCGGATCGAGCTGACCGTCCAGCGGATCGCCGACGGCGAGGTGTCCCCGTACCTGACCGAGGTACTCGCCATCGGCGACCCGGTGGAGATCCGCGGCCCGGTGGGCGGCTGGTTCGTCTGGCGCCCGGGCGACGCCGCGCCGGTGCTCGCGATGGCCGGTGGGTCGGGCATCGTCCCGCTGATGGCCATGATCCGCGCCCGCCGCGCGGCATCGAGCCGCGCGCCGTTTCGCCTGATCTATTCGGTGCGCACGCCGGCGGAGGTGTACTACGCGGATGAACTCGGCGCGCCACACCGCCGCACAGGTGAACCCCCCCTATCCGAAACGGCTGCCGCAGCGTGGCACCCGGCGAGCCAGGACGCAGGCGGGCTCGACGTGACCTGCTTGTTCACGCGCGCGGCGCCGGACGGGTGGCCGAGGCCGCCGGGGCGCCTCCGCGCGGCCGACGTCACGGCCGGCGGCTGGCCACCCGAGCTGCGGCCGAACTGTTTCGTCTGCGGCCCCACCGGCTTCGTCGAAACCGCCGCGGACATTCTCGTCGCCCTCGGCCACGACCCGGCGCGGGTGCGAACCGAGCGATTCGGCCCAAGTGGAGGCTGAGCTGACATGACCGAGCAGTATCAGGACGGCAACGCGCTTGCGGGCCCGCTGCTGGAGATCTTCGCCGTCGACACCACGGCGGCGACGTGCCGCTGCGTGGGGTGCGGGCGCACCGGGCCGGTCGCCTCGCTGCGCGTGTACTCGCGCGCGCCCGGCCTGGTGGCCAGGTGCCCGGGTTGCGAACGGGTCATCCTCCGCCTGGTCCGCGGCCCCGACACGGCCTGGCTGGACCTGCGGGGCACGGTGAGCCTGCAGATCCCGCTCCCCCAATGAAGCACAGCCGGGCCGCTTGCAGGCGCGCGACAGGTGGCGCAGCCGTTAGGTATGGTCCTGCGAATCTGTTTCCTGACCGGGTGGGCCGCCCGCGCCGATCGCGGTGTGAAAGGCCTCGAGGGCCTCGCCCGGGGTGTCGTAATAGGGGTGCGGCCCGAGGGTGGCGGTGATTCCGTAGCGTTCGAGTTGCTCCTGTACCGGGCGGATAAGGGTGCTGGCCGCGAAGCGGATTTGCCGCTTGTGCAGCTCTTCGACAACACGGATGAAGACCGCCGCCGCCGTGTAGTCGACGTCGCCGATGGCCGCGCCGTCCAGGACCATCCACCGCAGCGGGCTGCCGCGGGTGGCGAGGGCGATCACGTCGGCGAGGAACTGGCCGGCATTGGCGTAGTAGAGGCTGGAGCCGAACCGGTAGACGACCAATCCCTCCTCGGTCCGCACACCAGGTACCACGGGGGCGCCGCGCCAGTGCCCGGCGGCCGACTTGACCAGGACACTGCTGTGCGGGCGGTAGCTGTGCCGCAGGTGGTCGATGATCGAGGCGACGATGGCGAGGATGATGCCGTATTCGACGCCGAGGACCACCACCGCGGCCGTCGTGAGCAGGGCGACCACGAACTCGTGTCGGCGGCAGGCCAGGATCCGGCGCATCCCGCGTATGTCGATGAGCTCGACAGCGATCAGGAAGACCACCGCGGCGAGCGCGGCGACCGGCAGCTTGGCGAGCGGCCCGGTGAGGACCAGCACGACGATGAGGACCACCGCGCTCGTCGTGACCTGAGCCAGCTGGCTCCGCCCACCCGAGCTGTCGACTATCTGCGTCTTGGTCGGGCTGCCGTTGACGACAAACGTGCCGGAGAAGGCGGCGACCACGTTGGCGGCGCCCAGGCCAACCAGGTCGGTGTCTTCGCTGAACGCCTCCTCGTACTTGGCGGCATAGGCACGGGAGGTCGCCGCGCTCTGGGCGAGGATGACCACGAACATCGCGGCCGCGGTGCCGAGCAGCGTGCTGGCGTCGTGCCAGCCAAGGGCGGGCAGCCCCAGCTGCGGCAGCCCGCGGGGCACGGTGCCGACCACGGCCACGCCGTGCGCCGCCAGATCGGCGGCCCAGCTCACGATGATCGCTAGGATCACCGCGATCAGCGGCCCCGGGATCTTGCGGGTAATCCGGCGGGAAACCAGGATCACCACGATGACCCCGGCGGACACCGCCACGTCTGCCCAGTGTGCGTCCGGGAGCGCGCGCACGGTGTCAACCAGCTTGATCAAGGTGTTCTTGGCGGTGACCGTCACCCCGAGCATGTCGGGGAGCTGCCCGATGGCCACCTGAATGCCGACGCCGGTGAGGAACCCGACCAGGACGGTTCGGGAGAGAAAATTCGCCAGGAACCCGAGCCTGGCCACCCGGGCCAGCAGCAGCAAGCCGCCGGCGAGCAGGGCCGCGAGGCCGGCCAGCTGCACGTATTTCGGCGATCCCGCGGCCGCGAGGCCGACGAGAGACGCGCTGAGGATGGCCGCGGTGGCGGAGTCCGCGCCGACGACCAGATGACGTGACGAACCAAGGACGGCGAACACGGCCATGGGCAGGAGCAGCGTGTAGAGGCCGGTCACCACCGGCATCCCGGCGATCTTCGCGTACCCGAGAACCTCGGGGATACCCAGGGCGGCCAGCGTGATCCCGGCCAGGATGTCCACCGGTACCCGGGACCGGTCGATGGGCAGTATCCCCCGCATCACCGGCAGTGCTCGCCGCATGCGCCACCCTACCGCCGCCTGAGCTGCCGGCTCGTGCGCGCCGACTCGTGCGTGCCGGAGCGTGCCGGGGCGTGCGCGCCGGCGTGCGCGGTGAGGTGCGCGCCGGCGTGCGCGGCGAGGTGCGCCAAATCGGCGCCCGAGCGACCGGGATCAGGAGAAGTCGATCACCAGGCCGCCGCGCCGGCCGCCGGCCGCGAGCACCCGGTGCGCCTCGGCCGCCTGCTCCGGCGGGAAGATCCGTGCCACGCGCAGCGTGACGGCGCCGGCCTCGACCTGCTGGCGCAACCGGTCGAGCTTGGCCTGCTCGTGGGCGTAACTGCTGATCAGGATGGGATGCACGGTGATCCCGCGGCCCGGGTCACCGTTCCAGCCGCGGACGGTGACCAGGCCGCCGTCGTCCTTGACGGCGGGCACCACCTTGTCGTCGAGCACGGCGCCATCGGCCAGGCCGTCGACGCCGCCGGGCGCGAGCTTCAGTATGCTCGCCGCGACGTCGTCACCACGCCCGACGATCTCGTCCGCGCCCAGGCTGCGGACTAGCTTCTCGTCGGCGGGCGCGGCGTCCGCGATGACGTGCAGCCCGTCCGCCTTGGCCAGTTGCACGACATAACCGCCGAAAGCACCGGCCGCGCCGGTCACCGCGAGCGTCTGACCAGTGGCAAGCCCCAGGCTGTCGAGCGCGAGCCGGGCGGTCAGGCCGTTCATCGGCAGCGTCGAGGCCGCGGCGAAGCCGGCCCCCGCGGGAATCTTCGCGACCGAGTCAGCCGGGACGACGACCTTCTCCGCGTCCGCGCCATGGGTGCCTCGCGGCAGGACGATCGCCATCACCCGGTCGCCCACCTGCCAGGCGGCTCCCTCGCCGACCTGGTCGATCAGGCCGGCGGCGTCCATTCCCGGCACAAACGGCGGTCCCATCCGCGTGCGCCCGCTCGGGTACCAGCCTTGGCGCAGGACGCAGTCGGTCGGGCTGACCGTCGCCGCGTACACCCTGACGCGGACCTCGCCGGGCCCGGCCTCCGGCTCGGGAACCTCCACGATCTCGAGGACCTCGGGTCCGCCGAACTTGGGCACACCGACTGCCTTCACGCTCAGAAACACCCCAATCGCGCCGGCACAACTCTGGGAATCACTGCTTACTTTCCATAATGGCTGCCGCGCGCTGACGCGGCCGCCCCGCCGCGTCGCGGCCGGTGCCGTCCGCGCCCGGCCCGCGATGGCGCATCGCCGACAGGCAGACGCCGCGCTCGCGCGGCCAGCGCGGCAGGACGCACCGGCAGGCCGACGCATTTCACAGTACGGTGGCGGCCGCCCAGACGACCGTGGCACTTCCGCCAGCCGGAACGTTTACGCTCCAGCCGGCGCTCAGCTGCTCGACCTGCAAGATCCCCCGGCCGCTCACGGCGTCCGGCTCAGGCGGCTGGCGCACCGGCATCTGGTCGCTGGCATCCCAAACCAGGACAAGCACGGTGCGGCGGTCCGACGTTAACCAGAAGCGGACAATAGGAACACCCAGCGCCAGCGCACCCTGGTTCAGGCTATGGCGTACAGCAGGGTTCCGCTCATGCCGCTGGCTCCCCCGTTGTCGTCGGCAGAAACTCTGTGAGCGTATCGAACGGGATAGTAACCTCGACCACGGGTACGTCTGATGCCTTACCGCTTCAGGAGCAATCCTTGTGTGCACGGATACCGACAATCCGTCGTCTCTGGTGACTCCTATTGATTTTTTCATGTCAGTCCCAGCTTTGCCGTTTCCTACGCATCCGTAACGCGAGAATCAACATGATCGCCGACACGATTGCCAAGCATGCTCACCAGTGCCACCAGAGCATATGAACACCGATGGGACATCGGTGTTCCTATAGGACCCCCGATGTCCCATCGGTGTTCATATCCTTGCCGCCGCCTGTCTCAGGTGGTCAGCCGCCGCTCGGCGTCAGCACATACGCGATCTTGAACGTTGCTGTCTGCACGTCGTCTACCGGTGCGATCCTGTCCGCCCATGACCAGAAGAACCACCATGATCCGTCTTGGGTGGCTGCGGCGTAGATGTTGTCCGACACATGCGCCGCGTTCCGGTTCATGATGGTCAGTCCCATGTACCGACGCCGGGTCGAACAGCGTCTTGGCGATCCCGCGCTTGCGCAGCAGGTCGTCGTCGTCGCAGAACAGCAACTCGACCATCAGCCGGATCACCTCACGCGGGGTGAAGTGCTCACCGGCTGTCTCGTTGGAAAGCTCGGAGAACCGCCTGATCAGCTCCTCGTACAGGTAACCCATCTCGAGATTGGAGACAGCCGGGAGCCCGCGGTCGCCGGCGTCATTGCCGGTTCCGCTTTGCGCTTGGGTGGTGGGGCGGCGCGGAGACCGGGTAGCCTGCACGGCGCGGCAGCCATTTCACGCTTGGGAGGGACGGCCGGACATGGCCAAGAGCAACCGTCGGCGTAAGCGCGACCGGGCTGTCCGGCACGCGGCCGCCGCCAGGAAAGCGGCCGCGTCGCAGCGGCAGCAGATCACCGAGGCGGCGATGCGCCTGGCGGTCGAGCGCATCCACCGGATCAACGACCCGGCGACACCGGTGGCCGAAGTCGCGGCGCTCCTGCTCGGCCACTACGCTGGCGCACCGGTAGCGCCTGGGGTTACCGAGCTGCTCATGGATAAGGGCGCCTCGACGCAGCGGCTGGCCGCCGTGTCCGACGCGTTGCGCGCCGCGGAGGTTGCGGACGCCGCGGAACGTGCGGACGCCGCGGAACGTGCGGACGCCGCGAAAATGCCGGACGGCCCGGACGGCCCGGACGGCCCAAGCAGCCCAGACGGCACCGGCACACCGGAGACCCCCGCCGCCACGGGGTCGTCGCACGGCGGGCAGGCGTCGCTGACCTACCTCACCTTCGCCGCGGGCGCCGCTTACGCCGCCGGGGACACAGCCGGGGCGCGCCGCCTGTTGGACGAGGCCATGGCGGCCGCGGCGGAAGATCCAGAACTGCAGGTACGGCTGACCGCGCACCTGCTGGCGTATGGGCGGGCGGCCGACGCTGTCGAGTCGCTCGAGGCCCGGCTGCGCGAATCCCCCGAGGACGACCTCGCCGCGGAGCAGTACGCCATGGCGATCGAGGACATCTTCGCGCGCCTGTCCGGTGAGCCGCCGGCAGGCCCCTGCCCTTGCGGCGCCGGGACGTCATGGCAGGACTGCTGCGGCCCGAGGGAACGGACCGCGCTCGATCGGTTCGCCGACCGGTCGGGCCTGCGCGCGCTGCGGGATGCGACGGCGAGCTACCTGCCGAGGTCCGGCTACGCCGAGGCGGTGGCTGACTTCGTCACGGATTGGACGTCGGCCGTCGATGCGGACAGCTGGGAAGACCCTGAACGGGAGGCGTTCCTGGCGCTCGTGACCGAACTGGCCTGGACCACCGCGGGAGCGTCGGGCACCGCGGAGGCGGAAGCGTCCGACCCAAGCGTGCGCACCGGCGACGGCTCCGCCGGCCACAACGACTCGGCCGACGACGACTCTGCCGACGACGACGACAACAACCTGCTGAGCGCGTTCGCGGCGGACCCATCGACCCCCCCGGCGCTCGCCGCCCGTGCACGGGCCTGGCGCGATCACGTCCACTACGGGCTCTGGCAGATATCCGACCCGGTGCCGTCGCCAGGCCGCTGGTGCACGGAGATCGCGACAGGCATTGTCCGGTACGTCGCGTTCGGACCCGAACCGGCCGGCCTGGCGCCCAGATGGAGCGTGCTGCTCGGCGCGGTCGTGCCCGTCGACGGAGTCTGGCGGGCCGCCGGACCGGCGCTGCAGCTCAGCCCGACGGAAGGAGACGCCGCCGCCGAGACCGTGCACTCGGCCGCGGAGGTGATCATCCGCGAACTGGCCGGAAAGCCGACAAAACGCGCCGCGAGCAGGATGCGGCAGCCCGTGCCGTTCGGCCGCGCGGAACCGCACGGCGTCCTCGTGCACTACCACGAGGAGGAAGGCCCAGGGATGGCCCGGCTCACCAGCATGGTGACGGCGTCTCTGCTGCCGCGCATTGCTGCCGAACTGCACGAAAACAGAACCACCTCGCCGGCGATGACCAACACGGATGGCGACCCGATGTGCCTGATCAAGGCGCGAATAGCCGTGCGCGACGGCGAGGTGCTCGCGGAGCGCCTGGCCGGGCATCGCGACTTCAGCGCAGATGAGGACGACCCTGCCGCGCTGGTTTGGTACGGCCGCGAAGTTCCGGTCGGCCAGCGGGACGCGCTGCTGGCCGAGGCGGTGGCTCAGCTGCGCGCCCAGGGACACTCCGGCACCGATATCGAACTCCCGGCCGGGCCGCAGCGCTGGGTACGAGGCCAGCTGCGGATCTAAGGCGACGAGCTTGCGGTCGAGGTCAACTCTCGCGAGCGGCTGGCTGCGCTTCTTGGCATCCTGCGCGAGGCGGGCGCTTCCCCGGAGGTGTCGGATCAATCGCTGATCGACCCGCGCCAGGACCTCGCCTGGCCTGCTGGGTCCCGCGCCTGGCCCGGCGGCTCCGCCGAACCGCAGGACGGCTGGGAGAAGCAGTGGCTCGATGAGCGGGTCCCTGCGCTGCGCGGGCGCACACCGCGCCAGGCCGCGCAGTCGAAGGAGCGGGTCCTGCTCGAGGCGCTGCTGAGGCAGTTCGAATACGAGGCAGACCTCCTCGCCGCCAACGGGCAGACCGGCGTGGACACCGAATGGCTGCGCCGCGAGCTTGGCATGGATGTCGAAGAATTCCCCTAAACGGCTGCCGCGTGGCGACCTCGCCCCTGATCTCGGCCCCAGCTTGGCGCTGTCCAGGAATGCGGCCCTCGCCATCGCGACGGGCGGCGCAGCACCGCGATCGGGACCTGGTGTATCAGCGCCGCCGCTCCGACCTCTGTTTGGGTGAGCAGAAAAGCGCGAGGAAGCGGCGTGGATGGCGGCTCCGACTCGGGACCGCCGCCGGCGGCCGCTGCGTTCACCGGGGGGAAGCATGGGCGACGGGGCTGTCGATACGGCCGGGCCGGCACGTTCGAAGAACGAGTTCTTCGAAGCGGACATGTACATGTTTCACATCACCGCGTTTCCGCTCGGCCGCCAGGTGCTCACGCACCCGGCGAAGTCGGCCGGTGACGCCCGACTCGAGGTGTGGCCCACCAATCCCGCTGACGACCGGCACATCCCGCCGCCGCCAGATGAGGGCGTCCTGCACCGCTCGTCGGCGTTCTCGCTGAGCAACAGCGGAAACCGCACGCTCCATGCGCCAAAGCCGTCCTGGAAGATCACTTTCGAGGCAGACGGAAACGGCAGCAGGCTGGCCGGCATGGGTCGCGTCAATCTCAAGGCGATGTACAACGATCCCTCGCAGATGCGCGAGGCCCTGGCCTGGCACCTGTTCGGGAGGGCGGGCGTGCCCGCACCGCGGCACACCTATGCCAAGCTCGCTTTTGACGCCACCTACCGCGGCCTGTTCTCGGTCATTGAGCAGGTCGACAAGAGGTTCCTGAAGGATCACTTCGGCGCCAACTGCCGGGGCAACCTCTACAAGGCCTACTGCGGCGACGTCGGATGCGCCACCCTCGAGCACCGGACCGGGCCCGGCGGCGACGACTCGGGCGGCCAGTACTTCAAGCCGGGAACCGGGCACCGCACCTACCGGCTGAAGACCAACGCCGGTGACCCTGATGCCAGCACCTACGACGATCTCGCCTGCCTCATCCGGACAATCAACGGCATCGGCCTGGCCGGCGGAGACCGGCGATTCGACACGGACGCGTTCCGCGAGTCGGTGGACGCCGTCATGAACGCCCGCGCCTTCCTGAGATGGGCGGCCGTCAACCTGCTGCTCGGCAGCTGGGACAACTACTTCGCGACCCCGTCCAACTACTACCTCTACAACTCGGGGCGGCTCGGCGCCGAGCAGGATTTCGTCGGCGCACCTTATTTCACGTTCATCCCCTGGGACTATGACAACTGCCTGGGGATCGATTACTCGGGGACGCAGTGGCAGTACACCGATCTTCTCGATTGGCCAAGTAACACCAGGCGCTACTGGCGCAACCGCGCCACCTCGCGGATCCCACTCGTGCAGAACCTGCTCCGCAATCACGACTATCGGCAGTACTACCTCGATCACGTGGCGCACATGCTCGACACCGAGTTCACTCCCGAAGCCATCGCCGCCAAGATCGGGGCAGATTCTGACGGCGGCCTGTGGTCCCGGGTACGGCAGGCCGCCTATCTGGAATCTGACACACCTTATGACCAGCCGTTCACTGGCCGGCAGTTCAGCAACGACGAGGTCTACTGGAGCGGCTGCGGGCAGCATGAACTGCGGCACGGAAACGAGAAGATCGAGGGCATTTTCCACTACGTCCGCATGCGCCGCGACAGCGCGCGGGCGCAGCTGGAACAGCTGCGGAAGACCATGCCGGGCGCGACCGGCGCCGCCTTCCCGGCGGCGCTTGAAGCACCGCCGCGGGCCGCCTGATCCGCTCGTTCGCCCGCGCAGCAGGAGGCAGGCATTGAGTACCGCGCAACTGTCAGTCAAGCGGCTGGAACTGGTGAAAGAGGCCAAGATCCGCGACATACTCGGGGACCGCGCCGGGCGCAGGCTCGAGGCCAGCGGCGTGCTCGCCAAGGACGGCCTTTTCTACGTCATCTTCGACAACCTGCCCCACATCGCCTGCATTGGGCCGGAACTTTCGCCCGCCGCCGCGAATCACCTCATCGAGCAGAAACGCGGCCACCGTCGCGGTTTCGAGGACATCGCCTACGATCGCTGGGCCGGCCGGTTCTACGTGCTGATCGAATCGCTGCCACGTGGCGGCCGCTTCATGGCCATGGTGCAGGAATACGACGCGGGGTTCCGCTACCTATCCCGGGCATGGCTTGACTTTCCGCTCACCCGGCCGAACAAGGGCCTGGAGGGGCTCACGTGCGTTTACCGTGACGGCCAGGCCCACCTGCTGGCGCTGTGCGAGGGCAACAGGTGCGAGGGCGGAGCCAAGGGCCGCACCCCGGGCGGGGGCCGCGTCCAGGTCTTCCGCCGCCGGCGTCACTTCGAGCACGTGGGCACGATCCGGCTACCTGAGACGTTGCCGTTCGCCGACTACAGCGGCATCGCCGTCGCGGGCGACCGGATGGTCGTCGTCTCGCAGGTCTCTTCGGCGCTGTGGGTCGGCCGCCTCGCGCCCAGCGGCTGGGCGGTGACCGGCGAGGGCACGAGCTACGCGTTTCCGCGGGATGCGCAGGGTGAGATCGTTTACGGTACCGTCGAAGGCGTGTCATGGATCGCGCACGATCAAGTTGTGGTGGTTTCTGACAAGGCCAAGCCAGACCAGAACACGCGGTGCCGGGCCAAGGATCAGTCCATCCACGTCTTCAAGATCCCCGTCGGTTGATGCCGCCGACGGCCGTCAGCCCCGGCCAGGGAGCCGGCCACAGCGGCGCGGTGCTGCCGCCTATCCATGCGCTGTTCAACCGGCGCTTCCCCGGGGACGACGCCCTGCTCAAGCTGGCCAGGCTCCGTTTCGAGCAGGCGGGCATGGCCGCCGAGCTTTACGCTGACACACCCGACCAGCTCGAGCACGTCATACGGTTCGTGGCGCCGCACCCAAGCTTGCCGACGGTCCACCTGAACCGCGACATCAACCTGCTGCGTGAGCACGATCGCGCGGTCGTCGAGGAATTCGCCGCCCGCTTCGCCGGCAGGGTCGCCGGTCTTGTCGTCCATGACAAGGCCGAGATGGGCACGCAGACGGATAGCTTGGTGGCGGCCATGGGGCACCTGAACACCCGCCTGCGCGGCTGGCCGGGCGCCCCACGTGTCTTCCTCGAATACGCCGCCGGACTCGAGCCCGGCTGGTTCGCGGAAACGGCGGCGGCGATCGGTGACCTCGAGCGGGTCAGCTGCTGCATCGACATCGGCCACGTCGGCATCAGGCAGGCGGGCGCGACCTTCGCCCGCGGGCACCCGGGCCTCGATCTACGAGCGCTCAGCCCAGCCGACGAGCGCCTACCTGATCTGGTCACCGACGTCCAGGACGCGGTGGCCACCGCCCTGCGCGACGTCCTCGAGCTGATCCGCTCGGTCGGCAGCCTCGGCAAGCACGTGCACTTCCACCTGCACGACGGGCATCCACTGATCCGGGGCCTTTCCGACCACTTCAGCTTCCTGACCAGGCTCGTGATTCCCTTCAGTCACGAGGGCCGCCGATCGCTGCGGACCATGTACGGGCCGGCCGGCCTGGCGGCGATCGTGTCGGCCGCCGCCGGCGCCTGCGAGGCGTTGTCTTTCACGCTTGAGATCCATCAGGTGGATGGCCGCCTCCCCCTCGGCGACGCCGGTGAGATCTTCCGGCACTGGCGGGACACCACCAACGCCGAGCGGATGAACAATTGGCTCGCCGTGCTGGCCGAGAACGTCATGCTGGTGGACGCGAGCCTGCGCGGCGCTCACCCGTGGAGATCGTCGTGACCGCTGAGTAGCAGTTTCATGCCACCTTAGGGTCACGACGATCTCTACGGCCGCGGGTCAGCTCACGACGATCTGCACCCGCCACGTGCGCCCGCTGCCGCACGGGGTGGACACGATCACCTGCCGGCCCTGGTTGGCGTCCCGTACCACGTACGGCACCCGTGACCCGTTGAGCGATACCGTCCGCACCGCCGTACCGGCGGGAAGGGTCGCGCCCACATGGAGGGTGCACGCGAGCCGGGCCGTCACCGTGGTGGTCCAGACGGCGCCGGTGTGGCTCGCGGCGACATCGACGGAGCTGGTGCCCACCCGTATCGCCGCTCCGCTCACCGATTTCTGGCCCGGCGGAACGCTCGGCAACACCTCAAGCAGGCCGTTCCCCAGCTGCGGATCGACGCCGAGCTGCTGATGCACGACCGGCCACAGGACGCCGTAGGTCCCCCACGCCTGGTCCAGCGACGAGCGCTCGTTGAACGGCTGGTTGATGTTGGCCGTGAAGTCGGGCGAAGGGCCGATCTCCGGCATCGCGCCAGGCTGCTCGGCCACCGCGCCAAGCTCCAGCTGGGCAAGATCGTCGGTGTAGCGCTGCTGATCGCCCGCGCCGAGCAGGCCGTAGTTGCCCAGACCCACCGCCATCACGCCGGTGTTGAGCGTGTAGGCCTGCTGCGTCTTGCCCTGGTAGGGCGCGGGGTCACAGCCGGGGCCGCCCTCGACGTACATGCCGTACTGGCCCGAGTAGCACGATGTCTCGCGCAGCGCCAGGGCCGGGAGCGCGCTGGCGCTCGGCGCGAGGCCGGCCTGCTGCGACCCGCCCGGGTACAGTTCGGCTTCCATCGGGGTGACCGCGGTCCACCAGCGCTGCACCAGCGGGGTGTTCGCCGGGTCGGCGAGCGAGTCCGCGTACTGCGGCACGCCCGGCTGCCACCAGGCATCCTGGAAACGCTGCTCCATCGCGGTGGCGTGGCCGACGGCCCACTGCTGCGTGGCGGTGTCACCCTTGCTCGCCGCCATGTCCGCGAGGTCGAGCAGGCCACGGATCGTGTACGTGGCCACGTCGACCGCCTCGGCGCCGAGCACGCTGGCTTCGACGTTGCCCGATCCGTCCGGCCACAGGTCGTCGTCGCCGTTGGTCAGGCCGATCAGGTACTCCAAGTTCTGCTTGGTGAAGCCATACAGCTCGTCGCGGAACCTGTTGTCGCCGGTCCAGCGCCACACCATGGCTACCGCCGTGGGGAATTTGGCGGTCTCGTCGATGTCACCGGGCTCGTCGTTCAGGCCGAAGTACACCGAGCCGTCGGTGACGGTCTCGTGCACGACCTTGCCCGAGCCGTTGTTGGCGATCGTGCTCACCTGCGCCAGGGAGCGCAGGCCATCCTCGGCAGTGGTGAACTGACCGGCCGCGAGCAGGGCATAGATCGTGTACTCCTGGTCGGTCGCGAACATCCAGGGGTAGTCGGGGAATCCCGCGCCCTCGAACCTGATGCTCGGCAGGGATCCGACCGGCGCCGGGTACACGGTGCCCTCCTCGGTCGGGCGGATGTTCACGTTGTCGGCCTGCTGCGCGAGGTCGGCCAGGTCCTGCTTGCTCCAGGTGACAGCGTCGGCGAGGCCCGGGTCGCCGGGCAGGGACACCTGGCTCTGGCGGTCCAGCGCGACCCTGGCCGCGATCTTGGCCGCTAGCTCGGCGGCGGGATCGGCGCTGGCCGCCTGGAACTGCGCCTGCGCGGCCGCGAGCCCCTGGTCCGA
>WNFX01002997.1_pt1 | contig 17210 bp, 18 predicted proteins | sample 5400111 | NCBI WGS metagenome assembly WNFX01 (sample SAMN13153363, study PRJNA577476) | soil metagenome | isolation source: 40 cm soil or saprolite under grassland replicate 1 | place: USA:California | collected 2016-06-15 | reverse complement strand
TGCGAGTCTCACGCGCATTGACGCTCCTCCCTGGAGGTTCCGTCTGCTGCCCGGAGGACCGGTGGGTTACGTTCGTTTTACGCCTGCGTTACTAGCCGGTCAAGAGTATGTCTAGACATACTTACGTAACGATCTGAAAACAGTACGTCTATCTGGTGTCATAATGGGTAGAACCGCCGAGGTGGCGGCCGCCGGAAGAGGTAGCCATGAACCGTGTCGCCCCTCCCATCCAGGTGGACCGGAACAGCCCGGTCCCGCTCTACTTCCAGGTGGCGCAGCACCTGGAGCACCTGATCGATCGAGCTGACCAGCCTCTACGACGACCTGGCCAAGGCCCGCCGCGATCCGCACACGCGGGTACTCAGCTTCGCGACCGAGCCGGCCCCGGACGCGCTCGCGCTCGAGCTCGGCATCCCCGAGGGAACGGCGGTCTACGTCTTCGAGCGGCTCCGGTACGCCGGCGCCGAGCCGCTCGCGATCATGCGCAACCACGTCCCGGCGGACCTGCTGCGCCTCGCGCCGGAGGATCTCGAGGAACAGGGGCTGTACAACCTGCTCCGCGCGAACGGCCTCAACCTGAGGATCGCGAAGCAGTCGATCGGGCCCGCGCCGCCACCACCGCCGAGGCCCGGGCACTGGGCGAAACCAAGGGAGCGCCGCTGCTGACCATGGTCCGCTCGGCGTACGACGACCAGGGACGTGCGGTTGAGCACGGTGACCATATCTACCGGGCCTCGCGATACAGCTTCGATCTCAGCCTGACCGGCTGGTGAGCCGGCAAGGGCTGGCGAGCCGTTCCAGGGTGCCGGGTTGAAGACGACGTTGTGCGGGTGCATCTCGATGCACACCTTCACGTCCGCGTCGCGTGCCCATGCCTGGATGCCAGCATCACCGGTCAAGGATCCACACCACCGGGCGGGCGGGATCCGGGTGGTAGCGGCAGGCGCCACCCGTCCGCACCGAGTCGCGCAGCTGCCGGGCGAGCGAGCTGTCGTGCTGCTCGATGCGGTCCAGGGCCGAGACGATGGCCTTGCGCACGGCGATCCGCGCCCGCTCGTACGCCGAGCCGAACTGGCGGCGGCGGCCGCCGAGCCCGGTGGCGGCGCCGATCTCGTCGAGCAGCGCCTCACGTTCGAGCCGGAGACGGCCGGATCGCGCCCCGTCGGCCCATGACTCCGCCTCGCAGCCGCGGTCAGGTGATCGGCGGCAGCTGCCGGCCGTCGCCGAGTACGGCGCGGAACTGATCGCCGCGGGCGGCCACGCGGTCGAGCTCCGTCCGGATCGTGAAGCCGTCGGGCCGCAGCGACGGGTCGTCGAGCTCGTCCCAGCCGATCGGCGCCGAGACCGGCGCGCCTGGCGCCGCGCGCGGGCTGTAGGGCGCGACGAGGGTCTTGTGGTGGACGTTCTGGGTGTAGTCGAGCCGGGCCCGCCCGCCCCGCTCGCGCTTGTCCCATTCCCAGCTCACCAGGTCGGGCACGACCGATCCGATCTCCTTGGACAGCTGCTCGGCCCAGGTGCGGGTGTCGCGGAAGCTCAGCCCGGCGGCGACCGGTATCCAGATGTGGATGCCGCGCCGCCCGGTGACCTTCACCGCCGCGCGCACGCCCACGTGCTCCAGCGCCGTGCGGTGCAGCCGGGCCAGGACGAGCAAGTCGTCCCAGGAGGTGGTCGCACCGGGGTCGATATCGATCAGGGCGTAGCTGGGGCTGGCCGGGTCGCTGGCGCGCGCGGTCCAGGCGTGCCACTCCAGCGCGCCGAAGTTGGCCGCCCACACCAGCGCCGCCGCCTCATCGACCACCAGGTAGGTCTTGCTCTCGCCGGCCTTGGCCTCCGGGTTGCGCCAGCGCGGTACCCACTCCGGCGCATGGTCGGGCAGTTGCTTGTGCCAGAAGCCGGGCTCGGCCGCGCCGCCGGGGAAGCGGTGCATGTTCAGCGGGCGGCCCGCCAGGTACGGCAGGACCACCGGCGCGATCCGCGCCGTATAGGAGATCAGCTCGCGCTTGGTGACCGGCGGCTCGCCGTCCCGGCCGGGGAACAGCTCCTTGTCCAGGTTCGTCAGCCGCAGCTCCCGGCCGAACACCTCCCACCTGCCGGCGGCGCCGAGCTCATCCAGGGCGGCCAGCTCCTCGTCGGTGGGGCCCGCGATGACCGGTGGGTGCAGCGCGACCGACGCCTGCGCGGGCGGCAGGTCCGAGAGCCAGACCCGGTCCGGGTCGGCCCGCACCTGCTCGTTGGTCCGGCCGCTGAGCACCGATTTCGGGTAGTCCTCCGGATCCCAGCCACTGACCGCATCGTCGTCGGCCTTGTGCAGCAGCAGCCACTGGTCGGAACCCGCGCCGTTGCCGCCGCGGCGCACCAGCACCAGGCGGCCGCGCAGTTTGCTGCCGTGGACGTCGGCGTGGAAGTCCCCCGCCGCCACCGCCGCCGCGGGGTCGTCGGTGCCGTGCGGCTCCCACGTGCCGGTGTCCCACACGATCACGTCGCCGGCGCCGTACTGCCCCCGCGGGATCACGCCCTCGAAGTAGAGGTACTCGATCGGGTGGTCTTCGACGTGGACGGCCAGGCGCTTCACCGCCGGGTCCAGCGTGGGGCCGTTGGGCACCGCCCAGCTCACCAGCACCCCGTCGATCTCGAACCGCAGGTCGTAGTGCACCCGGCGGGCACGGTGGCGCTGGACCACGAACCGGCAGGGCCCATTGGCCGATGGGAGCGTCGCCGCGCCGGCCGGCTCCGGCGTGCGGCTGAAGTCACGCTTGGACTGGTATGGCTCTAGCTGCCCGCGCCCGGCCGGCCGCGTGCGCCGCGGCCCGCCACCGGGATCACTGCCGCCCCTGGCCACAACGCCGGTCTACCCTACTACCCCCGCTCGGTACCAGTTTGAGCACGTCCCGGTGGCCGGGTCAGGGCAGGTCGAGGATCGGCGGGAGGTCGCGGAAATCCGTGATCGTGTAGTCGGGCATGCAGTCGAGGTGGGCCTTGGTGCCCTGATCGGAGTCGAACATCACCGTCTTCATGCCCGCCTCCCGCGCCCCGTAGATGTCGCGGTACATGTCGTTGCCGACGTACAGCGTGTTCCCGGCCGCCACGTTCATCCCGTCGAGCGCGAACTGGAACAGCCGCCGGTCAGGCTTGCGGTACCCGTGGTCGCCGGAGACGACGACCGGGTCGAAGTAGCCGAGCAGGCCGACCTTGTGCAGTTCACCGCGCGCGTTCGCGCTCTGCGCATCGGTGACCACCGCGAGCTGGCAGCGGCTGCGCAGGACGTCGAGCACCTCGCGCACGAACGGGTACAGGCCCAGCCGCCGGCGCGCGATGCCGCGGGACATCTCGGCCAGGAACAGCGGCATCTGCCTGCGCTTCCCGGCCGGCAGGGCGCGGGTGAAGTCCGTCATGTGCCCGTCGATGATGCTGCGCCAGATACCGACCGCGTCGAATTCGGGATACTCCTCCGGGCTGGCCCGCAGCTGTTCCTTCATGGTCTGGAAGTAGAGATCACGGATCTGGTCCCGGTGCAGGTCGATGCCCTGATAGGTGAGGAAGTGCGCCGCGGACCGGAAGATCTGCTCGTCGCCGTCCTCGGTCTGGATCCTGATCAGGGTGCCGTTCGCGTCGAACGCGATCGCTCGGATGTCCATGCTGTGCTGCAGTGCTCCTAGCCCGGCAGGGCGTGGTGGGCGCGATCGGCGCGTCGTCCCGGCCAGTGTAGGCCGGCCCGTTCCGTGAGGCCGGCCGCGCCGGCCCCGGTGAATGCGGGCCCGGTGACGATGGGCCCGCATTCAGGCGGCGACCCGGAGCAGCTTCTTCGACCGCGACACGAGCCTTCTGCCGTAGTCCTGGCCGATGTAGCCGTTGCGCGCGATCCGCAGCAGGTTCAGGGCCATGTAGTACGGCACGCGCCCGGTGATCGACTCGAACGCCTGCTCGCGATCGGGAAAGTGGCAGCTGTACTCCCACAGGAAGTGCCCGATGAACGGCTCCGCGTTGCGCCAGTCGCCGGAGTCACGCATGAACGCGTGCTGGAGCTCGCCGGCGACCCGCCCAACGTCGAACATCCGGTCGCCCCGCTTCATGCGTTCCAGGTCGATCGCCGCGACGTCCATGCCGTGGCCGAACAGGAAGTTCGCCGGGGTCGCGTCGCCGTGCAGCCAGACCTGCTGGTCCTGCCACATCTCCGGCCGCTCCCGCCAGCGGTCGCGCAGCCGCGAGAGCTCGTCGACGTCGTCGTGCCCGATGCGGTGGGCCTTCTTGAGCCTGCCGACGACGGTGTCGAAGTACCGGCAGTCGGGCTCGAAATCGACGCTCGCCCCGTTGGCCGTCCGGTTGTGCTGCGTGGCCAGGAAGTACGCCAGCGCCTTCAGCCGCCAGTAGAGGTGCGCCTCGTCATGACCCTGGGTCGCGCGCGCGATCGCCTGGCTGAATTCCTCGCCGGGATAGTGCTCGACCGCCAGCACGCCGTTGAGGTCGCGGTTGAGGCCCAGCGGGCGGATCACGTGGTGCGGCGACCCGACCAGGTCGTACTGGCGCAGCGTCCGGAGGCACTCGTACTCCTGGCGTGCCATCCAGGCTGCCTTGTCCAGATCCGCGAACCTCGGGCCGTAGAACTTGCAGATGATCTTGGTTCCGCTGAACTTTTCCTCGTACGCGTAGACCTCGTTGCTGCCGGACAGCCGGAAGACGCGGAACGCGGGCTGCGGTTCGCTTATCCCCAGGCGATCACGGATGATCGTGCTGAGGAAGTCATGGAGCGGGTCCTGGCCCGCCACGTATCCGACGTATTTCCCCTTCATCGGAGCCTTCCCTCGCGCGCCGGGGCGCAGAGCGGCGGCATCCAGTGGCGCGCCGTGCCCTCCCCGTAGGCGCGGCTCCCCCGTCATGTGATGTTCACCGCGCCTTTACCTGACACAGAGACCCCCGGCCCGCTCCTGATACGTGCGGGCTCCGCCCGCCCAGCCGCGGCACCGATGGGCCCGGCCCGGAATCAGCCGGGGCGGCTACTCATGGGAAACGGGGCCGCTCGCCTGGAACAGCGCGTCGAGCAGGCCCGGTGTGCCGGGAGCCTCGGCGGTCAGGGTCATCTGGCCGGCCGTGATGTCCAGGAGGAACCGGGTCTGGCCGCAGCATGCGGTCTCTGCCGCGCAGAGCGCCGTTACGGTGGCGATCATCTCCGGCCCGGCCGGCAGGACGAAGAGAACGGCGTCGGCCGTGCGCTCGGCTGACGTTGCCGCGGCGGCCAGCGCTTTCCACTGGCCGATCCGGGTGGCCAGTTCGTCGCGGTCCAGCGAGCAGCCCCATGGCCCCGGGCCTTCCGCGGCCTCGTCCAGAGCCGGGTCAAGAGCGGTCTCGCAGATGCATCCCTTCCCGCAGCGTTCCGGGCCGGGATCGCGGGCGGACAGGCGGTCGAGCACCGTCTGGAGCTGGCCCTCGAACGCGCGTAGCTCGGCCGCCTGCTCGTGGACCTGGCCTATCCGCCCGGCCAGGAACGCGCGCAAGCGGGCCTGCAGGGACCGGCACTCACCGGCCGGCCAGGCAACGAGCAGGCCGGCGATGTCCTCCAGGCTCATGCCGATGCCCTTGGCCCGGCTGATGAACGCCAGTTCGTCCAGGGCCGACTCGTGGAACACCCGGTAGCCGTTGGCCGCCCGCCGGGGCGGCGACAGCAGCCCGGCACGTTCGTAGAACCGCACCGTCGACGGCGCCACCCCGGCGCGCTCGGCAAGCTCAGAGACCCGGAGACCCTCCATGCCCCCCAGCGTAAACATCGAACTAGGCTTCAAGGTCAAGCCCGCTCTGGCGCTTATCACGCCTGCAGTGATCTCGTCACGGCCGGGTGCGGTGGGTGGTCGTGCCTGTCCCCGGGGGCGCGGGCCAGGCCCGCGTACATGTCGGCGGAGGCCCAGCACGAACCGGCGATGGTGGGCCGCCATTCGGTGAGCGGCACTACCCCTGGCGGCACCAGCGACAGACCGCTGAGCAAGGCGCTGACCTCACTATGGCTGCGCGGGATCACGGCGGTGGGGACCAGCGTGTTGTAAGCGGTCACCCCGGCGGTCACCGGGCCAAGCGCGAAGTCGCCGGTCAGATGCGAGATAGCCACATGGCTGCCGGGCGCCAGCTGCCGGGACAGGGCCGCGACGGTGGCGGCTGGGCCGTCGGTGTCGGGCACGAAGTGCAGTACCGCGAGCAGCAGCACGGCAATTGGCTGGGTGAAATCCAGCGTCTGCCGCGCCCCGGCGAGCACGGCCGCGGGGTTGCGCAGGTCGGCCTCGATGTAGTCGCAGGATCCTTGCGGGGTGCTGGTGAGAAGGGCACGTGCGTGCACGAGCACCAGCGGGTCGTTATCCACATACACGATGCGCGATCGTGGGGCGATGGCCTGGGCGGTCTCGTGGGTGCTGGCGGGGGCGGGCAGCCCGGGGCCGATGTCGATGAACTGCCGGATACCGCGCTCACCCGCCAGATAGCGCACGACCCGGGCCAGGAACGCCCGGTTCGCCCGCGCCCCGGCCACCACCTGCGGGCAGCAGCGGATCACTTTCTCGGCGGCTTCCCGGTCGGCCTGATAGTGGTCTTTGCCGCCGAGCCAGTAGCCATACACCCGGGCCGGATGCGGCACCAAGGGGTCGAAGACGGGATCGGGCGCGGTGGGCGCAACCGGGTCGGGGAAGCCGGAACTCATACGGCGAAGCTATGGCGCGGGTGAACGTCGGCCAAGGAGTTTGCAGAAGTTTGCGCTACTGTTATAGCTCGTTGAGCGCATTCCGGATGAGAGCGCGTGCCTGCTGATGATAGACGGCGGCCTGGGAAAGCCATGAGAACGCTTTGGCGTAGACAGCTACCTCACGTGGCTGGGTGATCGTTAGTTCGGCGGAGTATGTTTCGATCATGACCATCCGGTCATCAAAGATCAGAAAGGCGTTCTCAGGGGCGAGGGGCATCCTCGCTGTGGCCGGAATGATGCCGAGGGATACGCTGGGAAGCCCAGCTACCGCGAGCAGGCGGTCAAGCTGGCCTGCCATCACGTCTCGCCCGCCGATGTTGGTGTGAAGTGCCTGTTCCCCCAGCAGGACATGGAAGCTCCGGTCACCTTGGTAGAGGAACCTTTGGCGTTCCATGCGGGCCGCGACTCCGCGGTCGAGATCATCTCGTACCTGATGGAACTTGACGCCGAAGCTCATGATTTCTCGTGCATACTGCGCGGTTTGGAGCATGCCATAGATAACCGTGGGGTCATAGGCACGGAACATCTTTGTCTGCTCAGCAAGGGCGATGGAGACCTTCTGCCGCCGCCTGGTCCCCAGGGCCAGTTGCTTGCGCCACTCAACCCACAGCGCTTCGATGCCGCGCAGGGACGCGATGAGATCAGGAACCTGATCCTCGGCGTGGGTGTGAACGCACCATGCCCGGATATCGCGCTCGGAGGGGTTCTGCTTCCCGTACTCGATGCGGCTGACCTTCGATGAGTGCCAGCCTGCCAGGCTGGCCAGATCGCGGCCGGTCATTCCTGCATCGCGGCGGAGTTCGCGGAGCCTGCTGCCCAGGATCTCACGCGCCTGATGGACGGTGCTCGGCAAGGCAGAAAGTCTAGCGCGGCTGGTAGTCAGTGTGTGGGATGGCGCTCAGCCACAACCGGTCCCGCACACTGATGCACTGGCTCAGCAGGACGGGATCGGTGCTGACCCGTGATCCGAGAGGCCGCCCGTAGTCGTCGAACTCGCCGACCGCGACAAGGGAGTCATCGAACAGCCACCAATCACGCCCTTCGAGTGGAAAGACGACACCGGCCGGGACGAGGCGACGCGGGAGCCAGCGGATGTCCTCCCCCGCGGCAAGGTTCTCCGGTGTGCTGTCGTACTCGAAGTGGATGTATTCAGAGATGGGCTCCATGATGACCCGGACACGCCGTATGGTCCTGCCGCGCTGGGTAATTCGTTTTATCCGCTGTAGCCAAGGCCGGTCCCGATCAGCTGGGTCCGGTGGTTCCCCGCGTTTCCATCGCTGGTAGGAATCATCCTCACTGCCGACGGCGTAAGAATCACGGAGTTCGAGATGGAACGCATCCCGCTGAAACGTGTCGAATAGTGCGTCCCGCTGGTCAGTAGTCAACAGCTCCATGCTGGTCCTTCGGCAGATACCTCATGAGGCCCTTGGGAACGCGGATGACCGCTTCACCTTCCGGCACGTTGAGCTGAGCCAGCACCTGTGGGTCAGTAACCGCATAGCCCTGAACTACATACTCGCCTGAGTCTGTGTCCCACAGAGTGGGGGAATCGCCGTCTTTGGAGTCCGTGCCAAGCCACCTTAACAGCATGATGCTCTCCTTCGCCGAGGGTGGTTGCAGAAGTTTGCGCCACGATTGTCGGACGGTTCCGCCACCACGTCAAGGGGCCGCACAGGCGGCTTCCTTGCCTGCGCGGGCGGTGTCGAGGATCAGCCGCCCTAGCTCCAATGTGATCATGAACCAGGACCGGGCGGTCCCGGCGGATCGCCGCCGGATGGGGGCGAATCGGGGGGGACGAGGTGGAGCGTCACCCGGGCCGCCCGGATGCGTTCCTGCTCGCGGGCGAGCAGGGCCATGGCGCGGACGTCGGCCGCGGTCGGCCGGTTCACGTCCAGGGCCCGTGGCCACAGCCGGGCATACCAGACGGCGGCGACCTCGGCCGAGTAGACCAGCGCCTGGCTGACCAGGTAGAGCAGGGCGAACATGCCCGCCACGGTGGCGAAGCTGCCGTAGACGGCCCCGGCCTTGCTCACCAGCCTCGCCAGCAGCACCGGCCCGAGGCTGATCACCAGGGTCACGGTCACGGCGCCCAGGGCGGCGGCCGGCCACAGGGCCCTGAACGGCGCGGGCCGGCACAACAGCAGCCGGGCGCCCAGGAGCAGCACGCCGAAGATGACCAGGGCCGACCCGAGCACCGCCACGGCGCGTTCCACCCCCGCCACGTCGGGCAGCGCCGTGACCACCACCGTCAGCGCGCCCACCGCCAGCGCCCCGAGCAGCAGCGCCGCCAGCATCACGAACACCCGGATGTAGCGGGGGAAGAACCCGGCCCGGACGCTCCGCGGGACGGCGGCGACATGGTTCAGCGTCTGGTACGCGGAGAACACCACACCGGTGCCGGAGAACAGCAGCCCGATCAGGCCGGCGACGAACGGAACCGTCGACGTCGGGAAGGTGGCCGCCGAGTGCTCAACCGTGGGCTGCAGCGCCGGCGGCACGGTCGCGCTGATGAGCTGCTGCCGCAGGTCCGGGTTGGAGGCCAGCACCCGTGACAGGATCGCCACCCCGAGCAGCAGCAGCGGGAAGATGCTGAGGAACCCGTAGTAGGTGATGAGCGCGGCCTCGCGCCCGCCGTCGTCGTCCCCGTACTTCTTGATCACCGCGTAGGGGAAGCCGAACACGCCGTGCCGCTGCTGCACGCCGTCCGCCCAGGCGATGACCCGGTTCACCAGCGTGCCCAGGCTCGCGAAGTTCATGCCCCAGCCTCCCAATCGGGCTGGTGCCTCCGCTACTCGCGGGCGAGCATGGCTTCGGCCTGGCGCTCGAGGTCGAGGTAGGGCTGGCCGCTGACGTCGACCGCGACACGGTTGATGACGCCGCCGGTGAACCGGTGCGGCCGTTCGCCCGGGTAGTCGTCGGTGACCGCCGCGCCGCTGTCGCGGCCGACGCACAAGCCCTCACCGGCGAGTTCGAAGAAGCCGGGCTGGTTCCTGATCCGCCCCTCGCCGACCTTGCGGTCCCCGTGGTAGAGGGACAGCACGCCAGTGGCGACGCCGGGGGGATCTTCGCCGTCCTTGTCGAACGATGCGGAAAGGATCAGGTTCTCTCCGGTGGGCAGGTCCTCGGTCGCGTCCACCTTCTGCTCGAACATGCCGACGAAGTTGTAGACGTAGTGGAGCCGGCCACCCTTCACGTAGAGCGCGTGGCCGCCGAATCGCGCACCATGGGCGAAGATCACTCCCTCGGCGCCAGGCGCTGGGATGTCCACTTGGGCGCCGATGGTGTAGGAGCGGTTGTGGACGTTTACCGACTGGTGCTCGGGGACGTCCGCCGTGTCGGGATAGTAGATGTAGCGGTCGCGGGGGCTGGCCAGCTGCGGCCTGGGCGCCATCAGGATCTCCAGCGGGGACCTGTCGTCGAGCGGGAAGGCGCCGTTGGCGCCGGCCTCGGCGAACCACAGGTTCACCAGCTCGCGTACCTTCTCCGGGTGTTCGGCGGCCAGGTCGTGTAGCTCGGCCCGGTCGGTGTCGGTGTGGTACAGCTCCCAGGTGTCGTCGTTGAAGTGGCTCCAGCCACTGATCGTCGGGTGGGTGGTGACGGCCTTCCAGCCCTCGTGCCAGAGGGCCCGCGAGCCGAGCATGGAGTAGAACTGAGTCTGCCTCGCTGATGGGGCCGACGGGTCGCCGAAGCTGTAGCGCATGCTCACCCCGTCGAATCGGGACTGAGTGAATCCCTTGATCGCGTCGGGTGGCGTGACGTCCAGCAGGTCGAGGATCGTCGGCACGATGTCGACGGCGTGGTGGTACTGGTGGCGTATCTCGCCGCCGTGGCCGAGGACCGACGGCCAGGCGACGATGCACGGGTCGCAGGTCCCGCCGTTGAACTCGTGGCGCTTCCACATTTTGAACGGTGTGTTGAAGGCCATCGCCCAGCCGTTGGCGTAATGGTTGTAGGTCTTCGGGCCGCCCAGCTCGTCGATCATCGCGAGGTTCCGCTGCAGATCGTCGGGGATGCCGTTGAACAGCAGGTTCTCATTGATGGACCCGTCCGGGCCGCCCTCGCCGCTGGCCCCGTTGTCGGAGACCAGGATCACGATTGTTTTGTCCCGCTGGCCGGATTCCTCCAGGTAGTCCAGGAGCCGCCCGATGTGGTGGTCGGCGTGGGACAGGAACCCGGCGTACACCTCGGCCATCCGGCTGAACAGGCGCTTCTCGTCCGCGGACAGGGAATCCCACGGCTTGGTGTAATCCAGCGGTGGGAATGGCTTGCCGTCCGGCCCGGTGCGGGTAGCGGGCGTGCCGATCGGGTTGGCCGGGGGCAGCTCGGTGTCTTCCGGGACGATGCCCATCGCCTTCTGCCGGGCGAGCGTCTGCTCCCGCATCGCGTCGTACCCCATGTCGAACTTCCCGGCGTACCGGTCGATCCAGTCCCGGGGGGCATGGTGCGGCGCGTGGGCCGCGCCCGGTGCGTAGTACAGGAAGAACGGCTTATCCGGCGCGATCACCTTCGCGTCCTTGATGAACTCCAGCGCCTTGTCGGTGACATCCCCGGTGAAGTGGTAGCCCTCCTCGGGCGACCTCGGCTGGTCCACCGGGTGGTTGTCGTAGACGAGGTCCGGGTACCACTGGTTCGTCTCGGCGCCGAGGAACCCGTAGAACCGCTCGAACCCCCGGCCGGTGGGCCAGTTCCGCCGGGTCGAGGCGAGGTTCATCTCGTCGGTGGGGCACAGATGCCACTTGCCGACGATGTAGGTGTTCCAGCCACGCTCGCCCAGGATCTCCGACACCATGCCGTTCTCCGGCGGGATCGTGCCGCTGGCAGCCGCGAAGCCGGACGCTGCCTCGGTGATGCAGGCCATCGAGTTGCGCGTGTGGTTGCGCCCGGTCAGCAGGCAGGAGCGGCTCGGCGAGCACAGCGCCGTGGTGTGCCACTGGGTGAACCGGATCCCGTCGGCGGCGATCCGGTCGATGTTCGGCGTCTCGATCGGCCCGCCGTAGCAGCTCATGGCCGAGTAGCCGACGTCATCGAGCACGATGTACACGACGTTCGGCGCGCCATCGGGTGCCTTGGGCGGCTCGAACGGCGTCCAGTCGGGCACCGAGTCCCGGATGTCAACGTTGATCGTTCCTTTGAAGGGCTCGCCCACGGTGCACCTCTCCCGGTCAACCGCTCCGGCTGGCTTCTGCGCGTCCCCCGGCGGCAGAGAAAGGGTGTCGCACGGCTGGGTGCTAAGGCATCACTCCCAAGGGGTGAGCCTGGCGAGCGTTACGGCCGCGCGCCCACGGCGGCGAGCTTGTGCTCGATGCAGGCCAGCAGCTCATGATAGGAATCGCAGAACGAGCTGACGCCCTCGCGCTCCAGCTGGGCCGTGACGGCGGCCAGGTCGAGCCCGCCCGCCGCGGCCGCGGCGAGCATCCGTTCCGCGCCATCGGGGTCGGCGTCGACCGTGCGCGCGACCGCGCCGTGGTCGGCGAACGCCCGCAGTGTCTGCTCGGGCATCGTGCTGACCACGTCGGGGCCGATCAGCTCCGTTACATAGAGCACGTCGGAATAGGCCGGGTTCTTGGTTCCGGTGCTCGCCCACAGCGGCCGCTGCGGCCGGGCGCCGCGGTCACGGAGCCGCTCCCAGCCGGGGCCGGCGAACTTGGCCCGGTAGCGCTGGTAGGCGACGCGGGCGCTGGCCAGCGCGACCTGGCCGCGGGCGGGCGATCCTGGGTAGAGCAGCGCGTCGGCCTTGGTGTCGATGCGCGACAGGAAGAACGACGCCACCGAGGTGATCGTGTCCACCGGCTCGCCCGCATCGGCCCGCGCCGACAGGCCACGCAGGTAGGCGTCGATCACCTGCTCGTAGCGCTCGACCGAGAACAGCAGGGTGATGTTGACGTTCACGCCGCGGCGCGTCAGCTCCTCGATCGCGGGCAGCCCCGCGGCCGTCCCGGGGACCTTGATCATCACGTTCGGCTGTCCGAGCCGCTGCCACAGGTCGCTGGCCTGGGCGATGGTCGACTCGGTGTCGTCGGCCAGGTCCGGCGTGCACTCGAACGAGATGAACCCGTCGCCGCCCCCGCTGTGCTCGTGGGCCGGGCGCAGCAGCCGGGCGGCCGCGCGGATGTCGTCGAGCGCCAGCGAGAAGAACAGCTCCCGCAGATCGCGCTGCCCGCCCGCGGCCAGCTCGCGCAGCTGGCCGTCGTAGCGGTCGGAGTGGGTGATCGCCTGGGCGAAGATGGTGGGATTGGACGTCGCACCGGTGACGCCGTAGTCGCTCATCAGCTCGGCGAACCCGCCGCTCTCCAGCAGCTCGCGGGAGAGGGTGTCCAGCCAGATGGAGACGCCGGCCTCCCGGAGCCTTTGCACGTTGGGGTTCATGGCCATGGCGGTTCCCCCGTTCAGCCTCCGGCCGCAAGCTCACCGGCCAGCGTTTCAAGCCTAACGCCGGGATCGGCCTCCTCCGCGGCCTTGGCGCCGGCCAGGCTCGCGCCAACGATCAGGAACACCGGCTTGGCCGACATCGCACCGCCCCCTCGCTCTAATGGATACTAGATTATACGATAGACAGCGGCTGGTAATTTAGTCAGTAACCTTCTCTCATAGAAGGGAGACCAGCAGATGCGGAGCCGGACGTGCGGGCTGGCCGCGGACGGCGGCCCCCGGTGAACCAGGGCCAGCTCGACGCCGACGTGGCCGGGCTCGCCAGCCTGACCGAGCCGACCAGGCGTGCCCTGTACCTGTACGTGTACGCCCAGGACCGGCCGGTGAGCCGGGACGAGGCGGCCGCCGGGGTGGGCGTGCCGCGGCACCGGGCCAAGTTCCATCTCGACCGGCTGGTCGACGACGGCCTGCTCGAAACCGAGTTCGCCCGGCGCACCGGGCGCCAGGGGCCCGGTGCCGGGCGCCCCGCCAAGTTCTACCGCCGCGGCGCGCGGGGGCTGGCCATCACGCTGCCCGAGCGGCGCTACGAGCTGGCCGGGCAGCTCATGGCGCGGGCCATCACCGAGGCGCAGGGCGAAGAACGGCCCGTGGCCGAGACGCTCCAGCGCGCCGCCCGGGAGCGGGGCCGGTCGCTGGCCGGCCTGGTTCAGCGCCGGGCCGGGGGCCGCGCGTCTCCCGCGGCACTGCTGGCGGCGGCCCGCGGCGTTCTGGATGACGAGGGCTACGAGACCCGGACTGACCCGGCCGGGCTGACCCTGGCCAACTGCCCGTTCCGCGCCCTGGCCGCCGAGCACACCGCCCTGGTCTGCGGCATGAACCTGGCGATCATGGAAGGGCTGCTGGAACGTCTGGACCGGCTCCGCTACGCCGCCGTGCTCGACCCGGCCGAGGGGCGCTGCTGCGTCCGGCTGGCGCCGGAAGGCCACAGCTAGCTCGCTGACGCCCTCACGTCCCGGGGAGTCACGAAGCCGGTCAGCCGTGCCGTCCCGGGGCTCAGCTGATCCCAGGGTCCGGCGAGTTCCAGGACCGCGATCGCGGCGGTGGGGAACTTGGCTCTCATGCGGTCGACGACGGCCTGTGGCACGGCACCGCTCCCCCCGTCACCGTCCGTGGGCGCGGCGGCTCCGGCCAGCATGAGCGCCAGCCCCGGGATCCCCGGATCATGGCCGACGATCAGCAGCGTCTTCACCGCTGGCGGCGCGTGCCGGGCCAGGTCCAGCAGCTGGGCGGCCGAGGCCTCGTACACCCGGTCTTCGAAACTGACCGGCGGGGCGGCCCCCAGCCCAGGCTGCGCACGCTGCCACGTCTCACGGGCCCGGCGGGCCGTGGAGCACAGGACCTGGTCAGGCACGTGACCGGCGGCGCGCAGCCAGCGGCCCATCACGGGTGCGTCCCGCCGGCCGCGGCCCGCGAGCGGCCGCTCGTGATCCGGCAGATCGGGCCAGGCCGACTTGGCATGCCGCAGCAACACCAGTTTCCTGTCGGCGTTTTCTGTCATGGCCACAGCTTCACATGCCGGAGGGTGGTCATAGTCGGCGCCCGGCCAGGGAGCACGTCGCCGTGGCCGATGGCGCATTCTGGGCCTGTGGTCTTGGCGGGAGCTGCGTAGGTGATCCCTAGCAGGTGATGTATTCTGCACGCGTCACGCGATGAGGATCTCGTAGGGCCTGGGGTACCTGGATCCGGGCTGATGGCTTCTACCTGTTTCGGCGTGGTGGGGCGTCGCATGTACAGGGGGAGGCCTGAATGTTGATCTGGGTCGTTGCGCGGATCCGGCGGTCATCCCTATGAGCCCGGACGCATGGGAGCAGCGGGCCCTGGACTCGATCAGGGACGGGCTCGCTGGTTCGGACCCCCAGTTGGCGGCGCTGCTGGGCACGTTCACCAGGCTGGCATCGGGTGAGAAGATGCCGGTGCGCGAGGAGCTCCCGGAGCGCCCCCTACGGGCCGTCCGCCGTTCCCGCCGCAAACGGCGGCACTCCCGCCGGGTCCCGGGGCGCCGGTTCGGCCGGCGCCTGGGCGTCGAGCGGGTCGCGCTGCTGGTGTGGCTCCTGATAACTGTCGGGCTGATCACGACCGCCCTGACCCTCAGCCGTAGCGGCAGCCAGAGCGCATGCATAGAGCGATGGCCGGGGATCTGCGCCGATGCGGCGCCCGCGCACGGTTCACCGGTCCCCGTACGCAAGTAGGTAACCAGCCAGGCGCGGGCGGCGGGGCCGGTCAGGCCAGCGCGGTGACCAGGGCCAGCAGGGCCACGAGCGCTATCAGCATGTAGGCGAGGTAGGCGTCGAGCCGGCCGGACTGGAGCCGCTTGACGCCCCGCACCAGCGCCATGACCGGGCGCAGGGCGGGCCGGTACAGGTAGGCCTCGACGACCTCGATCACGTCCGAGGTATAGCCAAGCCGGGCGCCCGGGCGCCCCGGCTCCGGCTCATCGGGTCCCGGCGGGGAGGCCAGGGAGCGTACCTCCGCCCGGGTATGCAGGACGGTCGCCAGGACCCGTCGGGCCGGGCCGGCGAAACCGGTCGCCGTCTAGCAGTCCGCGCCCTCCACCCCGGCGGTGGCCGACCGCCACGCGGGCACCCGCCGCACCCGCATCAGCCGGGCCCCGCTCACCAGCAGGGTGAAGGCGCCCGCCGCGAGCGCCAGCAGCGGCATCACTACCCACAGCCACGTCGGGGACAGGATCGAGAAAGCGCCGAACACCGGCTGCACGATCCACGGGGACTTCAGGGCGCCGGAGGTCACCACCGCGGGCACCTCCGGGGCCAGGCCGGCCGCCACCGCCCGGATCACCAGCGGCAGCGCGGCGGCGGTGACCAGGCAGCCAGCGGACAGGAGCACGATCGCCGCGCGCCCGAGCCATCCGTAGTCCCGGTTCACCCCTGCTGCCATCCCGGGCCCGGCCGGGGCCGGCGGCCCGAGCACCACCAGCCCAGTCAGCCGCACGAACGTCACCCCGGCGAAACCGGCTGTCAGCGCGACCGCCGCCCCGGCCAGCGCCAGCACCAGCCGGAAACCGAGCCCGGGAATCCGGAACTGCTGCATCAGCGCCTCCAGCAGAAACCACTCCGAGACGAACCCGAGGGTGAGCGGCAGCCCGGCGAGCGTGAGCGAGCCGATCGCCAGCCCGGTCCCGCTCCACGGCAGCCGCCGGGCCGCACCCCGCAGCGCGTCCAGGTCGTCGTCCCCCGGCGCCTCCACCCCCACGGCCCCGCGCGGAGCGATCACCGCGCTGGCGGTGAACAGCAGCGACTTGGCCGCCGTGTGCGCGACGATCTGCAAGGTGGCGGCGAGCAGCCCGACCGCGGCCAGCCGGGCGTCATGCACCGCCACGCCGGTGAGGGCGACCCCGTATCCGGCCAGGATCAGGCCGCTGTTCTCCACGCTGGAGTAGGCGATCACCCGCTGCAGCCCGGGCTGCACCGCCGCGTGCGCAATCCCGAGCAGCGCGGTCAGCCCGGCCAGCACCAGCAGCAGCCCGGTCAGCCAGGCGGGCGGCACGCCGAGCAGGGCCAGGGTCCGCCACAGGCCGTAGAAGCCGACGTTGACCGCGATCCCGGCCATGACCGCGCGGGCCGGTCCCGGCGCGGCCGCGTACCCGCGTGGCAGCCACACCTGGAACGGGACCAGTCCCACCTTGACCGCGAACCCGGCCACCAGCAGGACCTGCGCGGTGGCGCGGGCCGCCCCGCCGGGCACCCGGGCGAACGAGGTCAGGTCCAGCGAGCCGGACCTGACCGCCAGCAGCAGCAGGCCTACCAGCAGAACCGCCCCGCTGACCTTGCCGAAGGCCAGGGTGACCAGGGCCCCGGCGGGCCGCCCTGCGCGGCCCCGCTCGAACCCGGCCAGCAGGTAGAACCCGGCCGTCACCAGTTCCCACGCCAGCAGGAACGTGAACGCGTCCGCTGCCGTGATGACCACGGCCGCCGCGCCGAGCGTGAGCGCGTAGCTGGCACCCAGGCCCCGCCGGCCGGCGCTGCCCGGCCGGGCCGCCCAGCTCGCGAAAGCCAGTGACACCGCCATGGCCGCGCCGAACGCGATGACCAGGAACAGCCCGGAC
>WNFX01003177.1_pt1 | contig 17213 bp, 18 predicted proteins | sample 5400111 | NCBI WGS metagenome assembly WNFX01 (sample SAMN13153363, study PRJNA577476) | soil metagenome | isolation source: 40 cm soil or saprolite under grassland replicate 1 | place: USA:California | collected 2016-06-15 | reverse complement strand
TACGACAAGCGCTGCCCCTGCTTCACCCAGGAACGCAACGCCCTCGCCGACCTCCAACGCCGCGGCTGGAAGTACACCGACCAGGGAGTCAAGGTCGTGCAGGCTAAGTTACGTGGCCGAGGGGTAGGAAATTCATCGATTGTTGCTATCGAGTCCATCATCCAAACTGCTCAACAAGTTCTGGTAGATCGAGACGGCAAGGTTCTGCAGCGGAAGGCAGCATCCGGGCCGACCAAGATGACCTACGAGCTCGTTCGTGGCCGAGATGGTCGATGGCGCGTCTCATTCACCATCGTCGGGTGGATCGGAGGTTGAGGATGCTCCAGACGGCCACGAGCTTCCGGCAGATTCGGCGTGCCCCTCAGCTCCTTGCTTTGAGCGGCCTGATCTTGAGTGTGCTTGTCGTCAGTTCGAGTGTCGCCCATGCCGAAGGCCATCCTGGGTCGGGCGGAATTTCGACGGACAAGCTATGGGTGAATGCTCGGCTGGGACAACCGGCTGATAGCGGTGGTGGGACTCACAAGGCAGTGACCGGTCGGGCGGTGCGATACATCCGCCTGGGTGGTCAGATACCATGCACTCCGGTCGCCTATCAGGCAGTCCCAGGAATTGCGCCCTGGTTTGGCACGGGCGGAGACCCTAATGTAAACACCGAGAAGGTTGCAGTCTTATCGGTCAATCGGCAAGACCCGAGCGATCAGGTGCCGCTGGGGTTCGGGTGTGTGAATCCGGGTGAGTTGGTGCGGGTGCCGACTGCGGAGGAGATCCTGGTGCCGACTGCGGAGGAGATCCTGAGCATCTTTCGGAGTCAGTACATCCCGAGGCCGGTGGTTCGGCTGAGCCCGGGTCAGCGGGGGCTGACGGGACTGGCGACCTGGTACTGGTACTCGGGCGGCGCGGACGTGTCGGTCGGCTTCGGTGCCCGCGGATTCGCGATCACGGCGAGCGCCACGGCGACGAACTTCCGGTGGTCGACGGGCGACGGGTCCGTGCTGACGAGCCCAACCCCCGGAAGCCCAACGGCACCCGCGGCGCAGCACGTCTACAGGACCAAGAGCGCGGGCTACCCGGTCAGTCTGTCGATGGTCTGGACCGGGCGCTACACCTGGAGCGGCTTCGGAGACAGCGGGAGCGGGCCGCTCGGGCCGGTCACCGTGACCGGTGAAATCCATCCCTACCCAGTCGCCGAGGTTCGCAGTGTCCTCCAATAGATTCGATCCGCTCGATGAGAACGAGCGCGAGTGGTTGCGCTCCTCCCGCCGCCAGCGAACGCGGCGGGCATGGGTGTCGCTGTTCGGCGTGACCGTGGTCATCGGCCTGCTGGTCTGGCTGGTCATCGCGCTCCTGCCCCGCGGCGGTGGCGGCATCCGCACCCCCGTCGATACCTCGGCGCAGGAGCGGCTGCTGGCCGATTCGCGCCAGGCCCTCCAGGACTGGGGCCGCTTCGGCGTGAGCGGCGACCTCAACCTGGTGAAGGCGTCCTTCTGGCCAAATGGTCCCCAGTACAAGCAGCTCGTGCGCGAGGCGCCCCGGCTCCAGCAACGCCCGATCGGGCCGCCCGCCTACCAGTTCGTGCTGGAGGACCCGGTGACGATCCTCCAGGCTGGCGGCGACCGGCTGGTCCGCGGCGTGGTCAAGAGCACCCGCCAGGGCCAGCCGACCCGCTCGTTCCGCTGGGACATCTACATGCGACAGGACCGTGCGGCGGGCGGCCGCTGGCGCGTGTGGACGGTCGCGAACACCCCGCAGCGCTGAGCCGCCGGCCCGCTACGCCCCGCCGCTGGTGGGCGGGAGCATGATCAGCTCGTCCGGGAAGATCACGTCCGGGTTGCCTGACCGCAGTGAGCTGCGATTGACGGCGATGACCCGTAGCCAGTAGGTGGCGATCTCGTGATCGGACAGGTCGCTGGACCGCCGGTTGGTGACCGCCGCGAGGTGGTCTCGCGAGATCGTCCAGAGGTTGTCGCCCTGCACCACCCGGTGGGACCTGGTCGGCTGCCCCTCGGGCGGCTGCGGGCTGGGCGAGGGCTGGTTCCCTCCCGGTGGAGCCGTGGTGGTCGGCGGGGTCGTCGTGGTCGGCGGCCGCGTCTCAGGGGCGGTGGAACCCGGCGGGGCGGTGGTCCTGGGCGGCGCCGTGGATCCAGGTGGGGCGGTGGTCCTGGGTGGCGCGGTGGTGGGCGGGGCGGTGGACTCCGGTGCGGTGGATCGTGGGGGCGTGGTGGTCTTGGGCGGCGCCGTGCTCGACGGCGGCCCGGCCGGGCTCGGCACGTACCCGGTGGTGCTGCTCGGCGAGGTCGACGTGGGCTGGGGCTGCGCGGGGGGCGGGTTGCCGGCGGGCCGGGGGACGTAGCCCGGCTGGCCAGAGGTGGTCTGGGTCGGCTGCTGCGCCAGCAGCCCGGCCGCGCCCGGGACGTAGCCGGGGAGGCTGGCGGCTCGGGCTGGTGCCTGCTCGCGCGGCGGCCCGGCGGGGTTGGGAGCATAGGCGAGCGGGCCAACGGTCTCGGGGTTCGGGTGGTCGGCAGCCACCGGCCCCGGCACCTGCGGCGCCATTACAGCCACCGGCGCGGTGCCGGCGATCGCGGCGCCCGTGCCGCCACCCATCAGCGAAGTCGCCAGGGTGAGCGCCAGGGCATGGTCGGTGGCCCTGCGCACGACCGGGAGGGTGAGCCAGCGGACCGCCCGGATGGCGCTCGGCACCCGGGTCAGGCGGGCGAGCAGGTAGAGCAGGTTGCTGCCGAGGAGCCACCAGGCGATCAGCAGCGCGATGTTGCGGAGGATCGCGGCGAGCACGTCCTCGACCGGGCTGTTCAGCAGCCACGGGGTCAGACTGTGCCAGGGAATCCGCAGCTCGGGGACGCTTCCGAGCCGGGTGAGGAGGACCACCGCCGCGAGCTCGAAGGCGAGCAGCGAGAGGAACGACGCTGCTCGCCGCAGGACGGCGGATCGGCTGGTTACCACCATTGCCTCGCTTGCCTCCGTGCCCCCATGATCTGGACAATGTACACAAGCGAGCCATGAGTGTGGACCACGCAGCAAACCATGTCAACGCGGCAGCGCGGTGGCCCGGCCCGGCGCCCGACCCCGGCGGGGGCGGGCGGGAAGGCGGGGACGGGGTGAGCTTGCCGGCTTGCCGTCGGGCGAGGCACGCGAGAGCCTACTGGGCCTACGATCCAGACGATCCCGAGAGCAAGGAGTCGGTGCCCGTGCGTGTCGCCGTGCTGAGTCGTGAGTACCCGCCCGAGGTCTACGGGGGTGCGGGGGTGCACGTCGAGTACCTGGCCCGCGAGCTCGACCGGCTCGTCGACCTCGAGATCCACTGCTTCGGCAAGCCCCGCGGCGCGATCGCCTCCGGGCCGGCCAAGGTGGTCGCCTACCAGCCGTGGGAGCGCCTGGCCGGCGACGCCAGGCACCTCGGCGCGCTGCGCACCGTCTCGAATGACCTGGCCATGGCCGCCGGCGTCGAGGGGGTGGACCTGGTCCACAGCCACACCTGGTACGCCAACCTCGCCGGCCACCTGGCCAAGCTGCTCTACGGCATCCCGCACGTGCTGACGGTGCACAGCCTGGAGCCGCTGCGGCCCTGGAAGCGGGAGCAGCTCGGCGGCGGCTACGAGGTCTCCAAACTGTGCGAGCGGATCGCCATGGAGTCGGCCGACGCCGTGGTGGCGGTCTCGGCCGGTGTGGCCGACGACGTGCTGACCTGCTACCCGCGGGTCGAGGCCGGCAGGGTCCGGGTGATCCACAACGGCATCGACGCCAACCAGTACCAGCCCGACCACGGCACGGACGTGCTGGCCCGCTACGGCGTCGACCCGGCCCGTCCCTCCGTGGTGTTCGTCGGCCGGATCACCAGGCAGAAGGGCGTCCCGCACCTGCTGGACGCGGCGCACGCGTTCGATCCGGCGGCGCAGCTCGTGCTCTGCGCCGGCGCGCCGGACACGCCCGAGCTCGGCGCCGAGGTCGCCGAGAAGGTGGCCAAGCTCCAGGCGGAGCGGAGTGGCGTGATCTGGATCGAGAAGATGCTGGAGCGCCGCGAGGTGATCCAGCTCCTCACCAACGCGACCGTGTTCGTGTGCCCGTCCGTCTACGAGCCACAGGGAATCGTGAACCTGGAGGCGATGGCCTGCGAGACCGCGGTGGTGGCGACCGCGACCGGCGGCATCCCGGAGGTCGTCGCCGACGGCATCACCGGCCTGCTGGTCCCCTTCTCCAGCGACCGTGCCGGCGTGGCCGCCGACCCGCGGGGCTTCGCCCGCGACATCGCCACCAGGGTCAACCGGGTGCTCGCCGACCCGGCGCTGGCCGAGCGGCTCGGCAAGGCGGGCAGGAAGCGTGCGGTCGAGGAGTTCGGCTGGGACGCGATCGCGGCGCAGACCGCCGCGCTCTACCGGGAGCTGGTCTCGGCCCGGGACTGAGCCTCCGCCGCGCCCGAGGAGCGAGCCGGGGCCGAGGAGCCCCGGCCGTGCGCGCCCCTGGCGGCGCCGGCCTTGGGGGTGGCGATCCCGTCGAGCACCACATCGATGACCCCCTCCAGGCCGCCGCGGCCATACGTCGGCCGGCCGGCGCTGATCATGTGACGGTAGGAGACGAATCCCATCAGCACGTCGAGCGCCAGCTCGATGTCGATGTCCGAGCGGATCTCGCCCCGCTCGACCCCGCGCCGGAGCACGTCGGCCACGATCCGGCGGCGCGGCTCGACGATGTGGCGCATGAACGCCTCTTGCAGTTCGGGGTGGCGGGCGCGGGCGCTCGCCAGCCGGAGCATGAGCTCGGTGACCTCGCTCGACTCCCTGGGCCGGAACGCCTGCCGCGCGAGAGAGACCAGGTCCTCACGGACGCCGCCGCTGTCGGGGTCGACGAACGGCTGCTCCTTCCTGCAGGCCACGGCCTCGACGACCAGATCGGCCTTGGAGGGCCAGCGCCGGTAGATGGTGGCCTTGCCGACGCCCGCGCGGGTCGCGACCGCCTCGATGCTCATCCTGGTGAAGCCCTCCTCGAGCAGCAGGTCGAGGGTGGCCTCCAGGATCGCCTCGTGCGCCCGCTCGCTGCGGGGCCGCCCGGGGCCCTTGGCGGGCCCCGGGCGTGAATCGGACATCGTCGTCATGGCATTGATCATCCCACGTGGAGGCCCATCTCAGTCCGCTCGGTTCCAGACTCGTCGGGCTCGGGCGCGGCAGCGCGCGCCGGCAGGAACAGCAGCGCGACCAGCGCGCCGAGCAGGGCGACCCCCGCGCCGGCCAGCAGCGACACGTCCATGCCGTGGATGAAGGCCGCGTGCGCCTCCGAGGCCAGGGCGCGGCCGGGCGCGCCGCCGAGGCGGCTGGCGATCTGGACCGCGGCGCCGACCGAGTCGCTGGCGGCGTTGCTGAGCCCCGCCGGCAGGCCGCGCACGCCCTCGAGGATGCGCGCCCCGTAGACCGAGGACAGCAGGCTGCCGAGCACGGCGACGCCGAGCACGCCGCCCACCTGGCGCAGGGTGGTCGACACGGCCGAGCCGACGCCCGCCCGCTCGCGCGGCAGCGCGCCCATGATCGCCTCGGTGGCGGGCGCCATGGTGCTGCCCATGCCGAAGCCCAGGATGACCAGCGAGGTGACGACCAGGCCGTAGCCGCTCGCCGTCGATGCGGTGGCAAGGATGGCCAGGCCGATGGTCACGAGCGTCAGGCCGCCGGTCACCACCGCCTTGGTGCCGAGCCGCTCGGTGAGCCGGGCGGACAGCGGCGCGGCCACCATCAGCGCGAGGGCCACCGGGACCAGCCGGACGCCCACTTCGAGGGTGCCGTAGCCGAGCACGAACTGGAGGTACTGGCTCAGGAAGAACAGCGAGCCGAACAGCGCGAAGAACACCAGCGCCGTGCCGAGGCTGGCCGCGGTGAAGCGCCGGTTCTCGAACAGGCGCACGTCCATCATCGGATGGCGGACGCGCAGCTCAGCGAAGACGAACCCGCCCAGCAGCACCAGCGCCGCAGCGAACGAGGCCAGGATGGTGCCGTCCGTCCAGCCGTGCGACGGCGCCTCGATCAGGCCGTAGACGAGCGCGGTGAGCCCGAGCGTGGAGAGGACGGCGCCGACGGGATCCAGCGGCGTCGCCGCCGGGTCGCGCGATTCGGGGATCAGCACCAGGCCCGCCAGGATCGCCACGGCGATGACCGGTACGTTGATGAAGAAGACCGAGCCCCACCAGAAGTTCTCGAGCAGCCAGCCGCCGATGACCGGCCCGATGGCGATGCCGATCCCGGAGAAGCCGGCCCAGATGCCGATGGCGCGGCCGCGCTCCTCGGCCGGGAAGACGTTGGTCACGATCGAAAGTGTCGAGGGCATGATCAGCGCCCCGCCGATGCCCATGAGCGCGCGGAAGCCGATCAGGCTGCCGGGGCTGGCGGCGAACGCCGAGAGCACCGAGCCGATGCCGAAGATCGACAGGCCGGCGCCGAGCACCAGCCGGCGCCCATAGCGGTCGCCGAGCGACCCTGCCGTCAGCAGCAGGCTCGCGAACACCAGCGCGTAGGCGTCGACGATCCACTGGAGTTGGCTGGCGTTGGCGCCGAGCTCGCGGACGAGCGTGGGCAGGGCGACGTTGAGAATCGTGTTGTCAAGGCCGATCACCAGCAGGCTCAGGCAAAGGACGGCCAGCGTCCACCAACGCCGCTGGTATGCTCGATCGGGGTCCAATCCGTTGCTCCCTTCCTCTCGAACACGAACGGAACGGTCTCGTTTCGAAACTCCGGAGCAGGGTAGCAGCGCTCGGAGAGAAACGCAACGGTCTCGTTTCGTAATGTGGCGGGCGGGAAGCCCCGGGCCTCCGCCGCCGGCGCGACTACGACTGGTTGCTGACGGTCTTGACGTAGGCGCCGGCGAGGTTGGGGAAGCGCCCTCGCAGGTCGTCGCGGTGCTGGGTGGCCTCAAGCTGGGTCTCGAAGACCCCGCTGTAGATGGCCCAGTTGTTGCTCAGCGACGAGTAGTCCCTGGGGTCCAGCACGCCGACGTCCTCGACGCCCTCGCTCCGGAACGCGGCGGCGCGCGCCTCGGCGTCGGAGCGGTCCCTGGAGCGCTGAAGGCTCGCCAGCACCACCGTGTAGAAGCTGTGGGGCAGCCCCTGGACCTGGGTGGTCGTGGTCTCGTCGCGACGGCTCTCGCTGACGCCCTGGCCGGGGCCCTGCTGCGAACCGGCCGGGTTGAACAGGCCCGCGAGGATGCCGGCGATCAGCCCCACGACCGCGAACAGCGCCACCATCCCCGGCCCGGGGCGAGGCCAGCGATTCTCGTCCATGCTGGTCACGCTACCGCCCGATATGAGCAAGGCTCAAATTCCAGTCCGCTACGGGAGCAACGAGCGTATTCGGGCGAAAATGACTGAGACCCGTGGCACTCGGTAGTGTTGGGCGATGCAAGCACCACCGGAGGTTCTCGTGCGACCCGACACCCCCAGTGCCATGACCGAAAGGGACCGGTCATGAACTTCTCTGGCGTCGCCCGCTACCGCGGGCAGCGTCCCGACATCGAGGAGATGGCTCGCGCCCGCGACTCCGCCCGCCGCGACGCCTTCGCGAGGCTGCGGGACTTCGAGCTGCTGGCGGGCGCCAGCTTCATCCCGCGGTCCGCCAGCGACTACATCATCTACGGACCGACCGGCGCCATCCACGTCTACCGCATCACCGCCGACCTGGCCTGACATCCCCGAACTTCGCCGCCTGCCCACCCTGCCCAGTACCATGTCGTCCACGCGATCGGCGCCAGCTCCGGGCTGGCGCCGGCAGCGCGAGCACCGCGACCCGGCGAGCGTGCCCGGGCCCCGAACCCAACAGAGCTTCGACACTCCTCCCTGGAGGCTTGTCCTATGACGCGCATCGGCGTGCTCACCGGCGGGGGTGACGTCCCCGGCCTCAACCCCTGCATCAAGACCCTCGTCTACGGGGCGATCGACCGCGGCTACGAGGTCGTCGGCATCCGCCGCGGCTGGGCGGGGCTGCTCGCCTACGACCTCGACTCGCCGGAGTCGCAGGAGCGCAACGCCGCCCCCTTGAGCAAGAACGACGTGCGGACGATCGACCGCACCGGCGGCACCTTCCTGCACACCAGCCGGACCAACCCGGGCAGGGTCAAGCCGCGCGACGTGCCGGAGTTCCTCGAGGGCCAGGGCAAGGGCGATCCCGAGGGGCCGTTCGACTTCACCGACCACGTGCTGCGGGTGGTCGAGCGGCTCGGCATCGATTGGCTGGTCCCGATCGGCGGCGACGATACCCTGTCGTACGCGGAGCGGCTGAGCCGCGAGGGGATCCCCGTGGTCGCCGTGCCCAAGACCATGGACAACGACGTCTACGGCACCGACTACTGCATCGGCTTCTCCACGGCGGTGACCCGCAGCGTCCAGTTCATCCACCAGCTCCGCACCTCGACCGGCTCGCACGAGCGCATCGCCGTGATCGAGCTGTTCGGCCGCAACTGCGGCGAGACCTCGCTGCTGTCGGCCTACCTCGCCGGCGTGGACCGGGCGATCATCTCCGAGGTGCCGTTCGACCCCGAGCTGCTGGCCAACTACCTGCTGGAGGACAAGGCCAGCAACCCCTCCCAGTACGCGATGGTGACCGTCAGCGAGGGCGCCCGGATGATCGGGGGCGAGGTGCTCGAGCGCGGCGAAGCGGACGCCTACGGCCACCGCAAGCTCGGCGGCATCGGCCTGGCAACCGGCGACGTGCTCAAGCGGGTCACCGGCGAGGACATCATCTACCAGCAGGTCGGCTACCTGATGCGGTCGGGCGCTCCGGACGCACTGGACCTGATGGTCGCGGTCAACTACGCCAACATGGCGCTGAACCTGATCGACCAGGGCCAGTCGGCCCACATGGTGGTGCTGCGGCGCGGCACCTACACCTCGGTGCCGGTGGAGACGATCATGCAGGGCGTCAAGCGCGTCGACGTCGAGGCGCTCTACGACGACAAGCGCTACCGGCCGCTGGTCCGCCAGGTCGACGGCAAGCCGATGTTTTTGTACTGACTGTCTACTTGAGAACCTTCGGTGGGGGGAGATCTCAGCGCGGTTCCCCGTTCTATGTGGGGGGGAGCTCGCTCCCCCCCACGGCCCCCCCAAGAGCACCTGTGCCATGGGAAGCGCCTGTGCCATGGGAACCGCGCTCGCGCCCGCCGTCGCCGAGCGGGAGACGCTCGCGCTCCTGCTCGTGCGCCAGGGCGATCACCGAGGCGCGGAACGCGCGGACCTTGTCGACGACCTCGGCGACGCTCTCGCGGACGACGTACCTGGACCCGTCGACCATCGTCAGGATGGTGCGTGGGGTCGCCTCGACCCGCTCGATCAGGTCGCAATTGAGCGCCAGCACGGACCCGTGCAGGCGGGTCACGACGATCATGGCTCCGTCCAGAGTGGAGGGGGTGGTACGGCCCATCTCCTCAGTCGGCAGGTTGCCGCCGAATTCAAGTCACTCCAGCCACAGCAACGGGGAGGTCCGCTGGGTGGCGTCGCGCATGCCGTTCTCGACCCGGTCCATCGCCTCCCACAGCGACTGGATCTTGCGCTGAAGGGCGAGTAGCTCGGTGTCGTCGAAGGGACCGTCGTCGGCCTCCACGCGGACCAGCTCGTGGCGGTAGTCCTCGACCGCGCCGCGCAGCGAGAGTGTCTTGTTGGAGAGGTTGCGGAGGTCGATCGCCAGCCGCCGGACGAGCATCGGGTCCGCCATATGCACAAATCCTCCCACCAGGCTGGCGCGCCTCCAGCCCCTCGACCCCTCGCAAAGCGCTTGTTCCCGCCGGGCCCGCCCCCGGCAATCCGGTCGGTGGAGGGAGCTTAGCGTCCGGAAGCGAACGAGAAGACCCGGAAAGGGGGGCAGGGGAAGAAATGTTACCCAGGCGAAACTACTGAGGCGAGCCCGGATCTGGATCGAGCCGCCGCGGCTCGGACGCGAGCCGAGCGCGGTAGTCGGAAAGCGAGGCGATGGCGGCGTAGTAGGCGGCCTTGCGGCGGGCCAGCCGCCCGTTCGGGCGCGGCTCCGGCGGCAGCGCCTCGGGGTCCAGGTTGGCGGTCAGCCCGTCGCGGATCAGGGCCAGCGCCTCGGTCCGCAGCTGCGACACGCGCGACTCGGTGACGCCCAGCTCGTCGGCGATCTCGTGCATCGGGCGCTCCTCGAAGAAGTAGCCCCTCACCACCTGGCGCAGCCGCTCCGGCAGCGCCAGCACGGCATCGACCAGGTAGGCGCGGCGCTCGCGGTCCAGCAGCACCGCCTCGGGCGGCGCCTCGCCGGTCGGCAGCAGCTCCTCGCCCTGCTCGACGATCGAGTCGTAGTTCAGCACGGTGGCGCGGTGCACGTTCTCCTCGAGCCGTTCCAGCGCCTGGGTGTCGACCCCGAGCTGGGCGGCCAGCTGCACGCGGGTGGGCTCGTGGCCGAGCTCCACGGCCAGCTCGTCGGCGGTGCGCTGCATCCGCCGCGCCTTGGACCGCACCGAGCGGCTGGCCCAGTCGGCGCCGCGCAGCTCGTCCAGCAGGGCGCCGCGGATGCGGTTGGACGCGTGGCGCTCGAAGGCGATGCCGCGGTCGGGGTCGAAGCTGCGAGCGGCCTGGGCAAGGCCGAGCATGGCCGCCGACTCGAGGTCGTCCTTGCGCACGTGCCGCGGCAGCCGTCTGGACATGTCGCTCACGGCCTGTCGAACGAGCGGCAGATGCTCGTCGACGAGCCGTCCCTCCACCGCGCGCCGGTCGGAGTGTTTCGGCGAGACTCCTCGTGCGTGCATATCCCGAGGTTTCGGGCACTCGGGGTGTGCGCGCATCGGCCAGTAGGCCGATCTTTGTAGTTGCCTCCCCCTCCGGTCGGACTACCCGAAGGGGCCAGTTCGGACCATGCGGCACGCTGACCGGGGCTAGTCCTCAAGCCGTGGCCGGCTTGGCCGAAACCTCTGGCATGGCCGAGCGACGCGAGTCTGCCGGCAGCCCCAGGGACGCGTGGACCACGGCTGTGGTGGTCGACGACTGGGAGCTGCTGCGGCTCGGGCTGCGCGCCGCGCTCGGCCAGCTCGGGGTGTGGGTGATCGCCGAGGCGGCGCTCGCCCGCGACGGCCTGCGGGCGGCGCGGGACAGCGGCGCCGGCCTGCTGGTGATCGGCGCGACCAGCGACCTGCCCCCGCGGCTGGCGGCCACGCGCGCCAAGGCGTCCGAGGAGCCGCCCACCGTGCTGGCGCTGGCGAGCCTCCCCGACCCGGAGGAGCTGGCCGGCCTGCTGGCCGCGGGCGTCGACGGCCTGCTGCTGCGCTCGACCGGCGTCGCCGAGCTGGCGGACGCCCTGGAGCTGCTGCGCGGCGGCGAGCGGGCGGTCGCCCCGGCGCTGCTGCCGCTGCTGGTCGGCGTGATCGGCCTGGCGGCGGCCGGGCCCGGCGAGTCGCTGCTGACCGAGAAGGAGCGCGAGGTGCTCGCCCGTCTGGCCGAGGGCGGCTCGAACCGCGCGATCGCCGAGGCGCTGTCGGTGTCGCCGGCGACCGTCAAGACGCATCTGGCGCACATCTACGAGAAACTCGGCGCCTCCGACCGCCGCGATGCCCTGGTCCGTGCCATCGCGCTCGGCATCCTCCGGTAGCATCGCGTTCGATCCCGCCCGGCGCCGCCGGGCAGCCGGCGTTCCAGGCGCCGGCACGAGGAGGTGGACGGTGCCCCGGGTTGCTGTGGACGTGATGCTCAAGCGCGAGATCCTCGACCCTCAGGGCCAGGCGGTGGAGCGCGCCCTGCCGGAGCTGGGACTGGAAGGCGTGTCCGGCGTGCGGGTCGGCAAGCACGTCGAGCTGGACGTCGAGGGCGGCGACCCGGAGGCCGCCGCGCGCCAGGTCGCGGAGGCGCTGCTCGCCAACCCGGTCATCGAGGAGTTCACCGTGCACGTGCTGCAGTCCTGAGCGGTCGCCTCCCGTTGTTCGACGTGGCCCGCTTCCGCCGACCCAGGTTCCCGCCGCTGGGCCGTCCGCGGCGCCTGAACGCCGCCGAGATGGACGCGATCAAGTCGCGGCCCTGGCCCCGGCTCCCCTGGTGGCTCTGGCTGGCCGCGATCACCACCACGGTGGCGATGGTGGTGGTCGGGATCTCGCTGCTCAGCCAGCGCGGCGCCGAGCCGGTCGGCGTCGGCGGCCGCCGCCCGCCGCCGGTCGACGGGCTCACCCACGGGGTCGGCGCCTACCGCGTACCGGCCCTGGAGGCGGCCAACGCCAGCAGGGTGGTGCGGCGCCGGGCGACCTGCCCGCGGCTGGCCGACCTCACCCTGGTGGGGACGCCCGGCGAGGTCACGCTGCTGTCGCAGGCCGCCGACCTGACCTGCGCGCTGCGCTCGACCCCGGGCATCGAGCGCGCCAGGGCGGCGCTCAACCGGCCGGGGGTGCAGGTGGCCTTCGCCGAGTTCCAGGTCACCACCGTGGAGTCGACCACCCGGCTGCGGCCCGCGCCGCCGACGGTGCTGGTGACCGGCGCGTTCTCGCAGCGCACCCCGCAGCGGGTGGCGACCGTGCTGATCCACGAGGGCTCCCACCTGGCGGCCGGCCGCCAGCCTACGGCCGCCGACGAGCTGGAGGCCGACCAGGCGGAGCTGGAGGCCTGCCAGCGCCTGTTCCCGTCCAGCGGCGGGGTGGTGGCCAATCAGGATTGCCGCGACGCGGCCCAGCTGCTCTCCTCCAGTGACGCCGCCGCCCTCCAGGCGCTGCGGGCGGCGGGCTACCGATGACCGCCGCGCTGGACTGGCCGGTGGCCCACGGCGGCGCCGCGGTGGTGACGCGGGACGACCTCCAGCAACTGTGGGTCCCCGGCACCGGCCCGGAGACCACCTGGGCGATCGCCTCGGTGACCAAGCTGCTCACCACCATGGCCACGCTGGCGGCCTGCGACGCTGGCCACGTCGACCTGGACCAGCCGGTGGACGAGGAGGGCGCGACCGTCCGGCACCTGCTCGCCCACGCCTCCGGCATGCCCCAGGTCGTGGGCCAGGGCCGCCGCCGGCCGGTCGGCGAGCGCCGCATCTACTCCAACGCCGGCTTCCGGCTGCTCGGCGAGGTGGTCGCCGACGCGGTCGGGACCAGCTTCCCGACCTGGCTGGCCGGCTCCGTGCTGGAACCGCTCGGGATGGGCTCGACCCGGCTGGCCGAGCACGACGGCTTCCAGGCCGACCCGGCCGCCGGCGCGGTGACCAGCATGGACGACCTGGTCAAGCTGGCCCGCTGCCTGCTCGGGCGGGGGACGCCGGTGGTCAGCGCCGAGCTGTTCGCCGAGGCGACCACGGTGCAGTTCCCTGGTCTGGCGGGCCTGGTGCCGGGCGTCGGGCGCTTCGACCCCTGCGACTGGGGGCTCGGCTTCGAGTTGCTGGACGGCAAGCGGCCGCACTGGATGGGGGAGCGCCGCTCCCCCGCCGCCTTCGGCCACTTCGGCGCCAGCGGCTGCTTCCTGTGGGTGGACCCGGAGGTCGAGGTGGCGGCCGTCGGCGTCAGCGACCGCGACTTCGAGGACGGCCGCTGGGCGATGCGCACCTGGCCGGCCTGGTCCGACGGCCTGCGCTCTGCTCGAGATACCCTTTGAGATACCCTGCGGGCGTCAGCGGAGCTGGCTCGACGGCTGGAAGGAGGCCACGTGCGCATCGGCGTTGTCACGTTCCCCGGGTCCTGCGACGACCGGGACGCGCTGGCGGCGGTCGAGCTGATGGGCGCCGAGCCGGTGCGGCTCTGGCACGGCGACGACGACCTCGGCGGCGTCGACGCGGTGGTGCTGCCCGGCGGCTTCTCCTACGGCGACTACCTGCGCTGCGGCGCGATCGCCAGGTTCTCTCCGGTGATGACGGCGGTGGCGGACTTCGCCAGGGCCGGCGGGCCGGTGCTGGGCATCTGCAACGGCTTCCAGGTGCTCTGCGAGGCCGGGCTGCTGCCCGGTGCGCTGCTCCGCAACGCGGGCCTGCGGTTCGTGTGCCGCCAGGTCGAGATCGAGGTCCGCTCGACGGCCACCGCCTGGACCGGCGCCTGCACCGCCGGCCAGCGCCTGCGGATCCCGGTCAAGCACGGCGAGGGCCGCTACGTCCATCCGGACGCCGAGCGGCTGCTGGCCGACGGCCAGGTGGTCTTCACCTACGCGCCAGGGCACAACCCCAACGGCGCGCTCGCCGACATCGCCGGCGTCCGCAACGCCGCCGGCAACGTGGTCGGGCTGATGCCGCACCCCGAGCACGCGGTCGACCCGCTGCTCGGCCCGACCGGTGGCCGGGCGCTGTTCTCCAGCGTCCTCGGGGTGCTGGCGACCCGGACCTAGCGGCCAGCCCTCCCCGGCCAGACCCGGCGGGTGGTGCTCGCGGTCGCCGACCACGTGCTGCTGATAGCCTCTACCCGGTCGGAGCCGGCGTCATCGTCGCATCGGGAGGGCCTGTGACCAGCACCGCCGTGTCCCTGCACCGCCAGCTCGGGTTGACCGACGACGAGCACGAGCGCATCTTCGCGGTGCTCGGCCGCGAGCCCAGCAGGGCGGAGCTGGCGATGTACTCGGTGATGTGGTCGGAGCACTGCTCCTACAAGTCCTCCAAGGTGCACTTGCGTGGATTGCCCACCCAGGGCCCGCAGGTGCTCCAGGGCCCTGGCGAGAACGCCGGCGTGGTCGACGTCGGCGGCGGCCTGGCGGCCGTCTTCAAGATCGAGTCCCACAACCACCCCTCGTTCGTGGAGCCGTTCCAGGGGGCGGCGACCGGGGTCGGCGGCATCATCCGCGACATCCTGGCGATGGGCGCTCGCCCCGTGGCCAGCCTCAACTCGCTGCGCTTCGGCGAGCTCGCCGAGCCGCCGCAACGGCGCCTGCTCGAGGGGGTGGTGGCCGGCGTCGGCCACTACGGCAACTGCGTGGGCGTGGCCACGGTCGGCGGCGAGGTCGTGTTCGATCCGTGCTATGCGGGCAACCCGCTGGTCAACGCGCTGACGCTGGGGATCGTGCCGGCCGAGCGGCTGCTGCTCGGCCGTGCCGAGCGGCCCGGCGACCTGGCGGTGCTGCTCGGCGCCAAGACCGGCCGCGACGGCATCGGCGGCGCCAGCGTGCTGGCCTCCGCCAGCTTCGCCGACGGCGACCAGGCAAAGCGGCCCAACGTCCAGGTCGGCGACCCCTTCCAGGAGAAGCTGCTGATCGAGTCGTGCCTGGAGCTGGTCGAGCGCGGGCTGCTGGCCGGGCTCCAGGACCTCGGCGCCGCCGGCGTCTCCTGCGCGGTGTCGGAGGTGGCCGCGCGTGCTGGCATGGGCATGGACGTCGACCTGGACGCCGTGCCGCTGCGCGAGCCCTCGATGGAGGCCTGGGAGGTGCTGGTCTCCGAGTCGCAGGAGCGCATGCTGGCGCTGGTCGCCCCGGCCAGTCTTGACTCGGTGCTGGAGGTCTGCCGCCGCTGGGGCGTGACCGCCACGGCGATCGGCAAGATGGTCCCCGGCGGCCAGCTCCGGGTCGGCTTCCGCGGCGAGCTGGTCGCCGACGTGCCCGCCCGCAGCCTGGCCGACGACGGACCGGTGTACCAGCGGCCGCTGGTGGAGCCACCGGTCCCCCGCGACGCGGCCGAGGTGCCGCTGGACGGCGATCCCGCGGCCGCCGTGCTGGCGCTGGCCTCCGATCCCACCTGCGCCTCCAAGCGCTGGGTGTACGAGCAGTACGACCGCTTCGTCGGCCACGCCACCGTGGCCGGGCCCGGCTCCGACGCGGCCCTGGTCCGGGTGCCCGGCGGCGGGGCGCTGGCGCTTTCGGTCGACGGCAACGGCCGCTACGCCGCGCTCGACCCGGCGGCCGGCGCCGCCCTGGCGGTGGCCGAGGCCGCCCGCAACGTGGCCTGCACCGGTGCCCGCCCCCTGGCGGTCACCAACTGCCTGAACTTCGCCAGCCCGGAGCGGCCGGAGGTGATGGGCGCGTTCGCCGCGGCGATCGGGGGGATGGCCGCCGCCTGCAAGGCGCTCGGCACGCCCATCACCGGGGGCAACGTCAGCTTCTACAACGAGTCCAACGGCCAGGCGATCCACCCGACCCCGGTGATCGGCGTCCTCGGCGTGCTCGACGACGCCGCCAGGGCGGTGCCCGCCGGCTTCCCCAGGGAGGGGCTCCAGGTCTGGCTGCTCGGCACCACCGCGGCGGACTTCGGCGGCTCGGCCTGGCAGCGGATCGCCACCGGGCGGCTGGAGGGCCGCCCGCCAGCCCTCGACCTGGAGGCCGAGGCCGCGCTGCACGGCCTGCTGGTCGAGCTGGCGCGGGCGAGGCTGGCCGCCGGAGCGCACGATCTCTCCGAGGGCGGCCTGGCGATCGCGCTCGTGGAGGCGGTCCTCTCCGCCGGGGTGGGCGCGCGGATCGCCCTGCCGGCGGGCGTGGAGCCGCTGGCGGCGCTGCTCAGCGAGTCGCCGTCACGCGTCCTGCTGGCCGTCGAGCCGGCGCTGGCCGCCGAGGTCCAGGCGCTGGCCGCCCGCGCCGGCGTACCGGCCGGTCGCCTCGGCGAGACCGGCGGCGACCGCCTGGTCATCGAGGGCGTGCTCGATCTCGGGCTCGACGCCCTTCGGGAGCGGTACGAGGGCGCCATCGACCGGGCCCTCGGCGAGAATTCCTGAGCGGCCGCGGCTGGGGGGACTGGCGACCGCCTGGGCGGGGGCTGCTACTGCTGCACGGCGCCGACGCCGCGCGGCTTGGCGCCAGGTCGCAGCGCGGCGGAGGCGCGGGCCAGGGCGTGCTGCACCAGCTCGATCAAGGTGGCCTTGGCGGAGTCGCGCACCCGCGCGTCGCAGAACACCACGGGCGTGTCCGGACCGATCACCAGGGCCTCCCGGACGTCATCCGCCGAGTGCGCCATCACGCCGTCGAAGCAGTTGATGGCCACGATGAACGGCAGCTCCCGCTGCTCGAAGTAGTCCACGGCGGCGAAGCAGTCGCCGAGCCGGCGCGTGTCCACCAGCACCACCGCGCCGATCGCGCCCCGCACCAGGTCGTCCCACATGAACCAGAACCGGTCCTGGCCCGGGGTGCCGAACAGGTACAGGATCAGGTCCCGGTCGAGCGTGATCCGGCCGAAGTCCATCGCCACCGTGGTGGTCGTCTTGCCGGCGACCTGCGCGGTGTCGTCCACTCCGAGCGAGGCGGTCGTCAAAGCCGCCTCGGTCGTCAGCGGGATGATCTCGGATACCGCCCCCACGAACGTGGTCTTGCCCACACCAAACCCCCCGGCAATGACGATCTTCACCGGAGTCGGCGCGCGGTC
>WNFX01006340.1_pt1 | contig 17215 bp, 17 predicted proteins | sample 5400111 | NCBI WGS metagenome assembly WNFX01 (sample SAMN13153363, study PRJNA577476) | soil metagenome | isolation source: 40 cm soil or saprolite under grassland replicate 1 | place: USA:California | collected 2016-06-15 | reverse complement strand
GCGTTGCGGCGATGGCGCCGGCGACGACCATTGGTGCTGCGCACCCGGTCACACTGGGCGGTAATCCGACCGGCGGCGAACAGAAGCCCGACGACACCATGAAGCAAAAGCTCGAGAATTTTTCCGTGAGCTACATCGAAGCGATCGCGGCCAGGCGCCATCGCAATATCGATTGGGCCAAATCCGCGGTGCGCGAGAGTGCGTCCATCAGCGCGGACAAAGCGCTCGAGTTAAAAGTTGTCGATCTTATTGCTGTCGATCTTACGGAGTTGCTCAAGCGATTGAACGGACGCGTCGTGGATGGCAAGGCGCTCAAAACCGCAGGTGCGGAGATCGTGGAGATCAAAATGTCGGCGCCCGAGCGTGTCTTCCAAAGACTCTGGCGGCCTGAGGTCATGTTCGTTCTCATGCTCATCGCGATTTACGGAATCATCGGTGAACTGACCACGCCCGGCGCGATCCTGCCCGGCGTGGTGGGCGCGATCGCGTTGATCCTTGCCCTCTATCTGGCGGCGATCCTGCCGGTCAACGTGACGGGACTTGCGTTGATCGCGCTCGCACTCATGCTCTTTATCTTTGATGTCTATGCGCCCACGCACGGTGTGCTGACCATGGGCGGAGTCATTTCGTTTCTGATCGGCTCGCTCATGCTCTTCAACCGCGCCGATCCACTCTTTCGTTTATCGCTCAGCTACATCATTCCGGCCACGCTCGTGACCGCGGCGTTCTTTGTTTTCGTCATCGGAAAAGGTTTGCGCGCGCAGCTCATGCCGGTCAAAGCTGGCGCCGAAACGATGATTGGAAAAACCGTGGCCACATTGACGCCCATCGACTCGCGCGGCGGCAGGATTTTCGTCGAAGGCGAGTATTGGAACGCGGTCAGCGATAGACCGATCGAAAAAGGCGAAGTAGTGGAGATCGCGTCGGTGCAAGGATTAACTCTGAAAGTAAAAACCAAAGGAAAATAAAGCCATGCCACTCGAAGCACCATTCAAGTTTATCAGTTGGATCATCCCCCTCATCATCCTTGCCGTGATCATCCTGCCGCAGGCGATCCGCATTTTGCGCGAATACGAACGAGGCGTCATTTTTCGTCTCGGAAAATTACTTGGCGCGAAAGGACCAGGGTTGATTTTTCTCATCCCGATCGTCGATCGAATGGTGCGAATGGATTTACGCGTCGTCACGATCAGCGTCGAGCGGCAGGAAGTGATGACTCGTGACAACGTGCCGGTCACGGTCGACGCGGTGGTATATTTCCGCGTGGTCGATCCGCAAGCGGCGGTTGTGAAAGTGGTGAACTTTCTCCAAGCCACCTCACTCATCGCCCAGACCACGCTGCGCAGCGTGCTGGGCCAGGCGCCGCTCGACGATCTGCTTTCGCAGCGAGAATCCATTAATCAAACGCTCCAGGATATCATCGACAAGCAGACCGAACCCTGGGGCGTGAAAGTCACGGCGGTCGAGGTCAAGGACGTGGTGCTGCCCGATACGATGAAGCGCGCCATGGCGAAACAAGCCGAAGCCGAGCGCGAGCGCCGCGCCAAGGTCGTCAATGCCGAGGGCGAATTTCAAGCCGCGGAAAAAATGGTGCAGGCCGCCGCCATGATGAGCAAGGAACCAATTGCGCTGCAACTGCGCTTCCTCCAAACCATGCGCGAGATTTCCAGCGAGCACAACACGACGACGTTTCTCCCGGTGCCGATCGATCTCTTCACGCCATTCCTGAAGAAGGACCAACCACCCAAGTCGTAGGACGAGCGAAACATCAGCAGCCGCTCCGATGTGGCAATTGTGGCGCGTAAGATTGACATATCTGAGGCCAGAAATCAGACGGCCATTAGCCGAGTCAAAAGCGAAACTTTTGTACGGAAAATTGGGAAGGCTGGGGAAAAATTGCGCACGACAACGGGCTCAACCTCGGCAAGATCGTGAGCAGCGCGCACCGGTCAGATCAGGCGGCATCGCATGCCCAAAACGCCCATATTCAGACCACTCATGGCAAAAGCAGCAGCATCCACGGCAAGGGGCATGCAGTTACCGGGAAGGCTGTCGGTCGTGGACGGAGCGTTAGATCCGGCCAAGGTGGTCATGGCCATGGTGGCCACTAACAGGGCTACCGCTAAGAAAAAATCGACGAACAGATTATTTGAGCGTGATTTCGCGCATGGTTTTGATGCCGAGGATTTCGCGGATGTCGAGTCGTTTCACCGCGGTGGCGCGGCGTTGGTCTTCCGGGCCCATCACCTTCTCAATGATCGGGTCCATCTTGTCGCGCAAACTGTCCAGTGCGGCCATGTTCGGATATTGCACCATGATGAGGATGCTGAAGTCCTGCGGGGTAGTGGCGTCGCCGTTCAGGATTTTGTAATCGAGAATGATCTTTTGCTTTTTCTCTTCTTCGTAAACCGGTTTCACCGTCTGGCTGATCGACTTGAGATAATCATCGCTCAGTCCGGCTTTAGTCTTGATCATGGTGAGGACCCAAACGCCGCCTTCCGTGTACGGAGCATTGCTGCCACGCGTTGTTGTCATCGTGGTTGGGCTGGTTTGCGCCGAGCAAAGCCCGGCCAGGCTAAGACATAATGCGACAATCGTTAATATTTTGGTATTCATCATTTTGCTGTTTGTTGTTGGTTGACGTTGCCCTTCATCCCAGGTAGCCGCGCGCAGCTTGATGAGTCTAATGTGAAGACGCGAGCAGAATCTTTCGACAAGATTTGACTGGATAAAATTTGATTTTCGGAATCCTGGTAATCCAGTAAATCCTTGTCTGATTTCTTATCTATGAAAACGAAATTGTGTCTCGTGATTGTAATAGCGGCGCTAGGAAGTTTTGCCTTGAACGGGCGCTCGGCCGAACCGAGCGCGACGGTTGCAAGCACTCCGGGCGAAACAAGTGCGAACGAGCCGATCTTCAAGAAGTTGTCCGAACTCAAATGGGACAAGATTCTTCCCGATCTTGGCGAAAGTTCTCCGGAGATTAGCATCTTGCATGTCGATCCAAAAACGCAGGCGACCAACCTGCTCATTCGCACGCCAAAAGCGATCCATGTTTGCAAGCATTGGCACACCGCCAATGAAACGCACACCATGGTCAAGGGCACGGCCACCCTTGCTTGCGACGGCAAACGCGCTGAGATCGGACCGGGCGGATTCAACTTCATGCCGGCGAAAATGGTGCATGAAGCCTGGTTGCCTGCCGGCTCATTGACGTTCATCACTGTGGACGGCGCGTGGGACATCAATTGGGTTGAAGGCCCGCCCACGGCGGCGGATTTGTCGCGAACGCATTGATCGCGGCGATGAGCAGCAAGTGCTGAACATTGCATCCGAGGTTGGTCAGGCGACGGCAGTTGGCGAATTTTTCGCTCGCTTAATTATCCGCTCATTCCAAAGAAATAGCTTAAAAACCCCGATTCCATTATGAAACAACTTCAATTTCTCTCTGCTTGTCTGATCTGCCTTTGGTCATGCGTTGTCAGTGCTCAATCGGACAAGCCGACGATGAAAGCCATCGTCGTTCACGAGTACGGCGGACCGGAGGTGTTAAAGCTTGACGATGTGCCACGCCCGGTACCGAAGGAGAACGAAATTTTGGTGAAGGTGATCGCTGCCGGTGTGAACCCGGTGGATTCGGCGGCTCGCTCTGAAAAATTCGCGCAGTTTCTAAAGATCAAATTGCCGGCAATTCCGGGATACGATATTGCGGGAGTGATCGAGAAGACCGGCGCGACCGTCACGAAGCTCAAAGCGGGCGATCCGGTCTACGCATATATCGCGTTGGACAAAGGAGGGGGTTATGCCGAGTACGCGCTTGCAACTGAAAAGGAGACATCGCCCAAGCCAAAGTCTCTCAACTACGTGGAGGCTGCGGCGGTGCCGCTCGTCTCGTTGACGGCATGGCAAGCGCTCATCGACACTGCGAAAGTAAGCGCGGGCCAGACCGTGCTTATTCATGGCGGGTCGGGTGGCGTGGGAAGTTTTGCGATTCAAATCGCGAAAGCGCGGGGCGCGAAAGTGTTCGCGACAGCGTCGACGCCGAATCAAGATTTGCTTAAGCAACTTGGCGCGGACATGGCGATCGATTACACGAAACAAAAATTCGAGGGTGTCGCGAAGGATGTCGATGTGGTGCTCGATTCGGTCGGAAAAGACACGCTCGCGCGTTCCTATGGGATCGTGAAGAAGGGCGGCATTATTGTGTCGTTAGTGGCACGACCCAATCAGGCGGAGCTCGACAAGCACGGGATTCGCGGTGCGTCGCTTAGCGTAGAGCCGAACTCTGATGAACTGGCCGAGATAACAAAGTTAATCGACGAGAGAAAGATCAAGGTGATCGTCTCGCAAACGTTGCCTCTGGCGGAAGCGGCCAAGGCACAGACACAGGCCGATACCCATCACACGCGCGGCAAGGTCGTGCTCAAAGTGGCGGAAGAACCGAAGTAGCCGAAGGCAGAGATCAGACGGTCTACTTTGCCATGCGACCCAGCGAGTAGGCCAAGCGCAGTCGCATTTGCCGGTTGCGCGGTCGCACGGGTTTTGGAAGATAACCGGCACGAGACAGCGCCTTCGCGGACGTCTCGGCGGTGAATGATTCGATCCGGACACTGGCGCAGGCGTCGCTCGGATCTTTGCCGCCAAAGCGGCGTTCCCATTCCTCTTTCGCTGATTCAAACAGCCGGCGATACCTATAGTCGATGGCGCGCTGTAATCCCTCGACCAGCTCTAATTTGATCATCTGATCTTGAATCGCCCTGCCATCCTGTCGCCCCGCGCTCATGACCCTTCATGGATGAGCAGGAATTACGCCGAAATCAGAGATCAGAGATCAGAAGTCAGAAGTCAGAAGCCAGAGACCAGAGATCGGAGACGGCGGAGGTCGATTCTTCTACTTTTACTTTCCACTTTCAACTTTTTGAGTCGATGCCGGATCATCGAGCAAGATCCATTCGATGATTGAAACGGGCAGGCTGCCATTCTTGATCAGGTCGTCGTGAAATTGGCCGAGCCGAAATTTGTCACCTTGTCGATCTTTGTAGTGGCCAAGCAGGTTCATGATCTGCCATTTGCCGATGATGTAACTGATCTTTTGTGTCGGGCTCGAGGCCGCCCCGGCTGCTTCGCCTTCGGCTGCCTCGCGATCGAGGCCGCCAGCTTCCATGAAATATTTTACTGCTTGCTCAAAACTCCATCGGCCGGTGTGCAGATTTACGTCCACGCCGATCCGCGCTGAGCGATAGCGCGCAAGTCGCAAAACCTGCCCCTGACCGGAGGAGTTGGGCGGATAAAGTCCGGTGCGCGCGAGCATTTCTTCGCCGTAAAGCGCCCAGCCTTCCACGAAGACGGTGTCCTGATGTTGCCGACGAATTTCGTCGGTCAAATGGTTCGCGATTGAAAGCTGCAGGAAATGTCCAGGAATTCCTTCGTGCCCGAGTATCGGTCGCGGCTCTTCGATCGCTGCGCGAATGTAAAAATTCTTCGACTGTGGATTGTAAGTCGGAATGAAATAAAAACCGGTTGGGTCTTTGTCGTAAACGCCAGGTGGATTCATAAAACCTCCGGGGCTGGTCGGCTTAAACGCATCGGGCAGCTGCCGAATCTCAAACCGGCCGAGATAATCGGGCAACGTGACCAGATGGTGTTCCTTCAGGAAATTGATAATCTCCTGTTCGCGACTCTCGTACGCTTTCAGGAAAGACGCCTGATCGGGCGGAATGTTCGCGCCGCGTGCCGGATCGGGATCTGCCAACTTCGGATCGGAAAGTTGCGCTTCGAGCGCGCGATAGCGCGCCAGCTCCGCGCGACCGATCATCTCGACTTCCGCGCCGCTTAGTGGCAACAAGAGAACGTGTTTGAGATAATAATTGTAGTTCGCTTCGCCCATCGGCGCGAAGTCCACCATTTTGGGCAATCGTTTCTCCAGTTCATCGGCGTAACCATGTAAAGCGACGAGCGCGCAAGATCGACGTCGAGCGCCATGAGGCTTTTGTTCAAAAGCGAATCAATCGACCGCGCCGATTGAATGGCCAGCTGCGCGTAAAGTTTCACCGGGTTTTGCAAGTTGCTCAGGCTCTGCTTCAGCATCGCCGGCATTTGTCTCAGCCGCGCCGTCGCGGCGAGCGCGCGTTTGCGTGGCGTGTCGTACTCCTTTTTCAACAGCGAAAAAATGCCGCTGACGCATTCGCCGACGTAAACCTGCGGATTTGTCCGCTCAAACTTGAGCACGCGATCTTGAAAATCGACATTCTCCAGTTGCGCGCGAACGAGAATCGCATCGATCCGTTCGTCTTTCGGCCAATTGTCGATCTTCATCGCCCGCACTTTTTCGAGCAGGGAACGAACGTGCTGTGCGCGCTCCGCGATTTTGGCCGATGAATAATCGGTCAGTCGATCATCCCAGGTATGCAGCCCGGCATCGCTGCTCTGCACCGGATTATTTTCATTACGCCAGGCATAATATTCGTTGGCAACTTTGTGCAACGCCGCCGCGCCCATCACTTCCTCCTTAGTTTTTTGGGTGATCAATGCTTTTCTGGAAAGGTCGGGTCTATTGCTTGTTTGGCCCCATGCCGCTGCGCCGCTCGTCAGCATCGCGGCTAGAAAAATTATTTTCGATTTCACGATGTCGATCTTAATGAATGTTTATCGTTGAGAAAGCGTAAACCAAAGCCATGAAGACCCTTGGAATCCTCGGCGGCCTCGGACCGGAGAGCACGCTCGATTATTACAGCACGATCATCGCGCTCTATCGCGAGCGACAGCGCGATGGCAGCTACCCGCAGTTCATTATTAATAGTGTGAATCTGAAAATCGGAATAGATTTTTTGGCGGCGAACAATCTCGCGGGAGTAACCGACTATCTGGTCGAAGAAATCAAGAAGATCGCACGCGCCGGAGTCGAATTCGGACTGATCGCCGCTAACACCCCGCATATCGTCTTTGATGACATTGCCAAAAAGTCGCCGATTCCACTGATTAGCATTGTCGAGGCTACCTGTGCCGCAGCAAAAGCGCGTAAGATGAAACGATTAAGTTTGTTTGGCACACGCTACACAATGCAGGGCGAGTTTTATCCAAAAGTCTTTTCGCGTGAAGGAATCGAGCTGATCGTGCCCAACTCTAAAGATCAGGACTACATCCATGACAAATACATGAATGAGCTCGTCCCCGGAACATTCCTGCCTGAGACACGCGCCGGCCTTCTCGCGGTTGTCGATCGGATGCGAGCTAAGATCGACATCGACGCCGTAATCCTGGCCGGGACCGAACTTCCACTGATCCTGCGCGAACCCGAACACAATGGCGTTCCGTTTCTTAACACGACAACAATTCATTGTCAGGCTGCGGTTACTGAGATGTTGTCCTAGATGAAAGAGCTGCTGCCGTTATTTGCGATTTTTGTTGCGACCGTGAGCACCGCCGAAAACAAGATCGATACGGAGAAGATTCGCTACGTCGCGATCGGCGATTCCTATTCGATCGGCGAAGGCGCTTCGCCTAACGAATCATGGCCGGCATTGTTGACGCAGCATCTCAATGACAAAGGACTGCATGTCGATCTTGTGGCCAATCCGTCGCGCACCGGCTGGACGACGCAACAGGCCATTGATCGCGAGCTGGCAATCTTCGTGGAATCAAAGCCGGACTTCGCAACGCTACAGATCGGCGTAAACGATTGGGTCCAGGGAATCGATGCGGAAGCATTTCGGAGAAACTTCACGCACCTTGTCGATCGAATGCTCGCAATGCTGCGCGATAAAAACCGGCTCCTCGTCGTTACCATTCCGGATTTTGGAGTTACGCCGGCCGGCCCGAAATATGGCCGCGGCCGCAACATTTCCGAAGGGATTGCCGCGTTTAACAAGATCATCACCAAAGAAGCGACCAAGCGCGGCCTGCATGTGGTCGATGTTTTCCCGATCAGCAAAACGATGGGCAATGATCCTTCGTTAGTCTCGGCCGATGGTTTGCATCCTTCGGCAAAAGAATACGCCGAATGGCAGAAGATTATTTTCCCGGTTGCGTTCGAGTTATTGGAAAAGTGAAGCGGCCTTCGGTAGCGGCGCTCTGTGAGCGTCGACCTATTCAACGGCGGTCATAGACCTCCGCTACAGGTTTTCTGATCTCTGAACTGGGCGGTGAGGGTTTCGAACCCCCGACCCTCTCGGTGTAAACGAGATGCTCTACCACTGAGCTAACCGCCCGAACATCCACTTAGTTAACGATTTACAACCCAAGCCCTTATGCGTCATGAAAAAAAGCCAGGCCGGAAACACGACCTGGCTTTTTGGGCGAAATAGCCCAATTGAAAGTACGGTTTACTCGATCTATTTCCCCATCGGTGCTGGAGCTGGAGCGACGACCTCCTTGTGTTGCGCACAGGCTCCAAGTTCCAAAGCAGTGACTAGAACGGCCATGATCATGATCATTTTCAGAAATTTCAATCTATATCGCCTCCTTTCGTCGCAGGTTGCTCCGTTCCGTTTAGGCGGTGAACCAAGGAGAAGCAATGCTTTTCTTCACTTTTTTGAGCCGTCACAAATTGGCCGGCCCGGTTTATTTTGCGTAGCCGGTAGTGCCTGCGCCTGTGGTCACTACTTCCTTCTTTTGCTGCGCACCAGCTCCCAATCTCCAAGGCAGTTAGACTGTTGACCAATCAGTGAGCGCATTTGTACCACGCAAGGAACGCGCAGTCCTTTGCGCGTTGAATCATCTGTGATTCTGGTATAATTGGCCCTTAACCTTTGCCACCTTTGATAACGTGATTCGAACGGTTGTTTTCATCATTGCATTTAGCCTTTGCATAAATGCGGTTTGGGCGAGAGACGAAAGATCAATCAAGAACTTGCGTGACGCGCTCGTGGCGCTCGCCCCAGACATAGATCCAGGCGAGGCCGAGCTGGTCTCGGTGACGGCGCACACCGCCTCGCGCAGCCTTGCGCGCGAATATCGCGCCGTCTGGTTCTCAGGGGTTCAGAACTTACTGATCAACATGGGCAAGCGACAACGCGGCTATTGCGGCCATTATACGCGTGATATCGGCGAACGCCTGAAAGAGCTCAGGCTCAAGACGCTGGTGCTTCACTGGGGTGCTGCTTATGCAGGAACCCCGGGCGAGAACAATTGTCTGGTAGCCACCGCACGCAATCAGCCTTTCGAGGAGGGCATCGTCATGGATGGCTGGCGTAATAGCGGCCAATTATTCTGGTGTCCACTCAAAGAGGACATAGGCTATCGTAGGGTTCCGAGCCCATTTTTGCAAAGATCCCCCGACGGCGGGGTCCTCAACAACAGCACGGCATGGAAAGAAGACCCGCTCTACACCGCTTGGTTGCAGGACTACACAAACATTTACAAATGGCAACCGACAGTGCGATAACTTGTTAGCCACGCTCCACTCTTTGAACTGGCCCGCTTGCTCATACGTTTCAATCACGTTGCCAACATCATCGTAAACGCGAATCACGGCTTCGTGCGAACGTCTGAAAAACTTTGCGTAGCCGACTGCGTTGTTGATCGCGTCCGGCTCGCCATACCACAGCCGACCGAATGGGAGCGCGTCACTGATTCATTGAACTCACGGTGCTGTCGGCGATTCCGCTGGCGACTGCGTCGGCGACGTAGGCGATTGCGGTTCGAGAGCAATGTAGGCCGCATTTACCCACCCAGTCTGTCCATGAACGGTTATTTCCTGCCACGTTGTCGTGCCGCTCGTGACGCGCTTGGTGCCGAGTAGTATACCGCCCATGTCGGGTTCAAGCTTCGTAACCACCTGATAATCCGAGCCGGCCCCCCCGCGGACATTCAGATAATCGCCTTGGGCGACGCCGGTAACGCGGTATGTGGCCTGAGGCGACGTTGCAGCCGTCACAGATACATCGGAAGCGTACGCAGTCTCCGTGGTAGGAGTTGGTGAACTTTCCGAGGCCGTTTCGACAGGCGGCGAACTTGTCGTAGCCGATTCCGTAGTCGGAGTCTCCGCGGCGGCAAGAGTTGTTGAACTTTCCGCAGCCGCTTCGATGGGCGGCGGACTTGCCGTAGCCGATTCCGCAGTCGGAGTCTTCGCGGCGGCAGGGCTTGCGGAACCTTGCAAGACCATTTCGATAGGCTGCGGCGAGCTCCTCGTATCCGATTCCGCAGTCGCGGGCGTTGGCGACGCCGCTACTGACGGAGTGTTCGGCTCACGTGTCACGCCCCGAATCACCAAGACAAGCACCAAGCCCGTTAACACCGCGAGTGTTCCCAAAAAAATCTGTTTTGCCCGCGAGACTGGGCGAGCTTGCGTCGGTAGCGGTGGCGGAACTATGGTAGATCGTGGTGGAGCTCCGCACGAAGGACAAGCCATTGCTAATGAGCTGATTTCTTTGCCGCACTCGTTGCAGTGAATTAGAGCCATTTTTGTAAATGTTGTAGTTACGCGACCGTGTTGCTGCCGCGCCGAATCTCCTGTGGAGCGTTTACAAACCTGACCGAGAACTTTCTCATCTAGTTGTACTTCCTAAATCGGCCAGCGGGTTGGCCGCGGATGCGCCTAACTGTTCCCTTTGACGGCAGGATCCGTGTTACCAAAAATCTACGGCTCTTTGAACTCGGCCGCGTGCTTGTGCGTCTCGATCACGTTGCCAGCTTCATCGTAAACGCGAATCACAGCGCGATGCGAGCGGCTGAAGAACTTTGCGTAGCCGACCGCGTTGTTGATTCCGTTAGGTCCGCCATTTTTTGTCGGCTGTCCATCAGTCGCGATGGATTCCTTTTACCGCTCAACATCGATCTTGACTGGTGCGGCCAGGATTCCGCTGGAACCGTCGAAACGAGCGAGTCGAAATAGCGGGCAGGCAATCAAAGCCCTTTCCAGCGTGATTTCCAGAAGCCAATGGAGCTTTCGTTTTTTTACACTGTTTTTTACACTAGCGAAGTTTTTCAGAGCATTTGAGATAACATGAGGCAACGCTCCAATCGCCGATTTGCCTTCGCTGGAGCAGATAAGAGCACGTGGGAAAAAGTGAGCGTATCCGCTAGGGCATCGGTGTAAACGAGATGCTCTATCACTGAGCTAACCGCCCGTTTCTCCCCATGTAAATCGTATCCAGATCGACTTTAATTCAAAGTCGCGCGAGCGGCTTGTGAAGGGGCCCTGACTGTTCGATGCGTCTTGATTGAAGCCTTTTTATTTCTCGTTCAGAAAGGCCACTGCTCCAGTATCGAGACTGTAATAGCCGCCGATCACCTGTAGTTCGCCGGAGTCAACTTTCGGCTTAAGCACGGGCGTAGATGAACGCAGAGCTTCGACAACGTGCTTGACGTTCGCCTCTGTTATCGCCTCCAGATCGCCATTGCTTGTTGCCTCCACCGCAGGCTTGATGGCTGTGACCAGTGATTGGATATGAGCGGGCGCTGTACCTTTGGCAGCTATAGTCTCCTTTGCCGCTTTGACAGCGCCGCAACGCTGATGCCCAAGCACCACAACCAGGCGAACCGCCAAATGATCGACTCCGTATTCGATGCTTCCCAAGCTGTGATCGTCGATCACGTTGCCGGCTACCCGAATGACGAATAAATCGCCGAGGCCCTGGTCAAACACGATCTCGGGCGGCACGCGCGAGTCAGAACAACTGACAATAGTGGCAAACGGATGCTGACTCTTTGTCAGTTCCGCGCGTCGCTCTGCTGCCTGGGCGGCGGTTCTGCCCAGGAAGATCATGCCAGCGTTTTCATAGCTGTTAGTTGCCATGTACGTTCTTTCTGCAACCGACTCATGTGGGTGTTGCTCATTGCCGCTCGCGTAGCGTCCATTGCCTTCTTTCAGCCGCGAGACTGCCTCAGCGGGAGAAACAGTTGGCTGGTCTGGATGAGCCGGATCAGCGGCTCCGGCAAATTGGCTCCCGCCAAGCAAACCAGCGGTAACAAAAAGCGATACGAGTTGGCTCTTTCTCATGATTGAATTTTTATGCGCAAACGGAGTATTCGAGTCAATTCGAAAATGAAATCTAAAAAGCTCCAACGCTGAAGAAGCGACCAGTGACGGGTAATGAGTCAATCGCGCGCTGAATTGGCTGGGCACCGTAAGGTGCGAGCCTTCAGGCTAATTTTCGGGCTATTTCGGGATAATTGGACCTCTGCTCGGTGTAAACGAGACGCTCTACCACTGAGCTAACCGCCCGCTGCCAGAACGTGAATAGTGAATGGTGATTAGTTAAGTTAAAAGTGCAACTTTAAGACGAGGATGTCTTTTTTGTTTTTGACAAAGAGTCATTCCTTCCGGTCTTCGTGATAAGGTTTGTGTTGTTTGTAGAGTGCGAGACGCTGCTTCATTTTTTTGACCTCGGTCGCCGGCGCTTTGCCGTTTTCTAAGGCCTGCTCTTGATATTTCAGCGCCTCACTGAAGTCGCCTGCTTCGGCACATGCCGCTGCGAGAGTGTCGATATAAGCCCAGTTCTTCCACTGTGATAACTCACAGGCTTTGGTTGCGGCTCTAATTCCCCCCGCTCCATCTCGGATGGCGGCCTCCGGACACGTAGCAAGCAACCAAGCCAGCGAATTAAACACCCCATCAGCATGCTTCGGATGCAATTGCATCGCCGTCTGCACATCCTGCAGAGCTTTGGCATAATCTTTTTTGCGCTGATAAACCCTCGCCCGTGTCATGTAAGCTTCGACCGTATTGGGATCGATCTCGATGGCTCGGTTGCAATCGCCGATCGCTTGATCGAGCGCTCCTTGCTCATGGTAAATGCCAGCCCGAGCAACATAAGCGGGGGCATACGCTGGATTCAATTTTGTCGCTTCACTCAGATCCTTGAGTGCATTAGCGAAGGCCCGTTCCTCGATGCAATCCAACGCTCGATCGACATATGCCTCCCATAGTTGTGGATTGATCTTAATGGCCTCGTCATATGCTTTCATCGCTTCCTCGCGTCGGCCCTTTCTATGAAGAATCAAGGCACGATCGACATACGCGCCGGCGTTTTGCGGATCGAATGCAATTGCTTCGTCGTAATCGGCCAGCGCCCTGTCCAGGTCTCCCCTTCCTCGATAGGCGTTTCCACGATTCAACACCACGGGCGCCGCCTCCTTTCGGCTTATGTTCATCGTGAGAAGCTGATTGTTTAACTGAATCGCACGGTCGAAATCGCCGCTCTGGCCAGCCTTTCTAGCCTCTCGAAATACTTCGGAGTAACTCTTACCCAACCAGGACACGATTCTTGGCGGGGATTGTTCGATATTCGGATTAAGCCGGCGCGCCTGCTCATAATCACGACGCTGCTTTTCAGTGTCGCCTTTTGTATAATAGAGATTCGATCGATGCGCGTATCCGTTCGCATTGTTCGGATCAACTGCGATGGCACCGTCAAAACTAGCCAGCGCGCGGTCGAAATCGTTTTTCGCCACGTAACACAAACCGCGGGCCACCAGAGCGTCCCCACTGTTTGGATTGCAGCGGACAGCTTCGTCAAAATCAGCAACTGCCCGGTCGATCTCGTTTTTCTGAAAATAGATCAAGCCTCTGTTGTAATATGCGTCCGGCGCGTTCGGATCTCGTCGAATCGCCTCGGACAGATCGACAATCGCCTCTTTTGGTTCACCCTTGCGTTGATGTGCAAGTCCGCGACCTGCGTAGGCCTGTGATAAGTCCGGATTGAGCCGAATTGCTTGGGTGAAATCGGCAATGGCCTCGTCAAAGCGCCATTTGAAATTGTAGGCTGCGCCGCGATTCAGATAGACGAAGGAAGCCTGGTATTTGCTGAGCCTTTTCTGCAGAGCTCCATTGAACTGTTTGATTGCGGTATCATAATCGCCACGAAATGTTGCGGCATACCCGTCACGTGCCAGCTGTATGCCTTTTTGAAAGTCGATAAAATAAGAAGTCGCCAACGATACGATTGCGACTGCGAGCGTAAGCGCAGCAAGCGCGATCCCGGCAAGCTTTCTTGATCTTGTCATTTGCAAAACCGCTTTTGCTTCCCAATTTAAGATTTTCCCTCAGAAAGGGGTGCCCCATTTTGATGAAAGAACGTTACTTTGACGATTTGAAAGTGGGAGAGCGCTTTTCCTCCGAAACGCTTCGGGTGGAAGAAAAGGAGTTGATCGAGTTTGCGCACAAATTCGACCCGCAGATGTTCCATCTCAATCGCAAAACCGCCGAGCGGACCATTTTCAAAGGACTGATTGCGAGTGGCTGGAATACGGCGGCGATGACCATGCGGCTCTTCGTGCAAACGATGAATTTTGCCGAGGGCGTGATTGGTCTCGGGATCGACGAATTGCGCTGGCCGAACACGGTGCGCGCCGGCGATGTGCTTCGCGTCGAAACCGAGATTGTGCATCTGAGGCCCTCGCGCTCAAAACCGCGTTACGGAGTTATCAAGGTGCGCAATGTTACCACCAATCAGCGCGGCGAAATTGTGCAGACGATGTTGGGCGCGGCGATGATACCGCGAAAAACAGTGACGAGTGACGAGCGGACGGCTGTCCTCTGACCTCTGATCTCAGCTTTTGCCGAGCAACTTCATCATCGCTTCGGGATAACGCGAGCCGGCGAAGGCATCTTTGGGCGCGACTTCGGCAATGCCCGCCAAATCTTTGTTCGTAAGATCGACATCGAGCGCACCGATGTTCTCCTGTAAATATTTTCGTCGCTTCGTTCCCGGAATCGGCACGATATCGTTGCCCTGCGCGAGAACCCACGCGAGCGCGAGCTGCGCCGCCGTACAACGCTTTTCCCGTGCGATTTCGCTGACGCGCTCAACCAGATCGAGATTACGCTGAAAATTTTCCGCCTTAAATCGCGGCGTGGTCTTGCGATAATCGTCATCGGGCAAATCTTCCGGCTTCTGAATCTTGCCCGTCAAAAAGCCGCGGCCGAGAGGACTATATGGCACAAAACCGATGCCGAGTTCGCGGCAAACGGGCAGAATTTTCTCTTCCGGGTCGCGTGTCCAAAGCGAATATTCCGATTGCAGCGCTGTAATCGGATGAACAACGTGTGCCCGTCGAATGTTTTCCGGGCTCGCTTCCGATAAACCGAGAAAACGGACTTTGCCTTCGTGCACCAGCTCGGCCATCGCGCCCACCGTTTCCTCAATCGGCGTGTTGGGATCGACGCGATGCTGATAGTAAAGATCGACAACTTCCACACCGAGCCGCCGTAAACTTCCTTCGCAAGCGTCTCGCACGTACTCCGGTTTCCCAATGATGCCGCGGAACGCCGGCTTATCCGGATCGCGCAAGATTCCGAACTTCGTCGCGATCACTACTTGCTCGCGATGACCTTGCAATGCGCGTCCGAGGAGTTCTTCGTTAGTGTGCGGCCCATACACATCAGCGGTATCGAAGAACGTGATACCGAGTTCGAGCGCGCGATGGATCGTGGCGAGCGATTCCTCGTCGTTGCGTCCGCCATAAAAATCGGACATGCCCATGCAACCGAGTCCGAGGGCGGAAACGACCGGTCCACGGCGCCCAAGTTTGCGTTGTTTCATAACAAGAGATTTACAGAAGGAAACGAAGATAGCGAAGATGCAAAAATATCCTTTCTGGGAAGCACCTCGTTTCCTTCGTACGGTTCGACGAACGTCTCGGAGAGACGTCCCTACCTCAGAATAGCAATCGCGTTTTACCCGAGCCACGCTCGATGTAACCAATTCGCTTCGCCCGCAAGAGCGACATCGTCTTTTCCGCATTGCGCTGGGCGACAACCGCCACCATGCCGATGCCCATGTTGAACACTTGGTACATCTCCGGCGGATCGACGTCGCCATTTTGCTGCAAAATCTGAAAGATGCGCGGAACATCCCAGCGCTTCGTCTCGATTACGGCGTGGCAATTTTTTGGCAGAATGCGCGGCAGATTATCGATCAAACCGCCGCCGGTGATGTGGGCGAGGCCTTTGATCATGCCGCTGGGAACTTTCGCCAGGAGCGGCTGATAATTTTTGTGCACGCGCAAAAGTTCCCGGCCAATTGGGTCGCCGAGATTATCGATCTTCGATGATGGTTTGAGCCGCATCTTTTCGAACAAGATTTTTCGCGCGAGCGAGTAACCGTTGGTGTGCAAACCATTTGACGCCAGGCCGAGAATGACATCGCCCGGTTTGATTTTGCTGCCGTCGATCATCCTGGCGCGATCAACCAGGCCGACAATGCAACCGGCAAGATCGTATTCGCCTTTGCGGTACATCCCGGGCATTTGCGCAGTTTCGCCGCCAATCAGCGCGCAACCGGCGGCCCGGCAGGCGCGGGAAAAACCGCGGATGAGCTGATCGAGAACGCGGGAATGCAGTTTTTCGCAGCCAATGTAATCGAGAAAAAAAAGCGGGCGCGCACCACAGACCGCGATGTCGTTCACGCAATGATTGACGAGATCGGCGCCGACGGTGTCATGCTTTTTCATGCTGAAGGCGATTTTCAATTTTGTGCCGACGCCATCGATGCTCGCGACCAGGACGGGATCTCGCATCCCTGAAAAATTTGCTCGAAACAAACCGCCAAAGCCGCCGATCTTACCGAGCACTTGCGGCCCGTGCGTTTGCCTGACGAATCGCTGAATGCGCCGCTTGAGCTGGTTGCTAAGATCGACATCCACGCCCGCGCCCGCGTAGGCCTTCCTTTTGTCGACAGATTTCACAGATGTTCGCAGATTATTTCAGAATCAATCTGTGTAAATCGGCGTAATCTGCGGATCACTTCAGGTCTGCAAAAAGCGTTGGATGCGTTTCCTGATCGGCCAGGGCCTTGGAGCGGTTCTCTCGTTTTTCCATGATGAATTTATCGAGCGCGGGATCGACGGGCAGGGGATAATCGCCGGTGAAACAGGCCAGGCAAAATTTGTTCAGCGGTTGCCCGGTTGCCCGCACCATGCCTTCAACATCGAGATAACCGAGACTATCTACGCCGAGATATTTGCAGATTTCTTCAATCGACATCCTGTTTGCGATCAACTTTTCCGGATCAGGAAAATCGATGCCGTAATGGCAGGCGAAGCGATGCGGCGGACAGCTCACCCGCATATGCACCTCCTTCGCGCCTGCTTCACGCAAAGTGACGACGCGCGCGCGCGCTGTCGTGCCGCGGACGATCGAATCGTCGACCACCACCACGCGTTTGCCCGCGACCATTTCCTTGATCAGGTTCAATTTCACCCGGACGTCGAAATCGCGGATGAGCTGGCTCGGCTGCAAAAAGGTGCGGCCGATGTAGTGATTGCGCACGAAGGC
>WNFX01003855.1_pt1 | contig 17224 bp, 18 predicted proteins | sample 5400111 | NCBI WGS metagenome assembly WNFX01 (sample SAMN13153363, study PRJNA577476) | soil metagenome | isolation source: 40 cm soil or saprolite under grassland replicate 1 | place: USA:California | collected 2016-06-15 | reverse complement strand
AAGTGCGCCTGTAGTTCTTCCATTATTTAAGGCATTATATGATAGCAAAGGTGTGATGTTCATAATAACAGAGGTATCAGATAAAACAATGAGAGATCAAATTGGAAACTTTACAGGATCCCCTGTTAATTATGAACCTAATTTGACAAAGTCACAAGACATAGGACAACTATGGATATTCAAGAACGGTGTCAAAGGCTCTGGACTGATGGGCTTTCAAACAAATGTCTTAAATTCAATTCCTGGAGATACACATTACACTCCTCTATGGAAAGTTAATATCGTAGAATGGAAGACTACAGGCACAAACGCCACCACACCAACTATACTTGGTTCTGATGATATAATTGCAAATGCAGTTAAAAAAGGTCAGATAACTGTTACTCCTACGAACGTAGTTATTAACTGTCCTGTAGTTCAATGGGGAGGTAACAAAGACAATACAATCCCTGCTGGACATATATGAGCAGCGCTGAACACGTAGACAATTTTTCGTCTACATCTCTCCATTAGCACTACATGATAAATTTGCTAATGGTGATGAAATGAGGAGAATGAAGCAGATATCTAAGCAATCAACTTTTGATTTTCCTTATGAAAACATAAACTGTATAGCCCTCTAAAGTCGTTAAGAGGCCATTCCTTATCTTGCTTGCCTCTGAATTTTCTTTAATATCAACTGTTACTAAAAGAACTTGAAGGAGAAGTAGAGGAAAAATGGTTATACGTTTCTATGGTATGTGGCTCATGAATCAGAAGATAGATTTCATAAGTAGAGCCTGTACAAAAACCATACCCAAGGAGTTCTTAAATAGTTCCCAGCTTATCACAGGATATGTCAAATCACGAATCTATTAGGAAACTATGTGTTGTTATACTGCTCTTTATTGCTTTAGCATTTCTGTTTATTATTCCAAGTACTGCAATATTGATTAGTAATAACAGTCGTTTTGGTACTACCAATCTTGTTTATGGTCAATTAGATCAAATGAACTCCAATATTACAAATTCACTAACCATTCAAAATATGCCAATAAAAAAAGTCCACGTTGGAGATATAGATATTGCATACAAGGTTTTTGGTAAAGGTGACCCTTTTCTACTTATCAGCGGTAGTGGCCTTGTTATGGATGCGTGGGAGCCATCTATTTTAAAAGAACTCTCATCGAATCATACAGTTATTATGTTTGATAATCGTGGAGTTGGAAATACAACAATAGGAACCAAATCCTTCTCGATTCAGCAATTTGCAAATGATACTGTTGGTTTACTAGGAGCTCTAAAAATACAAAAAGCAGATGTTCTTGGATTTTCTATGGCTTCTTTTATAGCTCAAGAGATTACTCTTTTGCACCCAGAAAAGGTTAACCGGCTTATACTCTATGGTGCAACATGTGGTGGAGAAGAGAATATACCTCAGACCCCACAAGTTGTAAAAATTTTATCCGATCTGGTAAACAATCGTACGCAAGACCCAGAAAAAATTTTATCTGTCACATTTCCACTAGAATGGGTTAAATCGCATCCAAATAGAACGATCCCGGAATCCAAAGAAATTGTAACCTCTAATACTCTAAAACAACAGTTTAATCTCAATGAAGGATGGTTAGCAACAAACTGGAGTGGCGTTTGTAGTCAGCTTACAAAAATATCCAAACCAACTTTGGTTATAACTGGAACTGAAGACGTTGCTGTACCCGCAGCTAATTCCTTAATTCTTGCGCAAAAAATCCCAGGAGCTTGGCTTGTACAGATAAAGGGAGGAGGACACGGATTGATGTATCAGTACCCCGATATATTCAATAAGGTATTACAAACATTTCTTTTGACCACAACAAACCCTGGTTAACGGATATACACTGGACTGGCGTATTCTAGCCCAGATTAGAATACCAAGGGGTACACCCCATACACTAGTCGTCTTAACTCGGTAAAGTATAGACTTGGCTTCCTGTTTTAAAAAAAGAGTGGGCCTTGTAGTGGCATTATATGTTACTCTGATACTGACCTAGAATAGGCTCATATTGCAACGACTGCCTCAATAAATGGAGAGTCTCTACGTGTTGATTTGGCAATCCTGGCAAAACTTGCGGCTTTATCACTGAATAGGATTTTCTACTTCTGTTTTTGACTTCCTTCACTAAATATTTTCGCGAATTTTTCGTGTAATTCCTTCTTAGCGTAGGATTTTTGTTTCATAGCCTCAAACTCTTTACCCATACTTTCCATTATGGCATCAGCAATTTTGTCCATAACATGACCATTTGCTGCTTCTATCCTCTTCTTTAGTTTTTCAATCATCAACTCCGAATACGCTTCAAAGGATGCTTTGTGCCACATCGCCATCACCATCTCGAATGGGTCCATAGATTCCATTTTACCACTTCCGTGCATATGTCCACATCCCGAACAGCCCGCTGCTCCAGATCCAGGATGACACGAACATCCGCAGGAATCATCGTTTCCATGGCTGAATTGATTTTCCATTTTTCATTTATTCACCTGTTAGTGGTTGTATGTAACGGGATAATTAAATATGGTAGTCACTTCTTAGTAAGTTGGTTAGATCTTGATTACTAACTAGCCAGATGATTACTATCTTACTTAAGTAGTGTAGTGTAACAACAGTCTACAGAGAAAAATACAGGCATTATCTTTATTCAAGATAGTGGTTATCTGAACCTATTCAATCTCAAAGCATTAAGAACAACGGTTACTGTACTAATCGACATCGCCCCGGCCGCAACTATGGGATCCAATAGTACGCCGTACAATGGATAAAGTATACCTTCACCAACCGGTATCAGCGCAGCGTTATAGGCAAACGCCCAAAACAGATTTTGTTTTAGGTTTTTCATAGTACTCTTGGTTAACCTTATTGCTGTCAGAACTCCTTTCAAGTTGCCACTTACTAGAGTAATATCAGATGCTTGTATTGCAACGTCAGTGCCAGTTCCAATCGCCATACCTACATCTGCTTGTGTTAGGGCGGGCGCATCGTTTATGCCGTCTCCCACCATAGATACTGATTTTCCTTCAGATTGTAATTCTTTAATGACTGCGGCCTTGTCTGCAGGCAGAACATCTGCCATCACTCTCTTTATTCCAACCTGTGAAGCTATGGATCTCGCAGTCCTTTCATTATCCCCTGTCATCATGATGGCCTCCAAACCCAATCCCTGCAGCTCTCTAATTACATGAGAAGAATTTTCTTTCAGGGTATCGGCGACGCCAACGACAGCTTCTATCTTTCCATCAATAGCTACGAACATGAGAGTCTTTCCTGCATCATCGTGTATTGATTTGTCGTCAACCTTTCGCGTGTCCAGCTTATTATCTTTCATGAGTTTTGAAGTGCCAACAAGAATCTCTTTTCCGTTTACCAGTGCTCTTATACCATGCCCAGCCAGTGCTTCAAATCTTCTTAATTCTGAGACTCGGAGATTTCTCTTCTTGGCCTCGTTTAAAATAGCCTGGCCCAACGGATGTTCAGATCGGCTTTCTGCATCAACCGCCACCTTCTCGCCTGGTCTGACAATTACAAAGTCGTCAACAACCAGGTCGCTATAGCCTCAAGATAATGGCCTGTCAATCCGAGAAACATTATTCCTACTTATGCATCGAAAAACGTCTGAGAACTTATGCCGGCAAAAAAACCAGGGATGAAAGTTATGAGAGCGTTGTAGAAGTACGCCGCAGAGGTTCCTACTGCGTCAAGCGTGTGCATATCAGAGGATTTTCTTTTCAGTGCTACCCAAGCTCCCTTGTAAAACTGCCAGCCAGCCCAGAGCTGTACCGGATTAGCCAATGCAAGAAGAACGAAATTGTTTTTTTGAGAAAGTCAGGCATCCACGGAAACCATTGGTGAAAACTACCAAGAAAGACCAGTACGAAAATCACTCCGCTTGTATTAATCTTCAACTTAAGTTCGTTGGCTTTCCCTTTCTGGACCATAAGTGCATGCTGGTCATGACTCGATTCTAGTACAGAACGCCCTGTTGTCTCATCTATAGCTATGTTCGGTTCGAATCCGGCTTTCTGAAACTGCTCCCTTATCTTCTCAGGATAATCTTCAGGATTATAGCGAACTGTTACAGTTGCGTAATCAATATCTACATCAGTCATCCCCAGCAGGGAAGTTACTGTTGCTCTTATCCCGGAATCGCAGCATTCACAGCATACATCTTTTAGAGAAAGCTTCAATTGGACTGACTTTGGATTATCATGATGACTTTGCATTTACACCTTCTTATGATTTTTATATCTTCGTGCTATTATAAGGGCTGTGTTATAAGATTAATCAGATCTTAACATGTAATATCATAGAAACCTTCTAAAGAGAATTCTCAAGAAGGTCAATCAGGCAAGAAATTCCTACTTTTTCAGTCTTGTATATGGTTGTACCCTTCATACTAATAATTATTGTTGTATTGATAAATTTACAGTTATTCTAGAACTCAGGTCGATCAATGCTCCAGACTATTTTTCCTGTATTCTATTGTAGCTCCCTTCCCTCTTGGTCATGAGCGGAGGAAACTTTAACCTGCAGAAAACCATTTAATATCTACATGCTAGTATCAGTCATATAGTACGACAGATTTCTATTGAAAAAAGTCTATGATAGTCCACCTGATGAAAATGGAGCTATAATAATTAGTGATTGGTGGTTAAATGATGAAAAAACAGGGCCTATACTCCTTTGAGCTCCAAAAGTCCATCCGCCAAAACAGTACCGTTTTTACCAGGCAATAGTTTTTTTAAATTCATTGAACCGTATTTCTTCGTTTGTACAAAAACTAACTAAATTAAATGCCTTTCCTCAAGGAGAATTAAATAGCGTTTATTTCTGACATAATGAATTATAAATCCCCATATGAGAACTTAAATTGGCTGTGGAAATATTTCAACCTTCCATTTACATTGCAATGTTTCCGTATGTGTTCTTAGCTAGTTTCCCAATTTTTGGAATATTCCTAGTAACTAGGTGGGTGTTAGGTGATAGAAGGAGAAAAAGACCAGACACTAGATAACCAAATATTAACGGACCTCTAATAATATACGATAGGAATTTTATGATCACAAAACTGCAAAAAATTAGAAAGAAGGATTCTTCAAAAAATTAAGAACTACGAATAAGTCCTCTTATTTTCTGTTGAACTTCTGGAGTCATGTCCTCTTCTTTCATACCGTGAACTTTCATGGCATGCTCCGCTCCATTTTTCATAACTTCTTCTTCTGTTTCACCTTTAACAACTTGGTCACAATCAAATCCTGCTTCACGACAGCTTACAGTTTTCATATGTATGTTCTTAGCTGCATTCCTATCTTATAAGTAGTAGCTTTATTGTTTTCCTTTATTGTTTTTGGATACAAGGATTGCAGAATCCCGATCAGCTTACAGAGTCGTATCTGATTCTACGCCTAATGCAATGTAGTAGCTTCTTCTCCAGCACGCTGACAGTTAGTTCTACAACTTCAGGGTAGCTGTTCAACAGCAAGTGCTGGAGGTGCGGTGTTAATACCGTATGGTGGCATGAAATCTAGTTGGAGTAGCTTTTCTGCTTCTAAAGGAGGGGAAAATCCTAGTTCGTCGTACAGAATCGGTGCCGTCAGTTGTAGTTCGCATTCTCCATAAATTTTTTATTTCATAATCAGTTGATTACGGCGGCTGGGATTCTGAATTTACCTTAGGGGATTCTAGTGGCGGCAATAATTATTGCTACTTTAGGGCTAGGACCATCGACTGATGGACTATGATTTCAGATTTTTGTTTTTGTTTGCTTATATAGCTGTCGCCTAAAATTACTTCGATTTTTGCAGTGTCGTGATTATCAATAAGCAACGCTTTGATACGTACGTTAGAAAAGGTAAAGTAGCAGAACCCCTAAGGCTGGAAATTTCGAGTCGTAAGCTTCCTTTTTCGTTCTCTACTTAAGAAGGATTCCTTCATAGTGGGGCTAATGCTATACTATATTTTCACTATTCCATAATATTCATTGACTCCGATTGACCACTAATATCTAAGACTCCGTTAATTGAGCAGAACTATAAAAAAGGATGGCTGCCTAGGGCGCGCAGATTAGTCCATGCGTACCACTCCCTGCGCAGGGGGTTCCCGTGAAACCATTGGCGAAAGCTTCGCTAAAGCCTTGGCTTGAGGGTTGTTTGCCCGCTGCTTGACCACCTCCGTTACACTTAGCTTGGTCAATTGTCTGATGAGAAGCAGTAAAGCTAATTGGCGACGCTGGGTAGCTAGAGGCACATGCACCCCTCCTTGGAGAGCAAACCCCAGCTGCTGAACAGATGGTAATGTTGAACATTACCACTACCACTTATAGCACTAGCTATGCGATATGGAACGACGGCAATATGAGAAGATCAGTTACTACGGAGTGACCATCCGATGACTCGTTCGTTCGTAAAGTCTATCCCAGAGAGGTTGTTACTCCAATTTTGGATCCAGAGATTTATTAGTATGTCTTTCAAATATAAAATAGGGAAGTATTAAAAAATAACTAAAAACGGCCATGTTCAAACTCATTCTCAAGGAATCTTTCACACTACAAGCGAGAAGGAAGCATTCTGGAAAAGAATTTTGATTATAGATGACAATCCTGATATTACTACGACTTTTAAGATGGGGATAGAAAGTAGCAATAATTACGCTAACCACAACAAAAGAATTGAAGTTTACACATACAACGATCCTATAGCAGCATTATCCGACTTTAAACCAGATTTCTATGATCTTCTGCTTATTGACATTAATCTGCCAAATATGAATGGATTGGAACTATGCGAAAAAATGTTAATGATAGATATCAATGTCAAAGTTTGCATCATGACCTCAGGAGTAGTAAGCCGTGAAGCATTAAGAGAAATTTATCCAGCAGTAAGTCTGGGATGTTTTATCAATAAGCCAGTTACGATAGATTATTTGGTTAATAGAATTATGGCAGAATTGGATTAGGATTAGGATTAGGGTTTGTTCAGGAATTGTCCCAACAAAAGAATAGCTATAAGCATTTTTTCGCCAAATCGGAGCAGAGAGAAAAAGTGCAATGGTCCAAAGAATAAATTCTAAAATCACTTCAAAAATCACGTTATTGGTTATCATTGAGATCATTCTAATTGTTGGTAGTTTTGGTGTACTTTCGTATTTTCAATCTCTGCAATCATCAATAGGAAACTCAATTAATATTGCAGGCAAGAATCGCTATCTTACTGCCAATCTTTTGTTACAAATTGAAAGATATCTAGATGGGTCCTCTGACATTTCACACATAAATGTTGTTATGAATAGCCTGCAATCAAATATCATAGGCTTGACGGAAGGAGGAAGTATTTCTGGTGTACATTTAAGACCGTTGCCCTCGGAATTTTCTGACTTGTGGAACGCAGTTAACGCGAAATGGAATACTTACAGAACTGCTATCTCTAATAATTTGATTATTCCAAGTGAAGAGGGCAGGGCAAATACGATAGATAAATTAACAATAAGAAAACAGTTCAACTCATTGGCTTTAGATCTTATTGGTGCATCAGATGTATTGGTTACACAGCTAGGAGAACAAGTCGACAAGAATTCCTACAATCTTTTGATATTACAAATCACTCTTGGCATCTTAAATATGGGCATTCTTGCATTAATTCTTTATCTAATTACCAGAATCCTCAGACCAATATTTGTTCTGACCCAGGCAATGAGTGAAGTAAAAAAGGGAAACCTGGAAATATCAGTACAAGAGAACAATAAAGCTAAGGATGAACTCTCCATTCTTACCCGATCATTCAACTTAATGTTAGATACTATAAGAAATCATAATAAAAAACAAGACGAATTGACAAAGGATCTTGCAAGAGCAAACGAAGAACTAAAACAGGCAGGTCGATTAAAAGACGATTTCATTAATGTAGCAGCGCACGAATTGCGCAATCCTGTACAACCAATACTTGGCCTAGCCCAAATTCTTCGCTCAAAAAAAATGCGAAAAAATGATAGTCACAATAAGAGCATCACTATAGACGAAGAATACAAACTACTTGACATCATTGTGAGAAATGCCAAAAAATTGCTTCTTCTCGAAGAGAATATTCTGGATGTGGCTAGAATCGAGAACAAGTCACTAAAGCTGGATATCGAAGAATGTAATCTATATGATGTAATAAGAAGTGTTGTTCAGGATACCAGAGATCAAATAGATAGCAGCAGAGTAGAGTTGCTGTACGATAAAGGTGAGGATAATATTTTTTTGATACGGGTAGACAAGTCAAGACTGGAACAAGTTGTTTCTAATTTGTTAAGTAACTGTATTAAATTTACTAAAGAAGGAACGATATCACTTAATGTGGAAGAAAAAGATAATCAAGCCCTTGTAACTGTAAAAGATACAGGTTCGGGAATAGACCCTGAAATGTTGCCAGGAGTATTTTCAAAGTTTGCAACAAAATCCGAGAAAGGGGCAGGACTCGGCTTGTTTATCTGTGAAAGTATTATCGAGGCTCACGGTGGAAGAATATGGGCCGAGAACAATTCTAACGGAAAAGGAGCTACATTTTCATTCACTTTGCCATGTTGAGGCCTCTCCTGATTTAGTTTTGCTAATGCGTCTTCTGTACTTGTTTTTCCATATGTACTGTTTCAATGCTATGACAAAATAATAATAAATGTCGAGAGTTAATACTTGTGCAAAGGAGAATCAACATAATTTTGAATCCTTAAGCTACCATTTGATTTTATACTCATTGTAGGTTTTTGTTGCTAGCACTTCAATCTGTCATTGCAATAAACTTTAATATTCCATCGCCTTTCACGCATCTAGTATTTACATCGAAATCTCCTACAAAATACCACTTTCTTTGCCTCAGGGTATTTACAACAAAATATCATTTATGATGTTTGCAATGATGTTATTGTGCGGGGCAGTTCTAGATGGTATTATGCCAATAGCAAACTCGGTACTTGCTGCTCCGCTTAATTCATTACCTCAGATAAGGCAACAAACACCAGCTGCAGGTACAGGTACTTTCACAATATCTAATCAGCTAAAGGCGGCCATACAGACTAATATAAACAATGGATCTAATGCTGCAATTGTTATAGCACTTGTAGATCCGAATGGAACGCAATTTTATGGATATGGTAAAATGTCTACAGCAAATCAGACGACAGTAGATAAAAATACAATATTTGCTATTGGTTCTGTAACAAAAACCCTAACTACATTTCTTTTGGCTGACATGGCAAACCGTGGGGTGGTCAATTTGAATGATTCAATCGAAAAATACTTACCACCCACAGTACAAGTTCCTACATATAATGGGCAGCATATCACCCTTGAAAGTCTAGCCACACACACTTCAGGACTGCCCGAAAATCCTCCTAACATGCCACTATCTGGCCCAGGCTTTCAGAAATACACCCTTGCTCAAATGTACCAAGCCCTTTCTAGTATTAAACTTGCAAGAGCTCCTGGCTCAAAATACAACTATTCAAATTTTGGTGTGGGGCTATTAGGCAACATCCTAGCATCCAAGTCTGGTATGCCATATGAACACCTTGTCATAGACAGAGTTCTAAACTTGTTAGGAATGGGTAGTACCAGAATTACTCTTTCTGCGCCACTTCAATCTCGCTTAGCGATAGGTCATATAAATGGTCATCCTCTTCCAATAACTGGAAATCACATTCCTTTTGCTCCAGCAGGAGGCTTTTATTCAACTGCTGCAGACTTGGCGAAATACCTCTCTGCTAATATGGGATTGACTAAAACGAACTTATCTAGTGCTATGCAAGAATCGCACCTGGTAAGATCGTATACTAATATGACTGGGTTTGGTGGTCACGGCAAAATCTATATTGGTCTAGGATGGTTTACGACCGCCAATTATAATCCTGGTACGAGTGGAAATCTTACATGGGATAATTGTCTCTTTAGTGGCTACAATAGTTTTATTGGGTTTAACCCATCTAAAGGGAAAGGTATTGTTATATTGTGCAGTGGATTACAGGCAAATCTTCTTGTCTCACAGATAGGTTTTGGCCCTTACGATAAACTTTCAACCTTGGTATGGAATTTATTGAATCAATAAGATGTTAGGTTTAATTAATTAACTAATTGATACCCAAACAACCTTTCTAAAAGAATTAAATTTTGGTTAGGAAACGTTATTGAAAAAATAGTTCTGTAGGACTCGAGATTCATGGTAGGTAGTCTGGGTATTGGACTCTGCAAGGTTGATGCCATAGCTAGTCAGCAGTAGCTGTTGAGCCGGTTATAATTGAATGATAATGGTCCAGTCATCGTCTCAATGAAAAGCAGCGAGCTCAAAAAAATAATGGAGAGAATGTGTCTCTACTCTTGAATTGCATTGGATCAGCGGTCTATGTCGGCACTATTGCTAGCGTCATTCAAACAGGTGGAGTTGCTACAAAGGTTGGCTTGGCTTATGCTTTGACTAACGTCCACGCTGTTGCTGTTATGGTTGTGGTGACCGTAATGTGCCAATGCTTGTTGTGGTATGGCGAATGCTCCCGCGGTCATAGCTACTGCCGCTACGATTGCTGCAACTGCCAAAGTCGTGTTCTTGTGATTCATTTGTTCTCAGAACTGATCTTCCATTATAGTATATTTGAACTGCTTCACAACAACTGGTAATAATACAGTAGAAATTGTAGATATATTCAAACTCTGATATTTTCTTTAGAAAGATTATATTCATGTATTGGAGAGAAAAATACCCATATCAACAAGGATATCTTTTATAGATTCTGGCTAGCTCCTCGTTCATAATTCTTCTGTCCGCCGTTTGCCTCTTTTCATGGATGGAAGACAAAACGGTAGGAGTTGAAATATTATCAGAAAGCAAGTCCCGAATCAGTTGAACAATATATTTTGGACAGTCTAATCATATTGTAAATGTGATTTGAATATCCTTACTCTTCTGTTAACGACAAAAAATATGGGGGAAGTTTGTATGCTATTTGTCTGTTTTTTTGGTGTTACTTCTCTTCGCTCAAAACGCCACCAGCGTTAGTAATGACGTTTGCGGAGGCTGCAGTGCATGAGGCAGTAATTGGGGAGGTTCCACCAGCAGTTTGACATTCTTGGTGTTGCTTTGTGTCTGTAGGTAGGCTAATGCCGCTATTCTTGAATACTTTTGTTTTGTTGCCGCTATCGGCAAGTGCCATGTGTCCTGTTCCTACAACTGCAGTACTTGCTACTAGTACAGCTGCAACTGCTGCCAGTACTACTAGTGCAATAGCTGTCTTGTGGTCGTTTGTCATGCGTGCGATTTTGTGATTCATTTGTTCTCAGAGCATATCGTGCATTATAGTATATTTGAACTGCTTTACAACAACTGGTAATAATACAGTAGAAATTGTCGATATATTCAAACTCTGGTATACTCGTTAGAAAGATTATGGTGGAAATAACGATTCAAGTATTAATTAGAATAGAACTCTTAGCAATTCAGATATGTTTTATCTACTATGAATAACGCAAAGAGTTAGCAATCCTATTTATTCTACATTTGCACAATAATAATTTAGGTGTAGATTTGGCTTGACTAAGAGTAGATTAGGGATAGTTTGTTCCTGTGTGGTTCATAATTCTCCTATCCCTAATCCGTGTCTTCATTTAAGCCGTCTACACCTTTTTAGATTTAAACAATAACGACTTGTAAAAAATTACTTGAATCGATCTCAGAATAGGTTTCAATAATTCTTTTGCTGATAAAAAATAATAGACTTGTGTGTCTATCTCGATCTATTGTTTTTTTGTGTTACCTCGTCACTTCACCTATTACGCCACCGGCATTAGTAACGTTGTTCGTGGAGAGAGCAGTGCATGAGGCAGTAATTGGGGAGGTTCCACCAGCAGTTTGACATTCTTGCTTCTGTTTTGTGTCTGTAGAGATTTTAATGCCGTCATTCCCTTTTCCTGCAAGTGCCATGTGTCCATTTCCTACAGCTGCTGCGCTTGATACTAATACCGCTGCAAGGGCTGCTACTGCAAGTAATAGAGTCGCTGTTTTGTGGTTCTTTGCTGTGCATGTTATTTTGTGATTCATTTGTTCTCAGAGCCTAGCTTCCATTATAGTATATTTGAACTGCTTCACATGAAGTGCTAAAAATATATGAGAATCTGTCGATATATTCGAACTATAATAAATTAATCAGAAAGATTATGGTGAAGTATTAATTAGAATAGAACTCTTAGCAATACAGATAGCTTTTATCGATTATAACTTGCGTGTAGATTTAGCAATCCTATTGGTCCTGTTGAATCGTAGGTGTTTTAAATGGGTTTTGAAAAACGATCGTTGACTCAAAAAAATGGAGAGTAGTTTAGCCCGAGCAAAGTTGTTTGCCGTTCTTGATGATTCCGGGATTGCCTACGCAATTAACAGCGCCAACGAACGCAGCATCTGCTGGAGTTTGTCCATTGGCAAATGGTTGACCAAGGTTATTAGTACCAGTTGAACTATGAGTCTTACTAGGATCAGCGAAATATATATGCCGGCGACTTTTAGCCCTCGGCATAGTTCGAGTATTGCATGTTGTGCTACTGAATTGCGTCACAAAGCCTCGACATTATTTGTTGATGTTGATTAGAGCTTTCTGACGGCATTTGTAGATATATGCACAGAAACTTGTCTTTTGTTTCTGTCAGTGGCGTGACAGCCAAGAGCACCTTACCACAATTATTATCCTCTTCCCGATTGGCTATTTCAGTTATTTCGAAATGAGACTTATTAGTGCTCCAATCCAACCAGCAGATTGGTGCCTTGTCATTTAGGGCTGGAACCAAATAATGGTGATAAAATGAGTAACCTCCTCCCACACATTTAGAACCAATATCCATATTCATAGAACACTCGCATCCGTGGAATTTGCTAAATTTACCGGTCACCATTTTTCCATTAGAATCGACAACAGCTGCAAACTTGACTGCTTTAGTAGCATACAATGAAGTCAAACAGATTTCCTCAAAGAAATCGAGTTCTTCCATTGATTGCTTACTGTATTTAATCTGGGTAATATTAATCATGTATCTTCCGATCAAAGACAAAGCTGCAGTTTTTATATACAATTTCCTTAAACAGTATAAATACTATATCTAGTACAATCATCTAGGAATCGATAAATATTGACTTGTAAAGGCATATGTTCTCGTCACAAAGCAGCAAAGCCAGTTGGTAGTGGTCGCTATTCTGCAGGACAGAAACGATGTCAAGTATGTGAGATCTTTATAAAATGGGACGGATTATGGTGTCCTTGTTGTGGATATAGACTAAGAACAAGACCACGCAACCTAAAATACAAGGCAAAGTTGAGGTCAAGAAAGGAAATGGAGAAATCTAGACTACTATTGTCATCATCACAACATAGATAACAACTGATACTGGGCAAGCAAAAAATCACTAGAACAATAAATGACAGGATAAGAAGGGCCAGCTAAACCAGATACTTGCAATCCGTAACCGAATCTTGTACCACTACGCAAGGCGATAAGATAACTATATTGTAATATAGTAAAAAAGTCTACTACAATCTGTATTCAAATTATTTTTATTGTTTCATTGTGTGGTTTCTCATATTGTGATAACGCCATTCAAGGTTAAATCATATTTGTCAGTATCATTGTCCTCTTTAGCACTAGGACTAACCATAATCATCATCCTGACACTCTTCACAAGCGCTGTATGGACAACTGTAGCTGCAAATGCACAAATATTTCCCTTTACTCATACTAATTCGACTAGTACGACTGCTACGGTCTCTCCTAGACATCTGTCAACAATGCAACAGCAACAGCAAAAGCAGCAGCCTCAACCACCACAACAACAGCAGGGTCAGCCTAACCTACATTTAGTAAAAATCACATCACCCATTAAAGGCCAAACAGTTCCTGTTGGAAAGGACCTCAGAATATCCGGAACTTCTACAGCCAACGCAACGACTTCAAACTGCAGCGTGTCCGTCATAGTGAACGGTATCGGTCGATATCATGATGCCTCGCCTAATGGTACGAGTTCGCACAATGACTATTCGAAATGGAACTTTACACTCACTCCCTCATACACTGCCGTCAAACAAGGACAGAATAAGATAACTTCCAAGTTTTCATGTATCAAGGATCCAACCGCAATATCACACTATAGCGTAAATGTAACTGGTGTATCAGCGGGATCGAACCCAACTGGTGCAAATCCAGTCACTTCCAATTCTACCAGTCCTCTTATTTCCAATTCTACCAGTCCCGTTTCTTCAAATTCCACTAGTCTCGTTTCTTCAAAAGCAACTATTCCTGTTTCTTCCAATTCTACCCATCCTGTTTCTTCAAAAGCAACTATTCCTGTTTCTTCAAAACCTACCTCTGCTTCCTCGCTGACTGGCAAAAATAACAATCAAGTATTATCAGTTTCTCTTCGTTTAGACAAGAACTCCCTTCATCCAGGAGATAAACAAACAATAACAATTTCAGTTCGTGATAAAAACTCTAGTAATCCCATTGCAGGGGCTTCAGTAATAGGTAAAATCACAAGTCCAGTTGGACCGTTTAAGAAGGTGGGGGGCATCACAGATGAGAGGGGCAAGGCGTCTTATTCTTCCTGTTGCCGCGACTATCCCCTATGATAATTACATCACATCAACTCCAGCAGATAATGCGAATAACCCTCCTCCACCTCCTCCAACTATAATTCCGTCAACTCCAGCAGATAATACGAACACCAATGCCAATGCCAATAACAACAACAACAACCACCACAATCATCGCAGCCATCTACCAACTGCAGTCCTATCATCTCCAGCAGATAATGCCAATAACAACAACAACCCTCCTCCTCCACCTCCTCCAACTATAATTCCGTCAACTCCAGCAGATAATACGAACACCAATGCCAATGCCAATACCAATAATAACAACAATAACGACAACAACCACCACAATCATCGCAGTCATCCTTCGAACACAATTCCATCCAACTCTGTTCTTTCCCCTCCTGAAACTAATGCCAAAATAAATTTTGATAATAGTCAACAGTCAACAGCAGTACCAAATCCAGATAATGCTAATGTTCATTCTAGTAAGGACCTTCAGAGTCACCAACTGATCACTATTCCATCAATCTCAGGTGTAACCATCTCAAACAGTGCCTCTACCCCATCAACAAACTCATCTGTAACTATCCCCAATAACATCTACAACAACAACAACATTCCTCCTTCCCCTACTAATCCCTCAATCAATATTCCACCAACAAAGTCACCTGTAACTATCCCCAATAACATCTACAACAACAACAACATTCCTCCTTCCCTTACTGCTCCTTCAACATCAGTTATACCCAAAACAGGAGATAAAACGCCTTTCCTGTTGCCATTTCATTAATCATGATATTAGTAGTTTCCCCTATTACCTAGTGAGATAAAATATTAAGGCATATAGATGAAACTCATCTTTAGATTCTTGATTATGAGGTTCAGGTTTATTCATCTCTGCTCTGGTCTTCTCGGCATGAAAAGGAGAGTGTCTGATGTTGGCTTTTGGCGGTACTCTTTTTTCAGTCTTGCCGGATGATGCCAACTTCCGAGTTGCCAGAACATAAAGCTGCATACTTTGTGAAAGTCTCAATGACCTTATCGAGTTTTGCAAGATCGGTGTCATTCTCTATTGCCTGAAGTGTATTCCAGTTAATAATGACTATTTACTTTAGAGCGTGAAAGCTCTATTTCTGTTGGCCACAATCAAATTGGTTGGGGTCCAGGCACTACAGTCAGTAAATGCATATTCGCAAGCACGTCAAAATTCGCCGGGGGCTATTCTTCGCTTAACGTAATAATGTTACACCCTCTTTGGTTGCAGGAATATGGATTAAGGGTAAAAACGAGGGAGCACAATGATGAAAATGCAAAGAATTCAAGTGAAAAACAATAGGATATTCAGAAATGTTGCGCAAAATGTTTAATTACTAAACGGTTGCAAACATCACTAGCCCATTGTTTGAGAAGGAGCAAGCGCTAAAGGATATCGTCAAGAAAAAAGGGATTGTCGTTCATGATAAGCTAACATTATCGAGTGGTGAAGAAAGTGATTACTATTACGATTTAAAGAAAATCTCTCTCGATCCTGAAGCGATAGACATCATTGGGGATTTATTGTTGGAGCACATCGTTCTGAGATATGGTAATGTAAAGTCTGTGGGGGGTCTAGCGAGTGGCGCTGTACCACTTGTAACAGCAATTGTTATGAAGAGTGCTGGTAATGGTGGCGGCATAAATGGGTTTTTTGTCAGGAAAGAACGTAAACCGTATGGGTTGCAGAAAATAATTGAAGGTGAGATTATACCACCAGTCGTAATAGTCGATGACGTCATCACGACAGGCCATAGCATAAGATTGGTAATAGATGCAGTGACAGGAGCTGGATTTGATGTGAAGGGCGTTTTCACTCTATTAGACAGAGAAGAAAATAATGGGCTGAAAAACGTCATCGAATGTTTCTCTTTGCTAAAACACTCTGATTTTAAGTCATTTATCGAAGCACAAAAAAAGAAAAACAAAAACGCAAAAATAGAAAATTAGTCTTTTGCCAACGCTTTTTCTATACAAGGAATATTCACAGAATAAATCTATGAAATCCATTCTAGCCACGCAGCGGGTTTGAATTCGATTTCGAAAAATCGTCTGTTCATCTAAGTGCTCTACTTTTAGATGTTGGAATCTTGTAACAAATTCTCTGATTTCGTTGTCAAATATTAATTGTCTTATGGCTAGCTCTCAGCAGCAGCTATGAAATATCAGTTGCGAATGTCAATTCTGTGTTGAGATGCCTACTAATTCTCAGAGGACCGCAATGGTGCCAATGCCGAGAGCGTTCGTTTCCATGAACCACGCCTAAAATTTATTAACTTACTATGAATCAGAAGCAGAACAAGAAATAACACAACTCAAGCTCAAGGCTAAGACAAACGATTCGAGGACACGCTGACATTCATGAGAAGCAGTTAGACTATTGTATAAAGAAGGTTGATGGCTTGCTTGACTTATTCCAAAAACACTAGACTGTGTAAGCTGTATTGGAGATTTTCTGGATTTTATATGATCATGCTTCTTTTTTGTGGTTTCTTATGAATTCCCTTAACTTCTTCAATGTCTTTGGATGAAGATGATGTTCGATGCCTTCAGCATCAATACTCGCAACATCCTCATCTA
>WNFX01005080.1_pt1 | contig 17236 bp, 17 predicted proteins | sample 5400111 | NCBI WGS metagenome assembly WNFX01 (sample SAMN13153363, study PRJNA577476) | soil metagenome | isolation source: 40 cm soil or saprolite under grassland replicate 1 | place: USA:California | collected 2016-06-15 | reverse complement strand
GACCCCGAAGCTGGTGCGAAAGGGTTTCAGCAAGCGCATCTTGAGAACGCGCAGCTCGACGGCGTTAATCTTCATCGATCAGGTCTCGACACGCGTGGCACCCGTGGGCGCAAGCGCCATCACGTAAGTGCCGTCCCGGCGGAAATCGACGGCCATGAGTCCGGCGGTCAGCGCAGCCTCGAACGCCGCCCGGCTCTCCATCCGCCAGCGCAAGGCGAGCTCGAGGCTGGCGCGCTTGACCGCCTGGAAATCGGGTGGCACGCCGATCAGCACGGTCGTGCCGCGGCTCACATCGAGATGCTCGCGGACGGGCGCGCCGTCGGCGCCCACGCGCAACATCACCACGGGGTCCCCCGCCGCGAGAGGCCTTGTGCGACGCAGCCACCACTCGGCCTCGAACCGGTCCGACGGTAGTCCGCGGTTGAGCTCGTCCTCCATCACCCCGTAGTGGTCCCGATCGTAGACGCGGGCGATGCAGCCGAGGCGGTGCAGATTGATGTAGGCATTGCGCGCCTCCAGTGGGTCGAAGGTCCAGGTCACCAGCTCGACTCCCAGTCTCAACGCATCGTACCGCTGAGCCTGCTTCAAGGCGATCCCGATGCCACTTCCGCGGAACGCTTCAAGGACCCCCAGTTGATGCGAGCACAAGCGCAGCTGGCCATCGCGCCGGCCAAGAAAGGCAAAGCAGAAGCCAACCAGCCGTCCTGTCGACAGGAAGGCGCCATGGACGAGGCCGCCGTTGTGCTGGATCGTCAGGAGCAATTCGCGTGGCACGACGTTGCGCTCGGCGGCGCCCCAGATGTCGCGACTCATCGCCTCGCAAGCGGCGAACTCGTCGTGAGTGCTGACGAGGCGGATATCGACCGGCGGCGGCGACGCTGACGCGTGGGGCGGCACGGGCCACATGCTAGCGCGCCCCAGCCGGGTCGCGAGGCGTTACTTACAGGTCCAGGCGCTCTGACGTCCGGCGTTGTAGAAGACCAGCGCCGCGCGCGCCTGAGCATACGGGTCCCAGATATTCTGCCCCGGGAAGTTGGCGTTCCAGGTGGAGGGCATGAACTGGAAGAGCCCGCTGGCGCCGCTCGAGCGATTGATCGCGAGCGGGTTGTAATGGCTCTCGCAGTTGGCGACGCGCAACGCCCAGCTGAGACCGGGACTGTTTCCGAAGACGGCATAGATGGCGGCCAGGCCATCCCCGCCAGACCCAGGCGGGGGCGTAAAAGTGCTGGGCTGCTCCGGCTTCGGCGCGACCCGCGTGCCGATCGCGGGTGCCGGCTCGATGACGGGCGGCGCCGGTCGGTCCTCGAGGGTCGATGCCTTGGCAACCTCGCGCATCTCCACGGCGTTGCGGGCGCGTGCCGCGGTCGTCCACGTCGCAGAGCCGGCGACCGAATGCTGGGCGGCGATGGCCCCGGTGGGCTCGGCCCGGCCGGTCATTCCGGGGACGACCAGCACGAATCCCAACCCGAGGACCAGCATGTGCCCTACGAGGTTCACTGATGGTCGCCGGCGGTGCTGCCGCAGCACTTTTAGTGCACTCTGAGTACGACCTCGGAGTCGCCAGTACCGCAGGACCGCGCGCGCGGCCCAGTCAGAGGCCACAAGATCCTGGAGTCTGGCGCTGGTCAACCGCAAGATATGGGCACGAGCCTTGGACACAATACCAATAAACGATGTAACGCTCAAGAAGCCTTCCCTCCGTCAGTGGAGACGCCAACCCTTCTGGTCCGCGGCGAAGACGAGAGGAGGCGATGAGCTAGAACGGGACGTTACGGACCGTCGTCCACCCTAACACAGGCGGTGCGCGCCTCGTCAAGTCTCCAGCGCCGGTAGCGGGACGGATTCGCCAGAAGGCCTACTGGGTTGATGGCTGGGCTGGCTACAACGCCTCGATCAACAGCCTGAGCAGCTGGGTGCGCTGCAGCCAGCTCTCCACCAACAGGTGCTCGGAGTCCGCGTGAGCGCCGCCGCCGTCGGGTCCCAGGCCGTCGAGGGTCGGCACGCCCATGGCGGCGGTGAAGTTGCCATCACTGGCGCCGCCCGTGCTCGTCTCGCTCAAGGAGAACCCCACCTCGGTTGCGAGGCGTTGGGCGAGTTGCGCCAGTCGGACGACGCCAGGGCTACGCTCCATGGGCGGACGGTCGATCCCACCGCTGATGCGAAGCCGGGCTCCTTCCACCTGAGGCCGCAGGCCCTCGATGGCGGCGACCACCCGCTCAGCCTCGGATGCGCGTGCGAATCGGACATCGATTTCCGCCCGGGCGCGAGCCGCTACGACATTGGGCCGGGTGCCGCCCTGCACGACCCCGACGTTGATCGTCGTCCCGCTGGCCGGACGCGCCAGTGCCTTCAGGGCCAGCACCTGATGCGCGAGCTCCTCGGTCGCGCTGATGCCCTTTTCCGGTTCGACCCCGGCGTGGGCCGCGCGGCCCTCCACCTCGAGGACGAAGTCCGCGATACCCTTGCGGGCCGTCTTGAGGGCGCCGCCGCTGGCGGCCGGCTCCAGGACCAGCACGGCGGCCGCATGTCGCGCCGTTTCTTCGATCAATCCCCGCGAGCTGATGCTGCCGATCTCCTCGTCTGAGGTCGACAGGATCACCACAGGTCGACGTGGCCGCGCGTGCTCGAGCGCAAAGGCAGCCTGCACGATGCCGGCTTTCATGTCATAGCTGCCGGGGCCGGTGACCCGATCGTCCTGCACGCGGAACGGCAGCCGCCCGAGCGTGCCTTGTGGCCAGACGGTGTCGTGATGGCAGAGCAGCACGATCGGCCCGGAACCGTCGCCAAGGCGGATCTCCAGGTGGTCGCCGGCATCGGGCCGTCGGTGCCGGACGGCGGCCACGCCTAGCTGGTGTTGGAAGAGCCTGGCGATCTCCTCCGCGCAGGCGTCGCAGCGCGCCTTGTCCGGCGAAGGGGACTCCGTCACGACCAGGCGTTCCAGGGCAGCGAGCATGTCGGACCGCTGGGGCCTTTGCATCAAGGTGTCGTCCATGCTAAAACCTAGGCACCACAGGAGGGAGTTAGCCAATGAGCATTCACGCGCCCGAAGCCGCCGCCAAGATCCTGCTCGACGAGCGAGAGATGCCCAAGCGCTGGTACAACATCCAGGCGGACCTGCCCTTTCCGGGAAGCCCGCCGTTGCATCCGGGCACCAAGCAGCCGATCGGTCCGCAAGACCTCGCCCCGCTCTTCCCCATGGAGCTGATCAAGCAGGAGGTCTCGCAAGAGCGATACATCGACATCCCGAGCCCGGTGCAGGACGCGCTCCGGCTGTGGCGTCCGACGCCGCTGATGCGCGCCAGCCGGCTGGAGCGGGAGTTGAAGACGACGGCGAAGATCTACTACAAATACGAAGGCGTCAGCCCGGCCGGCTCGCACAAGCCGAACACCGCGGTCGCGCAGGCCTTTTACAACAAAGCCGAAGGCACGAAACGGCTTTCCACCGAAACCGGGGCCGGGCAGTGGGGGAGCGCGCTGGCGTTTGCGAGCCGGCTGTTCGACCTCGAATGCATGATCTACATGGTTCGCATCAGCTTCGAGCAGAAGCCCTACCGCAAGAGCATGATGCACGTCTGGGGCGCCGAGGTTGTCCCGAGCCCTTCTGACCGCACCCAGGTTGGGCGGCGTATCCGCGCCGAGAATCCGGATTCCACCGGCAGCCTGGGCATCGCGATCTCCGAGGCGGTGGAGGACGCGGCTGGTCGCGACGACACGAAGTACTCACTGGGTAGCGTCCTCAACCATGTGCTCATGCACCAAACGATCATCGGAGAGGAGGCGTTGCTACAGATGGAGCGGGCCGAGGCGATGCCGGACATCGTCGTCGGCTGCGTCGGTGGTGGGAGTAACTTCTCCGGCCTGGCCTTTCCATTCCTGCGCGACCGGTTGCAGGGACGAACCAAGACGCGGTTCCTCGCCGCGGAGCCCGAGGCCTGTCCGTCGATCACCCGCGGCAAATACACCTATGACTTTGGTGACACTGGCGAGATGACGCCCCTGGTGAAGATGCATACGCTCGGCCACAACTTCATTCCCGACGGCATCCATGCTGGTGGTCTACGCTACCACGGGATGGCGCCGCTGGTATCGGCACTCGTCGATCATGGCTACATCGAGGGCGTCGCCTACCCGCAACGCACTGTCTTCGACGCCGCCGTGCAGTTTGCGCGGGCCGAGGGAACGATTCCAGCGCCGGAGAGCGCTCACGCGATCCGCGCCGTCATCGACGAAGCCGTCAAAGCGCGCGATCGCGGCGAGTCGCCGACCATTCTCTTCAACCTGAGTGGTCACGGCCTGCTCGACCTGGCGGCGTATGACGCCTACTTCGCCGGGACCCTGTCCGACGTGACGCTCTCGGAGGCGCGCATCCAGGAGCTGGTCGGCGCGCTGTAGAACCAAAAGGAGGAGGCCCCGCGGGTTTCCTCCCTTGCCTGCCTAGTTCTTGCCGCCCTCGCGGCCGATCGTGGCCATGCGGGAGCGATCCTGACTGGAGGCCTCGCCGCCCTTGCGGCCGGCCGCCCGTGCTTCGTCGGAAGAGAACTCGTGCGCGGATCCTTTTTCGTGTGCCGCCTTGCCGCCTTTGCTTCCCGCCTGGCGTGCCTCCTCCGGGCTGAACTCGTGCGCCGAGCCCTTCAGGTGCGCAGCCTGACCACCCTTGCTGGCGATTTCCCGCTGTTTTGCTTCATCCATGGAACCGAAGCCTCGCTTGCCGCTTGCCGGCATTTCTCGCCTCCTTTGAACGCGACGTTGCACGGGACGTCTGTACAGAGGACATCAAGCCCGCGATTCGCTAGCTGCTATCGACGGTATCAATTTAGCTGACACGGCGGGCAAGCTGTCAAGCCGGGCAACGCCGAGCCACAAAAACAGGGCCCCGTCGCCGAGGCCCTGCTCTGCGAGAGGACGACGCCAGGAAACTTCCCCGTCAGTACCCCGACGGCTCCCGTCCCTTGAAAAACGCGCGAACGCGCTCAGCAAAGCTGGCGCGCGGCCGGTAGGATGTCGTGCGCGAACGATCGGCTGGAAGATCCGCTGCGACCGGTTCACGCTTGGCGTCCTGGTCGGCGGGCATCGGCTCCCGCCCGGCTGTCTCGGTGACGGGGCGGTCGCTCGTCGCCGCCACGCCGCGGTCGATGCCGCGAAGCTCGCTCCGGACCCGGGCGTTCTCTTCGCGCAAACGCTGGTTTTCGCGGCCAAGGTCGTTGATCGCCGATTCGCGCGTCGTGACTCGCCGGCGCATCGAGCCGACGCGGACGCCGTGCACGAGCCCGGAGTACAGCATGTACAGCACGAACAGTCCGCCGATCACGGCAGCGGTCACGACGACGGGGACCCAGTCCGGGACCGCGGACCAGTGCCACTGCCAGAGCGTGACGTCATGCGTGCCGTTGTTTTCCGACGCATAGAGCGAGACCCCGGCGGCGGCCAGAAGCAAGAGGATCAGGAACAGGATCATTTGCCAATCCCTCCAGCGGTTGTTTCTAACAGTACAGATATCACAATACCTGACAACCTCTCATTTGGTCAAGGCGGCGAGATCACCCCAGGCGGGCGATCAAAGCAGTGGGTCGCGGAGGACCAGTACCGCACCGGTCGCGAGGAACCCGGTCATTAGCGCCACCGCCGCGCAGAGCGAGCCGCAGAGGCCGGTGATCAACCCGAGCGGCCACCGGCGCCGTCCCGGCCAGGGGAGCAAGAGGCAAAGAGAAAGGCGACCAGGATGAAACCCCCACCATCCTGGTCGCCATCGGAGCGCCCCCCAGATCGACCGGCGCCCCCGCTGGCAACAGCCTATGTGGGCGGGGTCGCCGCCGGTATCCCCCGAGGTAATGAAAGATGGGGCTCACCGGGTTCCAATCGGGGGAGGCCGAACGGGGGAGGGGGAGGGGTTTCTAGATCAGGTTCTGCCGCGAGGCGGCCGCCACGGCCTCGGCTCGGTTGCGCGCGTTGAGCCGGCTCAGGAGATTTTCGACGTAGGTCTTGATCGTGTTCTCGCTGAGGTGGAGACGGCCCGCGATCATCGAATTCGAGTAGCCCTCCGAGACCAGGTGCAAAACCTCTTGCTCTCGAGGGGACAGGCGAACCGTGGGAACCGTGGTGCTGGTTACCGCGGTCTCGATGGTCGCGCTGGTGCTCCGGGCTGCCTGCGGCAGCACGCCGCCGATGACGATCCGGTCGTAGGCCGCCAGGATGGCGCCGGCCACCACCATGATCAGGCTCCACAAGACGACGTCCCGGCTCCCAAAGCCCTGGCCGTAGAGGGCATTGAGGGCCGCATGGAGGGCGATCATGCCGAGGACGAAAAGACCGACGCACAGTATCGCTCCCTCGGCGCCGTCGTAGGCGACCATCCAAACGATCAGTAGGATGTAGGCCGCATAGATGCTGGTGCTCGCGCCGACCCCGCCAAAGACGAAGAGCACCAGGAAGTAGCTGACGGTATCGAGCAATGTCAGGGCTCGGCCGATCCGCAGGATCGACCGGTCATCGGCCTTCGAGATGGCGATCATGCCCCAGGCGTTGTAGAGCGTGACCCAGACCAGGACGAGGGCCAGCCCGACGGATGAGCGCGGCGGCACGGCCAGCGACAGGATGGCGGCGAAGAGCAGGCCGGGCCAGCGCACCACGGTTCCGAGCCGGGCAAGCTGACGGATCGACGTCGCGCTCAAGCGCGGGCGCTCGGCGGCGTCGAGTCCAAGGAACGACAGCGTTCGCATTCCCCGACCTCCGCCCTGCCCCCCCAGGGTGGCCCCATTCTACTGGCGGTCCGGCCGGGCGTAAAGGCCGGGCGTGGATCAGCCGGCGATCAGCGTGCGGACCGTCCCCGTCGCCCAATCGGCAATGGCGATGCGGTGGTTGTTCGTGTCGGCGATATAGAGGCCATTCGCGCCGGCACAGACGCCCCCCGGCTCGCGGAATGCGGCTGAGGTGCCGGGTCCATCAGCGTAGCCCGCGGCCCCGCTGCCCAACCAGGTCGTCACCACGCGGCGCCGCGGCTCGACGCGTTTGATCTTGTTGTTGTAGCTGTCCGCCACGAACAGGACACCATCACGGGCGGTGATCCCAAGCGGATGCTGGAGGCGAACCGCGTCACCTTCGCCGTCCTGGTCGCCGAAGACGAAGAGGTCCTCTCCGGCGATCGTGGTCACCACCCTGGGGCGCAGCTCGATGGCACGCACCGCGCTGACCTCGGAGTCGGCCACATATAGGTGGCCACCGGCCAGCGCAAGTCCGCTGGGCTGGGCAAACCAGGCCTCCGCGGCCGGTCCGTCGAGGATCCCCTCGCGAGCGGTGCCGGCGAAGGGCGCGACGGCACCGGTATCGAGATCGAGCGACCAGACCTGGTGCGTGCCGGCCATCGCGATGTAGAGGAGACCGCCGGCCAGGGCCAGGTCCCAGGGCGAGCTCAGCGCGGTCGAGCGACCTGGCCCCCCGGCGGCCGCGGCTCCCTGGGCTTGCTCCCCGGTCCCAGCGAGCGTCGTCACGGCATCGGACTCCAGGTCGATCGACCGGATCGCGTGGTTTTCCGTGTCCGCGACGTAGAGCGTTGTGCTGGACTTTGCCATCCCCTGAGGTTGCTGGAACGCCGCTTGTCCGGCCGGCCCGTCGAGAAGTCCCGGATCGCCGCTGCCGTAGGTCTTTTGAATCGAGCCGTCGAGACCTGCCTTCACGATCCGGTGATGGTTGGTGTCCGCGACATAGATCGCGTCGTCCGTCGCTAGCACCTTGCCCGGAAATTTCAAGCTGCCCGCCGGCTCCTGGAGCTGTTCGAGCGCGATGGGCGCCGCGCCCGGGTCCAGGATTGCGCGCGCCTCGAATTCCTTCAGCATCCCCCCAACGAGCGGATCCAACTGTTCGAAGGGCAGCTCGCCCTCGTGCTTGCCGATGACCCGGCCTTGCGGGTCGACGAACATCAGCGTCGGCCAGGCGCGGCCGCCAAACTGGTTCCACACGGCGAAGTCGCGGTCGTTGACGACCGGGTGCTCGATGCGGTAGCGCAGCACCGCCTCGCGAAGGTTCGCCGTCGCGCGCTCCGCCGGGAACTTGGGGGAGTGGACCCCGAGCACGATCACCCGGTCGCCATATTTGTGCTCGATCCTCCGCAACTGCGGAAACATGTGCATGCAGTTGATTCAACAGAAGGTCCAGAAGTCGATGATCGCGAGCCGGCCCCGTAGATCGGCGATGTGCAGCGGCCGTGCGACGTTGAGCCAGTCGAGGCCTTGCGGAAAATCGGGCGCCCGCACCGTGCCCGCATAGGAACGCAGCGCCATCCACTCAATGGTACGGTCGCCGGGCCCACCGCCCTCGCACGAACGTTACAATAGAACTAACACTATGTTTGCTAGCGCTGGTTCGCTTTTAGGCTGGCGAACGGCGCGGCCGGCGCCGCGGCCTTCCCGGCGGACCCTGCTGATCGCGGTCGTGGTGGCGGGGCTCGGGCTGAGCGTGCCCGGGGCGAATGCGGTTGCCCGCAATGAGCCGTCCATCTTGAGCGCGCCCGGCGCCGCGGACGACGCCGCTGTCCAGGCGGAGGCAACCCAGCTCCGTGCGCGCTACCATGGCGATCCAGCGGCGCTGCTCGCGTCGGCACAAGCCGCGCTTGCCGCCGGACGCAATGATGCCACGATCGCCTATTTCCTCAAACGCGGTTGGGCCGATCGACTGAATGCCGCGCTGGAGCGCTACGGCGCCATGCTGGGCACGGCCGATTTGTCGACCGAGGCGCTCGCGGACGCCGGCATTCAACGCTACGCGACGCAGCTCCACGCGAGCCTGATGAAGAGCGGACCGACTCGGCTGATTACCATCTCGCTGCAGGCGCAGCGGTTGATCGCCTACGATCGCGGTCGCGTGCTCGTCGACACGCTGGTGACCACCGGCCGGCCGTCGCTCGCGACCGACGTTGGCGCGATGCGGATCACCCGCAAGGACTCACCCTGGACGATGCAGTCGCCATGGCCCAAGGGATCGCCCGAATGGTACCCGGACACTCCGGTTCGGATGGTGCTGTGGTTTACCGAAAACGGCGAAGGCCTCCACGACGCCAGCTGGCAACCCGATGCCACGCTCGGCCCCGGCTCGCAAAACGGTCCCTTCGCCAGCCACGGCTGCGTCCACCTGCCGCTGGCGGCCGTGACGACGCTCTTCCAGTGGGCGCCAATCGGGACGCCCGTCGTGGTCGTTCCGGGTGATGGCGCACCGGCCGTGACCCAGGTCGCCCAGCGGACGGTCGACGCCGAAGGGAATCCATTAACTGGTGTGCGGGGGGATTGAGCCGGAGCGTTTGGGTCGCTCGAGGAGGCGCTAACCGCCGATGTGGGCGGCGGGAATCGTGCCCATGCGGCCGCGACGATAGTCATCGAAGGCCTGGGCCAGCTCCTCATGGGTATTCATTACGAATGGTCCATACCAGGCGACCGGCTCGCCGATCGGCTCTCCGCCGAGCACCAGCACATCGAGGTTCGGCGAGCGGCTCTCCTGCGCGAGGTCGGCGGTCAGGCTGATCACGTCGCCCGCACCAAACGCCGCCAGCTGTCCTGCTCCGATCGGGGCCCGCTTGGCGCCCACCGTTCCGCGGCCGGCCAGAACGTAGACAAGGCCGTTGAAGTCCCGGCGCCAGGGTAGACGCAGCTCGGCTCCCGGATTGATGGTCGCGTGCAGCAGGGTGATCGCCGTGTGGGTGACGCCCGGCCCACGGTGACCGGCGACGTCGCCCGCGATCACGCGCACCAGCGCGCCGCCGTCAGCCGAAGACAGCAGCATGACACGCGTGGCGCCGATGTCCTGGTAGCGCGGTGGCGTCCACTTCTGACCGGACGGAAGGTTGACCCAGAGCTGGATGCCGTGGAAAAGTCCGCCGCTCGCGATCAGCGCTTCGGGCGGTCGCTCGATGTGGAGGATCCCCGCGCCGGCCGTCATCCATTGCGTGGCGCCGTTGGTGATGAGGCCGCCGCCGCCGGTGGAGTCCTGGTGTTGAAAGGTTCCGTCGATCATGTAGGTGACGGTCTCGAATCCGCGATGCGGGTGCCAGGCGGTACCCTTCGGTTCCCCGGGGCCATACTCCACCTCGCCCATCTGGTCCATGTGAATAAAGGGGTCGAGGTAGCGTTGGTCGAGCCCGTAAAAGGCCCGCCGCACCGGGAAGCCCTCGCCTTCGACACCCTTCGGTGCCGTCGTGATGGCGAGCACGGGACGCTCGATGGTGCTGGCCGGGTCCGGGGCCGGGATTCGCGCCAGCGTCAGGATGTTGTCGACGGTGACCGCGGGCATCGCACCTGGTGTAACCGCGCCACGGCGGCCGCTATTCCGGTCGCGTCGCCGCGGTCTTTGCGTTAACGTCAGCAGCGATGAAGGTCGGGGTGATGATCGAGGCCCAGGAGGGGCTGACCTGGGAGCACTGGTTTCGAATCGCTGATTGCGTCGAAGAGCTCGCCCTCGACTCGCTGTGGCGCTCGGATCATTTCTTCAGCCTGAGCGGGGATCGGCAGCGGCCGGCGCTCGAATGCTGGACGTCGCTGACGGCGCTGGCGCAACGCACGCACCGGATCCGCTTCGGCCCGCTGGTGAGCCCGATGACGTTTCGGCACCCGGCCCTGCTCGCCCGGATGGCCGCCGCGGTCGACCTCCTCTCCGGCGGCCGGCTGGTGCTCGGGGTCGGCGCCGGATGGAATGTCGCCGAGCACGAGGCCTTTGGGATCGGTCTTCCCCCGCTCAAGGAACGCTTCGACCGTTTCGAGGAAGGCATTGCCGTCATCAAGGCCCTGTGGACCGGCGGACCGGTCGATCTCGAAGAACGCTACTACCCGCTGCGCGGCGCCGCGGCATATCCGCGCCCCCAGCAACAACCGGCTCCGCCACTCCTGATCGGGGGTGACGGCGAAGTCCGGCTGCTTCGCGTCGTGGCTCGCGAGGCTGACGAGTGGAACAGTCACGCCCAGACTCCGGAGGTGTATCGGGTCAAGCGCGCCAAGCTCGAAGAACACTGCCGGGCGGTTGGCCGCGATCCTTCGACGATTCGGCGCTCCTGGATGGGCGGCGCGTTGATCGGCCGCGATGCGAGCGAGGTGACTGAAAAGGGCCGCTGGATGCAGTCCTTCCTGGGTGCACTCGCGGGCGTGCCGCCGGCCGCCGCGTCGGAGGAGCTGCGGCGGCGCGGCTGGATCGTGGGGACACCGGATCAAGCGGCCTCGCAGCTCAATGCCTGGTCGGCCGTTGGCATCGAGCGCGTGATGTTCCAGTGGTATCACCTCGAGGATCTCGACGGGCTGGCCCTGCTTGCCCAGCTGAACCAGCCCTAATAGGGCTGGAACAGCGTCCAGCTGATCGGATACTGTTTCACCGAGCCACCGGTGGGTGAGTACAGTTCCAGACCCGGGCGTCGAGCCCTACCCCTAGAGCGTGCCCCCATCGGCCGGCGAGGGGATGAGACGGCTAGTGGGATGACGTGCCTCGAGCACTGAACTATTAGGTCGACGCGAGTCTCCTCCGGCTTGAGTACCGATTTGCGGGAGGTGCAGATTGGAGATCTTCGTCGGCATCGATTGGGCGGAGGCACACCACGACATTTGCGTGCTGGACGAGACGGGCACGGTCCTCGCAAAGCGGCGAATTACGGAAGGCCTCGAGGGTGTGGGTCAGCTCCACGCGTTGCTGGCCGACCACGCGGCGGAGCCGAACCAGGTGATGATTGGGATCGAGACCGATGGTGGGCTGCTCGTGGGCGCCCTCCTGGCCGCGGGCTACGAAGTGTATGCGATCAACCCGCTGGCGGCCAGTCGGTACCGCGAACGTCACGTGACATCAGGCGCCAAGTCGGATCCCGGCGACGCCAAAGTGCTCGCCGACCTGGTACGGACTGATCGGCACAACCACCGGCCAGTGGCGGGCGACTCGGAGCTCGCCGCGTCGCTGCAGGTGCTGGCCCGTGCTCACCAGAACCTGATCTGGAGCCGGCAGCGGCTCGTCAACCAGCTGCGCAACAATCTGCGCGAGTACTACCCGGCGGCGCTCGCCGCGTTTGGGACCGAGCTGGCGCATCCCGTGGCGCTCGGCGTGCTCGACGCCGCGCCGACGCCCACTGGGGGCCGGACGCTCTCGCAGTCCAAGCTGGCCGCCATTCTGCGCCGGGCGGGACGCGAACGTGGGGTGGAGGAAAAGGCGGCCGCGATCCAGGCCCAGCTCCGGGCGCCGCAGTTGGCCGCCCCTGCTCTGGTCGGCGAGGCCTATGGCAAGACGGTCGCGTCGACGGTCCGCCTCCTGCGCGAAATGAATGCGGAACTGTCCCACCTGGAGGCGGAGCTGGCCCCCAGTTTTGAGAAGCACCCGGACGCCGAGATCTACCGCAGTCTGCCTGGACTAGGGATCGTGCTCGGCGCCCGGGTTTTGTCGGAGTTCGGCGATGACCGAACCCGCTTCGCCCATCCTAAAGCGCGAAAGAACTACGCGGGCAGTTCGCCCATCACCAAGACCTCCGGCAAGAGCCGGGTGGTCCTAGCTCGCCTGGCCCGCAACCGGCGGCTCGCCGACGCCTGCCACCAGTGGGCCTTTTGCGCCCTGACCGGCTCGGCCGGCGCACGCGACTACTACCACGCTGCGCGCGCTGGCCAATCGACTCGTCGGGATTCTGCACGGCTGCTTGGATCACCGGCAGATCTATCGCGAAGACATCGCCTGGCCGCGGTCGCTGACCGTTGCCGCTTGACTTTTACAGCCGTGGGATGTCTAGGGAAGGCTCGACGCGCTCGCCCAGCGCGCCTCCATCGCCCGCCCGTCGCGGTCCTCGTGTTTGATGCCGGTAGAAGCCGCGAGTGCCGCCAGCAGGAGAAGCGGCGGCAAGAGGATGAGCAGGGCAAGCTGGAGGCTGCCGAGCGCATCGGAAAGCTTGCCGATCGCAAACGGTGCGTACGAATCGCCCAGGAGGTGCTCGATCAGCAACGCCAGTGTGACCGCGCTGGCGCGGACCGTTGGCAGCACCACGTTCTGCTTGATGGCGGTATAGGGACCGTTGTACAGGTAGAGGCAGGCAGCGCCGAGCAGGAACATCGGAACGAAGAGCGACAGGCTGGGCATCAGCAGGGCCAGGGCGACAAAGACCGCGCCGGCGACGAAACCGGCGATGCCGATGGGGAGGTTGCTGGCTGACCCGCGTCGGATCGTGAGGCGATCCGCGATGATGCCGCCGAAGAGTGACCCGGCAAGCAGCCCCAGCACCAGGACGGCGCCTGCCAGCGTCCCGGCGGTTCCTGTCCCGAGGTCGAAGCGCCGGCTGAGGTAGGTCGGAAGCCAGAACGCCGCGCCGCCCAGCACGAAGAACAGCGCGGTTTCGGCGGCGATGGTGGAACGCAGAGTCGGGATCTGTAAAAGTTGGAGAAACGTCCGCCAGGTAATCGATGGTGCCTTCTGCGTCTGTGGACCTTTCGCCTCGGCGGCACCACGCAATGGCTCGCGGAGCCCGAATGCCAGGATCGCGAAGATCAGGCCTGGCAGGGCGGTCATGTAAAAGGCCGCGCGCCAGCCGAGGGTGCTGGCGACGATCCCGCCGCCGGCAAAGCCCACGGCGATCCCGACCGCGGTGCCCGCCGCCCAGATCGACATGGCCCGGCCCCGGCCTTCCTTCTTGAAGTAGTCGCCCAGAAGCGCCGTGCCGGCCGGATAGTAACTTGCTTCCCCGATCCCGAGCACCGCTCGTGCAACGAAGAGCTGAGCGTAGCTCCGTGCCACGCCGGTGAAGAGCGTGGCCAGGCTCCAGATCGTGACGCCGATACCGACCACCGTCTTCCGCACGCCCCGGTCGGCCCAAATGCCAAATGGAATCGTGGCGACCGCATAGACCAGCAGGAAGGCGCTCCCCAGCAGTCCGACCTGGCTGTCGGTCAGATGGAACTCGGACTGGATCCTGGTTGCGACGGACGGCAGGATGTAGCGATCGAGGTAATTCAGGAAGTTGATGCCGACCATGACGCCGAGCACGTAGCGCGCGTAGCCGCGGGGCATCGACGTGCATTATGAAGTCATGGCCGATAGCGTGGAAGCGCAGCTACGGGCGGAGGCGGACCATTGTTACCTGTGGAGCAACGGACCGGGCGCCTTGTACGCCGTTCACGACCATCCCTATCGGAAGATCCTTTATGTCGAGCGCGGGTCGATCACCTTCACGCCCGCCGGGAGTCCAGCAATATTCATGAAGCCGGGGGACCGCCTCGACTTGGCGGCCGGGACTCCGCACGGCGCCGTCGTCGGCGATGCGGGTGTGACGTGTTGGGAGGGTCAGGCGAGGTAAGAGCGGGGCGTGCTACGCCGCTAAAGCTGGCGGCGTTGCGCTGATGTCGTCGAGGAGCCATCGGACCGGTCCCGGTAGGACCGGTGCGGTCGTCGAGAACACAGCACCGCAGAAGCGACAGGTCCCGCCGCGGTCGCCGGCCGTCGGAGCGCCACACTTTGGACAGGCGATCGGCGTGCCGTCGGGTAGCACTGACGTGTCGCGCTGGAACGTCCAGTACTCGGTACCGGCGGTTCCTCGGTCGACCCGGATGACGACACGACCATCATGGCCCACCGCGTCATCCCCGAGGACCATGTGCGAGATGCCTCCCTGACCGGTGACCGCAGCGGCCGAGGCCGTGAACCGCGCGGCGAACCGATCAGTCAAGAACGGTTGGACCGGCACCACGTCGCCCTGGCGCCGCGCCGCCTCGATCGCCATGACCATCGGTGCCAGCTGAAGCTCGAGCGGATGCTGGGCGGCGGCCAATGCCATCATCTGTGCCACCGTCTGGCCGAGCTGTCCGCCCAGGCCTCGTTGGAGGCTCGCGTTAAACGCTTGCCCGAAGGTCGATGCTGGATCCAGCGCCACCACCCGCGTACCGGCCGACATGGTGATGCTCATCCCGGGCGCGTTGGTCCCGGGCGAGTTTGCCGCCGCCGAATTCCGCAGCGACCGGACGATCGCGGCGATCAAGAGGGCAATCGGTCCGAACGTGAAAGCGATGGCGATGCCGAAAACCATCAGAGCGATAATGATGACGATCAGAGCCCCGAAGAATCCCAGCGGCTCGGCGGCGAGTAGAACAGCGTGCACCCTACCGGTACAACGAGCGTCTAGCGAAGTTCCAGCTTGAGGAGTCGCGCGGCATTTTCGCGCAGGATCTTGACCTTGGCCTCCGGCTTGAGCGAGAGCGCATCGAGCTCTTCCAGGACGCGAGCTGGCTTGATGAAGGGGTAGTCGCTCCCGAAGAGGGTGCGATCTTGTAGCCGGCCTCCGATCTCGCGCAGCAGCTCCTCGGGGTAATAGCGTGGCGACCAGCCAGAGAGCTCGATGTAGAGGTTTGTCTTGTGCAACGCCATCGCGATCAGTTCCAGGTGCCAGGGCCAGCCGAAGTGGGCAGCGATGATCGGCAGCTCCGGGAACCGAGCGGCGACGATGTCCAGGTGGATCGGCCGGGCGGGGTCGAGCTTGATGCCCTGGCCCCCGGGCTGGCCGGCTCCGATACCACTCGTGCCGGTGTGAAAGAGGCATGGAATCTTCAGTTCCGAGGCCTTCTCCCAGAGCTTGAAATGGCGCTCATCGCTCGGATAAAAATCCTGCATCGACGGATGGAACTTGGCGCCCTTCGCCCCCAACTCCTTGACGGCGCGCTCTAGCTCCTCGACGGCGTTCGGCTTCCAGGGATCGACCGAGGCAAAGAAGGCGAAGCGCTTGGGATGGCGTTTGACGATGGCGCTGACGAAGTCGTTGGAGAGCGGCGGCCGGGCGGTGGCCGTCTGCGCATCCCAGGCGAGCAGGATCCCGAAGAGTTGCTCCTGGGCAAAATCGACAGCGAGCTCGTCGACACTACGCTCGTGGACCTCGCTGCGGAAGTAGCGGGCAGCCCCCTCGCGGTAGGGACCCATGCTGCCGTCCAGCCATTCCTTCAGAGGCAGATGAACGTGCAGGTCGACGGCCCGGATCACATCAGGACGCGAGCGGCTCCGATCGTTCGACCATGATGGGATCGCCGACGCTGATGATTCCGCCCTGGACCACGCGCGAGACCATGCCCCGCCTTCCTTCGAGCTCCTGCTTCAATCCGTCACGGATCTCATCCATGCGAAAACAGGGCTCGCAGACCGCGGTGATCTCCAGCACGGCGCTGCGGCCGAGGCGCACCCGGCTGCCGGCCGGAAGCTGCATCACGTCCACTCCTTCAACCGTGACGTTCTCCTTGATCGTGCCGGGCAGGACGCCAACCGCGTCGAGCGCCTCCTTGTCGGCCAGCAGCACCTGCCGCTTGGAAGCGGCCGAGGCATGCTTATCCCCCTCGATGCCAAGGCCTTCGATCAGGTTCGCGGTGCGCACCTTCTGCATCGGCTCCCGATGACCGGGGCAGAGCTGGATGGAGACGATACGGGCCGGCACGGCCTACAGATTACGCGATTGCTCGCGCGCGGACGAATCAGAGGACGGCGGCAAACGGTTGCTAGGATGACGTCGGTGGCCGAGGAGGGAACGCGCATCGAACGAGACTCCATGGGCGAGGTCAAGGTTCCCTCCGGCGCCTACTACGGGGCGAGCACCGAGCGCGCCCGGCAGAACTTTCCGATCAGTAATCTGCGTCTCCCGCGCCGCTTCATCCGCGCCCTAGCGCAAATCAAGGGCGTAGCCGCACTCGTCAACGCCGAGCTGGGGCTGCTCGAGACCCGTCTCGCCAACCCGATTCAGCAGGCAGCCGAGCAAGTCGAAGAAGGCAAGTTCGACAAAGACTTCGTCGTCGACGTCTTTCAGACCGGCTCGGGGACATCGACGAATACCAATGCGAACGAAGTGATCGCCAACCGGGCAAACGAGATCCTCGGTCAGCCGCGCGGCTCCCGACAGCCGGTCCATCCCAATGACCACGTCAACAAGAGCCAATCGAGTAACGACGTCATTCCCTCAGCGATGCAGCTCGCGGCGCTGGTCGCGATCCATGAAGAGCTGGTGCCGTCGCTCGCCTTTCTGAAGGACGCACTCGACCAGAAGGCCAGGGAGTTCATGCCGGTGATCAAGACCGGCCGGACGCACCTGCAGGACGCGACGCCCATCCGTCTCGGCCAGGAGTTCCTCGGTTACGCCGGTCAGGTCGATCGATCGGTCAATCGCGTCCGTCTCGCGGCGGACGAGCTGGCCGAGCTGCCGCTCGGGGGTACCGCAGTCGGCACAGGAATCAATGCCCACCCCGAGTTCGCGCAGCGCGCCTGCGCGCACCTCGCCCGGCGC
>WNFX01002883.1_pt1 | contig 17238 bp, 14 predicted proteins | sample 5400111 | NCBI WGS metagenome assembly WNFX01 (sample SAMN13153363, study PRJNA577476) | soil metagenome | isolation source: 40 cm soil or saprolite under grassland replicate 1 | place: USA:California | collected 2016-06-15 | reverse complement strand
GGTTGCCGCCACCGGCGCACGGCTGGGCATCCACTGCCATGACGACACCGCGTGCGCGGTGGCGAACTCCCTGACGGCCGTGTCGGCGGGGGCCACGCACGTCCAGGGCACCGCGAACGGCTACGGCGAGCGGGCCGGCAACGCCAACCTGTTCAGCGTGGTGGCCGGGCTGGAGCTCAAGCAGGGGCGTGAGGTGCTGCCCGCGGGCTGCCTGCCGGAGATGAGCAGGGTGGCGCACGCGATCAGCGAGGTCACCAACGTGACCCCGGCCACGCACCAGCCCTATGTCGGGCATTCCGCGTTCGCCCACAAGGCGGGCCTGCACGCCTCGGCCGTGAAGGTGGACCCGATGCTGTACCAGCACATCGATCCCGCACTGGTCGGCAACGACATGCGGATGCTCGTCTCCGACATGGCGGGCCGCGCGTCGGTCGAGATCAAGGGCAAGCAGCTCGGCTATGACCTGTCCGGCGACAAGGCGACCGTCGGCCGGGTCGTCGAGCGGGTCAAGGACCTGGAGGCCCAGGGCTACACCTTCGAGGCCGCCGACGCCTCCTTCGAGCTGCTGCTCCGCGACGAGCTGGCGGGGGAGCGGCTGCGCCACTTCGAGATCGAGTCGTGGCGCGTCATCGTCGAGCGGCGCACGGGCGGCGAGGTGGTCAGCGAGGCCACCGTGAAGCTGCAGGCCAAGGGCGAGCGGATCGTGGCCACCGGCGAGGGCAACGGGCCGGTCAACGCGCTCGACAACGCCCTGCGCCTCGCGCTGGAGCGGCTCTACCCGGAGCTGGCCCGGCTGGAGCTGGCCGACTACAAGGTCCGCATCCTGGAGGGCTCACACGGGACCGGCGCCGTGACCCGGGTGCTCGTCGAATCCAGCGACGGCAACGGCACCGCCGACGACATGTGGAGCACGGTCGGCGTGGACGAGAACATCATCGCCGCTTCCTGGCACGCCCTGGAGGAAGCGGTCACCTACGCCCTCCTCCGCGCCGGCCACCAGCCAGCCGAGCCCGCGGGAGCCCCGGCCACCTAACCGGCCACCCGCGTGACGGCCGGCCGTCGGCAGGCAACCCCGGCGTGATGGCCGGCCGCCATGACTTATCCCGGCTTTGCGTCACGGAAACCGCCCCAAAACGGACGTGATCATGACGCGGATCCGGGATAAGTGCTGTCCGGGGCGGTGCCGGCGGTGGTCACGGTCCAGTCGAGGACGAAGGCTTCCTCGTGCCAGGCGTCATAGCGGCCGCTGCGGCCGCCGTGGCCCGCCACCATCTCGGTCTTGAGCAGGAACGGCCCGCCGTGGGCGGTGGCGCGCAGCCGGGCGATCCACTTGGCCGGCTCGTGGTAGAGCACGCGGGTGTCGTTCAGGCTGGTGATCGCCAGGATCGGCGGGTAGGTCCGGTCGCTGATGTTCTCGTACGGCGAGTAGGCCTTCATGTAGGCGTAGACCTGCGGGTCGTCCAGCGGGTTTCCCCACTCCTCCCACTCGGTCACGGTGAGCGGCAGCGACGGGTCGAGGATGGTGGTCAGCGAGTCCACGAACGGGACGTGGGCGACGATGCCCCCGAACGCCTGCGGCGCGAGGTTGACGGCCACCCCCATGAGCAGGCCGCCGGCCGAGCCGCCGCGGGCTATCAGCCGCCGTGGGGCCGTCCAGCCCCGGCTCACCAGATGCTCCGCGCAGGCCACGAAGTCGGTGAACGTGTTCGTCTTGCGGAGCATCTTGCCGTCGTCGTACCAGCGGCGCCCCATCTCGCCGCCGCCCCGCACGTGCGCGACGGCATAGACGAAGCCGCGGTCGAGCAGTGACACCCGGCTGATCGAGAAGTAGGGATCCGCGGACATCTCGTAGCTCCCGTAGCCGTACAGGACGCACGGCGCGCTCCCGTCGCGCGGTGTCCCCTTCCGGCAGATCAAGGAGATGGGGACGCGGGTGCCGTCCCCCGCGGTCGCCCACTCGCGGTGCTGCTCGTAGCCCCCGGGGTCGTAGCTGCCCTGGCCGGGCAGCGGGAGCACCGGCTTGCGCTTGAGCAGGGTCAGCTCGCCGGTATCGAGGTCGGCGTCGTACACCGAGTCCGGCGTGGCCAGCGAGGTGTAGTGCAGCCGGTAGGCGCGGGTGCCGTATTCGGGGTTGGCGCTGGGGACCACCTGGTACAGGGGCTCGGGGAAGGAGATCTCGCGCTCGCCGCCGCCGGCGCCGATGATGTGCAGGCGGGTCAGCCCGTCCCGGCGGGAGTGGATCACGAGATGGCCGGCGAAGGCGTCCACGCCGAGCAGGCGGGTGTCGTCGCTGTGCGCGATGACCGGGATCAGGTCGGCTGGGCCGGCCAGCGGCCCGGCGCCCGCCGACCCTCCGCCCACGGGGGACGCGGGCAGCGGCACCGCCGAGAGCTCGAAGTTGACCGCCCCGTCGTTGTGCAGGATCAGCAGGCGGCCGGCGTCGCCGGGCCCGCCCGGGCCGGCCTGGTGCTCCACCGAGTACTCGACGCCCTGCCGCCGCGGCAGCACGACGCGTGGCGGCGCCACCGGCTCGGTGGCGTCCAGCAGCCACACCTCGCTCGTCAGCTTGCTCGACGCCGTGATGCGCAGGTAGCTCTCGCTGCGGGTCAGCCCCACCCCGACCCAGTACCGCTCGTCGCTTTCCTCCAGCACGATCACGTCGTCGGCGACCGGGGTACCCACCAGGTGCCGCCATACCCGGAAGGGGCGCCAGGCCGCGTCGGCCGTGGTGTAGAACACCGCCGAACCGCCGGAGGACCAGGCGCAGCCGTAGTGGGTGTCGGGGATCTCGTCGGGGGCGGTCTCCCCGGTCACCAGGTCCTTGACCCGCAGCGTGTAGCGTTCCGCGCCGGCGAAATCGGTCGAGTAGGCGAGCATCCTGCCGTCCGGGCTGACGCTGAACGCGCCGAGCGAGAAGAACGCCGCGTCCCCGGCCAGCTCGTTGCAGTCGAGCAGGATCTCCTCGCCGGGCAGCGGCCCGTCCTCGTCCACCGACGGCGGGGCGGTCTGCCCCGGCGGCGCGGCGCACCTGCAGTTCAGCGGGTACTGCTTGCCCTCAACGGTCCTGGTGTAGTACCACCAGTCCCCCTTGCGGGCCGGCACCGACAGGTCGGTCTCCTTGGTGCGGCCCTTGATCTCGCCGAAGATCGTCTCGCGGAGCCCGGCCTGGCCCGCGGTCATCGCGGCGGTGTAGGCGTTCTCGGCCTCCAGGTAGGCGATCGTCTCCGGGTTGTCCTTCCCGGCCAGCCAGGCGTACTCGTCCACGACGGTGTCACCGTGGTGGATCCGTTCGTGGCGGACCCGCCCGGCGGCGGGTGGCACCGGGCGGGCGGGGCCCGGGCCAGCCGGGGCGTCCGGCGTCGCCGCCGCGGGGGAGTCGGTGCGGTCGGGATTGGTGGTCATGCGCGCAGTCTAGGACGGGCCGCCGCGTGCCCCGTGTGCGGCCGGGGCGGCGGTCGCCTAGCGTTGGCGTCATGGATGACAAGGAGATCATGGGCCACATCGACGAGCTCATCGCGACCGAGCACGACCTGCGGGCCAAGGTCGCCAACGGCGAGCTGTCCACCGCCGCGGAGCGTGATCGGCTGAGGTCGGTGGAAGAGGCACTGGACCAGTGCTGGGACCTGCTGCGCCAGCGGCGGGCCCGGCGGGAGTTCGGCGAGAACCCGGAGGAGGCGCAGGTACGCCCGGCCGGGGAAGTGGAAGGCTACATGCAGTAGCCGTGGGCGCGGCGCGCTGGGATGCCCCGTCGGGATCCCGCCTCGGTAGGCTCTAGCCTGGCTCGGGACACCATCGGGATCGCTGAGGCGCGCCCCGGCGCGCGCCTCACGGCTGGGTAGGGGCAGACGTGCGCATCGCCAGATTCGCCATCGGCGACGAGGTCGGCTATGGAGTGGTGGGCGAGGCCCGGGGTGATGGCCCGGCCGGCGCCCCGGCGGCACGGGGCGGGCAGGTCATCGCCCCGCTCAGCGGCCATCCGTTCGGCCCCGCGCCGGACGCCATCCGGCTCGCCGGCACCAGCCTTCCGCTCGACGACGTCAGGCTGCTGGCGCCGGTACTGCCCAGCAAGGTGATCGCGGTGGGCAAGAACTATGCCGAACACGCCCGCGAGATGGGCGGGGAGCCGCCCGCGGAGCCCGTTTTGTTCCTGAAGCCCTCGACCGCCGTCTGCGGGCCGGGGGATCCCATCCAATACCCGGTCACCATGAGCAAGCGCGTTGACTACGAGGGCGAGCTCGCCCTCATCATCGGCAGGCTGTGCCGGGAGGTGCCGGCCAGCCAGGCGGCCGACGTGATCTTCGGCTATACCTGCGCCAACGATGTCACCGCGCGTGACCTGCAGGAAAGGGATGGCCAGTGGGCGCGGGCGAAGGGATTCGACACGTTCTGCCCGCTGGGGCCGTGGATCGAGACCGACGCCGACCCCGCCGACCTGGAGCTGGTCACCTCGGTCAACGGCGAGGTCCGCCAGCGGGCCCGGACGTCGCAGCTGCTGCACGACGTGGCGGCCCTGGTGGCCTATGCCAGTAACGTGATGACGCTGCTCCCCGGCGACGTCCTGCTCACCGGGACGCCCGCGGGAGTCGGCCCGCTCGAGGACGGAGACGAGGTATCGGTGACCATCGAGAACATCGGAACGCTCACCAACCCGGTGACCAGCCGTGACTGACCACGGCGCCGGGCCGGGCGGCGGCGGGCGGGACGGGGCCGGGCCGGGCGGGGTCAGGGTGCGGTTCGCCCCCTCGCCCAGCGGCGACCTGCACGTGGGCAACGTCCGGACGGCCCTGTACGACTGGGCGTTCGCCCGCTCGACCGGCGGCACGTTCGTGCTGCGGATCGAGGACACCGACCGGACCCGGGTGCTGCCCGAGTACATCGACTCCGCCCAGGACACGCTGCGCTGGCTGGGCCTGGACTGGGACGAGGGGCCGGGGGCCGGCGGGGAGTTCGGCCCGTACCTGCAGAGCGAACGGCTGGACATCTACGCCGAATGGGTGGACCGGTTCCTCAAGGACGGGCACGCCTACCACTGCTACTGCAGCCCCGAGGAGCTCGCCGAGCGGCGGGAAGCCGCCCGCAGGGCGGGCGGGCCGAGCGGGTACGACGGGCACTGCCGCGACCTGACCCCCGGCCAGGTCGCCGCCTACCAGGCGGAGGGGCGCCAGCCGGTGGTCAGGTTCAGGATGCCGCCCGGGTCGACCACCTTCACCGACCTGGTCCGCGGCGAAGTCACCTTCGACCACGCGCACGTGCCGGACTTCACGCTGACGCGGGCCGACGGGACTCCCCTCTACACCCTCGCCGTCGCGGTGGACGACGTGCTCATGAAGATCACCCACGTGGTGCGAGGCGAGGACCTGCTGTCCTCCACCCCGCGCCAGATCGCCGTCTACCGGGCGATGGGCGTGCCGGAGAAACGGTTCCCGGTCTTCGCCCACCTGCCCTACGTGCTCGGCCCGAACGGCCAGAAGCTGTCCAAGCGCAACGGGGTCGTGTCGATCACCTGGTACCGCGAGCGGGGCTTCCTGCCGGAGGCGATCTGCAACTACCTGGCGCTGCTCGGATGGTCACCGGGGGACAACCGGGAGTCGTTCACGCTGGCCGAGATGGCCGCCGAGTTCGACCTGGCCAAGGTGAACAGGAACCCGGCCCAGTTCAACGTGGACAAGCTGAAGGCGATCAACGGAGACAAGATCCGCGCGCTCGCGCCCGCCGATTTCGCCGGGCGGATCACTCCGTTCCTGGCCGCCGACGGGCTGGTCGCCGACCCGCCCACGGGCGCCCAAGCCGAGCTGATCGCGGCCAGTGCGCCGCTCATCCAGCCGCGGATCGCTACCCTCGCCGAGGCGCCCGGCATGCTCGCGTTCCTGTTCGTCGGCGAGGCGGAGTTCACGGTCGATCCGGATGACGCGGCGAGCGCGCTCACCGTGGACGCGGAGCCGGTGCTCACGGCGGCGGAGGCTGCGCTGGCCGGGCTGGAGCCCTGGACGTACGAGGCCACCGAGGCCGCGCTGCGGGCGGCGCTGGTGGACGGGCTGGGCCTCAAGCCGCGGGCCGCGTTCAGCGGGCCGCTGCGGGTGGCGGTCACCGGGAAAAGCGCGGGCCCACCGCTGTTCGAGTCGATCGCCCTGCTGGGCCGGGAGCGGACGCTCGGACGCCTGGCCCGGGCGCGGGTCATGGCGCGGCCGGGTGACGGCGAGCCTGCGGGACAGGCCCGGCACGGCCTCCGCGGACCCGGTCAGGCCCGGCGTTGACCCTGGGCCGGATGCGCCCGGATCACTTTGGCCGCCGCGCCCGGTTCGGCTAGACTTCACGGGCGCGGAGCGGGCCTGACGGCCCACACCGATGGGGTATGGGGTAATTGGCAGCCCGACGGGTTCTGGCCCCGTTAGTCTAGGTTCGAGTCCTGGTACCCCAGCTGACCAGGCATGCCCAGCCTCGGCGGCGAAGACTGCCGGGCCAGCCGGTGGCCAGGTCAACATTCAGGCAATCAGATCCAGCTCCGCCGGTAGCGGCGCCGGGTGCGGCCGCGCTCGTGCCCGGAAGCGCGCACCAGCAGCAGGACCAGGAACGCACCGATGATCGAGCCGATGATGCCCGCGAAGTGGAATCGGTGCGGCGCCAGCTTGTGGTAGAAGAGTAGGTTCTCCAGGAATCCACCGACGAAGGAACCCGCCACGCCCAGCAGGATCGTGCCCGGCAGCCCGATCGGGTCCCGGCCGGGCATGAGCAAGCGCGCAATGGCGCCAGCGATCAGTCCGACGACTATCAACATGACGATGAATGTCAACATGGGCGCACAGCTACCCCGCCTGTGGACAACCATGCAGGGCGCCGGTGAAGCACGTCACAGCTGCCGGCCCGGGCGCGGCCCGGTCGGGTCAGTGCTCCGTTTGGCGCGGCTCGGCTGAGTGCGCTACCGTTCTGTGGCTGGCCCCGTCGTCTAGCGGCCCAGGACGCCGCCCTCTCAAGGCGGTAGCGCCGGTTCAAATCCGGTCGGGGCTACTCGCGAAGTAGCAGGTCAAGGGCCTGATCGCTGTCAGCAGCGGTCGGGTCCTTGATCATTTGTCCGTCATTTGTCCGTGAGGTTCGCCGTCACCAAGCGGGAGCAGCCGCTCCAGGAAGGGTGTCGCCGACATGTCGCGATGCCAGGGCACGCGTCGGTGTGAACATGGCCTCGGAGATCGCCTCCAGGTCGCCCACGCTCGTGCGACCCGACCCGACTCGGCTGCGGGTGGGTGGCCGCAAGCTACCGGCTCCGGGAATTCTGCACCGCCCTCAATTGCTACATCCTCTAGCGACGCGGGGTGGAGCAGTTCGGTAGCTCGCTGGGCTCATAACCCAGAGGTCGCGGGTTCAAATCCCGCCCCCGCTACCAGGAAGTGCAGGTCAGGGGCCTGATCGCCAGGAGGCGGTCGGGCCTCTTGATCTCCTCACAGACAATGGCAAGGTCTTCACCGCGCGGTTCGGCCCGGGCCCGGGCCCGGTGATGTTCGACCGGATCTGCACCGACAACGGCATCCGGCACCTGCTCACCGCCCCGTATTCGCCGACCACGACGGAGAAGGTGGAGCGGCTGCACAAGACGATGCGGGCAGAGTTCTTCACCCCGAAGGACCGGATGTTCGCGACCGTGGCCGAGCTCCAGAGGGCGCTGGATGCGTGGGTGAGCGAATACAACACTGCTCGGCCGCACCAGTCCTGCGGCGGGCGCCCGCCGATCGAGCGCTGGGCGCTCCTGGGCTCTCACCTTCTGGTTCTGCGTAGACTTGAGCGGCACTTCCGTCATGGCTTGATGGGATCCGGGGGCTTCCGCCATGTCCCAGCCAGCAGTTACGTCCCCAGCCGGGGCGGGGATTCGGACGCCGGTTCCTCGTATGCATCCGGGCACTTGCCGTGCCTGAGGACAGCTACCCGGCGCAGTGGACGGGCGGGCAGGCTGTTGTAACGCTGCCGGAGCACATCGACGTGTCCAATGCTGGCCAGATCCGTGAACAGCTGCTATCGATCATCAATCGCGGCGCCACTGAGCTGGTCGCGGACATGACCGCTACGGTTTCGTGCGATCACGCCGGCGCGGATGCCGTGGCGCGTGCCTACCAGCGTGCCGCCGCCGCAGGCACACAGCTGCGGCTGGTGGTCCCCGCCCCCGTCGTGCGGCGCGTGCTCAGCATCAACGGGCTCGACCGGCTGATCCCGGTCTACCCGTCCCTGGAAGCAGCCGCCGCCGCGGCGCCGGCCACGGTGATTCCTGCGGCGCAGACTTCGCCCGCGACAGCGGGCGGCCAGGCGGTTCCCCGCCGTTCCGCCGGGACCGGGCGCGCACGGCGGCCAGCTGCACCGCGGGGCGGCCCCAGAACTGCGGCCATCACCCAGGCCGTGTTGCGGAACCTCATCGACGCCCTCGCCGATGGGGTCGCGCTGGCCGACGACGATGGCGCACTCGCGCTGGCCAACCGGCGGCTTGAGCGCATGTTCGGCTATGGGCACGGGGAGCTGCTCGGCCAGCCGGTCGAATCGCTCATCCCCGCCGACCTGCGGACTGCCCACCGCAGCCACCGCGCCGGCTACGCGCAGGCACCCCGGGCCCGGCCCATGGGCGCCGGGGCCCGGCTGGTCGGGCTGCGCAAGGACGGAGCTACGTTCCCGGTCGAGGTCAGCCTCAGCCCGGTGCCGACCGCGACCGGCCATCTTACCCTCGCCGTGGTCCGGGACGTCACCCAGGCCCGGCGGCGCGACGATCTCGCCGGCCTCGCCCGCGCCGCTGTTGCCGCCGGACAGGCTCACGACGCCCAAGAACTGCTCGATAAGGTTGTCAGCAGCTTGTTCGACGTCGGCCTGAGCCTGGAGGCTGCGACCAGCCTCCCGCACCGCATGGCTCAGCAGGGCATCACAAAAGCTCTCCAGCACCTAGACGACACCATCCACGAGATCCGTGACCACCTGTTCGCCACCAGCGGCGAACAGGCCCGGCCTCATTCGGCGCCGCCAGGTGGCGCTGTCTAACGGCATGCCGGAGGTGTCCTTGCAGTCCGTTCGTCACCGCCCGGCGGGTGTGAAGGTAGATGCCTGGGGCAGGCGGAAGGTCCTGGCTGGCCTGGACTGCTGGCTAGCTGCCGGGCGGGTTGTGGCGGGCCCATTGTTGGTAGGCCGCAACCGCTGTCGGCAGGGTGGGGAACATCCCGTCCGTGCCGATCTTGTCGGCCAGGCCGAAAGACTCCAGCCTGGCCAGGAGGTCCTGCTTTACCCGCGCGAGCGCGAAGACCGTCCCGGCCTGGGCGAGTTCTGCGCGGACTGCGTCGACCGCCTCCAGCGCGGTGAAGTCCACCTCGACGTTGGCCTCCACGTTGAGCACGAACCATCGCACCGGGGCGTGGCTGCCGGCGGCGTCCAGGGCGCGGCGCCGGAAGTCCTCGGCGTTGGCGAAAAACAGTGGGGCGTCGTAGCGGTACACGACAAGTCCCGGGACGGTCTGCGCGCCGGGGTAGTCGTCTTCGTCGTGCATGCCGGCGAGCCCCGGCACGCGGCCCAGGACTGCGTCGTGCGGCCGGGCCACCCGCACCAGCAGGTCGGCCACGGAGAAGGCGACCGCCAGGAGCACACCGTAGAGGATGTTGAAGGCAAGCACGCCCGCGCACGCAGCCAAAGCGATCAGCAGTTCGCCGCGGCGAAACGCCAGCAGCCGCCGGAAGGCGGTCACATCGATCAGCCGGATCGCCGCGTAGATGACGATGGCACCCAGCGCCGCGACCGGGAACCTGGCCAGCACCGGCCGGAGAAAGTACAAAACGGCGAGCACCGACCCGGCCGCTGCCAGTGAATAGAGCTGGGTTCTGCTGCCGGTGGCTATGCCGATGGCGGTCCTGCTCGCGCTGCTGCTGACCGGAAAGCCGCGCAGCAGGCTCGCTCCCACGTTAGCCACGCCGAGAGCCACGAATTCCCGGTTCGCCCGCACCCGGTCCCCGCGCCGCGCGAACGACCGGGCGGTCAGCACGTCGTCGGTGAAAGCCACGATCATCACGCTGAACGCCGGCAGCAGCAGCTCCCGCAGCTCCTGCCAGCCGATATCAGGGAGCGCGGGCACGGGGAGCCTGCCGGGGATCGGCCCGACGACACTGACACCATGGCTGGTCAGCCCGAATGCGGCAACGGCTCCGGTGGCCAGCAGCATGGCCAGCAGCGGGCCGGGCGCGTGAGGCCAGCGCCATCGCACCACAAAAAGAAACACCAGCACCGCGCTGGCCAGGGCCACCGTGGCGGGCCGCCACGCGCCGAAACTGGTTGCCAAGGACATGAGCTCGGCGGCGAACGTGCCGCCGCTGACCGGCACCCCCGTCACCCGGCCAAGCTGGCCAGCGATCATGATCAATCCCACCCCGGTGAGGTAGCCCACCAGGACCGGCCGTGACAGCAGATCGGCGATGAACCCCAGCCTCGCCAGCCCGGCGCACACCGACAGCACCCCCACCAGCAAGGCGAGCGACGCCGCCAGCCCCGCATACCGCGCTGGGCTTCCCGCCGCCAAGGGGCCGATCGCCACCGCCGTCATGAGTGCAGTCGTCGACTCCGGGCCCATCGACAACGACCGCGAAGAACCGAGCGCCGCATAGATCACCAGCGCGGGCAATGCCGCCCACAGGCCCGCCACCGGCGGCACACCGGCGACCTGCGCATAGGCCATGACCTGCGGGACAAGAAACGCTGCCACGGTGACACCAGCCAGCAGGTCACCCCGCAACCACCCCCGCCGGTAACCCCGCAAGTCGGCGAGCCCAGGCACCACAAGCCACTTCCGCTGTTCAGGCTTGTCCGGTTCGCTCACCGCGGTTACCTACCCAATTCAAGATGAGACCTTGACCTGCCGATAGACGTACGGGCCTTTGACGGTGGGGATAACTTGGCCCTACCTACCCAGATGCAGCCCTTTTCCAAAAGCCTTCGCGAACGATGCTCTCAGTCGCCCTTTCTTTCGACCATTCACAGTTACTTTGCGTCCCGGGCGGTTCGTTGCCTTAGGCGGAGGTCGCACTTGAGCCGTAGCGATCTTACGGATCGCCCCCAAGGTGGGCTTCCGACTGGCCGAGTACCCGGCGGCCGGGTGCCAGTGCCCGCGCACGACCACCACGCGCCCGCGTGCGTGGGCGCAGACTTGCTGGGCGACCGATCCCAGCAGCATTCCGGCAGCCCACCGCGTCCGCGGGCCCCGACCACGACCACGTCCGCGTCCCGGGCTGTGCTCGCACAGCACCCGGGCGGCCGGGCCGACCGCCGGCAGCGGCCGCGCCTGCCCCGGTCCCATGATCGTCCGCGCGAACCGGAGCGCCGCGGCGACCTTCTGGGCATCGGCTGGCTGCATTTGATCGGAACGGTCAGCCCCTATCAGCGGCCAAGATCTGTCTCCTGTGCCGCGCCCTGGGCGAGTTCTGTCCACATAGCGGCCGTCTCGCCAGCGCGGGCGCGCCTGCGCACCAGGCGCAGGTACGCCCGGAGCGCTTCGAAATTGCGGACCCGGCGCAGGCGAAGACGCGCCTTGTCATGGGCGATCACCGTGGCGAGCGCCTCGAAGAAGTCGTCGTCGTAGTCCCCGGCGTGTTCGAGAACAATCGCGCCCGTCTTCTCCGGGCTTGGCGATTTCTGGATCTCTGTGTAAAGGTGCTCGACATCTGCTGCCCGCCTGGCGAGCCGGCTGATTTTCCGTTCGAGGGCATCGGCCCATTCCACCGGCCGCTTCCGGGACAGCAGTGGGCCCGCGTCCATCACAACCACTGACTCGCCGGCGAATAGCTCACCTGCAGCTCTCACCGCGACGATGCCGTCCCCCAGCACCATGGTCACCGGCTGTCCCAGGCGGCGTGACAGCTCGTCCTCAACCTCACTGATGAACTCAGGGCCGATACCAGGGGAGTTAGAACGATCCGGTGAAATTCGAGTGCTCATTGAGATCACCTCTTCCGCCGTGCCGCGGCATCCGGTGCGGTCACAGCGTGGGCCCTGCAGCCTGTTTCCCGTCGTGTAGTTCCTGGCGGGTGAGCCTGTTGACGACCGCCACTACTCCATCCACTCCCGAGGTCAGGCCGACCGCAACGGGGACGAGGTCCTGGTCGCCGAGCGCGCCGTCCAGGGTCACCACCCCGTCACAGACACCGACCGTCACCTGGCCCGCATCTTCTACCAGAATCTGGCCGAGAACGCCGCTGACCTCGGCGGTGATGTCGTCATCGGGGCGCAGGAAGACCTTCATCAGGTCGCGGCGGCTGACGATGCCGACCAGGTCGCCGGCGGCATCGACCACCGGCAGCCGCCGGATACGGTGCGCGTTCATCAGCCTGGCGGCGGCGCTGAGCGACGCGTCGGGGTCAATCGTGATCGCCGGGGACGTCATCAGCTGCCCGGCGGTGCGGGCTCTGGCCTTGGCCCGGTCCCGGCGCGCCCGGCCGGACAGGCCGCCGCCCCGCCGCCACGGCCGCCGTTCAGCCTTGCGAAGCACGTCTGCTTCTGACACCACCCCGACCAGCCGACCGCCCTTGGCCACCACCGGTATCGCGCTCACGCACTGGTCGGTCAGCAGCTTGGCGGCCTGCTTGTAGGACATGTTCCGGTCGGCGGTCACCACATCGGCCGTCATCACATCGCGCACCCGCCACCGGCCCCGGTGGCGCAGGCCGTGGCCGGCCCCGGTGCCACGGTCACGGCGCGCCGGGAGTTCGGTGACAGCATCGACCGCCCGTGCCACCCCCGCAGCGGCAGCCTCCTCCTGCAGCGCCTGGTAGTACACGGCACCCAGATGCCGGAGCATGGCGTCGAAATGAGCTTCGCGGCGGCCCACGGTTCCTCCAGCTGCTTCCTCACCTGCCCTGCGTCAGGAGCATTCCCGACAACTTCATCGCAGCACTCCCAGGGCCGGAGCAGCAGAGGCGAAGGCCACTGGCCGCGGGACCTGCGTCCCTGTCACCCGGGCATCGCCGCAGCTCATTGAGCACCGCAGCGGGAAGGTCCGCGCCGCCCGATCCGCAGCGGCGCCCACGGCGCATCCAGCCAGTCCCGCAGGTCGGGGACAGATGGGTGCTTGCCTGCGGGCAGGTTGTCGGCGGCACGTGAAAACTGACCCCCCGGCGTCACAGCGCCCCAGAACGCCGCGGGCAGGCACACGCTCGCACAGCACAGATTCGGCAGGCGTGTCATCTCCCCACGGCTCTGTCACGGTCAGTAATCCTGCCCCGACATTTGCAAGCGCGCAGTGCCGCCTAATCTGGGCGGCTACGGCGGTGCGCGGGGCCCAAGGTCCTCGGGCGGGCCGCCCATTGGCCCCTGACCAGCAACCGCTGGCTCGCGCGATAGTGAGCAATGGCGGCGCTACCGCCACGGTGGTGCCGTAGTGGCTGCCCGGCGGGAACAGAGGTGATCGGGCGGGAAGCGGAACCCTGGGCATGGCAGGCCCCGGGACCCGGCAGCGTGATTACCGGCCGCGCCAGGGCACTTGCTGCAGGCTTCACACGAGCAGGAGGCAGTGATGGCAGTTATCAGGTTCGATCCCCTCAGGGATCCCTTTGAGCGGCTCTTCTCCATGGCCGCGACCGGGACGCGCGCCCCGCTGGGCATGCCCATGGACGTCTACCGCACCGAGGACGGCAGCTACCACATCGAGGCCGACCTGCCCGGCGTCGACCCCGACAGCGTCGAGGTGACCGTCGAGCACGCCACCTTGACGATCCGGGCCGAACGCACCCCGCACTACAGCGAGAGCGAACAGGTCATTGCCGCCGAGCGGCCCCAGGGGTCATTCACCCGCCAGCTCTCCCTCGGCGAGGGCGTGGACTCAGACAACCTCACCGCCAGCTACGCGGACGGTGTCTTGCACGTGACCATCCCCATCTCGCCCAAGACCCAGCCCCGCCGGATCGAGATCACCCATGCATCCGGCGGCAGCCGCACCATCTCGGGCAGCACAGCCGAGCAGGGGTGACGCGCCGCCCGGCAGCACGGGCGGCACCGGCTGGGTCCTGTTAGACCTGGCTTGTGATCTTGCCGGTGTGCCCAAAGTGTCAGTTACGACAAGACGATCCTCGTTGGCAATGGGCACACTTCGGCGCCGCTGAGGCGGGATGGTCTCCGGACACGGCGGGGAATTCACCGCACGATCCGGCTGCTGGTGGCACGGACCCGCGGGCTGGCTGGGCTCCTGCCTTGCCGTCGCCGCCGGGCTGCCACCAGGCAGGATGGCATCCACTCGCTGCAGTCGGTTCGCTCGCGGACTGGTCACCGAACGTGCGGTCACCAGCGCGACCGGTGGCGGGACGGGTCCGATGCTGGCGCCGGGGCGAGAGGGACGCAGCGGCCCCTGGAGTTAGCGGTCGCGCTGCTGGCGATGCCGCCAGCGTTCCTCCAGCCGCCCCATCAGCCCGGATCCCGCCTGCTTGCCAGCCCGCCGGCCCTTGGCGGCGCCCCGCTCCTTGCCGGCAGCCCTGCCCTGGGCGGGGACACGTCCGGTGGTGCTGCCGGTCATGCGCCGGTAGCTGGTCACCGCCCACAGGCTGCAGGCGAGCATGACCACAAAGCCCGCCACCGCGACCGGGATGACGTTGATCACGACCCCGGCGAGCAGCAGCCCGGTGCCGGGCACGAACCCGAGCGCCGCCGCGATGACCCGGCGCTTGTAGCGCACCCGCGGGTCGGCCGTATGCACGGCGTCAGCAAACCGCGGGTCATCAGTGCGGAGCCCCTGCTCGATCTGCTCGAGCTGGCGCCGCTCGTGCTCAGAGAGCGGCACGGTGCCCTCCGATGGAATCCAGGCGGGCGGCCCCTTCCCTCACCGGGATCGCCTCTTTCACTACCAACGTGCGCCTGCCGCCCCGCCCCAGGGAAGAGTCATTAGTCCCCACATTGAAAGCGAGCTCACGCGCTAGCCGCCGGGCTTGACGACAGCTGCAGAGCACAGCGGCAGCCATCCTCAATTGGCCGCCGGGCGGGCGCCCGCGAGCTCGAGACGACTTCGCCGAACGATACGGCCGGAGATCGCGATACGGTCACGGAGCGTGGCCGATACATAGGGATGGCGCGCGTGGCCGCCGTTATCGGCGGCCGCTGCAGGGCACGATGATCAACCCGAAGCGTGAGCCGGCCCGGTGTAGGAGTTGCTCACCGGCAGGAGCAACAAGTCCCCCAGGCTGGGGCGAATGGCCCTGCCGCGGAGCTGGCGGGAGTGGTATCGCTTGAGATGGGAGGTGGGCGAAATGAACGGTCACCAGCGCGCCGCCATCGAGCAGGCGCGCATCGCCTGGCATTACCACCAGTTTGAGCACGGCTGCTACGGCCAGGACTGCGCCCAGGACGGCGGGCTGTACCGCACCTACCAGCGGGCGATAAGCGGCGAGCCGGCCGGCGATCTCCGGTCGGCTCGCTCCGGTTGGGCCGCAACGGTGAGGTCACCGGCTGGCTATGGCAGGGCGCGGTCGCGGCCCTGATCCGCGAGACAACCCCCGGCAGCACTGATGCCGATGTTCGGCGGGCCCGCGAATACCTGAACGCGGCCGGCCTGGCCGTCAACACGCGCGGCCAGCAGCGCGGCGCTGACCAGCAGCCTGCGGAGGACATACCTGCACACCGAGCAGGGACGCGGCAGCGGCGGGCATCGCCTGGGCCTCTGCCACCGTGCAGTCACCGGCGTCCATCCCGCCGCCGTGGCAGGTTGTGCGCGACAGCATCCGCGATGTGCTTCCGAAGTGGCGATAGGACTCATTCGGCCGCGGCGCGTCGGTTCGCCCTGCACTGGCTGGCTCCCGTGGTCGGGTGTTCTAAGGCACGAGGCGCGCTGGGTGGGGTTGGTTGAGAAAGTCCTGGATCTCGCGCCTGCGGTAGCGCCGCTCACCAGCCGGGGTGCGGAAATAAGGAAGGAGGCCCGCGGTGGCCCAGCGTGTGACCGTGCTGGATGCACCCCTAGCACTTGCGCAACCTCGGTGCGGGTCAGCACCTCCGGGCCGGTGATCTTGCGCGTCACAGTTCGTATGGTACGACCCGTAGCGATACGTATCGCTACGGGTCTCTAATGAGCGCATCGTTGCAGGCTAGATACCTTGATCGCGTGGATGCGCCGGAGATCGATTACCGTGCCGAGCTGCCGCCCCACCGGCAGATAGCGGCATGGCTGCTTGTGCGCATCGAATCGGGGGAGCTTGCCGTCGGGCAGCCGGTGCCGTCTGAGAAGGAACTCATGGATCTATTCGGCGTAGCACGCACCACGGTCAGGCGCGCCATCGCCTACCTGCGGGACCAGGCCGCCATCCGGACCGTGCCTGGCCGGGGAAGCTACGTCGCGAAACGCGGATCCTGACTGGCGCTGACCTCTGTGGCCAGCCCGTGGACCGCCGCCTGAGCCGACCAACATCGCAAGCTGGGGCGGGGAAGCACACTGTTGTCGAGCGCAGTTGCCCGGCCTTGTGGTCACCGGATACCCAGGGATGGGCACAAATCGACCCCCGTAGTGACGCAGAGTGAAGAAACGACGCCCAACCAGGAAACTGTGACCCGCACGGATCGCCGACTCGGTGCGGGAGTTCGCCCCGACGTTAACAGCAGACCTCACGGCTGCCAGCCCACAACACCAACCCGGCCGACCGCGACCCATGGGTGCTGACGAATCCGCTGCCAGGCCCCACGATGGCCGCGGCTAGTCTGTGCCTGGCCCGCTTTGCTCGGCGCCGAAGAGAGAACGAAATCGGCGGAACTGGAACTCCATCAGCGCCACCAGGATGGCGACGCCCACGATCCCGCCTGCGACGAACCCGGCGACCCCGGAGTGACCATCGGCGATGGCGGTGAGCAGGCCAGCCGCGGAGCCGGCCAGGACCGCTGTAACGACGCCTACCATTCCGGCGACGGTCCGGAAGGCCTGCCAGTAACCGGCCCGCAGGCCCTGGATGACCAGTCGCTGCGGAGGCGGGACGCTGGCCAGGTAGGGGACGAGTTCTGGCGCGCGGTCGAAGTAGTAGGCCCTTAGCCGCGCGATACGTTCGGCATAGCCGTGGTCTTCGATCCCGGACTGGAGCACGCGCTGGAAGGTCACAAACCCCACGAACGACAGCGTCGAGAGCAAGATCAGGCCGAACGCATAAAACGCCGTGCCGATACGGGTGGCTGTCGCGATCAGCCCGAGGGCAACCAGTCCCGCCGACACCGAGCCGAGGAACATGGTCGCCCGGCCGGTCGATTCCGCGGTCGTCGCGGCCCGCGCTCCCTGAAGGG
>WNFX01002879.1_pt1 | contig 17250 bp, 15 predicted proteins | sample 5400111 | NCBI WGS metagenome assembly WNFX01 (sample SAMN13153363, study PRJNA577476) | soil metagenome | isolation source: 40 cm soil or saprolite under grassland replicate 1 | place: USA:California | collected 2016-06-15 | reverse complement strand
CACGTCGTGGCAGCCGTCTGCGCGATCGCGTTCGCCGCCGCCCCGGGCCGGATCTTTCTGGTCACCGACGCGTCCGCGGCCGCCGGCATGCCGCCGGGATGGTACCGGATCGGCGGCGAACCGGTCGAGGTGCGGCCGGGGGACGACCCGGCTCCCCGGCGGGCGGACGGGACACTGGCCGGATCGGTGCTGCGGATGGACCAGGCGGTGGCGAACACGGTGGCCGCTGGCGTCCGGCTGCCGGAGGCGGTCGCCGCGGCCACGCGGATCCCGGCGGACCTGATCGGCCGCCCCGACCTGGGGCGGCTCGTGCCCGGGGCAGCGGCCGACCTGGCCTGGCTCGGCGACGACCTGCGCACGCGGGCCACCTGGGTGGCGGGCGAGCGGGTCTATCCGGACGGCCCAGTGCACGCGTGACCCGGGGCAGCAGCGGCTACCGCTCGCGGTGCACCTTGTGCTGCGCGGCCTGCGCCCGCGGGCGGATCACCAGCAGATCCACGTTCACATGCGAGGGACGGGTGATCGTCCAGACGACCACGTCCGCGATGTCATCGGCGGTGAGGGGCTCACGCACCCCGGCGTAGACGGCGGCGGCCCGGTCGCGGTCACCCCGGAGACGGTTGACCGCGAACTCGTCGGTGCGGACCATGCCGGGCGCGATCTCGATCACCCGCACCGGCTGACCGGACAGTTCCAGCCTCAGCGTCGCGGCGATCGCGTGCTCGCCGTGCTTGGCGGCGACGTAACCGCCGCCGCCTTCGTAGGCGACGAAGCCCGCGGTGGAGCCCATCACGACGATGGTGCCGTCGCCGCTGGCTATCAGCAGGGGGAGCAGCGCCTGGGTCACGTTCAGGGTGCCGAGCACATTGACCTCGTACATGGCCCGCCAGTCGGCGGGATCGGACTCGGCCACGGTTTCGGCGCCGAACGCCCCGCCAGCGTTGTTGACCAGCACGTCGCAGCGGCCGAGTGAGCCAGCGAAGGAGTCGACGGCGGCGCGGTCGGTGACATCGAGGACGCATGACTGCGCCGAGCCACCCTCCGCGCGTATCCGCTCCGCGACGGCGCCGATCCGGTCGGCGCGGCGCGCGGTGAGCACCACATGGTAGCCGGCCTCCGCGGCGGCGAGCCTGATCGCGGTGGCGGCGCCGATGCCGCTGCTGGCCCCGGTGACGACGGCGACTGGCTGCATCTATCCGACCTCTCCGTCTCACGAGTTGCTGGTGAGATTCTGCCAGCAGCACGGGGGACGCGGCCGCCGAAGGGACAGCCCGGCCGCAGGCGCATTCGCATACGGCACGCCCTCCGCATGGGCGATGTCGCGTGGCCGAGCCCCGCGCCGGTGCGATTCACGTGGTCAAGGTCAGCGCAGGACGAAGCCGCGGGCTGCCGTCGGCGCGTCATCCCGCTTCAAGATGCATGACCCATGCAGCGGTCGCAGGGCGCCTACGCCATATGGACGAGGACGTGAGCGTAGTCCGCTGCTTGACTCGGTCGATTAGGGGTTCTTTGCCGTCTCGTGATGGCGTCGTGGGTTTGCGGGCTGGGGGGAAATGGTGTTGTGGCGCATTGGCCGGAAGTCACTTTCCGTCTGTAGCGGCCTGACGGTTCTCGCGGTGGCCGCCGTCATGCTCGTGGCCGCGCCAGCCGCGCAGGCCGCGACGACGCTGTATGTCGATCAGAACAACCCCCGGTGCAGCAACACCGGGGGTGGCACCCAGACCATCCCGTTCTGCCAGATCCAGCAGGCCGCCAGCTTCGCGAGCGTGGCCGGTACCACCGTTCAGGTGGCCTCGGGCACATACGTCGAGAACGTCACACCGAAAGTCTCCGGGGCGTCGGGCGCCCCGATCACATACACGCCGGCGCCGGGTGCCAACGTCACGGTTTCCGGGCAGATCCACGCCTTCACCATCAACGGCCTGAGCTGGATCACGGTCACCGGCTTCAACGTGACGGGGACGACGCAGTACGGGATCTACGTCAAAGGCGGCGCCTCTCACGTGACCCTGAGCGGCAACCACGTGACCCATTCCGGCCAGCCGGTGAGCGGCTCGGTCGCCCAGGGCATCTACCTGATCAACACGACGGACTCATCGGTGGTCGGGAACACCACCGACCACAACAGCGACACCGGCATCTACCTGACGACGGGCGACAGCGGGATAGAGATACGCGGGAACACATCGTTCGCGAACGCCCGTGTCTACACCCGGGCGGCGACCGGGATCGACGTGCGATCGGCCGGGAACACCGTCGTCGGCAACGTGACCTACGGCAACGAGGACTCGGGCATCCAGCTGTACAACGGCGCCAACAATACGATCGTCAAGGACAACGTGTCCTACAACAACGGCGACCACGGCATCGACGTGCTCAACTCCACGAACACGGTGATCGTGGCCAACACGATCTACCACAATGTCACCGCGGGCATCAACCTCGAGGGGGGCAAGGGAACCACCGCCTCGTCGGGCGGGACGGTGCGCAACAACATCAGCGTCGACAACGGCATCAACTCACCGACCACGAAGGGAAACGTCCGGGTCGACGCTAATTCGCTGACCGGCACTACGCTGGACTACGACCTGGTCAACCTGGGCCAGAGCGGCACCATGATGACGTGGGGCACGAAGAGTTACTCCACGCTGGCCGCGTTCACCACGGGGTCCGGCCAGGAAAACAACGGCCTGCAAGCCGACCCGAAGTGGGTCAGCGCGTCCGGCGGGGATTTCCACCTCCAGAGTGGGTCCCCGGCCATCGATTCGGCGAATTCCTCCGCGCCGAGCCAGCCAGCCGTCGACATCGAGGGCAATGCCCGGGTCGACGACCCGGCCACCCCGAACATCGGCGTCGGCCCGCGAACGTACGACGATCGGGGCGCATACGAGTACCAGCCGGACAGCCCGCCCGCCGCCCAGCTGTCCGTGTCGCCGAACTCGGGGATCGCTCCCCTGGACGTGACGGCTGACGCGTCGGCGTCGACCGACAACGACGCCACGCCTATCTCGACGTACACCTTCGACTTCGGGGACGGCACGTCGGTCGGCCCACAGCCATCGGCCACCGCGACGCACACGTACTCGGCACCCGGCAGCTACAACGTGGTCGTCACGGTCACCGACACGGGCGGGCGGTCGTCTACGAAGACCGCGACGGTGACGGTCACCAGCGCGGACAACCCACCGACCGCGGCGCTGACCGTGAACCCGGCCTCGGGCGCCGCGCCCCTGGACGTGACCGCCGACGCGTCCGGTTCCACCGACCCCGACGCGACGCCGATCTCGACCTACACCTTCGACTTCGGGGACGGCACGGCGACGGTTGGTCCGCAGGCCTCACCGACGGCCAACCACACCTACACTTCCGCCGGCACGTATACGACCACCGTCACCGTCACGGACACCGGTGGCGCCTCGTCGACCGCGACAGCGACGGTCACGGTCGGCGCGGGAACCGTCGACGAGGTCCACTACTCCTTTGAGTCGCCGACCTCGGTCGCATTCGACTGGCGGGGCGGCCCCGACACCATCCGGTACGGCACGACGGCGAGCTACGGCCAGTCGGTGAAGGGCACCACCCCCAACCCACTGCCGTACTCCTCGGCCGGCCCGTTCTGGGAGGCGCAGCTGACCGGCCTCAACCCGGACACGACGTACCACTACTCAATCGGCGGTGGCCCGGACAACACCTTCACCACCGAACCGGCCGGCAGCTTCCGGTTCGACGTGGAGGCCGATGTGGGTGACTCTGGGACCTACCCGAACATGGGTGTGATCCAGTCACAGATCGCCGCGGACAGCCCGAACTTCGTGATCGTCGCCGGCGATCTGACCTACGGCGAGGACCACGGCCAGCAGGCGGTGGACCAGCACTTCAACGACGTCACGGGCTGGAGCTCGACCGCCGCCTACATGCCGGCGTGGGGCAACCACGATTGGGAAACCACCAGCGACGACCTGCGCAACTACAAGGGACGCTTCATGATCCCCAACCAGCACGCGTCGCCGGGCGCGCCGAGCCTCGGGTGCTGCGGCGAGGACTGGGGATGGTTCGACGCTGGGGGCGTCCGCTTCATCTCGTACCCGGAGCCCTACTCCGGCACCACCTGGAGCGACTGGGCGAGCCAGGCCGACTCGATCATGGCGGCCGCTCAGGCCGACTCCGCGGTGAAGTACATCGTGACCTTCGGGCACCGCCCGGCCTACTCGACCGGCGCGCACCCCGGTTCGCCGAGTCTCGCCTCCATCCTGAACGGGCTGGGGGACAAGTACTCGAAGTACGCCCTGAACCTCAATGGCCATTCGCACGACTATGAGCGGTTCTCCCCCATCCACGGCGTTGTCCACATCACCTCCGGAGGAGGCGGAGCGTCGCTCGAGACCCCGTGGACCGGCACGGATCCCCGGACCGCCTACCGCGCGATGCATCTGGAGTACCTGCGCATTGACGTCACCGCTTCCGCCCTGTCGGTGCAGGCCATCTGCGGGCCAGCCAGCTCCGCCGACGACATCACGTGCGCACAGGGCTCGGTCATCGACTCGGTGACCATCCCCGCACCAGGCGACGACCAGCCCCCGGCCGCCGCCCTGACGGTAACGCCGCCGTCGGGAACGACCCCCCTGCAAGTGACCGCCGACGCGTCCGCTTCGACGGACAACGACGCAACGCCGATCAGCTCGTACGCGTTCGACTTCGGAGACAGCAGCCCGGTGGTCGGGCCGCAGGCCGCCGCGACGGCGACGCACACCTACACCTCGGTGGGGACGTACACCGTCAAGGTGACCGTCACCGACACCGACGGGCGCCCCTCGGTCGCCACCCAGCAAGTGGTCGTGTCCGCGCCGCCGACCGACAATCCCCCGGCGGCCGCGCTCGCGGTGACGCCGTCGTCCGGGACCGCACCGCTGTCGGTCAGCGCCGATGCCTCCGCCTCCACCGATACCGACCTGACGCCCATCTCCAGTTACCGGTTCGCCTGGGGCGACGGCTCGAGCACGTCGGCGCAGACCAGCCCGACGGCCACGCACCAGTACCCGGTGGCAGGCTCCTACACAGTCACGGTGACCGTCACGGACACCGCCGGGCAATCATCCACGGCGACCGCCCAAGTGACGGTTAATCCTAACGACAGCCCACCTGCCGCCAGGCTGTCTGTGTCGCCGACCTCGGGGAACGCCCCCCTGAATGTGACAGCTGACGCGTCGGCGTCCACCGATACCGACTCCACGCCGATCGCGTCGTACCGCTTCGACTTCGGTGACGGCGTGGTCGTGGGCCCGCAGGCCGGCTCCAGCGCGACCCACACATACTCCTCCGCCGGGACCTATACCGTGACCGTGCGAGTCACCGACACAGCGGGGCTGTCCGCGACGTCGACGGCGACCGTGAACGTGAGCCCGGCCACCGGGACCAACCTCGTCGGCAACCCGGGCTTCGAGACGGACACCACCGGCTGGAACAACAACGGGCGCACCGGGATCACCCTCACCCGCGTCTCCGGCGGGCACTCGGGCAGCTCGGCCGCAGCCATGACGAACACGACGACGACCACCCAGCCCGACTGCACGCTCAACGACTCTCCCAACTGGGTCAAGACGACCCAAGCGGGGACCTACCAGGCGGGGCTCTGGGTCCGGGCCGACACCGCCGGAGCGGTCCTGAAGCTGCGCCTGCGCGAATACAACGGCAGCACATTCGTCTCGTCGGCGACCGCCCAGATCACCCTGAGCACCGGGTGGCAGCAGATCACGGTCAACTACGTCGCACAGGTCCCCGGCTCGACGCTCGACCTCACCGCCTACACCAGCAACGCCGCACCAGGAAACTGCTTCTACGCCGACGACGCTTCCGTCAAGATCTCCTCCTGACAGTGTGAATGTCCTGAGCCGGCCAGCGGCGACCCGAGAGCCGGGAGCGTCTGGCAGGCCTCACCCCGGGTAGGCGGTGGGCCCGGTGGCATAGCTGCGGCCGCTGGGGGCGATCCAAACCATCATGCCCGGCTGGGGCTGGGCGAGCTTCCAGCTGCGGGCCTGCTTGGCCCCGATGGTGGCGGCGGCAGAGCGGGGCTAGGTTGCACTCACACGTCCTGCCGCCCTGGTCATAAGGAAGCGTGTGGTCGTCGTCGCAGCGGATGGCGGGCCGGCGGCAGCCGGGAACGAACAGGTCGGCTGCCTGATCGTGATCAAGTGCCGCAGGCTGGGCGGCGGCCGGTAGGAGCGTGACTCCCGCAGATGGCGGCAGTCACCCGTCTCCAGCCTGCTGACAGCGATGTCGGCCAGCCATTCGTTGACCTCGGCCGGCCAGCCCTGAGGAGTGGGGGCGCCGCGGGGAGATCCGCCGCTTCGCGGAGGGCGTCGGGGTGGCGGCCGGGCGCGCCCGGACGGGCCGGGGCCGGTGCGGGCGCAGCCGTGGGCCACGGGCCTCCCGCCCTCGCCGGTCAGGGTGATACACCAGCGGCCGCCGCGCTGCCCCGCCAGCCGGGCGGCGAGGTCGCGCGAGTCACCGGCGTCCAGCGGCCCGTATCCGGCGGCGCGGCCCGGGGCGTCGGACAGGCCAAGCCAGGTCGCCAGGGGCATGGTCAGGTTCACCGTGCCGACTGGCCCGTGCCCGCACCTGCCGGGGCTGGGTTCGCCGTGCCCGGATCCGCCGGGACCGGTCCCGGCGCAGCTGCCACCGCTGGAGGTCTCCCGTCCGGTCAGGGCGGTGAGGGGCTGGCCGGCGGCGGCATGCTCGTCGCCGAGGCCGGCGAGCTCGTCGGCGATGACCGTTGCCCGGTAACGGTCGATCCGCCCGGCGGCCAGCGCGGCCATCGTGGCGGGCAGGCGGCGCAACGCGATCCCGAGGTCCAGCAGGACGTCCGCCGCCCGTGCCGTCAGCGTCATGGCGGCGGTGATCTCATCGCCGATGTGCTCCCGCGGCGCGCACGATCCCGTCCCCGCCGCCCCGGCCTCGCGGCGCGTTGCCAGATCGGTCACCGCCGCCAGCTCCAGGGCCGCCGACCACGAGGCCAGCCTCCGGGCGGCCCGCAGCACCCCGATGAGCTCGTCGTCGCTGAGGCGGTCCAGGCCGGCGGCCCACGCGTCGCAGGCGAGACCGGCCAGCACCGGCCCCGGCGGCAGCTCATCGGCGGCCCCGCCAGCGGCGAACCCGCAGCCGTCGCCCGACTGCCGGGGAAGCCGCCCGGCCACGATCGCCTCCCGGTACGGCGGGTCTTCCGTGGCGGTTATGTATTCGAACAGCAGCTCCGCAGGCAGATCAGCCAGCCACGCATCCGGGCCGTCCGGCGGGCCGCACCTTGGGTCGGGAACAACCCCACACAGCTCCCAGTCATCGGGTGGCGTCGGGCCTCCGGCCGCCTCCAGCGCGTCCATTTCCGCCGCCAGCTCGGCGTCCTGGCGCGACGCGGCCCGGGCGGCCGGTCCCCCTACCCGAGCGAGCAGCTCTTCGCGCAGGTCAGCGCCGCACGCTGCGGGCATCGGGCTCACCTCCCGCTGACGGGGTCAGCAACGATCCAGTGCCTCGATGCTAATAACGAGGTCTGACAATATTGGTGTGTCTGAATCGAACTGAAATATGAGTTTTATCCGGAACAAGCACCATGACCACCGCCTGATGGGCCGGACTGATCGCCGCCCGGCGGCTGCCCGTGCGGGCGGACGCGGTCGCCCGCCGCCGCTGTCCGCGCCGTACCCCAGGTCCCGGCAACCCGGCGCACTCGCGCCTGATGCCTGGCTCTTCGCGCGAGGTCCCTTACGCTCGGGGATGTGGATGACCCTCGCGACGCGGCAGGCCAGACCCAGCCGCAGGCGCCCGACGTGGCCCACAGCTTCCGTGGCCTGATCACGGACTGGGGCGGCGTGCTGACCAGTTCCATCCCGGCCGCCGTGCGGGCCTGGCTGGACTCGGACGACATCGATCCCGACGCCTACGCGGCCGCCGTCCGCCCGTGGCGGCTGGTGGGCCGTGACCCGGCCGGGGACGGCAACCCGGTCCATGCCCTGGAGCGCGGTGAGTACGACAGCGGGGAGTTCGAGCAACGGCTGGCCTCGATGCTGGTCAGGCGCGACGGGGGGCAGGTACTGGCGGAGGGGCTGCTCCGCCGGATGTTCGCCGCCTCAGCGCCGTGCGAGCAGATGTACGCGGCCGTGCACGCGTTGCGCACGGCCGGCCTGCAGACTTGCCTGCTGTCAAACTCCTGGGGTCACGACGCGTACCCGCGCGAGGTGTTCGACGGCATGTTCCACGCGGTCCTCATCTCCGCCGACGTCGGCATGCGCAAGCCCGAGGAGCGCATCTACCGGCACGCCACCGAACGGATCGGGCTCCCGCCGGCCGAGTGCGTGTTCGTCGACGACATGGAGGCCAATGTGCGGGCCGCCGAGGCCCTCGGCATGTGCGGCATCGTGCACACGCGGCCCGAGGTGACCATCGCCCGGCTCGCGGAACTGTTCGGCCTGCCGCTCGGCTGAGCGGGCCTCCCGCACGGTCACCACGACGTGCTCTAGCCTTGGGCTCCGTGGGTGAATACCCAGCCCCGTCCAGCCCGGGCCGGGCGGCCAACATGCGCGCCATCCGGCGCGCCAACACCAAGCCCGAGATCGCGTTGCGGAGCGCGCTGCACCGCCAGGGATACCGGTTCCGCAAAGATCTCCGCCTGGTGCTTAACGAAGGTGCCAAGGTCCGCCCGGACATAGCGTTCACCGCCCGCCGGGTGGCTGTCTTCGTGGACGGCTGCTTCTGGCACGCCTGTCCGGAGCACGGGCGTGACCCCGCGGTCAACCAGTGGTACTGGGCGCCGAAGCTGCGCAAGAACGTGGAGCGGGACCGGGCGGCGGACGCGGCGCTGGCCGCGGCCGGGTGGCGGGTCATCCGGATCTGGGAGCACGTGACGATCACCGACGCGGTGGCGGCCGTGGTCGCGGAGCTGGCCAGGGGCGACTGCCGCCCTCCCGACTCCCCGCCCTGACCCGGGCCACGGGTTCCGCCGCAGTGGGCGTCTGGAGCCGCGCGTGTTGGGCTGCTGGGCCGGCACGCTGTTCCGCTCGGTGCGGCGTTAGTTCTGCTGCCGGGGGCAGCCATCGGTGGCACACTTTGATCACTGAAGGACGGTTTCGCCCCGTTTCGTGCGGCACCTCCGGCCGTGACTGGGAGCTCATGCGCGTATACCTGCCAACGACGCTTACGGCGCTGGCCTGCCTGCTGCGTACCGGCGCGATCGGGCCTGCGCCCGTGCGTGGGTTCGCGGTGACCCCGGCGTTGCGCGAGTGGTACGCCAGCGGCGACCTGGAGGAACTCGAGTACGTCGCGATGGCGCATGCGGCCCGGGCGTCGCTGCGGCTGCTCGCCGACGACCCGCAGGCCCCACGGCGCCGGGTGGTGCTCGCCGCCGACGTGCCCGACGAGCAGGTCGCTCACAACGGCGGCTTCAACGAGCCCACCCAGGTCGAGGTCCGCGCCCCGGTCGCGGTGGACCAGTTGATATCCGCGCATGTCGACGACCTGCTGGCAGTGGCCGACATCGCCGAGGCGGCGGCCGCGCTCCCGGCCGCCGACAAGGGCGACGACGACGCACAGTTTGCCGTGGACGGGGCCGAGGGGCACGAACTGCTCTGGTACGCCTCCCAGGAGTTGGGCTTCTTGACGTAGATGCGTGACCCGGCCAGGCAGGCGACGCAGCGCCAGGTCCGTGCTGGCCGTGGCGCCACCCACGACCGACCGAGATGTGTTCGGGAGGGCCGGTGAGACCGGGCTTCTGCAGGTCCATTCGCAAAATTGACGTGGCCGCAGGTGATCCTGAAGCAGCCTCAAGCCGTCCCATTCACATGAACCGGCCGTTAACGGACGCTGCACTTGCTCCGATCCCTGTGCAATGGGATGCGGACCATGCACTCACGGCCATGTATGGCGACCACTACCGCTGCCTCGTCCGCCTGGCTTGGCTCTTAGTGCAGGACGTCACCACCGCGGAGGATGTGGTGCAGGACTCGTTCGTGGCCATGCACACCGCCTGGCGTCGGCTGCGGGACAGTGACAAGGCACTGGCCTACCTGCGCCAATCCGTCGTGAACCGGTCTCGTTCGGTGCGGCGGCATCGGGCCATGGTCGGGCGGAACGCGTCCCAACCCGGATCCGGCATGCCCAGCGCTGAGCTAAGAGCGCTCCCCCCGCTGGAGCACGCGGCGGTAGTCCGGGCGTTGCGATCGTTGCCGGCCCGGCAGCGGGAAGCGCTATCGCTGAAGTACAACGGCAATCTGTCGGAAGCGCAGGTCGCTTCGGCCATGGGGGTGAGCCAAGGTGCGGTGAAGCGCCACGTGGCGAGAGCCATCGCGGCCCTTCGGGTGGTTGTGGAGATTGACCCGTGACAGCGCACGAAGGCCAAGATCGGTATGACCCGGCGCGGGGGGCACAGGTCCGTCGCGACCTCGACCGCGACCTCGACGATGTCCTGCGCCGGGCGCTGCACGCGGTGGCGGACGCCGTTGAGCCTGCCGACGACGGGCTCACCCGGATCATGCACCGGCTCACCACGCCATCGGTGGTGCGGGAGGTGGCACTGCTGGTAACCGATTGCATAGATCTGGCCCGGCTGATCACGATCTGGCTCGAACCGGCGTTCACGGGGGCAATGCGCCTCAGGCGGCGCCACCGCGTCGGGTACCGGCGCGGGTTTTCGCGCCGGGCGACAGGGGCACCGTTGCGCCCGGCCGTGCCGTGGCTGCGGCCAGCCCTGGCGGTCGCGAGCGTCGCGACGATTGTGGCGATAGGAGTCGTCGTGCTCGGCCAGGTGCGCCAGCTTGTCATCTGGACCAGCCTGAACACCGGTACGGGCGCAAGCACCCCTGCGCATCCTGGCGCACACTCTGCAGGCGCCGGCCATGGGCAATCTCCCACCAACTTCACGCAGACAGCTCCCGCTCGGTCAGCAACCACGTCTGCCCATCCGGGGCGCACGACGCCGAACCCTAGCCCCGCGATCACGCCATCAGGGTCACCCACTGCCAGTCCCGGCCAGAGCCCAGGGCCGACGCCCACGCCTAGCAAGACCAATCGCGGACATCACAAACCTCACCCAGGCAAGACGAAATCCCCCCCGGCCACACCTGACTAGGAGGTTCGCGACTAAGCAGCCCAGGCCTTGAGGCCCTGTCTGGAGGGTTGTAGGTTAATCTAACATAGATTAACCTAATCGCGTGTATTTTGACATATTGATGCTGCGGGTGCTCGCCGATGAGCCGCAGCACGGCTATGAGATCAAAAAGCGCGTCGAGCGGATCCTGGGCGGGCGGTCGATCAACAACAACGTTCTCTATCCCGCCCTGCGGCGTTTCGGGGAGCAGGGCGCGATCGAGCGGGTGGCCGCCGAGGCGGACCCGGGGCGGCCGCCGCGGAACGTGTACCGCCTCACCGACACCGGCCACGACCTGCTCCAGGCGATGATCAGGGACACCGACCCCGCCCTGCTGGCCGACGACAACGAGTTCCAGGTGAGGGTCGCGTTCTTCGCCGACCTCGAACCGGCCGACCGGCTCAAGATCATCGCGGCTCGGCGGTCGATCATCGACACCGAGATCGCCCACCTGGCCTCGCTGCGGCCGGAGGCCGCCGAGACCGACTGGGGGCTGCGGGTCCTTGACTTCAGCATGGACCGCTTCCAGCACGAGCGCCGGTGGCTGGACGTGCTGGAGGCTGCCGCGAGGGGTGACGATGACGGCGACCCAGGCCGGTGACGGCCGCCCGAGCGGACGGGAGCAGCAGGACCGGGCCAACCGGGACGACCGGGCCAGCCGGGACGGCCGGGCCAGCCGGGGCGGCCGGGCCAGCCGGGGCGGCCGGCCAGCCGGGGCGACCGGGCCAGCCGGGGCGACCGGGGCGACCGGGCCAGCCGGGACGTCCGGAGACACCAAGGCGGCCAGATCAGCCGGGACGACCGGGATGGCCGGGGCGACGCCGGCGTCGGCGTGGCAAGCCTGTCCACGCTTACCCGGCTCGCCTTCCTCGGCGGGCCGATGCTGTCCATGATCGATTCCTCGGTGGTCAACATCGCGGTACCCGACATCGTCACCGACCTGCATACCTCACTGGGGACCGCCGCCTGGACGGTGAGCGGGTACCTGCTGGGCCTGGCCGCCGGGCTGGCGGCCACCCCGTGGCTGGCCCGGCGCTTCGGCACCCTGCCTGCCTACCAGGCCGCGCTCATCAGCTTCATCGCAGCGTCCGCGTGCTGTGCGTTCGCGCCCAACGTGACCATGCTCATCGCTACCCGCATCCTGCAGGGGCTGGCCGGAGCGCCCATGGTGCCGCTGGCGATGGGCCTGCTGCTGGGCAAGGGGACCGGCGGGGCGCGGACCATGCCGGTCAGCGCCGGCCTGCTGCTCTTCGCCGCCCCGGCGCTCGGCCCGGCCATCGGCGGCCTGCTCATCAGCGAGTTCGGCTGGCGGTCGGTGTTCCTGATCAACCTGCCGGTCGGGATCGCTGCCTGGGCGGGCGTCGAGCGCGGGCGCCGGGCTCTGGCCGGCGGCGGTGACCGCGGCGCCCGCCTCGACCTGGCCGGCCTGCTGCTGCTGGCCGGCGGGCTGGCCCTGGCGACCTATGGCGCGAGCCAGGGGCCCGGCCGGGGATGGCTCTCGGCCGCCGCCGCACCGGCGTGGACGGGCGGGCTGGCGCTGATCGCCGCCTACCTGCTCTGGGCACGCCTGCGGGCGGGCAGCCATGCGCGGCCGCCCGCAGTCAACCTGAGCCTGCTCGCCTCGCCCCTCCGGTCGGTCACGCTCGCGCTGGCCTGCGTGGCCAGCGTCGTTCTGTTTGCCGTGCTCTTCCTTGCCCCGGTGTTCCTGCAGGATGTGCAGCACCGGTCGGCGACCGTTACCGGGCTGGTGCTGCTGCCGCAGGGGATCGTCATGGGGCTGGCCAGCTGGCTGGGCAACTCGGTGGTCGAGCGGGGCAAGGCGCGGCCCGCGGCGATCGTCTACAGCGTGTCGGCGGGCCTGGCGCTGCTCGCCGCCAGCACCGCCGGGCTGGTCCTGCTGACGGCGCAGACCCCCGCCTGGCTGACCGCGGTGCTGCTGTGCGGGCGCGGCGTCGCGCTCGGACTGACCGTGCAGCCGCTCGTGCTGGCGCTGGTCGGTGACCTCGACGACGTCCGGATGCCCGACGCCAACACGCTGTTCAACGTCGCCGAACGGCTGTCCGGGTCGTTCGGCATCGCGCTGCTGGCCACCTTCTACTCGGCCCGGACCCAGCTCACCGGGTCGGCGGTCACCGCGCTGCACGACTGTGCGCTGCTGCTGGCCGCCGTGTCCGCCGGCGGCGCGCTGGCCGCGCTCATGCTCCGCGGCCGGACCCCCCGGCTTGAGCCCACGCCTGGATCAGGCCCGGCGGCTTGAGCCCACGGCTGGATCAGGCCCGGCGGCTTGAGCCCACGCCTGGATCAGGCCCGGCGGCTTGAGCCTGCGCCAGGGCCGGCCCCTGGGCCCTGCCCCCCGTCCGCTCACCGTGCGACGATGGGATGAGGGCCGCCAACGATGCCGGGTAGGTCAGGGAGTCTCGTCATGGACGCCGTCACCAACGTTCCGCCTCCGCACAACGAGCCGGTCCGGCAGTACCCGCCGGGCAGCCCCGACCGGGCGGTGCTGGAGAGCAAGGTCAAGGAACTGGCCGGGGAGCGGGCCGAACTGACCATGACCATCGGCGGCCAGCAGCGGATGGCGGGCGGGGAGCCGGTCGACGTGGTCGCGCCGCACAACCACCGGCACGTGCTCGGCACCCTGCGCAACGTGACCGGGCAGGACGTGGCGGCCGCGATCGATGCGGCAGCGGCGGCGGCGCCCGCCTGGCGGGCGCTGTCGTTCGACGACCGGGCCGCGATCATGCTCAAGGCCGCCGATCTGCTGAGCGGCCCGTGGCGGGCGACGATCAACGCGGCCACCATCCTCGGCCAGTCCAAGTCGGTGTACCAGGCCGAGATCGACGCCGCCTGCGAACTGATCGACTTCTGGCGCTACAACGTTCACTACGCGCGGCGGCTCCTGGCGGAGCAGCCGGAATCCGGCCCCGGGGTCTGGAACCGGATGGAATACCGGCCACTGGAAGGCTTCGTGCTGGCCATCACCCCGTTCAACTTCAGCTCGATCGCCGGGAACCTGCCGACCGCGCCCGCACTGCTCGGCAACGTGGTGGTGTGGAAGCCGTCCCCGACCCAGCAGCTCGCCGCCCACTACACGATGCGGGTGCTGGAGGCGGCGGGGCTGCCGCCGGGGGTGATCAACCTGGTGACCGGGGACGGGCAGGCGGTATCGGAGGTGGCGCTGCCGCACCGGGATCTGGCGGGCATCCACTTCACCGGGTCCACCGCGACGTTCCAGCATCTGTGGCGGACGGTGGGGGAGAACATCGCCGGCTACCGCGCCTACCCGCGGCTGGTCGGGGAGACCGGCGGCAAGGACTTCGTCATCGCGCACCCCTCCGCCGACCCGGCGGTCCTGGCCACGGCGCTGGTCCGGGGCGCGTATGAGTACCAGGGGCAGAAGTGCTCGGCCGCGTCGCGCGGGTACGTGCCGCGCTCGCTGTGGCAGGGCATGCGTGACGACTTCCTGGCGCAGGTCGAGTCGCTCACCATGGGCGACGTCGGGTCCGACCTGTCGCTGTTCATGGGCGCGGTCATCGACGACCGGGCGTTCGCCAAGCACTCACGGGCGCTGGAGGCCGCCCGCGGCAGGCCGTCGGTGCGGGTGCTCACCGGCGGGCAGACCGACGACTCCGAGGGCTATTTCGTCCAGCCGACCGTGCTGGAGTGCTCCGACCCGGCCGATGAGGTGTTCACCACCGAGTACTTCGGGCCGATCCTCGCCATCCACGTCTACGACGACGCCCGTTATGACGAGGTGGTCGCCCAGGCCGCCGACGTCGCACCCTACGCGCTGACCGGCGCGATCATCGCCCAGGACCGGGCGGCGATCGCGGCGGCCACGGACGCGCTGCGGTTCTCGGCGGGCAACTTCTACATCAACGACAAGCCGACCGGGGCGGTCGTCGGGCAGCAGCCGTTCGGCGGGGCGCGGGCCAGCGGCACCAACGACAAGGCCGGGTCGATCTTCAACCTGATCCGGTGGGTGAACGCCCGCGCCATCAAGGAACTGTTCGTCCCGCCTGTGGACTACCGCTACCCGCACATGGGCTAGAGAAATAGCGGAGTCCGAGCAGGTCAGCGCCACCCTGGCAACCCTGCGGGAGCCGAATATAGGAGCCAATCGTGCTCACTGGCCGCTCACCTCCGCCGGATTGAGGATGGCGTCCATGGCCGCCGATGCCTTGGTGAGCTTGTCAGCGAGCTGGTGCCGGTAGACGTTGCGGGTCACGGCGCTGGTGATGTGGCCGGCCGCGTCGGCGATGTCCTCGATGTCCACGCCGGCGTCGCTCAGGATGCTGACCCACGTGTGCCGGGTCCTGTGCGGGTGCCACCCCGGGCCGAGCCCGGCGCGTTCGCACACCTTCCCGAACTGCTTGCGCACATCCTGCGGCCAGCGCGGGCCGCCGGACTCGGCGGCGAACACCAGGCCGCTGTCAGTCCAGTCGTTGCCGAGGCGCAGCCGGTCCTTCGCCTGCTGCGCCTTCAGCGCTCGCAGCACCGTCGCCGCGTCACGCGGCAGCGCCATGGTCCGCCGGCACCGGTCAGTCTTCAGGTCCGCCAGCGTCACGACCCGCCTGCCATCCGCGCCGGGGAGCACCGCGCGCACGAGGCGGGCCGGCTCGATGCCTTCGGCGTCATGCAGGCGATGGACTTCGATGAGGGCGACGAGGGCCGGGTGCGCGTGCTCGAGCGGCGGGCGGCGGGCCTGCGGCAGCAGATCGCCGACGCGACGGAGATCATGGCACCGCCGCAGCGGCGTGACCTGGACGGCGTGGAGGCGGCCAGCCGCCACGCACACCAGGTTTTCGCGGAGGTGACCCGGGCGAGGATGGCCGAGGCGCAGGCCGGCCGACCGGGGCCGCGCCCTTTCGCTGGCCGTGGCGGTCTCGCCGTCCGCACTGAGGTGAGGTGCCCCGACTGTCTCGCGGTAGGTGCGACTCCGGACGAGTCGTTCCTGCTGCACAGCGACGGGGAGTTGCTCCCTCTCGCTGGGGATGCGGAGCTGGCCGAGTATGGCCGCCTGGCCGGGATTCCGTACCGGCCAGCTGACGGCCAGGAGGCCGGGCGCGCGTACGCCGAGGTGTACCGGTGACCGCGGCGGACCGGGACGGCCTGGCGGCGCTGCCGCCGACGTCACCGGGTGACGTCCCCGCTGACCACCAGGACCTGTGGGGCGGCGAGCGTGACCCCGCCACCGTGTGGGGCGTGGGCTACAGCGAGCCGCTGCCGTCGCTGGCTGACAGCCCGCACTGGGCTGAGATCAGCGGCAGGGTGTGATGGCTAACCGCTACGCCACGTCGACCTTCAGCATCCAGCTCGCGTCGGGCGCGTCGCACCTGGTGATCATCGGCGCTCACCGCGATTCCACGCACGAGGCGGTCACCAGCAACCCGGGCGCGTTCGGCACCACACCGCTGGCAGTCCCGCAGATCAGTCCGCGGCTGGCGGCGTACCTGGCGGCCTACCCTGACGGGCCGCAGGTGTGACGTGGCCCCCTGTGCGGTGGCCGCGGGCTCCCACCGTGTGAGCGAGGTCACCGGGTAATGCTTGGTGATACCCGGTAACGGGCGGCGTGGCGACGGCGCCGAGCCGGGCTGCCCCGCTGCCTCTAGGCGAGGTTGCCCTCGGTGCGCAGGCCCGGCTCTGCCTGCGTGAGGTCGGCCGAAAGCGGCAGCCACAACTGGACGCGCGCGCCGCCGCCGGCGCCGCAGCCGCATTCAACTCTGCCGCCGTGCCTGATGGCGTTCCTGGACACGGCGGCCAGGCCAAGACCGAGGCCCGCCGGGATCTTGTTCCCGAAACCGGGGCCAGTGTCTTCGACCGCGAGCAGAGCCGAGTTTCGCTGCCGGCCAACCTCGATCGTCACGGTGCCGGACGGCCCTGCCGCGCGCGTCGCGTTGCCCACCAGGTTCGCCACCATCTGGCGAAGCAGCACGGGGTGAACATCGGTGAAGACGGCGCTGGGCTGGCTGACCATCCTGACTTCACCTGGCCACGTCATGCGTTCCGCGGCGGCCACGTCGCTGGCCACACGCACCAGCTCGGCTCCGCCGCCACCCGGCGCGTCCGGCGCGGCAAGCTGCAGCGAGTGCTCGATCATGTCGGCCAGCCACTCGGCCTGC
>WNFX01002875.1_pt1 | contig 17263 bp, 14 predicted proteins | sample 5400111 | NCBI WGS metagenome assembly WNFX01 (sample SAMN13153363, study PRJNA577476) | soil metagenome | isolation source: 40 cm soil or saprolite under grassland replicate 1 | place: USA:California | collected 2016-06-15 | reverse complement strand
CCATCAAATGGGCTCCGGCCGTCCAGCTGCCGCCACGAGCCGACGATTCCGATCCCGTGCGGCCTGTCGCCCTTTGTTGGAACTGCGACAGCGGGCAGGAGCTGGGTTCGGGTTGCTGGCGTGGGTGCTTGTTGTGGTGATCGGGAGAAGCTAGTCGGTTCCTGCGAGGCCGGCAGGACGCTACGGGCGTGCTCGGCAGTTGCCCCCGGGGAGGTACGTCTGGCACTCGGTCTTCGTCCAAGTGCGGGTGAGTCGCGCGCTTGCGACCGCAAGCAACTCGTTGACCGGGAGGATGTACACGCGTACGGTGCCGTCTCCGCTTGCTGTGGCGAGGCGGGTGCCGTCGGGGCTGAACTCCACGTCGGTCAGCGCAACGGTGTGGCCTGTGAGGCTGAGCAGCCTCTTCCCGGTGCGGAGGTCCCAGAGCTTCGCGGTCGTGTCCTCTCCGGCCGTGGCGAGGGTCGTGCCGTCTGGACTAAAGGAGAGACTCTCAACGACACCGTTGTGCCCGGCGAACGTCCGCAGCGGCCGGCCGGACGCCGCATCCCAGACGATCGCCGTGCCATCCCAGTTGCCGGTTGCGATGCGCTTTCCGCTACGGTCGAATGCAAGGGCTCGTGCGCCCCCGTGGCCGCCGGGGAGCGTCGCCAGTAGTCTCCCCGACCGCCCGTCGAGGAGCTGCACTGTTCCGTCCTGGACGGCGACGGCGGCGACGTTGCCGTCGGGACGGGTGGCAGTTGAGCTCGCATTGAAGCGCTGACCGGTCGTTACATAGTAAGAGCAGGCGGGCTTGGAGGCTGCAGCCCCGAGTCCGTCGGGATCGACGGCGTATGTGCGGTATGTCCGGATCAGCGAACCGGTCTCCGTGTTCCAGAGGCTCGTCTTGCCGTCGCATGCTCCCGTCGTCTCAAGCCGCGCACCGTTGGAGGCGTAGGCGATAGCGTCAACTCCGCCCGGGCCCGGATCGGCGACGAGTGTCAGCAAGTCCCGATTGCCCCCGGGTGTGACGTCCCAGATTCGGACGGTGCCGTCCTCGCTCGCACCCACGAGCCTACGACTGTCTGGAGTGAAGGCGAGGGCGTCGACCGGTGCGTTGGGCCCGTGCAGGACGAGGAGTTGTTTGCCGCTCCTAGCGTCCCAGAGGCGCGCAGTGCCGTCGGTGCCGCCTGTGGCGATGAGCCTGTCGTCGGGGCTGTACGCCACCGCGACTACCTGCCCCGTGTGGCCCGTGAGCGTGTTGACTAGCCGGTCGCGTCTGATCTCCCAAATCTGGGCCGTGCCGCTGCGGGTGGGTGTCACTAGGAATCGACCGTCGGGTGCGAATCGCAGGACGTAGGCCCCCGCCAGCCCCTTCGTTTGGAATACGAGCCGTCCGGTGCGAACGTCCCACACTCGGGCGGCGGGGTCCGAGAAGTTGTAGGCCCCCCACTGGGCAGCACCGACTAGGGTGCCGGCCGGGCTCCAGACAACTCCAGCCAGCGGCTGCGGGCTGCGGATCGTGCGAACCAGGCGGTGGCGGCGGAGCTCCCAGATCCGGACTCGGGCCAGGCCGTCGGCCGTGGCGAGCATAGCTCCGTCCGGGCTGAAAGCGACGCCGAGGAACCCTCCTCCCGCGCCCGGGTCGGGCACGCCGAAGAGACGCTTTCCGGTCTGGGCTTCCCATACGATTGCTGTGCCGTCGTCATCCCCGGTGACGATCCGCGACCCGTCGGGGCTGTATGCGACGTCGTGGATCGGCGATCTGGCCCCCACGAGTGCGAGCAACCGCTTCCCGGTTTTCGTGTCCCAGACGAATGCCTCCGTCGATGCAGGGGGCGAGCCGGCGGCCCGGGCGCCCGCGGTCGAGCCGGCGGTCACGAGGCGAGAGCCGTCGGGGCTGACGGCGATCGCGGCGGTCGCAGGGGTCCTGATCGCCAGCACGACCCTCGACGCTGCAAGGGCGCGGTGAAGTGCGTCGACCGTGTCGGGCAGCGGCGCTCCGTTCACTCTCGCTTCCATGACGGCCCGTCTTGCGAGCAGGATGCTCAGATTGGGGTCGACGTCGAGGTTCGCCAGCGAGGCTGCCGCAAGCCGACGTGCGGTCGCGATCCGCGCATGCTGCTGCGAGCGGTCGCTCTGGTCGAAGGCGTAGATGGTCAAGCCGGCGGCGACGAGTCCCGCTGCGGCGAGCACCACGACGATTGCCCGGAGCCTGTATACGGCGCGCCGCTCGAGCGCCACTTCCCTGACACGACGCGATTCCTCCTGAGCTAGGACAGCCACCCGCTCAGTGAGGCTCGCCCGCAGGAACGCGCGCTCGACCTCGGTCTGCGCGAGCCCCGACTCGCCGGCCCACGCCTCAAAACGCGCCAGCTGGCGTCCGCGGAGGAGGAAGCTCGCATCGCACGAGGACTCCTCCCACTCGGCCGCCCTCGCCGACAGCTGTCGGTGCGTACGGACGTCCTCACGCGCAGCCTCGATCCACCCGCGCAGCCGTCCCCATTCGACCAGGAGCGCCTCGTGGGCGATCTCGACCGTCGAGGCTCCCGTCCGTGGATCGCGGTCGAACGACAGCAGCCGAGACCCTCCGAACGCGTCGATGCATGACGCCAGTCCATCCTGATCCACGTCGAGCGACGCGAGGGCGGACCGATCGACTGCCCGTCGGGTGTCAGCCCCAGCGTCTCCGACCGCCACGAGCTGCAGAAAGAACTGCTTCGCCGCAGTCCTTCCACTTTCCGGCAGACCGGCGTACAGCTCGTCCGCCCTCGCGGGCAACGCACCCGACACGCCACCGATCGTCCGGTAGGACGAACGGGTCAGCGTGGTCGCGTCGCGCTGCTCGAACAGTTCCGTGAGCGCGTACTGGAGCAGAGGGAGCGCGCCCGGCTCGTCGAGCACGTCCGCCACGATCTCGGCGAGCAGGCCCTGCTCCAGCGATACCTCGACACTCGCCGCGGGAGCCGAGATCGCTCGCTCGATCTCCTCTGGTGAGAGCGGAGCCACGGACAGCACACGATCTCGAAGCAGCTCGGCGAAGTCCCGATACTGCAACGGTCGGTCGTAGAAGTCGGCCCGTAGCGTGACGACCACCCGCAGCCGGCTCCCTCGATCGCTCACCGCCCGCTCGAGCAGCGTCAGAAACTGCGAGCGCCGCTCTTCCGCGGCGACCAGCGTGAAAAGCTCTTCGAGCTGGTCGACGACGAGCACGAGCTCGGACGCGTCGGCGGCCAGAACGCGTTTGACCGCCCTGCACAGTCCGCGATCGTCGGCCTCAAGCTGCTCCATCAGGCTCACCGGAGGGTTCACGGCGACTCGGAGCAGTGCCGCCTCGAGCTCTTCGAGCGGATACTCGCCCGGTTTCATCTCGGCGATGCACCAGGTCTCGGACCCCGGCAGCGCACCCTGCCGAAGGGCCGGAAGCAGCCCGGCGAGAACGAGCGAGGACTTGCCGCTACCGCTCGGCCCGACAACGGCGACGAACCGCTCCTCCTCGAGCTGCGCCACGAGCTGGCGGCTGATCACCTCCCGCCCGAAGAAATCCGAGGCGTCCGCCTCGCCGAACGCCCGCAGACCCTTGTACGGGTTGCGAGTCGGTGTCGATGGCACACCCGGAGCCGCCTCACGGGGCGACTGCCTTGTTGGAGCCGGCTCGAGAGACGGTTCCTGGCGGAGCAACTTCCCCGCAAGCTCACGTAGGGCAGGCGACGCCTCGATGCCGAGCTCCTCGCCGAGTATCGCACGCGTTTCGTGGTAGACCTCGAGCGCCTCCGCCTGCCGCCCCGATCGGTACAGCGCCAGCATCAGATGCGCCCGAAGCTGCTCGCGCAACGGGTGCTCGTGTACGCACTCCTCAAGCTCACCGACCAGCTGCCCGTCCTGGCCGAGCTCGAGATCGGCCTCGATCCGCCGCTCCAGCGCCCGCAGCCGAAGCGCCTCCAGACGCGCGATCGCGGGCTGAGCGAACGGCTCGTACAGGAAATCCGCCAGCGGCGGTCCCCGCCACAGCGCAAGCGCCTGGCGGAGGAGATCAGCGGCCGGGTGTGCATCGCCGCGGCCGAGAGCTCCGAAGGCCTCGTCCGTCAACCCCTCGAACCGGAACGCGTCGAACTGGTCGGCCCCCACCCGGAGCAGATATCCAGGCGGATGGGTCTCGATGATCGACTCGCTTGCGTCGAGACCGCGCTCCTGCCCGATCAGCTTGCGCAACTGGGAGACGTGATCACGCACCTGCGCCACCGCAGTTGCCGGAACGGCATCTCCGTACAAGTCGTCCGCGATCTGCTCCACAGGGACCACCCGATTCGCGTGAAGCAACAGGATCGCCAGCACCGCGCGCTGCTTCGGCCCACCCAGCTTGACCGCCCCGGCCTCGCCCACCACCTCAATCGGACCAAGGACGCGAAAATCCACCGTCATCGACACTGACGGTAACGCTTCGGGAGCAAATCGGGAACGAATTGGGAAGCCCGCGCCCTAGCTTCGGCCCATGAGAACGTCGGCCCATGAGAACTCGAGTCGGTACCGACGCCGGTACCGACTCACGACACAAGCCATCGCTCTCCGCGGATCACGCATCCCTTGTCCCACATGGAGGCCGCGCGATTAATCGCACATCCTTTATCTCACGTGGAGGCCGCACGATGAATCGAAGGCTCGTCGTTCTTGCCAGCGTTGCCTCGGTTGCCCTCGCCCTCGGATCACCGCTCGGCGCGACCCCGGCGGGCGAGAAGCCGATCCGCCAGAAGCCGATTCGGATCGACTCGCGCACGCACGGGATTGACGGAGGGAGCGGAAACTTCTTCATCTCCCTAGGGACGGGCGGCGACCTCGGGAAGGTGACCTTCACGCGATCCTTCCGACCAAAGGGCGAAAAGGAATACACGACCCCCGACGGTCAGGTCTACTTCATCGCCACGGAGACGGATACGTTGAAGGGAAAGAACGGGACCCTCGTGATCCGCGCGGTAGGGCCGGCCTACAACCTGGGCATCGGCGATCACGAGGTGTGGGAGGGCAAATGGTCGATCGTGAGTGGGACCGGCGACTACTCCGGACTGAGAGGGGGCGGCCGATTCTTCGGCGTCGCTGCTCAGCAGACCACCCCCCCCACAATCACGAAGAGATCCACGGGCTTTGTACGGCCTTAGACCGGCGGAAGGGAATCGGCCTGTTGAAGGGCGTGACGATCTCGTCGCGCTTTGGTTGTAAACAGGAACTCGCACAGCGTCTCAGGAGCCTATCGTCCTGGTCGCGGGGATGACGCCCGCGGATGTCAAAGGAGGGAGGAGGAGCAGTGCAAATACTGCGGTCGAAGAGGTGGATCGCTCTCGCTGCGTTCGTGCTCGGAGGCGCAATTGGCGCCGGTATCGCGATCGCCGCAACGACGAGCACTGTGGTGGCCGACACGAACGTCGTCCGCGAGCGCATCGTCACAACGGCAACCGATGGCGACTTCAGCTCCGGCTGGCACATCCATCCGGGGCCGGTGATCGTTCAAGTGCAGGAGGGTTACCTGAAGATCACCCAGACCACTTGTAACCCGAATGTCATCGGACCGGGCGAGACGTACGTCGAGACCCCGGGAGTTCCGGTCATTGCCGAGGCGAACAAGGCGGCCAAGTGGACCTCGACGCTGATCCTTCCAAACAGCGCACCTGGCAACCCGGACCGCGTCGCAGCGACCAACCCCTGCTCGTAGGAGGAGCATCGCCGACTTGCCGGTGCCCGGCTCGTAGCCGGGCACCGGCGGCCACTGCTTTCAGACCGTCGTCTCTGCGGCCGCCGGGAACTCGCGGTACAGCTAGTTCGGCAGGTTGTTGAGCTTGCGTGTGGGCCCGGGCGAGCGGCGCGACGGTCGCACGTATTCGCGAAGATCGGTGCACCGTGGCTCCGTGACGGCGATCGGCACGGAGCTCCTGCAGCCGCTCCGCGAGCTCCACGCGCCCATTGTCCGCTCTGCGCGGGGGGCACGCAACACGCCGACCGCGTCGGCGTCGAGATGCTGCTCGAACTCGCACGGTCGCTGAGGCGCATTGGGCCTGCCGCCGCGACGAACGCTTCGAGCGCCACAGCTCCTGCCACATGTGAGCGGGTTGTCGCACTTTGGCGGAACGGCGACACGCTCCATCCCCGACGCGCGCAGCATCGTCAAGCGGCGCGACATGGTGCGCTACTCCCTCTACGAGTAGGGTCGGGCCGTGCCCTACGTGAACGTGAACGGCGCCCGCCTCTTCTATGAGGAAGCGGGCGCCGGCCCACCGGTCGTGCTCGTGCACGGTGGGCTCGGCGATCTGCGGATGTGGGACGGCGTCGTCCCGCTGCTCGCCGTGAGCCACCGCGTCGTGCGCTTCGACGTTCGCGGCTTCGGCCGCACCGAGGCAGCGGTCGGCAAGTTCAGCCCGCATGAGGACATCCGGGCAATGCTGGACGCGCTTGGAATCGAGTCGGCCGCGCTCGTGGGACTCTCGCTCGGCGGGCGGCTCGTGCTCGACGCTGCGCTTGAGCTGCCGGAGCGGGTGTCGGCGCTCGTGCTCGTCGCCCCGGGCGTGAACGGCCTGCCCCTCGAGGGCGTCTACACCGAGGAGCAGGACCGCGAATTCGACGAAGCTCTTGCCAGCGGCGACGTCGAGCGCGCCGCCGCCATCGATCTCTCCGTCTGGGCCCCGCTTGGCAGCGACGAGCGAATCAAGGCGCTCCTGCTCGACAACCTGCGCGAGAACGAGGGGGTCGTAATGGTGTCCGCGAAGCCGCCGGCTGGAGAGCGGCTCGAGGACGTGCGCGTCCCGACCCTCGTGGTGATCGGGACGCGCGACCTACCTCGGATGCTCGAGCTCGCGGACGAGCTCGTCAGCCGGATTCCGAACGCGCGCCGGGCAGAGCTCGAGTCCGACCACTACCTGCCGATGCGCGAGCCGGAAGCATTCGCGCAATGCGTGCGCGAATTCCTCAGCTGAGCAACGCAGCGGCCCCACGAAAGGCGGCGCGCCTAGTTGTTGCCGCGGAAGGGCCGAAAGGCGATCTCCCAGAGAGCAGCGTGTCGCCGTTCCGCCAAAACGCGACAGTTGCGCACTTTCGACACGAGCAGGCCGAGCTAGGGCTCCTTGCCACACTTCGCGGCGTGCGCTAAGAACCTCTGCGATGGCACGACAAGGCGACGCGCTCGCGAACCCCGTCACGGGTGAGCGAATTGTGTTCCGCCGGACGACGGCCGACTCGGGCGGCACAGTGCTCTCGTTCGCCTATTTCCTTCCCGCGGGCGGATCGGTGCCGCTCGCGCACGTCCACCCGCGGCAGGAGGAGCGGTTCGAGGTCGTCTCGGGGAGGGCGAGGATTCGGGTCGGCCGAAGGCTGCGGGGCGCATCAGCCGGGGAGAGCGTCGTGGTGCCGCGAGGTGTCGTCCACAGGCTCTGGAACGACGGCGAGAATGAGCTGCACGTGTTCGTCGAATTCCGGCCTGCCTTGCGCACGGAGGAAGGCTTCGAGCAGCTCTTCGGTCTCGCGCGCGATGGCAAGCTCAGCAGGCGCGGCTTCCCTCACCCGCTGCAGATCGCCGTGATGGCGAAGGAGTACCGCGACGAGGCGCAGTTCCCGCTCGTGCCGACTGTGGTGCAGCGGGCGCTGATCGCCCCGCTCGCAGCGATCGGTGAGCGGCGCGGCTACCGCGCGGTCGATCCTCGCTACGAAGCGGGGCCCGCCCCGGACCGGTGAGGGCGGGACAGGCCTCTGTGCCGATCAGTCTTAGTGCAAAGAACCGCGACGACTGACCTGATTTCAATCCAGGTCGATGCACCGCGCGGGGTAACGGGTTCGATTCCTGCCGCCGAGCGTGCGACCGCGACAACCCGCGGTTTCACGCGCGGATCGCCGTGCGTATCCTCTAACGCCTTATTTCCGTTCTTAAGTCATGACCCGGGACAACCTGAAGCTTCTGCGGCAATGGACGCAGCGCCCCGAGGAGGCGTTCGTTCGCAACCTGCGGCTCCGCGCGCTCCCCTCGTCGAATCTCGCGCTCGCCTGCCGCGTCGCGGCGAAAATGCCGGCGCCCCGCAACTATTAGTCGCACGCGGACATGACGCGAAGCGTCCGCACCGCCTCTTCGTGACAACACAGGTGTAACAGCTACACCGGGACGCTTAGCTGTAGGCGCGCGCGATATCACATTTGCTCGTTCGACGTAACTGGTGAAGACCGCCTCGCCGTCAGGCGAACGGTAAGTACATCCGCGGAAGCCGGTGTGGACTCCTCCTTAGTCGCTCGCCTGCTCGTCGGTTGGGTCCTCGCGATCACTAGCCCGTCCCGGGCTGGTGTCAAGTCCCGGGTCGGTCCATTCGACACGACGGATGCGTCCGCTCTCGACGTCCTCGAGCTCGAGAAGCCGCGGCGTAGCACCCATCGGTTTGACTCCCACGACGACGTGCAGGCGTCCTCGATAGGTGAGGAGTGTTCCAAGGTCGACCATGGCCACAGATGCGCGTTGTGTGCGCAAAGAAGGAATCGGCGCTCGGGCTCCGCGGCGCTATCCCTGGCTCTGAGGCTATGGATCGCAAGCGTTTGGCAGACCTGGCCAGCGAGAAAGAACCTGGGGCAGGGGTCTGCAGGCTCCTCGAAGTCGAGTCTGAGGGGGCCGCTTTCGGGGACCGCGCTTCTGCGATAGCCGAGGCAGACCGGCGCGACGGCACGTTGGTCTGCCTCGCGCTCAGGCCGGCGCGGGGCACGAACATCTCGGCGCCGAGCACTCGAGCCCCCGCGATTGGCCGGCCGACCTCGACGGTAACCCCATGTCGGAAACAGGTCGCCGTCGCTTTTTGGCGGAAACACGACAACTGTGGCCCGAGTCGGATTACGTTTCAACGTTTCGTGGCGAAGGGGTTGGGTCCGGATCGCGTCGCCTGCGGGTCGGACTACGTTCTACGTTTCGCGGGGATGAGTGTCGGAGCGCGATGTCGTAGCATCGGCGGAGGAGATAACGATGCGATTGGAATCAGGGCCGGACAGCGCCTACACCAGGACATGGTCTCCGTCGGGGGAGATCGAGTACGCCAAGCAAGCCGACGGGACGCGGTTGAGGTACCTGAAGGAGGGTTCTGGCCCGACGGTGCTGATCGTTCTCCACACGGTTCGCACACAGCTCGATCACTTCCAACTGGTGATCCCGAAGATCTCGCACGCGTTCACCGTCTACGCGATCGACATGCCCGGCATGGGATGGTCCGACATCACTCCAGGCGCGAGTTACACCGAGCCGGCGCTTCGCCGCGCGATCGTCGAGTTCGTCACGACGCTGGACCTCAACGATGTCACCCTGGCGGGCGAGTCGATGGGCGCGACGGTGTCGCTGACGGCCTCAACCGAGCTCGTAGACCGCGTGCGACGCGTCGTCGCCTTCAACACGTACGACTACTCCAACGGCGTCGGTCGAGCCAATCGCGTCGCCTCGATCTATGTCGGCAGTGCCCGCCTCCCGGCAATCGGCCCGGTGGTGACGAGGATGGAGAACAAGCCCGTCCTCGGCATCGTGCTGCGGGGCGGTTTGCTCGATGGGAGCAAGCTGCCAAAGCACTATCTCGCCGAGCTGCGTCGGGTTGGCCATCGTCACGGTTATCCGCGCGTGGCGCGCGAAGTCTTCCGCAACGTCGACAGCATGATCGCTGCCCGAGCGCTCTACAGTCGCGTCACCACTCCCGTGACCTTGATCTACGGCGATCACGATTGGTCCCGCATCCCAGATCGTGAGGCCAACCTGGCCCTGCTCCGTGACGCCCGATCGATCTCGCTTCCCGACACCGGACACTTCGCCGCCCTCGAACAGCCCGCCCGCGTCGCTGAGATCCTTCTCGACGACCACAGCGGCTGAGCGGGACGCTGGATCAGCCCTCTGGCGAGGTTAGTGGCGGGCGCACGCGATCAGCTACTGCGGACCGTCAGGGAGTGGAGTCGAGCATTCCCCGATGGGAAGCCTCCCCGGCCGGGGCCGGCATGCTCAAGAGTCCAGCTCGAGCCCCGGGTGATGTGTCGCGTTTCCGCCAAAACGCGACAACCAAGAGTTGAAGTGCCGGGACGTGGACGAGCGCGTCCCCCGCGCCCGCAGGTACAGGAAGGTCGATCTGCTCGACGGCGAGCCCGTTGAGGCTGCTGGACGCGTGCAATCGGATCGCGCGCATCGTCCCGATGGTGGTTGTCGGGTGCGCCGGTCTTCAGTTCTCGCTCCAACCCCTGTTTGATTTCGAGACATTTGGGGCTTCCGAGGGCTGAACGTTTAGCGGACCCAGAGTTGACCGAGTAGGACGCCCCACTGCGGGTGGAACTGGTAGTTGCCGACACGGCGCGAAACGATGTCGACCTGCTTCAGCGTGAACAGCGGGACAACCGGAGCCTTGTCGACGATCTCGCGGTCGATGTGTGCCCAGAGCTGGTTGGCGAGATATGGGTCGGTAGTCTGGAGCTTGAGCGCACGCTGGATCTCGGTGTCGATGCCGTGGTCGCAGAATTCGGACCAGTTCGAGGGTGCACGGCACGAGAAGAAGGTGCCGAAGTAGTTGGACGCTGCGGGGTAGTCGGCAAACCAGGAGAAGAGTCCCGCTTGGGCGCGGCGCCGTGGATCGAGCGGCCCCGTCGCAGGGTTGTAGTAGACGTCGTTGCTGACCCGTTTGATGCGCGTGCGGTAGCCGAGGCTGCGTATGAGCGTCGCCGCGAACTGTTCCTCTCCCCGGTGGTTCTCAGGCACCCAGATGGTGACGACGGCGCCCCTGCTGGCAGACGCGTCAACGAGTCGGTTCGCCCGTTCGAGGTCGGGTGATATCCAGTCGCCGCTCGCCCCCGGCCGGAGCGTGTAGGGGCAGTAGCGCCGGTAGCCGGGGAAGTCCGGCGGCAGGATCTGACAGGTCGGCTGCGCTCCGTTGGCGCGCGCAGAAATTCGCACGCCCGCTGCTCGGTTGGCTGCGTAGTTGAGTGCGCGGCGCGCGCGTATGTCGTCGAACGGCGGCACCTTCGTGTTCAGGAAGAGATACGTCGTCCCGGTAAGAGGATTCACGTGCTTCTGGCTCGCGTATTGGGTCGCCACCTCGTCCTCCAGGTCCGGGGGGACGCCGCTGAGGGCAAGGTCCTGGCGACCGCGCTCGACCGCTCGGACAACGCTGCGCGTCGACCCCCGCAGCCGAGCAAAGATGATGCGGTCGGGGTAGCCGGCAGGCTGTGCGGCCTTGGACCACTCGTGGAACCGCGGATTGCGGATGAGCGTGAGCTCACGGCCCGGCCCCGGTTTGTAGCCTGCGATCAGGTATGGGCCGGTCGCCGGCAGCGGACGCGTGCCGACGTCCCTGGCGGGCGTGTCGGCCGGAACGGCGAGGGCGTATGGAAGCGCGAGCTTGTAGACGAAGTCCGGGTCGGGCTCGCGCAGGTGAAACGTGACCGTCCGCGTCCGGTCGTCGGTCGCTATCCCACGCGAGAGGCTGCAGCGCTTTGGCCGCGCGATGCACGCGTCCGCCCCGACGATCGCTCCGTAGTAGTGGGAGGGGTCGTGCGTGATGATCAGCGCCCGCTCGAGCGCACGTCGGAAGTCCGCCGGTTGAACGGGGCGGCCGGTCGAGTAGCTGATGCCGGCGCGGAGGCGGAAGGTGTAGGTGCGGCCGTCGTCCGTGGGCGTCGGCAGCGCAACCGCGAGGTCGGGCACGAGCTGACTGCCGTCGGCGCCGCCGACGCGGCGAAAGCCGACGAGACCGTCGTTGGTCAAGATCGTGGTGGGGGCGATGCTGTAGTTCACCGTGTCGACGGAGCCGGGCTGAAACGGCCCCTTCGCTCCGGCGAGCCGCAGGGTGCCGCCGCGATGGGTGGCACCGGCCGAGCGGACGGCCACGAACAGCCTTCCGCCGCGAGCGGCGAGTCCCTCTGGCCGCTCACCGATGTGGACGACGCGCTTGCGGGTGTTCGAACCTGGGTCGATCAGCGCCAGCGTCCCATCGAACTCGTTGCTCACCCAGACGCCGTCCCGAGTGACCTCGATCCCACGCGGACCATCGCCGCTCGTGATCGTCGCCGTCATAACCCCGCGGCCGGGGTCGATGCGAGAGACGGTCCCGTCCAGGTTGTTCGCGACCCACACCGATCCGGCTCCGACGGCGACATCGACAGGGCCGTTGCCGACCGAGATCGTGTCCACGACCCTTCTCTGAGCGGGGTCGATGCGGAAGACCACGCCGCGTTTCTCGTCGGCGACCCAGACGCTGTTGAAGCCGACGGCGAGCGCCCGCGGTGCCGGGCCGACCGGCACAGGCGCGCTGGGATCGCCGGTTCGAGAGTCCAGCCGCCTAATGCTTTGGTCGTCGCGGCTCGCGATCCACACGCTACGGGGACCAAGTGCGACGGCAACCGGTGCGCCTCCGACGCGGATCCTCTGTACCACCGTGTTCGTTCGCGGATCGATGCGCGAGACCGTGCCCTCGAGCGAGTTCACAACCCACACGCCGCGATCGTCGGCGGCAACTCCGCTCGGGCCGCTACCGACTCCAATCGTCTGCCGCACCTCCCCCGTCTCCGGCTCGACGCGCGAGACGGTGTGCTCGTCGGCGCTGGTGACCCAGAGGGCCTCACCGCCGGCTGCGATATCGCTCGGTGACCCCCCGAGGCTTCCCGTGGCGACTACGTTTCCGTGCTCGAGCACACCGACCCCGTTCGCAGCGACGCGCAAGGTCGCGTCCTTGCCCGACCTCGTGATCGCGACAACGGTCACCACGACGATCGCCACAAGGAGGACGGTCACAAGGGCTACCCACCTCCTGCGCCACGCGAGCCCGAGCGGAGGACCGCCATCGGCCGTTCTCGCAGCGGCCGCATCGGCAGGCGCCGTGACGCGCGCAGCGAGCGAAGGATCATGCCGCAGGATCGCGCGCTCGAGCGCCTGCAACTCATCCGACGGCTCGAGACCCAGCTCGTCCGCGAGAACTGTTCGCGCATCGCGGTAGGCGGCGAGCGCGTCCGCCTGGCGCCCGGCGCGGTAAAGGGCGAGCATCAGCTGCGCTCTCAGCCGCTCACGCAGCGGGTGCTCTGCGACGAGCGACTCGAGCTCGGGCACGAGATCGCCGTTCCGGCCGCCGGCGAGATCGGCCTCGACCCGGGCCTCGATAACCGCGAGGCGCAACTCCTCGAGGCGACCGACTTCCTTCTGCGCGAAGGGCAGAAACTGCAAGTCCTGAAGCGGCGGGCCGCGCCACAGCTTGAGCGCTTCGGTGAGCCGTGCCGAGGCGGTGTCGGCGTCGTCCGAGCCGAGCGCGCGACGGCCCTCCGCTGCAAGTAGCTCGAAGCGACCGAGGTCGATCTGCTCCGCAGGCAACTCCAGCAGGTAGCCCGGCGCCTTTGTCACCACTGCGCCAGCGTGATCCGGCTCGAGGAGCTTCCGAAGCCCGGAGACGAGGCCGTAGACGGCACCTGACGCGGTCGGCGGTGGGCGCTCCCCCCAGAGGGCGTCGATCAACCGGTCGGTCGAGACGACGCGGTTCGCGTTGAGCGCCAGGAGCGCAAGGAGAGCCCGCTGCTGAAGGCGGTCGAGTGCAAGCGGCCGTTCGCTCAGCCTCGCCTCGACGGGCCCGAGGAGCCTGATCTCGAGCTGCGGGCCTCGTGGCTCAGCGCGCTGCATTCGTCGTCCCGTTGGGATCTTAGGCCTTGCCCACTGAGAGAAAGAAGCCGGGGTGAGGGCGGCGCATTAGTCGCGCGTTAGGTCCACGTAAGGGCGACCTGGCAGCCTCAGCGGGCATCTGAGTCAATGGCAGCTCTGGAGGCGACATGGACGAGACATACCGCATGTTGGGCAGGGAACACCAGGCCGATCTCGATCGAGAGGCCATGAAGTGGCAGCGCGCAGACGCGATTCGTGGACGTAAACACGCTCCCCCGGTCACTCCAAACATCGTTCGACAGCTGAAGCGCGCGCAGCTCGCTCTTGCTCGATTCGCTGCGTTCGTTGGCCGCGCAGCTCGCGCCGAAGCGTAGAAGCACCTACTTCTTCATCCTCATTCCGCACGGCTCCGCGGATTCGGACAGATCACAAAAAAGACACTCGCGCTAGTAGCCCCACCCAGCTCTCGCCGGGATCGAAATCGTCTTCGAGAAGCCGACGGAACTCTTACTCCTCCCCCAGGCGGGGGCTTCCCGCCCCGGTAAACGCCTGTCGAATTCGTCGACTGAGCCTTCGGAGGACGAGTAACGTGGCCGCAGAAAGAGGGCTGGGTAGGCTCGCGAATGCGGCGTTGTTCTCTGTGGGGCGGTTGATAGGCATAGGTATGGATGCGGCAGATCCGGGTTGGCGTCGGCTTGGCGCGCTGTTGGTGGAAGCTGGCTTGGTCAGCGAGCAGGATCTGGTCGAGGCGCTCGCCGAGCAAGAGCGCTCGGGCCAGCGCCTCGGCGAGGTCTTGGTCGCGCGCGGCCTCGTTTCGGCCGCGGCGGTCGCGAATGCGCTCGCCGAGCAGCGTGGAAGTTTCTTGAAGACTGAACACGGCTTCGGGACGGGGTTACGCGCACTTATGGGTCGAAGCAGCGTTCCGGAATCGGGGGCCACGCCACCAGAGGCGCCGCCCTTATCTCCTACGCAGCCTCCCGAGCTTGCGGTTGGAGACACTCCTGCGGTTGCCGTTGACAGCACGGCCTCCGCGAAGGGAGTGGAGGCCGAACCGGCAGTTTCCGAGGGGCCAGAGGGGTCGGTCGCGTGGACGGCCGGGCAACCGCCGGCCGCAGCCCCGCAGGCGAGTTGGTCGGGGCAGCGACGCGAGGGCAGTCCTGAGGCCGAGGGGCAGCCAGGTCCAGATCTCGGGCACCTCCTCTTTGTGCCCACTTATCAGGGCTATCTGCTCCTGCAGCGCAGCGGCACCGCGCCAGCCCTCGGCGAAGTACTTGAGCTCCCGGACACCCCGGGCGTTCGACTGGTCGTCGCCAAGCTCGCGTTGTCGCCCCTGCCCCAGGACAAACGAGTCTGCGCGTATCTGAACAACCTCTAGGACGACCTCGCTTTCGGAAGCGCAGGGCTCGCCTTAAGGGTCGCCGCTAAACGCGCAGTGGCGGACGCTCGACCTGGTGCTGGTCCCGTTGCTGCTCCAGCGCGCGGCATTAGGCCAACCCCATCACGATCTGGGTGAAATATCGAGCGGAGCTGCTGCGCTACCAGCGCGAGAGCTCTCAGACCGACGACGGTCGGACGCGAAGGCTCGTGCCCAACGCATGCCGTAAGACAAGCCGTCTGCCGCGTTCCGCCTTATTCGACCTTTGTTGTTTCACGCGCGCGAGCACCACAACACGAGCCGGTCTGCGTAAGTCGAGCCGCAGGCCGCACTAGGACTGCGAATCAGACACGACTCCCGCGTCGCCTTTTGGCGGAAACGCGGCAAGGACTCCCAGTGCCGTGCACGCTGGCACCCAAGGTTTCAAGGTTTGCGGCGATGGGGTTTCGGGCCGGTGTCGTTGCTCTGCCCGGGGCGAACAACATTTCAACTGAAGTCCGGACTTTCGGGGTGGACGCAGGACGGGTTTCGGACGATGATGAGAGCGTGGACTGGCAGATTCGTGACCCGAGATTCGGACTTGACATTTACGAGGCCGAAACGGGCTGGCAGGCGTTGGCTGCGTTCCTCGTGGCTTCCGAGCGCGGTGACATCGCGGCCAAGATGAAGGACGTCCACGTGGACGTTGACGGCACCGTTTCGGTCACGTACCGGGGAACGCCGTGCCTCGGCAAGAGGCGGCCTAAAACCATCCTCGCACGGCACACCGCCGGCGAGACGCTGAGAGCGATCGCACCGACTACGGCGTCAGCCATCAAGCGCTCTCGAAGCGGATCAGGCGTGCTACGCACCCGCCAGGCGCAGGAACTCAAAGAGTCGCAGGTCCCAACAGGGACCGACACGACGACCATAGAGCGGATCTTGGGGCGGTTAGGCTGGCCTGGATGGAACGTCAGGTAACGATGGAGTTCGGCCCCTCGCGGTCGAAACGATTCGGGAAGGCGGTGGTCGAGGCTCGGAACGGCGGCGAGTGCACCGAGGTGGAGCCGGGTCGCTACCGGGTCCGCTTCGCGCTGGGCGCGGACTCGGACGCTTACACCGGCCTCGCCCGCTTGCTGGAGCGGGTCCGCCACTGGCGCGCGACCGAGGTCCGCGAGGAAGACGAGCCGTTCTCCCCCTACCACGCCAGGGAGATGGCATGGTGCGCCTCCTCCCAGCTGAAGACGTTTGGCACGTGCCAATTCCGGTTCTACAACGGCGTCCTGCCCCGCTGCTCGCTCTGTCCCCTATTTGACGCCGAGCGGGCCTTCCGGGAAGGCGAGAATCCGCCTCCGGCGATGGTGCTCGAGATCAGACTCCGCCCACACCGTCCCACTCCCCCTGGGCGGGAGCTCTCGCCCGACCTCGACCCCGGCTGGCAGGTTCCCGACTTCCCGCCACAAGCATGGGGAGAGCCAGCCGCTGAAGAACCACCGGACTAAAAACCGCGTCGGTGGTCGAGGCTCGGAACGGCGGCTAGTGCACCGAGGTGGAGCCGGGTCGCTACCGGGTCCGCTTCGCGCTGGGCGCGGACTCGGACGCTTACACCGGCGTTGCCCGCTTGCTGGAGCGGGTCCGCCACTGGCGCGCGACCGAGGTCCGCGAGGAAGACGAGCCAATCTCCCCCTACCACGCCACGGAGATGGCATGGTGCGCGGAGCGGGCCTTCGGGAAGGCGAGAATCCGCCTCCGGCGATGGTGCTCGAGATCAGACTACGCCCACACCGCCCCACTCCCCCTGGGCGGGAGCTCGCCCGACCTCGACCCCGGCTGGCAGGTTCCCGACTTCCCGCCACAAACCGTCCGTTGTCGACCCCTCCCGCCTCGACGGCTGCGGCGTGGAACGCATCAACCGTTTCGCGGTCTGGCGCGGCGAACGCAATGTGCACCGAACCGGCCGCCACTTCCTGTTCCATGATCCAGAAGTCTTGATCGTCGAGCGCGAAGCCGGGCCCCTGCGAGCTTTGGACGACCCTGACACCGAAGGGCTGCAGCGCCCGCTCGTAGAAGGAGCGACTCCGTGCCATGTCGCGTACTGGCAGCCTCACATGATCAAACAGGCACGGTGGCCCACCTGGCACGGGTCAAGTATCCCGCACTAGGCGACGGCTCGCTCTCATGGGCCAGTGATGCTTCTATGTTTGTCAAGTCGCCAGTGGCGGTCCGTGTTCGAGGAGTCGGTAGAGGTTGCGGGCGAGGTAGCGCTTGAGGCAGCGGTTGGCTTCGCGTCGGGTCTTGCCCTCTTGCAGGCGTCGTTCGAT
>WNFX01002874.1_pt1 | contig 17266 bp, 17 predicted proteins | sample 5400111 | NCBI WGS metagenome assembly WNFX01 (sample SAMN13153363, study PRJNA577476) | soil metagenome | isolation source: 40 cm soil or saprolite under grassland replicate 1 | place: USA:California | collected 2016-06-15 | reverse complement strand
CCGCGTCGACCCGGGCTTCTACAACGCCGAGGTGGCGCTGATCATCAACCTCGACAAGTACAAGTCCCTGACGGCGGCGCAGCGCGACTACCTCGAGCGCAAGGCTCAGGCCTACGAGGCGCAGAACGACTTCTGGAAGTCCTACAATCAACAGGAGGCCAAGCGCCAGGCCGAGGCGGGCATACAGGTGATCACTTTCGACGCGGCGACCAACAAGGCGTTCGTCGAGAAGGCGAAGGATGTCGGCTGGGCGAACGCCATCAAGGCAAGTCCGGTATACGGCCCGCAGCTGCAGAAGGTGCTCGCGAAGTAGCCATGAACCGGCTCGAGGCGGCGTACGGCAAACTTCTCGAGGCGTTCGCCCTCGCCGCGTGCGCGCTGGTGTTCGGCATGACGCTGATGATTTGCGTCGATGTGTTGCTGCGTAACGTGCGCATCATCCCGGGCGTCGCCGGGCTCGAGTGGAGCAATGAGATCTCGGAAGGCGCGCTCTACCTCATCACCATGCTTACCGCGCCGTGGCTGCTGCGGCGCGGGCAGCACATCCGGGTGGACATCATCCTGCGCGCAGTGCCGAATCGGGTCGGCTGGTCCTTCGAGTGGGTGGTGGACGTCATGGGCCTCGCCTCCTGCCTCTTCATCACCTACTACGGCGCCCGCGCCGCGATCGCCAGCTTCAAGGCGGGCTCGGTGTCCATCAAGACGCTGGTGACGCCGGAGTGGTGGCTGCTCAGCGTGCTGCCCGTCGCTTTCCTCGCGCTGTCCATCGAGATGCTGTTCCGCATGCGCCGCCTGGCACTCGCCGAGCGCGCGCCGCGCGACGACGCGGTCTCGACCGGATAGAGCCATGCCATGGGACGCGGCGGCATGGCTGATGCTCGGCGGCTCGACGGCGCTGCTGTTCCTCGGCCTGCCGGTGGCGTTCTCCTTCCTGGTGATCAACCTGCTGGGCGCGTGGCTGTTCCTTGGCGGCGATGCGGGACTGGTCCAGTTTGCCCGCAACTCCGTCGGGTCGGTCGCGAGCTTTTCGCTCACCCCGATCCCGCTCTTCATCCTCATGGGCGAAGTGCTGTTCCACACGGGGCTCGCCGTGAAAGTGATCGACGGCGTCGAGCACCTGATCCGCCAGGTTCCGGGACGGCTCGCGGTGGTCGCGGTGGTCGCGGGCACGGTGTTCTCGGCGATCTCGGGCTCGACCATCGCGACTACCGCGATGCTCGGGAGCCTGATGCTGCCGGTGATGCTCGCGCGCGGGTATCACCCGACCATGGCGACTGGCCCACTGATGGCGATCGGCGCGGTCGACATGCTGATCCCGCCCTCGGCGCTGACCGTGCTGCTAGGCAGCCTTTCGGGAATCTCGATCTCCAAGCTCCTGATCGGCGGCATCGTGCCGGGCCTGATCCTGAGCCTCGCCTTCGTCGTCTACATCGTGGTGCGCGTGAAGATGAATCCGTCGCTCGCGCCGGCCGCGAGCTTCACCGAGTACCGCGGCTGGGAGAAATTCCGCCCCTTGATCCAGTACGTGGCGCCGCTGGTCTCGATTTTCGGCATCGTGGTCGCTTCGATGTCCGCCGGCTGGGCGACGCCGACGGAATCCGCTGCGATCGGCGCACTGTTCACGATCCTGCTCGCCGCCGCCTACCGGGCGCTTACCTTGCAGAATCTGGTGCTCGCGCTGCGCGGCACCGCGAGCATCTCGGGAATGATCCTCTTCATCATCGTCGGCGCGACGACCTTCTCGCAGATCCTGTCCTTTTCCGGAGCGAGCAACGGCATGGTAGAGATCATCGCCACGCTCGGCCTGCCGCCGCTCGCGCTCATCGCTGCGATGATGCTCGTGCTGATCTTCCTCGGCCTCTTCGTCGAGCAGGTCAGCATGATGATGATCACGCTCCCCATCTTCATGCCGCTGGTTCAGAAATTCGGCGTCGACCCGGTGTGGTTCGGCGTGATGTTCCTCATCTGCATGCAGCTCGGATTGCTGCTGCCGCCGCATGGGCTGCTCCTCATGACCATGAAGGGCGTGTCGCCGCCGCAGGTCACGATGGGACACATCTTCCGGGCCGTGGTGCCCTACATCTTCATGAGCCTGCTCGTGCTCGCGCTGGTGTTCTTCGTGCCGCCGGTCGCGGTGTGGCTCCCGAGAGTGCTGTTCTAGCCCCCGCTTAGCCCATGGAACGCTCCTTCACCAAAGAGGTCGAGCTGCTCAAGCTCGGCGCGGGGCAGACTTTCCACGGGGAAGGCATCCTCGCCGTCACCAAGGCTCTGCTGCAGTCGGGCATCTCCTACGTCGGCGGCTACCAGGGGGCGCCGGTGTCGCACGTCATGGACGTGCTGAACGACGCCCGCGACATCATGGACGAGCTCGGCATCCACGTCGAGACGAACGCGTCCGAGGCGGGCGCGGCTGCGATGCTCGGCGCCTCGATCAACTACCCCTTGCGCGGCGCAGTGGCGTGGAAGTCCACGGTCGGCACCAATGTCGCCTCCGACGCGCTTTCCAACCTCGCCTCGGTCGGCGTGCGCGGCGGCGCGCTCATCGTGATCGGCGAAGACTACGGCGAGGGTGCATCGATCATCCAGGAGCGCAGCCACGCTTTTGCGATGAAGTCGCAGATCTGGCTGCTCGATCCGCGGCCGAATCTTCCGACCATCGTCAGGATGGTGGAGAAGGGCTTCGAGCTGTCGGAAGCTTCGAACACGCCGGTCATGCTGGAGCTGCGCATCCGCGCCTGCCACGTGCACGGCGCCTTCGAGGCGAAAGACAACCGCGCGCCGCGGTTCTCGCGCAGGAACGCGATCGAGAACCCCGATTTCGACTTCGCCCGCGTCTCGCTTCCGCCGGCGACTTACGCGCAGGAGAAGCACAAGGTCGAGGTGCGCTGGCCGGCGGCGGTGAAATTCATCCGCGAGAACGGACTGAACGAGGTCTTCGAAGGACCGATCGGCGAACTGGGCATCATCTGCCAGGGCGGCATGTACAACGTCGCGGTGCGCACGCTGCAGCAGCTCGGGCTTGCGGATACTTTCGGAATTTGCAAAATCCCGATCTACGTCCTAAACGTCACCTATCCTCTCATCCCCGAGGAGGTCACGGCCTTCTGCACCGGCAAGCGCGCTGTGCTGATGATCGAGGAAGGACAGCCCGCGTACATCGAGGACGCACTGCACGCCATCCTGCGCCGCGCCGACCTGCGCACGAAGGTGCACGGCAAGGATTTCCTGCCAATGGCGGGCGAGTACACCGGCGAAGCCGTGCTCACGGGCGTCGCGAAATGGCTGGCGGCCGTGGCGCCCCATCTCGAAAAACCAGGTGTCGATAGCGAAGGTATTCGTGGCGTCCTGGACGCGCTCAGCGCAACGAAGCAGCGCGCCGCAGAACTGCTCGGCGGGGTCGTGCCCGCGCGCCCACCCGGATTCTGTATCGGCTGCCCGGAGCGGCCGGTGTTCTCGGCGATGAAGCTGATCGAGCGCGAGTCGGGCGCGTTTCACATCTCGGCCGACATCGGCTGCCATACCTTTTCCACCCTGCCCCCGTTCAATATCGGCAACACCGTGCTCGGCTACGGCCTGGGGCTCGCCTCGAACTCTGGCATCGCACCGATGTTCTCCGGGCGCACCGTCACCATCATGGGCGACGGCGGCTTCTGGCACAACGGTCTCACCTCGGGCATCGCCAACGCGGTGTTCAACAAGAGCGACGGCATCCTCGTCATCATGAAGAACGGCTACACCTCGGCGACCGGCACGCAGAACATTCCCTCCTCCCTGCACCAGACCGAATGGAAATCGGGCGACATGAGCATCGAGCGTGCCTTGAAGGGGATCGGCGTCGAGTGGATCAAGCCGGTGTACACCTACCGCGTCAGCGAAATGGCGAAGACGCTGCGCGACGCGATGGGCTCCGCCTACAAGGGCCTGAAGGTCATCATCGCCGATGCCGAGTGCCAGCTCGAGCGCCAGCGGCGTATCCGCCCGCAGATCGCCGCGGCCCTCAAGGCGGGCAAGCGCGTGGTGCGCACGCGCTTCGGCGTGGACGAGGACGTGTGCTCGGGGGACCATTCCTGCATCCGCCTCTCCGGCTGCCCATCGCTCACCGTCAAGGCCGCCAGCGATCCGCTCAAGGTGGATCCGGTCGCGCACGTCAACAACGACTGCGTCGGCTGCGGGCTGTGCGGCGAGGTCGCCCATGCGGCGATCCTGTGCCCTTCGTTCTTCCGCGCCGAGATCGTGCAGAACCCGAACGTCCTGGACCGGTTCGCTGCGCGACTGCGCAACACCGTCATCGGCTGGCTCCAGCCGGCCGAAGGAGGAAGGTAAGCGTGCTACCCGAACGTCCCATCGCGATCCTGATCGCCGCTCTCGGCGGCGAAGGCGGCGGCGTGCTCGCCGACTGGATCATCGCCGCAGCGACCGCGCGCGACTATCCGGTGCAGAGCACTTCGATTCCCGGGGTGGCGCAGCGCACCGGCGCCACTACCTATTACGTCGAGATCTATCCGGCGAAGATCTCCGAGCTCGGCGCCAGGCGACCGGTGATGACGCTCACGCCCGCGCCCTCCTTCGTGGACGTCGTGGTCGCTTCCGAGCTGCTCGAGGCCGGACGCGCTATGCAAAACGGCTTCGTCACGCGCGACCGGACCACGCTGATCGCCTCGACGCACCGCGTCTACACCGTCGCCGAGAAGATGGAGATGGGCGACGGCCGGTTCGACAGCGAGGTCGTGCTCAAAGCGGTGCGGGCGCTCGCGAAGCGCGCGATCGTCTTCGACATGCAGGCGCAGGCGAGCGCATCGGGCACCGTGATCAGCGCGGTGATGTTCGGGGCGCTGGCCGGCTCCGGAACGCTGCCGCTCTCGCGCGGCGATTGTGAGGCAGCGATCCGTTCGGGCGGCAAAGGCGCCGAGGCGAGCCTGAAAGGCTTTGCGGCGGGCTTCGACTCCGCGGTCGGATCGGCGTCGGGCAAGACCGTGACGCCTGCAGAAAGGAAGAGCCTGAGCGCTTCGGAACGCGTCAGGCAGACCTTCCCGGAGGAAACCCGTGCCATGCTCGAGGAAGGCGCGGCGCGCTGCGGCGGCTTTCAGGACCGCGGCTACGCGAGCCTCTATCTGGACCGCCTCGAGCAGATCGTGAATCTCGACCACGCCGCGGACGGATACAGGCTCTCCAACGAAACCGGGCGTTTTCTCGCACTGTGGATGTGCTACGAAGACGTGATCCGCGTCGCCGACCTGAAGACGCGCAGAAGCCGCTTCGAACGCGTGCGCGAGGAGGTTCAGGCGAAGCCGCACGAGCCGGTGCACATCGTCGAATTCCTGAAGCCCGGTGTGGACGAGTTCACCGCGGTGCTCCCGCGCTTTCTCGCCCGGCCGTTGAAGGCCTGGGCCGAGGCGAGCGGTCTCGCCAACAAGCTCAACATCGGCATGCACGTCAAGACGACCAGCCTGAGCGGATTTCTCGCGCTGCGTTTTCTCGCCTGGCTGCGGCCGCTGCGGCCCCTCACGTCGCGCTGGCACGAGGAGCAGGTGCTGATCGGCCGTTGGCTGGTCGCGATCGCCGCGGCAGCGAAGCGGGACGCAGGGCTCGCGCTGGAAATTGCTCTGTGCGGCAGGCTGATCAAGGGCTACGGCGACACGCACCAGCGCGGCAAGGGCAACTTCCTGAGGATCCTCGACACGCTCGTCGAGGGCGACTCGGTGCCCGCCGATCGCGCCCGGATCGACGCGATCCGCAAGGCGCGCGAGGCGGCGCTGGCCGACCCGGAAGGGCGCAAGCTCGAGCTGTCCCTGGAGATGCACGGCATCGCGCCGCTGCCGCCCAAGCCGAAGCCGGTGAAGTTCATGCGCCGGCCTCAACCGGAAAACCGCAGAGTCGCCTGAGCCCCCCGATCGGATTCCCCGTACCCGGTCACAATTGCCGCCACGTTTCCTGGATCCTCCGGCGGCCGATTGCCGCGCCAGGCGACGTGCAGGTCGGGCCGGAGCAGCAGGAGATCGTGGCCGTACACCTGGCGCGGCGCGTCGTCCGGCATGTCGAGCACGGCGACCGGCGCACCCAAGGCCCGCAGCGCTTTTTCCAGCGCCGACGTGTCGGCGTTCGTGCCGCCGAGGCGCAGCAGCGTGTAGCCCTCGTACGGAATGTGGTCCTGCATCGGCGTGCCGTCGGCGAGCCACACGTGCGGCAGGCGCGCTCCCGGCCAGGTGCTCGGCTCGTAGACCCTGAAACGGTGCTCGGGCCCGCCGGGAATGGCGCACACGATCGGGGAATCGACGTAGCGGTAGCCGAGCTCGGCGCCGATCATCTCGTTCGACTTGGGCTGCTCGACGCTGGCGACGCGCACAAGGTTCTCACGCGCCGCCGCGCCCTCGGGCGTGTTCTCGCGAATGTTCCGCCGGTATTGCGCCTGCCATTTGCGCCGCCCGAGCGAAGCGTAGCGCGAGGCGCCGACGTTGCGCTCGCCGATTTGCCGCCGCTCGGATTCGTACGAGTCGAGCAGCGCGGGCCCACCCCATCCCTGCAGGGTCGCCGCGAGCTTCCAGGAAAGATCGATTGCATCGCCGACGCCGGAGTTCATGCCAAGACCGCCGGTAGGTATGACGAGGTGGACCGCGTCGCCCGCGAGGAACACGCGGCCATCCCGATAGCGGTCTGCTAGCAGCAGGTTCTGCCGCCACGGAGCGCAGGTGAGCATCTCGTACTTCACGGGAATCGCGACGGTGCGTTCGAACATCGCCTTCATGTCGTCGTCCTTCTCGACCACGGCGTGCAAGGTGAAGTGCTTGGTCGAGTCCTGCATGATGAGAAAGCTGCTGTTGCCGTCGGCCACGTGGTAGTGGCGTCCCCTGCCGGGGCCCTTGCCGATGGGGATGCGCTGGAACAGCTCGTTGCAGCGATACAGCGCCTGGCGCAACTCGAGTATGTTGTGCTCGCCGCGCAGCTTGATGCCGAGTTGCTTGCGCACCATGCTCCCGCCGCCGTCGCAGCCCACCATATACGACGCGCCGATCGCGCCGCCCGTGCCGTTCGCGTGCTTCACGCGCGCGGTGACCCCGGATTCGTCCTGGGTAAACGACTCGAGCCGGCAGCCGTAGCGTACCGTCACCGAGGGCAGCCCCTCGGCGATCGACTTCAGCAGCGGCTCCAGCGTGTACTGCGAAATGAGCTGGTACGGTTCCAGCGGCATGCTCCCGTCGCCGCATGCGCGGATCTCGGCGCGCGCCCTCTCCACCGAAGGGTAGGGCAGATGCAGGAGCGGCGGCTCGGCCAGCGACAGGACGATGAACACGTCCATCGGGATGTCGTCGCGCAGGCCGGCGGCGCGGACCTTGTCGGCGATTCCCATGCGCCGGAAGATTTCCATGGTGCGCGCATTGCACCGTTCCATCTTCGGCAGGAACTGCGGCGCTTCCTTCTGCTCGATCAACGTGCAGCGCACGCCGCGTACGCCGAGATCGATGGCGAGCGTAAGACCGACCGGTCCGCCGCCGACGATGAGAACCTGTGTGTCCATCCCTCATATTCTGCCTTACCCGCAGAGCGTGGGGCGGCGCTAGCCGCGATAGAGTTCGCAACCCTAGGCGGCCCCGACCCGAAAACCGCCGTCGGGAGTCAGTTCGAATCGGCCTTCCCGCACCGCTCGCAGCCAGCGCGCGGTGCGCACAAGGCCTCCGAAACAGAAAAAATGGACTCCAGCGATCGGCGCACCGCCTGGACGCGCAATGTCCCTCACAACGGCCTCCGGGCCGGATTCCACCACGAGACGCGTAATCGCCCGGGGCTGTGCCTTGAGGGTGCGGACCGAGTTCCCGATTCCGCACAACATCGCGAATCGGAGCAGTCGGGGCAGGCTCGCAGGCCCCGAGAGCCCAACGCGCACCGGCAGCCCGTGCCCTTTCATCTTCACCACCCACGCGAGCACCGGCGCGGATTCGAAGCAGAACTGCGTCACGACCTGCAGATCGAGACTCGCCCGTCGGGCGAGAACTTTCTTCGCGGCCAGCGCGGTCGCGAGCGCGGTTTGCGCTATCTTGGGATGGCCTTCGGGGTAACCCGCCACGCCCACATGCGCGATGCCGTGCCGCTGGAACAGGCCCGTCTCGAGTAACCGGAGGCTCGACTCGAACGGCCCGCTCGTCCTGTCGCTGTCGCCGGCGATCACCAGAGCGCTGTCGACGTCCGCCTCGCCTGCTGCGCGCGCCAAGTATTCGTCGAGCGCGTCGCGGCTGGCTATCCTGCGTGCCGCCACGTGCGGAACCGGACGAAGGCCGGCGCGTTTCAGACGCGTCGCCAGCGCCACGATCCCGTGATACGTTTGCCCCGGCGGCATGCTGATGGTGACGGCCGTCCCCGGCTCCAAGAGGTCCGCGCAGGCGTCGATCTCCGCCGGATCCCGCGACGACAATTCGAGCGAAGCCCCCACAAGCAAAGCTTGAATGTTCCGGCGCTCATCCTCTGGCGACGCCCCGAGGATCGCGGGGGCGGCGGTAGACCCCGCTGTCGATCCGGTGTGCATGCGCTCCTCAGTCGCGCTTGCGCGAGATCACGTAGGATTCGTCGAGGAACCACAGGCCCTTGTGGCGACGCAGTACCTCCTGCGTGGCCTCGAGGTAGGCGCGGTCTCCCATGACCTCGCCCAGGCGCTGGTCCTCGATCTGCGCCACGTAAACAGCTGCGTTCCACGCGGCGAGAAGCGTCGAGGTGCCGATCGCGTCGCTGATTTCCTCCGGGAGCGTGTGCATCTCGTAGCGGAATATCGAGCGGTTGTCGGCGTAGGCGTTGAAGTTGAGGTCGCGGCCGTCTGTCCCGAGCGCGGCGCGGGTGGCCTTCAGGAGCGAGTGGCGATCGGTCTGGAACGGATTTTCTCCCGGCCAGATACGCTGCACGATCTCCAGCCCCGGGTCCCGGCCGTGGGAATGGATCGCGATCATCCGTCCGCCCGACGCAAGGCTACGGGCGAGCGGCGCCAGGACCTTGGATGCCTTGAACTCGGCCGAAGCGCGGGCACGGTACGGCTGCGAGGCGATGACTAGGTCGTAGTCGGCGCGCGCGGCGCCGCGGCGCGGTAACACCTGGTCGAGCAGGAACTTGTGATCTTCCCGGTAGAACACCAGCACCACCGGCTTCGCATAGGCGGGATTGCCGCTCGTCTTGCTCACCGACGCGCGCCAGTGCTCGTTCAGGAACGGCTGCAGGTCGATGATCTGCTGTTCGAACTCGCTGGAGGTCGCTCCGGTAAGCGCGACCTCTTTCCAGACGAGACTCGTGGCGGCGGTGACCGATTTCGGCGTGAGCCACGGCGCTTCCGAGTAGTAGAGATTGGTCATGACGAGCACGGTCGCCGGGTGCTCGAAGAAGCGGTCCGGCATGCGATCGAGAGCGAGGCGCACGTCTTCCAGGCTGATTTCCTTGCCCACGATGTAGAAAGGCATCGTCGGGTGGCGCTGGTGCATGGCGCGCATGACGCGGGCAAGCACGGTGCCGTCGCCCACACCGGCATCGAACACCCTGACCGCGGGAGGCCGCGGATGAATATTGGCGAGTTCCATGCCGACCCGCTGCGCGACCACCCACTTCTCGCTGCAGGTGCTGACGAACAGCAGGTACTTCTGGCGGTTGTCGTAGAAGCGGAAATTGGTCTTCGACTCGTCCTTCCCCCCGGCGGTGGCGGCGACCTGGATCGCGGCTTGATCTGGTACCGCACCCCCACCGCCCGCCAAACTCTCGGCCGAGGATCTCAGCCGCACCAAACCGCGCGTCTCGATCGACCGATGCTCCGACATGAATGTCCGCACGCGCTCGACGGTTTCCATGGTCACGCGTCCGCCGATCCGAAGCCTCCCCACCAGCTTCCCGTCGTTTACGGCGCGGCGCCCGAAGGTCGACTCGGCCATGCCAACACGCCTGCAGTAATCCGCGATTTCGCTCAACAACTGCTCAGCCGTCACGTCATTTCCTCCTCCTGGCCCTGCTCATGAGCGACTGCCGCTTCGCGCTATTACAAGACGCCCTGCCAACGAGGGTCAACCACAATTTTGCCCATCGTGAAAGTGGGAATTATAGTGGGATGAATCCCACTAGCTTGGCAATGCCCCAGATTGATCTGTATGTGAGTAGACGCTCACATAATAGAGACCAATATAATACTCATTTTTATCATACTATTATTTACACATTTTACCGGTTGCCCAGACTCGAAGCGAAACCGATCGTTTCCAGCGGGAAAAAATCGTATTCAGGTATCAAGGTGCACTGCTGTCAGAGAACGGGCTTCTGCCCACTCTCGAGGGACCGCTTGCCCCCTGTTCTTGGGCCCATGCCTTGGGCCGGCGCACCAGGTTGCTGCCGTCGCCACCTTTGGCGGAAAATCGTTTCTCAGCCCCGTCCGGAGCCTCTGGAGAAGCGGATGTCTGCCGTTTTGCAAACTGAGCTTGCCGCGGATCGCAAGGCGTTTTACGACAAAATCGACAAGGCCAACGTCACGCCTCTGTGGGAGGTGCTGCACAACATCATCACCGCCACGCCCAGCACGCCGTGCAAGCCTCATCTGTGGAAATGGGATCAGATGTGGCCATGGATCCAGGAGGCCGGCCGGCTGATCAGCGCTCAGGAGGCCGAGCGACGCGTTTTGGTGCTTGAAAACCCCGGGCTGAGGGGCCGCTCGAGCATTACCCACAGCCTTTACGCCGGGCTGCAGCTGATCCTGCCCGGGGAAGTTGCGCCCTCGCATCGGCACTCGCAATCCGCCCTGCGCTTCATCCTGCTCGGCAGGGGCGCCTACACCGCGGTCGACGGTGAAAAAGTGACCATGGGCGTTGGAGACTTCGTCATCACGCCGTCGTGGACTTTCCACGACCACGGCAACCCTTCGGAAGAACCGATGGTATGGATGGACGGCCTCGACGTCCCGCTCGTCGAATTGCTCGATGCCCAGTTCATGGAAAAGGGTCCGCAGGAAGCTCAGCACACCAACCGCACCGAAGGCGACAACCTCGCGCAATTCGGCAACACCATGAAGCCGGTGGAGTACAGGGCGAAGAGCCGCACCTCGCCCCTTTTCTGGTATCCGTACGAGCGCACCCGCGAAGCGCTCGAGACGCTCGCGCAGGCTCACGACGCGCATCCCTGCTGGGGCCACAAGCTGCAATATACGAATCCCGTGTCAGGCGATTGGGCGATGCCGACCATCGGTACTTTCATGCAACTCCTAGCGAAGGGATTCAAGGGAAAGGACTATCGCTCGACCGACTCCACGGTATATGCGGTCGTCGAAGGCAAAGGCCGTTGCCGCTTCGGAGGCGAGACGCTGGTCTTTGGACCCAGGGATGTGTTCGTGTGCCCATCGTGGCTGCGATACCGTCTCGAAGCCGACGAACAGTCGGTTCTGTTCAGTTTTTCGGACCGCCCGGTGCAACAGGCGCTCGATCTTTGGCGCGAGGCGTTCTAATCCGCCCGACGTAGCGAGATCCACGCCCTTTCCACTCCCGCAGGGCGATGGCGTCTTTGCGCGCCCGAACCGCGGCGAGACCTTCTTTCCAGAACGATACGATGAACGCGGACAAAACAAACTACGACCTTCTTTACAATCCGCGGCTCGTCGTCAAGAGCTATCAGGAAATCTTCGAGCGCTGGGAAAAGGACTCGGAGCGGGCCCGCGCCGCCCTCGATTGCTATTTGGACGTGCCTTACGGCTCAAGCGAAGCGGAGAAAATGGATATCTTTCGCGCCCAGGGAAAGAGCCGCGGGCTTTTGATGTACATCCACGGCGGATATTGGCGATCTCTCGACAACAAGCGTTTCTCGTTCGTCGCTCCGGCGCTCGCCGAGGCCGGGATCACGGTCGCGGTGCCCGGCTACGCCCTTTGCCCCGCGGTGCAAGTCGCAGACATCGTGATGCAGATGGTTCAGGCGTGCGCGTGGCTGTACCGTAACGGGGAAAATTTCGGCGCTCCAGCGAACCGGCTCTGCCTGTGCGGGCATTCCGCAGGGGGGCATCTCGCCGCCATGATGCTCTCCTGTCGCTGGCGCGACTACTCGCCGAGCTTGCCGAGCAAGGTCGTCAGCGCCGCGATGTCCATCAGCGGCTTGTACGACCTGACGGAGATCGTCAGGGTACCTTCGGTGAATTGCGACGTGCACCTTGACGAGAGATCCGCGCGGGAGGTAAGTCCCGCGTTTCTCCCGCCTGCTACCGACGCACCCCTATACACCGCCGTCGGCGGGGAGGAAAACCAGGGATTCCACATCCAGAACAGGCTCATCGGGGAAAAATGGGGCAAGGTGCGCCGTACAGACATACCCTGCCCGGGAAAAAATCATTTCACGGTGCTCGACCAGGTTTGCGACCCCGAGAGCGGTTTGTTCAAGGCTATCCTCGAAATGATGGACGTGTAGAGCAACCATCCGCCGCCAAAACGGCTACAGTCCACGCATGGATCCGAAGCAGCTGCTCACACAAAGCTTTCAAGCCGCCGTCGCGGCCGCCGACCCGCTCAAGATCCTCCCGAGCCACCTCCCCCCTCCGCCGTCGGGCCGGACGCTCGTGATCGGCGCGGGCAAGGCCGCCGCCTCGATGGCGCTTGCGGTCGAACAGCATTGGCCGCGGGACGCGCCGCTGGAGGGCCTGGTCATCACCCGCTACCGGCACGGACTGCCGACACGCTGCGTCAAGGTGATCGAGGCCGGACACCCTGTTCCCGACGAGACGGGCGAGTCTGCTACGAAGGAAATTCTGCAGCGCGCCAGAGGCCTTGGGCCGGGCGACCTGCTGCTCGCCCTCGTATCCGGCGGGGGCTCGGCGCTGCTCAGCCTTCCCGTGGAGGCCGTCGGCATGGAAGCGCTGAAAGCGACGACGAGGGAGCTGCTTCGCAGTGGTGCGCCGATTCAGGACATGAACGCCGTGCGAAAACACCTTTCCGCGATTCAAGGGGGGCGGCTCGCGGCAGCGTGCAAGGCACCCGTGCTCGCGCTGATCATTTCGGATGTCCCGGGCGATGATCCCACCCACATCGCCTCCGGTCCGTGTGCGCCCGACCCGACGACGTACAGCGACGCGCTCGAAGTTCTCCGTCGCTACGGTGTCGACGCGGCTCCGGCGGTCAGGGAACACCTGGAGCGAGGCGCACGCGGCGAGATTTCGGAAACACCCAAGCCGGGCGACAGCAGTTTTGAGCGAGTCGAAAACCGCGTCATCGCCACGGCACGGCAGGCGCTGTGCGCGGCACAGGAATGCTTCCAGCCGCACCGAATTCAAACCATGAACCTCGGCGACAGCGTGACGGGGGAGGCATCCGAGGTGGCGAAGGTGTACGGAGCGCTCGCCCGCCAGATCGCACAACATGGCGACCCATTGAAGCCGCCGGTCGCGCTGATTTCCGGAGGAGAATGCACGGTCACCGTGCGCGGCAAGGGGCGCGGTGGACGCTGCACCGAATTCCTGTTGTCGCTAGCCGTCGACCTCGCAGGCGCCCCGAACGTCTATGCAACTGCCTGCGACACCGACGGCATCGATGGCTCGGAAGACAATGCGGGTGCGGTGCTCTTGCCCGATTCTCTAGCGCGCGGCGCCCGTCTCGGGCTCGACGCCAGGAAACTGCTCGCCGACAATGACGCGTACGGGTTTTTCTCGCGGCTCGAAGACCTCGTCGTAACGGGGCCGACCCGTACCAACGTCAACGACTACCGGGCGATCCTGATCCGCTGAGCCCGCGCGCTACGTTTTTGCCTTCGGCCGGCTTGGGTTCTTCCTTCGGTTCAGGCCGATCGAGCAACTCAACCAGCGCCATCGGCGCATTGTCTCCCTTCCGGAACCCGAATTTCAGGATGCGCAGGTAGCCGCCGTTTCGCTTCGCGTAACGCGGCCCCAGCTCGGAAAAGAGCTTGGTAACGATGCCGCGGTCGCGCAGGCGGTTGAAGGCGAGGCGCCGGTTGGCGAGCGTCGCTTGCTTGCCGAGCGTGATCATCGGTTCGACCACGCGGCGCAGCTCCTTTGCCTTGGGAAGCGTGGTTTGGATGACCTCGTGTTTCAACAGCGACACAGTCATGTTGCGCAGCATCGCGAGGCGATGGCTGCTGGTGCGATTGAGCTTCCTGAGTCCGTGGCGGTGCCGCATCTTCTTGTCCCTTCGGCCCCGATCACGAGGTCCGTGCGGTCTCGAGGCCCGCGGGCGGCCAGTTCTCCAGCTTCATGCCGAGTGTGAGCCCGCGCGAGGCCAGAACTTCCTTGATCTCGTTGAGCGATTTCCGGCCGAGATTGGGCGTCTTGAGTAGCTCGGTCTCGGTGCGCTGGATCAGGTCGCCGATGTAGTAGATGTTTTCCGCCTTGAGGCAATTAGCCGAGCGCACCGTGAGCTCGAGATCGTCCACCGGACGCAGCAGTATCGGATCGACCTGCGGGGCCTTCTTTTCCTCGACTGCCGGAGCCGTGCCTTCGAGCGCCGCGAAAACGGAAAGCTGATCGACCAGGATCCTCGCTGCGTAACGGATCGCCTCTTCGGGTTCTATTACGCCGTTCGTCTCTATGTCGATGATGAGCTTGTCGAGGTCGGTCCGCTGCTCGACGCGCGCCGATTCGACCGAGTAAGACACGCGCCTGACGGGCGAGAACGAAGCATCCAGTATGATCTTCCCGATCCCCTTGGATTCCTCGGGGACGACGCGGAGATTGCCGGGAATGTATCCGCGGCCGTTCTCGACCTTGATCTGCATCTCGATCTTGCCCCCGGGAGACAGATGCGCGATCACGTGCTCGGGGTTGATGATCTCGACGTCGTGAGTGGCCTCGATGTCGCCTGCGATCACCGGGCCTTCGCCCTTTTTCTTCAGATTGAGCAACGCGTCCTCTCGGTTGTGAAGCTTGAGCACCACGCCCTTGAGGTTGAGCAAGATGTCGACGACGTCTTCCTGGACGCCTTCGATCGTCGAGTATTCATGAAGCACTCCCGCGATCTGCACTTCGGTCGCTGCGAACCCGGGCATCGACGAAAGCAGGACGCGGCGCAGCGCATTGCCGAGCGTATGGCCATACCCGCGCTCGAACGGCTCCATCACGACTTTGGCGTGATTGGGAGCAATGCCCTGGACATCGATGATGCGCGGTTTCAGAAATCCACTGGTTTGCATGTAAGACCCTCGATACGATATGGCTTTCGCCGGATATTCGAATGCAGCCTTATCTCGAATACAGCTCGACCACCAGACTTTCGTTGATCGTGGAAGGCAGATCGGAGCGTGCCGGAAGCGCCTTGAACGTGCCTTTCATTTCCTTTGCATTGACCTCGATCCATTCCGGAAAGCCGCGCGTTTCGGCCGCAGCGACCGAGCCCTTGACGCGAAGTTGCTCCTTCGTCCTGGGCGCAACTTCGACGGTGTCGCCCGGCCGCACCTGGTAGGAAGGCATGTTGACGCGCTTGCCGTTTACGAGGATGCCGTTGTGCCGCACGATCTGGCGCGCCTCGGTGCGGCTCGCACCGAACCCCATGCGGTACGAAACGGTATCCAGGCGCGATTCCAGCAACTGCAGAAGACGCTCGCCCGTCACGCCTTTGCTGCGCGAGGCCTCTGCATAGGTCTTGCGGAACTGGCGCTCGAGGAGTCCGTATATGCGGCGCAGCTTCTGCTTCTCCCGCAGCTGCTTGCCAAAATCGGACATGCGGCCGCCGCTTTTCTGTCCGTGCTGTCCCGGCGCATAGCTGCGGCGCTCGATCGCGCACTTGTCGGTGAAGCATTTCTCGCCCTTGAGGAAGAGCTTCTCCCCCTCGCGACGGCACTGGCGGCACTTGGCATCGAGATTTCGGGCCATGTGTATTCCTTCTATATGCGCCGTTTTTTCGGCGGCCTGCAGCCGTTGTGGGGTACGGGCGTCACATCCGCGATGCTGCTGATCTTGAGACCCAGTGCATTGAGGGCGCGCACGGCCGATTCTCGCCCGGGGCCCGGCCCCTTGATGCGCACCTCGAGATTCTTGACGCCGCACTCTTGGGCTGCGCGGCCAGCCTGCTCGGCCGCAACCTGGGCGGCGAACGGCGTCGATTTCCTCGAGCCCTTGAACCCCGCGGCGCCTGAGGTCGCCCACGCCAAGGCGTTGCCCTGGCGATCGGTGATGGTGACGATGGTGTTGTTGAACGAGGCGTGAATGTGGGCGATGCCTTCGGCCACGTTTTTTTTCACTTTCTTGCGAACGCGTGCTGCGGCGGTCGGCGCGACAGGTGGTTTTGCCATGGTCGGGATCCTCGTTTGCTCAGCCGGCTTTCGGGGCGGCGGCGGTAATCTTGACCGCGGCCTTGCGCGGGCCCTTCCGCGTGCGCGCGTTGGTGCGGGTACGCTGGCCGCGAACCGGCAGTCCCTTGCGATGACGGGTGCCGCGATAGCAGCCGAGGTCCATCAGCCGCTTGATATTCATCGACACCTCGCGGCGCAAGTCGCCCTCGACGGTAAATCGTGCGACCTGTTCGCGCAAACGCTCCATGTCTGACTCCGACAAGTCTTTGATTTTAGATTCCTTATTGACCTTGGCCGCGCCGCAGATCGCCTGCGCGCGCGAGCGACCGATGCCAAAGATCGCCTGGAGCGCAATCTCGGCATGCTGGTGATTCGCAATGTTGACTCCCGCTATGCGGGCCATACGCTGCTCCGTCTATCCGCCGAAAAGGAAACCCGAAATTATAGCGTGAAATCCGTCCGTTAACTACCGATTTGCTACCCCTGCCTCTGTTTGTGGCGGGGTTCCTTGCAGATGACGCGCACGACCCCCTTACGGCGCACGATCTTGCAGTTGCGGCAAATCTTTTTCACAGAGGCAAGTACTTTCATGCGTGCTTCCTTTCTATCGGTTCACTTCGCGCGGAATATGATGCGTCCGCGAGTCAGGTCGTAGGGTGTCAACTCGACCGTCACCTTGTCTCCGGGGAGAATCCGGATGTAGTGCATGCGCATCTTCCCGGAGATGTGTCCCAGGATGACGTGTCCGTTTTCCAGCTTGACGCGGAAGGTCGCGTTGGGCAGGGTCTCCATGATCTCTCCCTGCATCTGGATCACGTCCTCTTTCGCCATATTCGCTACAATCCCCCTCCCCTGAAGCCCCCCTTCTTGAGCAAGCTCTCGTACTGGTGCGTCATGATGTAGGCCTGTACCTGCGCCATGAAGTCCATGGTCACCACGACGATGATGAGGAGCGAGGTGCCGCCGAAGTAGAACGGCACGTTCCACCTCAGGATCAGGAACTCGGGCAGCAGGCAGACCAGGGTCACGTAAATGGCTCCTGCAAGGG
>WNFX01002872.1_pt1 | contig 17267 bp, 7 predicted proteins | sample 5400111 | NCBI WGS metagenome assembly WNFX01 (sample SAMN13153363, study PRJNA577476) | soil metagenome | isolation source: 40 cm soil or saprolite under grassland replicate 1 | place: USA:California | collected 2016-06-15 | reverse complement strand
AGATGTCGCGATCACTCGCTTCGCGGGATTCTTTCATCCCTTTAGGAGGAAAGTCGAAGAAAGGCAGAAAGCCGCGTTGCACCTCGTCATCGCCTTCGCGCCAGTAGCGACTGAAGATAGGAGCGCCTATGTCATGCAACAGACGATTGCGACGATAGGTATCAAGCATGGAAGCAATACCTGCTGCAAGTTCTTCAGATGAGAGCTTCAGTCGCTCAGCCCATTCTTCTATCCACGGATGCTGTGGTTCTACGCCAGCATAGATCACCCTGGCTTTGCCCCAGGTCTCCAGACTATCACGTTGTTTGAAGCCGGTACTCCATTCACGTACCAGCAGGATATGCAAATAGTAACTGAGTTGCTTATCGATTTCATGACCGAAGGCCTCGTCGGCTCGCCCTGAGAAGACCTCCGGGGCCAGGACTCGGGCCAGGTTCCGGTCTTGCCGGAACCGCGACAAGAGATGCTCGCGCATGTCCGTAATCGAGCAGGGATGGTCGCGATGGCGGAGAAAGTCGTACATCAGGTGCCGCAGGCGATAGCGGCGAGCATGATCTTGCATCCAACCTGCCTGGAAAGCGGCATCCTGGCGGTTATCAGTGAAGACGATCAGTTTCTGTTGCGGGGCGGGTAACGAGTTAATCATATTCTGCGCAAGGATATGGACATCAGCGACGGTCACGGCCCGCAGCGGCTTGATTGGCTCGGTGACGCGTTCACCAATGTTGTTGCTCCGTTGTCCGCAGCTCGGGCAGACGGCCATCTTGCCACGTTCATTGAGCTGGATGGCCCACACGAGCATCAGTGGTCCCTGGCGCTTGCATTGCGCTTGTTGGCAGGAACCTTGATGGGCATGCAGTGTCCCGCAGGAGTGGCAGAAGTAGAGCTGACGTCGTTTCTTGTCCAGGCGCTGTGTAGCCAGTTCGTCATCAGCATCGATCTCGGAGGTGAAGCGATTCGTGAACAGGACACGACCTCCACTCGTCTCGTCAGCTACCTCCCAGATGGCGTTGTCTCCTTCAAGATCACTTCCATTGAGCTTGCCATCTGCCAGCGAGAAATTGCGGTAGTAGCCCTCCAGGTAGTGCTGACCACAGTTCTTACAGACAAGCACAGGAGGACAGGCCGCAGGCTCGACGGCCTCTTTCTGCATGGCGCTGGTGAGGGAGAGATGCAACTCGGCACGGAATGCATCGGTCTGACCCTGTCGCACAAAGGTCAGGACGGCACCTTCCAGGCCTTTGATGAAGTAGTGGACCTTGGGGCGCATCAACGGGGTATCATTTTGCTCTGCAGCAGCCCCCAGCGCCAGGTAACACAGCAGTTCACCCTTGGCCTGGTCATCGACCACGAAGGTTGGTCCATCCCGCCCTAAGAGCATGTTGATACGCTGTACCGCTTCGGGGAGGTAGAGGGGCTGATCCACGAGTTGAGAGAGGGCATAGACATACTCATTGCGTTTCAGATGTTCATAAAGAGCCTCAGACCACGGAAGCTCCTCTGCCAATGGAGACCCTGTAAGTAGTTCTACGACTGCGCGTAACATCGGTTCGTCACCATGCTCCAAAGCTTGCAGCGTTTGATCAAGCAGATCCGTCGTGTCGGCTGGTACTGACGGCACATGGCGTTCGAGAGGAAAAGTGGTTGTCTCGTATTGCTCGCGTACCAGCGCTACGCGACTGGGGTCGACGCCGAAGAAGCGATGCGCAAACTGGATTGCCGCCTGCTCTCCGCCCTCATCATTCAGATCCGTGACAGTGGCCGAGGTTCCAATACAGAGAACATCATCTGCATCCTTCCCACAAAAGGCTCGCAGGCGTCGTATCAAGCAGGAGACTTCAGCGCCGACCGCTCCACTGTAGGTGTGTGCCTCGTCGAAGACCAGGAACTTGAGGGGCGCATTGATAAACATGCCCAGATCTTTCCCGCGCGTCAGCAGCAGTTCGAGCTGGTTGACGTTGGTGAGCAGGAGTCGAGGAGGGTTGGCAGCCATCTCTTTTTCAGTCAGGCGCTCCTCGAAAGGGGAGATGATGATACGTTCGTGCTCTTTATATTTCTTCGCCAGGTTTTCGTAGGCTGCGCGCCCTTCGCCGCTAGTCAAGCGCACGACACTTTGGAGATCGCCCTCATCGGCTGCGGTTGTACCGACATACATACCAAAGGAGATGCCAGAACCAACCAGCATCCTGCGCAAGCGCCCAAGCTGGTCAATGGCGAGGGCATTCATGGGATACACCAGCACTGCTACCACACCCTCTGGCGCGCCTTCATCGCGCAGGCGTAAGCAATGATCGAGGATAGGGTAGAGGAACGCTTCGGTCTTTCCTGAGCCTGTTCCAGTAGCAATCAGGCAATGCTTGCCAGCATTGACTTGCTGCAAGGTTTCGTCCTGGTGGGCGAAAAGCGTAGGATAGGGTGCCAGACCAGGCAGAGCCGGGTGAACGATACCTGCTTTTGCCAGTTCGCGCAAGTCACGTTCTTGCCGAAACGGTTTGCTGAGTGAAATATAGGGCCCCTGGATAAGCGGTGAGCGCCCCAACATCCCACGCAGCATCGCTCGCGCTTGCTCAGCCAGGTCGGGATCGGTTAGTGGAAACGCGGTAAGCTGGTAATCCAGAAACTGGGTGTTGACCTGACTGGCAAACTGAATGGGGTTGATCGTTGTCGTTACCATACTACATGGCCTTTCTCTTACCCTTGCATCCTACTTATGTATTCCAAAGATCCAACTGCGCTCGCTGAGTGGTCTTACCCTGCCCATTCTTTCCATCTCTACCCATCTCCCGGTTCTTCTCTAGTAACAGCATTGGAATTTCCTTCATGCGTTGCGCATGTTCTTCGCATTCCGCCCAGCTCTCAGCTACTGTCACTTGTTCCTGCCAAGCTGTGAAACGCGGCCCTAACTGTGCTCCTATCTCTGGAAGGAACTGCCAATCCTCCTGACAGAAAGCCTCTAAGCCAACTTCTTTCAGCCTCTTGAAAGCCGCTAATGCCAAAGTCGTTTGCCGCAACTCCTTAGGTTTCTCCTTATCAACGCGCCAGAATCCCTTGGGATTAGTTGGATCATCACGCAGTATCCAAGCAAGGTCTTCATATCCTAGTCCATACAACTCTGCTATGATTGCATCAAGAATGCAACGTAGGCGGAGCCGCTCGGGCTGTGTTATCGCCCATAGTTTACGCCAATGTTGCTTTCCTAGATAAGGATGTGATGCACATATATCTAACCATTGTTGTGCAAAGCTTGGCATAACGAGATTCAAGCGTGCTGCTAATTCTGCAACACAAGTTTGGCGCAGGCGAGCAATTGGTGGTAGCGGAGTTTCCGCCAGTACAAAATAACTCAAATTTAGGCCACCTAAACGGCAACGCAAAGCATAATCATAAGCAAATGAATTTAGAATAGCTCCGAGTGTAAGAGTATCTAATAAACTGTCAGAAGAGATTCTCAATGTTGAGATAGAATGCCCGCAGGGTAAATTATCAATAACACTGGCATACATTGAGCGACTATTAGTTGCCGAGCCGATACTCATGAAGCTGATTTTGCATATGCCAAGGTCACCTATTCGTTCCACAGAATCTCTTAGAGAAATCAGATATTGAGGCTTTAGTGCCTTGTTTTCAAAAGAAATCGGACTCCATACAGCACCACGTCCCTTTCCACTCACCCAACCCTTTTCACTCGGATCAAAAGGACCAATCATACGGCCTTCGTAAAGTGGGAGTGCGATATCACCCTCTGGACCGACCCAATGCCCATAGCCGTCAGGTCGATAGCCCTTGGCTTCCCATTTTGGCAATGGTGGGAAAAGAATTGAATCATTGGTCATATGAAATTCAGAAGCATATTGTATCTGCCATCCTTGCTCACTTTGCTCATCAAGCAGCACCGTGTTAGTATAGAGTTTCTCCAGAATGTCAATATCACGCTGAGACTGCGGCTCCACAATAACGAGCGACTTAGGGCTAAATTGCTCGACTTGAGTGCGGGGAAAATCGATCATCACAGCATCAGGTTGTTCCAACTCAGACAAGTCCACCTGATTAAATGCTACTCGTAACTGCTGTGTACTCTTTCCCTTCTGTAGAAGTAACACCACAAACTTAAATCTGCTATCAATGTCAAAAACTCGCTGCCAGTTAATAAACCCAAAGAGCCATTCCCAGCGGCAGTTATCTAGAAAGAGCTTACGTAGCTCTTGAGAGCCTTTATCAGTATAGATACCAGAAGGAACAAGCATGCCAATTTGCCCTTCTCGTTTGAGGAGATGATGAGCCACTTCAAGGAACATTTTATAGGTATTAAGGTCAGCGGAACCTTGATAGCGGAAAGGGTAAGCCTGATCGGCGTAACCATGATGCTTAGAGCGCCTCTGTCGCCATAGATCATGTAGGTGCTCACCCATTTTTCCTTGCTTGAGTACGAACGCGTCCATATCTTCCACTAAGTGATCACCAAAGGGAGATGCGGCATGTTTAGCCCAGTTGCTCATACTCTTAAAATAAGCCTGGTAGAGGAGCCACTCGCGTTCAAAGGTTCCATCATGCCGGAACAATTGTCTCTGTTCGCTCAATGCCTCTTGCTTGCCATACATGCGATAGAGCGGTTCATAATCGGTGAAGAACTCCTTTGAAGACGGCTTGGCGATCTCCCAGGGGGGATTAGCCAGAATTGCGTCAAAACCGTGCTCCGTGCGTGCGAAGACATCGGGAAACTCCAGCTCCCAGTGGAAGAAGTGCAATTCTGATGCCAGTTCATCTACTCTATCACGGGTCGAACTTGAAGGAGTATAAAATGTGGCGGGTGTTGGGACAGAATCCAGTTGATCGGCAGGCCAAAACCAGGCAGCACACCATTCATCGAAGGCTCGCTTAATTACTTGATAATCGGCTCGCTGCAACAAAGCGTGATAATGTTCCTCACGTTCCTGTGCTGCCGTGATAGGCAGATCATGCAGCTGCTCCATCTCGGTAGTAATTTCGCTATGTAATCCGTCAGGTGTCTGCTGTCGATTCTCGCTGAAAAGAAACTGTTGGGGACTGCTAGCCTCAATCTGCCAAATCAGTTCAGGCTTGATGACCTCATTGCGCTCCTTAACAAGTGTCTGCGTCCACTCTTTGGCCTTATAGTGAACACCATTCGTGTGATTTGTATCACCGCCATCACGCATCCAGGCCATAATTGGGTATTCCAGAAAGGTATTGAACCAGGCTCCAATGAGCGCATTACCCACCTTCATTTTGTGATCCAGGAAGGTGAAAGGAAGATCTCGATCTAAGGTCTCGATCCACAGACTCATATGTGCCAGCTCCACTGCCAGAGGTGAAAGGTCTACTCCATAGAGACACCGTTCGACGATGTAACGGCGCAGACGCGCCTTTGTCATCATCTCAAATCGTTCATGGCCTGGTCGCACAGGAATCAGTTCTTCTTCTGGTCTCGCCTGGGTAGGGGTGCCGAAAGGAAGTGTGATTGCGACAGTAGAAGAGCCATCTTCAGGATGGTCACTGATGCGCCGGTGGTAGACGAGCGATTGATAGAGGGCATCAGTCAGGTAGTGCAGCGCAGCGACCAGGAAAGAGGCTGAACCACATGCAGGATCGCACACCCTCAGGGCTAAAATTTCTTCCGGTGTTCTGGGTAGGTTCATACCATCCGCCGACTTCGTGTACGCTAATGGCTCGAGCGTGTGCCGCGTAATAGGAACGGCCAATTGTGGCTTGGTATAGAAGGTACCCGATCCCTTGCGCGTTCCACCTCGGCGGGTGAGATAAAACTCGCCCTGGTCAAGGACGCGCTTGATGAGTATGCGTGCGCTCTTCTCCCGTTCCTTCTCATAGAAATAGAGGTCGTCCTTTTGCTTTCCCTTTGGCTTCTTCACTTGCCCACTCACTTCAACGGCACGCATCGCCCATTCCAGGGCGCGTCGCCTGACCCGGTCGGACTCGGTCAGGGTAGTTGCCTCTTCTTCCTCATCTCCTGATTCGAAAGCCTCTTCCTCCTCCACTTCTGCGCCATCGGCTACGGGGATCTCTTCATCTCCAGAGCCGTCCATTGCTTCCGCTTCATTTGTTTCCTCGGCACTTTCCCCCTCTGTTACAGCGGGGTCTGCGCCTTTCTCCGTACTGAGCTTCTTCAGCAAGTCTTTCAAGTGCTGGTCGGGCATCTCTTCTAACATCTTGAGTGGTAATACTGGCTCCTGACCGAGATTGAGAAAGAGCATCGGCTGGTCCGTGGTATGCAAGTTGAAGTCCAAGAGTCCCTGGTACATCAGGCCGATATATTCCGTGCGCAGTTCGGAGAAATCAACGGGGCCATTGACCCACCTGCTCGTGCGTCCCTGGCGAATCTTGACTTTGCCGTTTTTGAGCATCTCGAGCAGGTGCAGCACCGAGGCATCTGAAATGCTCACATCCGGTGATTCTATCAGCGCCATGGCTCGCAGTGTGGCATCGGGACTATCGAACTGACCTGGCCGGAAGAGCATCCCGCCATACGCATGGACTGGAATGGCAGGGGAGGAAGAGCCGGAATAGATCATCGTAAAGAGGCTCAGCAGACGCACCCAGGCGCTTTGACGTTCCTCCAGCGCATTGCGACCCTCGTGCTGCGCAGCGCGGCGCAACTGTTCATAGAGGCCTTCCAAACCATAACTTGTGGAATAGGTTGCCAGCGAGCGAGGGAGGAGATCACGCGCCTCCGCGAAAAGCACGATCACCAGCCGCATGATGATACGCGTCGCGGCCTGGTAAAACGCCTCCAGCACTCGTCGTTGTGGCAGTTCAGCGCCATGAGGCGAGAGACGCACCGTGTCAAGCAGCACAGGATTGCCGCGTACCGCCTGGTTCACCTCGTTCAACAAGGTCTCCACCGCCTGACGCACCTGTTCACCCAGGACGGAAGAGAGTTCGCCCTGGCGTGTACGCGAAGCTTCGGCGGCTTCTAACAGCGGGAATGTATAGCCGTTACGAGGGTTGATTCCTGTCGGCCCTAGCAGCGTGTAGAAGCCATGCAACTGACGGCGCAGCTCCTCTTCTGCGAACCAGTCCTCCATATCCCACTCTGCCCAGGAGTCGTAATCCAATCCTGCGTAGCACAGGCGGAACTGGCGTCCATTGGTCAGCAGGCCTAATTTGACGTTTTTGGCGCGTAACAATTCTAAGAGCTTGCTATAGGCGGTGCGCCCGTGGCCTTGACCTAGTTGCCTGGTCGGCTCGATCCAGATAAAAAGGGCAGGTTCTTTCTGGGTGCTATCACAGAAGAGGATGCGATGCGGCCGCAGGCGCTCCTGCATCAGCGTCTCATAGGTCCATTGTGAGGAAACAGTGGAACCTTTCTGCCAGCGAGCCGCCTCATGCCCAAGGAAAATGTCCAGTACCCCATCGAGCCATGCGTAAAGCGGCCGGGAATCTGAACCAGGCTCAAAGGCTTTCTCCCGCTGACACCAGGTCTCAAAAGCCGTGTACCGTTCACGCAGGCGCTGATAGCTAAACCACTTGGGAACATCCGGGCCACCTGGAAAAACTTCTTCTAAAAGAGCAGGGGCAACCACCAGGCCATTATGGCGTAAATCAGCCCACCATGCATGGAGGCGCGAAGGTGTCATCACTGGCATGAGCGTTGATCCTTTCCTATATTACCCGTACTCCGTACAATATACTCAACCGCCAGTGGCTGGAGATCTATCGTTGCCAGCGCATAACGCCTGGGCAGTACCTGCTCAAGGATGCGCGTTTGTTCGCCCAGGACTAACGCTTTCATGCGCTCAATGTAGGTATGCGCCTGATCCCATTCTAATTGCTGCAGGCGTTGCTGGTGTTCTTGTTGTATCTCCGTAAAAAGAGCCGGCTGCAAGAGTCGCTTGTGCTGCTTTTCGATCTCCTGCTGCAGAGCTTCCAGGTACCTGGGCTGCTTCTGCTTCTCCAGTTCTTTCAAGCGCTCCTGGAAGTTTGCCTTCTCTGCGCGAACTTCTTCCTGCAGGCGCTGTCGCATACGCTGCGCAAATTCCTGGCGATACTGGTCACGCCGCCCGGTAATCAGCGTGCGTATCTGGCGTGTATGTTCGTGCCATTGGTCGCGTACAGTCTCAGTCCACGTAGTGAGTTCCTGCTGTGGCAGCGGCGTGCGTGGCAGTGGTTCAAGCCGTGCCCACAGGTCTTGCTCGAGCGGATGAAGGTGATACCCACGCACCTCAAAGGGTACAAGGATGACCTCCTGGTGCGCGACTTCACGAAACTCGTTGGTCACCTCCAGGAGCAGATGTAAAAGCAAGACTTCTTTGAGTGAGGCGGGGAGCAGACAGCCCTCCAGGGTCCAGCGGGTCATGCCTTTGCCGTCCCACATACGCCTGCGCAGGACTCCGATGGCTCGTTGCATCAACGGATGCCCCAGGCGAATGAGTTCGGCATCGTTTCGCGGCTTATAGATGCGCCGGGCACCATGCCGCTCCTCAAAATAGGCTGGATCGAAGACCAGCTTGGGCAGGCCGACCAACGAGCCGCTCTGGCGTTCAATGGTCTCCTTCACCAGCTTCTTCCAGGTTGGTGGTACTTTTCTGAAGCGGTAGGCCCTTCCCGCTTCGATCTCGATCAACTCCCCCTGTTCATGAGCGACAGCCTGCATCAGGAGGTGGGCGGCGTGCTCAGGCGAGAGGTCGAGCACCATTTCGGTTTCTGTTAACCGCTGCATCGCCCGGATGCCTTGCTCAAGGCTCCCTCTATCGCGTGTGCGTAGGTCTTCCTCTTCCTGCGGGTGTTGCCGTGCCACCTGGATGCACGCTTCTAACGCCTGGTCGGAGAGTGTCCCGTGCGTGAAGTGTTGCAAGATAGCGCTGTCGATGACCTGGCCGACGCTCCCCAAGTCGGAGCGCGCCTGGTTCACCTTCTCGACCACCCTGGCCATAAATTGCAGATCGGCCTCGTCGTCACTGGTAAAGTGAAAGGCGTAGACATCGCGTTCCTGTCCGTGGCGATCAACGCGCCCGTTGCGCTGCTCAAGACGCATCGGATTCCAGGGAATCTCCAGGTGGACCACGTACCGACAGGTGATCTGCAAACTGATGCCTTCCGAGACGGTATCAGTTCCTACCAGAATGCGTAAGGGGCTAGAGGGATCATTGAACGCATTCTTGATGCGTTCGCGTTGTTGGCTCGATGCCCCTCCGAACAGGCTCTCCACCTGCGGCCTCTCAAGACCCGTACGGCACAGGCGTTCCATGATGTAATCGAGGGTGTGTTTGTATTCTGTGAACAGAATCAACCGCTCGTCCTTGCGCAATGCTTTCCCTTGCTTCAAGTTGGCGTTGATCCATTGGAGCAAGCGTTCCCACTTGGCATCTGGCGGCAGAGGGATAGTGCCCAGTGGCTGCCGTAATGCCTGCGCGCTCCACCCCAACTGTTCCAGGCACGTACTGACAGCCTGGCGTTCATTCTCGAGTGGTTCTGCGTAGCGACGTAGCCAGGCGCCGGTCTGCTTGATAGCGTCCTCTTCGCGTAAGCTGCGCTCCTGGTCATCGTTCATCGCCATCTCGGCCCGGTCAATGGCGTATGCCGTGACCTCGATATCCACCTCATCCAGATTCAGTCCCTCAACATGGCGCCACCACGTACAGGCGAAGGCGTAGGAACTGGAGAGCAGACGCTTGGTGAGCAATTTCATGAGAAACTCTCCCAGGTGTCGCTCGCCCCTATTGACGTGTCCCAGTAGTTGTTGTACGCCCTCACGGTACCTGCGCAGGGCATCAAAGAGTTGTTTCTCCAGCCCTTGCACGGGAATATTCAGTGACTCAACGTGCCGGGGAGCAAAACGTTCCTGCTCCCCCTCTTCGGTCAGTTCTTGTTTGAGGCGACGTACCATAGAGAGGTAGATCTGGCGGTGATCCTGCTCGTCGAGTGTGGCTTTCTGCTGGAAGCGCACTGGGTCCAGTAATTCTAACAAGCCAGTGAAGGAGACGGTATAGCCGTTGTGGGGTGTAGCCGAGAGGAAGAGGCGATGTTCAAAGTGGGGCGCAATGCGGCGCAGCATCTCGCAACGATCACTATCATCTCCGTAGTTCGAGGGCGTAAGGTTATGTACTTCATCGACGACCAGCATTTGCCAGGGTAAGATGGCTTCAAATTTTCCCGAGAGGCTGTTGGTGGCAGCGACAAAGGAACCCAGCACATCTTTCTGGCGCAGGTAATCCATAGAGGTAATGATGCGCGGGTAGGAAGCCCAGGGGTTGCTATCGACGCCGAGCTCGCGCTGCAAGCGGAAAGTTTCGTCGCGATCAACGATGGTAAAATCGAGGTGAAACTTCTCGCGCATCTCATCACGCCATTGCAACAGAAGAGAAGCTGGACACACAATAAGCACGCGGCGGATGCGGCGGCGAGCGTACAGTTCAGAGAGAATCAAGCCTGCCTCGATGGTTTTTCCCATCCCGACGTCATCAGCCAGTAGGAGCGAAATACGAGGCATCAGCATCGCCTTGAGGACAGGATAGAGTTGGTAATCCTCGACCTGAACGGCGCTCTGCCAGGGAGAAATCAAACGCAGCTCCTGTTCATCCTGCTCTCGCCTGGGGGAGAGGCGGTTGATCGCATTCCATTGGTTCGCTCGCAAGAACGCATGAAGCAGCGCGGGGTCGTCTGGGTAGTTACCAGGTTCATCGATGCGGGGAATGGCGAGGCTGGCGACGACCCGTGCGCCACGTTCCAATTCCCAAATTAAGTAATCGCTCTCAGGGTGAGACCAGCCATCGATATAGTCGACCTGCACCTCGTGGGTGGCGGCCATGCTGGGATGAGCGCGCTCGTCAACAGAACGCACCAGCGCCGGGCGATTGCGCACGATGACGGTTTGCCCCGCCTGCGGGATAATCATGCTGCTAGTTGCCATGTCACTCCCATCTTCTTGGTTTTTTGTGATGCACACGCTCATGCGTCATGACTTCACGTCTCCCTGCACCGCTGTGTTCGGGAACAAGGTGAAGACTCATTCTACTGCTGGGCTGCAAAACTAGTATAGCGAGTTGTAGAGATCTCTGCAAGAGACACAGAGGGAGATTGCAAATTTTCTCTGAATGCCTGTTGCACGTCGCTTCGGACAGGACGATGTGCGCTCCATCCTCATCATATGCCGACATCAAGTTCTTGCCAGAGTGTCTCGATCTGTGAGCGTTCCCAAGCAGCATAGGTCTCTGGGTCGGCCAGGAACCGTTCCCATGCCTCTCCAAACAGCGATGGCAGATCATTCGGCGGGCCGCCGGGCTGATCAAAGCCCCTCACACCGAGTGACCGACACCCGGCGACAATGCGCTCAGCCAGGGAATCGAGCAGCGCCTGGGGATAGCAGACCTCGTAGTCCTGCGGCCTGGTCTCCCTGCTGGCTTCCAGGTAGCTGTCCCAGAGCGCCGTGATTCTGGCACCTGCTTCAGCGGCGCCCATCCGGGTCAGCACGGCCACGATACCGCGCAGGCGCGCTTCATCTGCAGGGTGATCAGCCCGTTCGCCCAGGGTGGGATGATAGGCCGCCAGGCTGTTGCCCGCACATAACCGCACATGCTGCCACCCGAAGGCCGGACCGACGAGATACGTGGCCACCATATCCGAGACGAACTCCAGCAGCCAGGCATCCTTCCATTGCATGAAGAGCTGATTGTAGAGGGGCCGGTACTCCTTCGGACGCTGCTCGGTCCCGACACGGCGCTGTTCTTGCAGAATGTAGCTGGCAAGCTCCCTGAGAAAGTCCCCGACGAGCGCATCCCACTGTGCCAGGAGCAGGATATGCCCAAGCTCGTGGCAGAGGTCCGGGAGTCCCAGAAGCGTCGTTCCCTCAGCCGCCGGAACGCAGATGATGTTGAACTCCGGCATCGCCCAGTAATACTGATTCGAGAAGGCGGCCACGAGTGGAGAAGGCAGGGGCCATCCGATCTGTGCTGTCAGGCGCTGACAGAGCCGGGTCATCTGACGATCGGATGGCGCGTACCGTTCGACAAAGAGGAACGGGTACGACTCGATGACGCTCACGCGCTCACTCCAGCGCTTGTACAACTGGAGGTGGTTGGGCAAGAGGATGGAGAGCCCGAGGCTGGGATCGTGCAGCAACTGCACGACCTCGCGGCGGATGATCTCCACCTCTCTATACGCCTGCAATGCGTGGGTACGCACGTCAGGGTCCGCGGGAATGGCTGCCAGGCGGTCCCGTAACATCACACAATGGTGCTCCAGGTCCCGCAGGAGCCCGCCTAAGAATTGCTCCACGCTCTCTTCCCCTTCCCTATTTCCGCATGAGTCGGCGATACACACTGGATGCCTCGGCGTCTGCCGCCGTCGCCAGCTGATCGAGGAGCGCAAGGTCTGCATCGCCCAGCTGCAAGGGCTTCTCGCGCAGCCTGTCAGCCACGCGAGCCAGGTCATCGAGATAGTAGATCAGTTCCCCCCGCCGCTCTGTCTGCAGTCGCACCACGAGGGCCTCCGGGATGGACACTGCATGGGCACTGGTCGCGTTCTGGGGCCGCGGGACGGTGAGCAAGCCGACCAGGGAGGTGAGCATGTCCGCCAGTGCGAGCAGGTGGCTGTCAAGCTCTTCGGGCATGACCGCTTCCCCGCCTGGCAGGTGATAGTAGACTTTCTTCAACAGGATGAGCGCCGTGCTGATATGTTGAGACAGATCGGATGCCGTTTTGTACTCGTGCGAAAGCACGCTCATATCGCTCATACCGGCCTTTCTCCTTCCTTTCAGATAGTGCTTCTTTGACCGGTCGGAGCCCGGGTGTCGGCGTCAGCCCGGAACTCGTCGCCCTCGGTCACATCAAGTTCTTCCGGCAGTTCCGTTTCGTACAGCGCGCCCTCGTCGTCAGCCTGGCTGGCAATCGGCTCCAGGAAGTCATCCGCCAGCTTCACGGTCACCGGGAGGCGCGAGCACTTGTCGGGCGCCGCAAAGATCAACTGCGACAGGGCGAAGATATCCTCCAGGATCCATGAGATATCGAGCGATCCCTCGACAATCATAGCCGCCAGCGGCTTGGCCGTGCCGGGAAAGCGGAACGGGCGCCCTGTCGTACAGACGACGCCTTCGTTACTGTCGAGCAGATAATAGCTGCCGACCAGGCAATTCTGCGCCTGCTCCAGGCGCTCTCCCTCGACGAGGCGCAGGTGGTCCGCGGTCGACTTGCGGATATCGACCACGCCTACCGTGAGGTCGCGGGCGAGGACGCCCTCGCGCTGGAGTTCCTGCACGGCCAGGTGCAGGCCGTGTAGTTCCGAGGAAAAGGTGCGCCCGTCGCGGTGAATGACGATGCTACGGGGCTGAAGATGGAGCTGCGCAAGATCCTCGCGCAGGTGCTGGAGCAAGATGCTCCGCAGCTGCGCCGCCGTCAGGCGCTCCTTCTGCCTGGAGAGGTGGTTGCGGAAGAAGATTCGCCGACCACGGTCGTAGACAAACGTCAGTCCTGCCATGCCATTGAGCACATCGATCCCGATGTAGACATCGTAGTGGAGGGGAGTTGCCAGCGACCACGGCCACTTCCGATTGAGGTTCTGCATGCCGAGGGCACAGTAGCGCACGTAGCTCGCGAGCTTGCCCGCTCGATCGGGTCGTGGTCGGTAGGAACCCGTGTTTCCAGCAGGCTCGTAGTGGCTGCCGATCTTGCCCGCCATCGCGCATTGGAACTGCAGGTCTGGCCATAATGTGCGCTTGACGTAATTGTGCAGGTCACGCTGTGCGTGTTCGGGCAGCACCAGCAATACGTAGCCGCGCGTGATCGTATTCTCGCTGAGCGCACGCTTGATGGCCTCAACCTGTCGGAAGAGCGATCGCGCGTTGCGGTCATCATAGATGATGCGCTCGGCGGTGTAGTCCTGCCTGCCCGAAATCTTGCGCATGGCGGCGACGAACTGGGCGGCGAAATCTTCATTGATCGCGCGCGGGGCGCTGGCTGGAAGAAAAAGGTATTGGGCGTCGAAGGGTGTGGTATCCAGCGGCCCGATCTGTGGATCGAGCACGAGCTGCATCCTTCGCTGACCTAGCTGATCCAGCGGAACGACGTCGGTTGCCTCCACGGCTGATCCCGTATCTACCGCCAGGATGCGGTTGTTTCCAAAGCGCTGCGGAGGAACCGGAAAGTGCCGCGACTCCGTCGAAAGGGGTGCCGTACTCACCTGGATCAGTCGATCGCCGATGCGTGCCTGTTGAAAATGACGCGCCACCGTGTCGACAATCTGCGTGAAGCGCGACGCAGGATCGAGGATCGAGCGGCGGTGCAGGGAGGTGACCTCCAGGTCTTCGGTTGAGAAGGCCAGCTTGCACAGGGACAGCGCCCCATAGCGCTCTTTCTCACTGCCCGGATAGCGGTAGACAATCGCCGGGCTGTTGGGATCGAGGTCACGCACCCAGGGGGGAGGATGCGGCTGCCAGTGTTCCTGCGTATACGCGAACACATTCTGGAACTCGGTCTCTCCTTCCATCACGAAACACTGCTCGGCAATCGACTGGCCGGGGACGCCCCAGAGCTGCACGAGGTACCACTGGTGGCCGAAGTGATAGAGACAGTACCGGCGGAGATAGCGTTGTGGGGAATCCTCGCCCAGTCGCTCCGGCAGAAACGCTCGATCGACGTAGCGAACGGTCGTGTCCACCGCGAGGAAGAGCTTCCCCTCTCCCATCGCCCGGACGCTCCAGGTGAAACCGGGGTAGACATCCACGCGATCTCTGGAATCCTGGGCATTGAGCGCGCGCTTGGAGTAGTAGGCGCGCGCGGCGCCCCAGAGGTGAGGAGAAAGGTGCAGCGGCGTCCCGAGCGCGAACTGGAGGAACGCGAGCGCAATCGGCCTGGTCTCGTCCGTCAGGCGGGCGAAATCGAGGACGGGCGTTTCATCGCGCGGGGCCAGGATCGCCACGTGCGGCATGAGCCGGCGCTGGAGGGCGGGAAGCGGCGCGTCGGCAGGAACTGCCACGGCGTGGCCGAGGCCTGTCCGCACCAGTGCGACCGGCTGCCGCATCTCATAGCGGAGGGCCTTGACGAGCTGGTTGAGGTTCTTGTCATAGGATTCTCCCTGCGGCAAGCTGCGGATGTCCAGCAGGCGATATGCGAGCGCAAGCTCCTCCTGGTTGGTAATTGCAAAAAGATTCGCCCGCATCGGCGGGATACGTGTTCCGTTGCTACGAGAAGTCGTATACGTCACCAGAGTCTCTCCTGAACCATCTGCGCCTCCTCCGAGCAGCCAGCCGCCTCGAGTTGGCGTAGACACAGTGAACCGAAATTACAATGATAGCAGGTCCCAGGCCGCTCAGCCACCTCAAACTCGTCCAGGTTGAGGTCATCGAACCGGTCCTTGCCGATGAGCGCCTCTCGTTCGACAAGGCTGCGATAGATGAAGTCCTCGGCCTCCTGGAGGCGTTGGGCACTGACGGGATGTTGACGGACCTGATTTCTGAGCAGGTTGGCCTCGTAGAGTTCGATGGCTTCCGCGTTGACCGTGGGCCAGCGGCCGCAGCGCGCGACGGCCAGCGCATAGACGAGGAGCTGCCAGGAATAGTCGCTCGTCTCGCTTCTGGCCACCTTCCAGTCCACCACGACGAGCTGACCGTTGGCACCCAGGTAGACGAGATCGAGTGTGGCCGTGATCGTCGCGCCTGCCAACGAAAAATTCAGTGGCAGCTCGGCAAGGTGCGCGGAACCGGCAGAGAGCCGCGCAAGAAAGGTCTCTTGACCGGCGAGGTGCTCGAAGCAGCGGGTGATCGTCGCATAGACCATATCCAGTTGCTCGGGGGAGATGTCCTGCCCGTACTCATGCTCGTAGAGCGCGCAGTACTCGTCTCCGGCTGCTCCCTTCGTCTGGCCCGGCTCGCGGTACCTCCCGGCAGCCGAGAAGGCAAACTGCCTGCGGGCGAGGTCATGGGCGGTGGCGCTGAGCGCTGCCGGGTCGATGGCTCGCCCCGCTCGCACATCCGAGAGAAAGCTGGTGGCGAGCACTTTATGCACGATGCTGCCCTGCCACGTCGAGAGCGACTGCAGCTGCTTGAGTAGGTACGCCTCGTGCCGCAGGGGATCGCGGGCATTATGCGAAGCCATGACCTGCCCAAAGACGAAGAGCCGCTGACACCGCCGCATACTATTATGCGCCGAAACTGACCATTTCATCGTCGTCTGTCTGCTCCCTGTTCTCCTTTTCCTGGCCTGCGCGACCCGCACACGGCCAGGAGCTACTGGTCCTGCGCCTGTCGTTCGATGTACGCCAGCAGGTCACGCCAGCCTTCCGAACTCTTGATGGTCTCGGTCGCCCGGCGGAAGAAGCGCATGGCGTCCTTATCGCGTGCAATCGCCTGCAGGACGGGCGGAACCTTGTCGGCGAGCTCCATCAACTCCAGCTCATCCACCTCCAGGGCCTTCGCCAGGTCCTGCAGGGTCTTGAGAGACGGCGTGTGTTCCAGGCGATCGTTCTCAATTTTTGAGAGGTAGCTGAAATCAACGCCGATCTGCTCGGCAAGCTGTCGCTGTGTGAGATGGCGCTGACGCCGCAATTCCTTGAGATACTGTCCGAGCGTCATAGGCTCACCTCCTTCCATTCCTATCATAGCAGAATGTTGAATTGATGTCAACATCAACTTTTGGGGAGAGCACCTGTTGGGTAGGGGAACCAACGGTGCCTGTAGGCCCAGTGCTACCTACGTAGCACCAGCGTTCTGAGAGCAGAGCGGCGTCAGAGACCACAGGCAAAGCGCCGCTCTGTCTGACAGGATGAAAACCGCTGTCAGACACCATGTTTGACCCACAGCGGCGAGTGGCTCGTGACCCTCAGGTGTGAGCACACAAGAGGAGGCGCAGAGACGTATGTTGCATCTCTGCGCCTGCATGAGGCGGTAGTTTCCCTGAATTGTTGCTGCCGTTCGTGCTCGACTCCGCAAACTGATGACTGCCTGATCTTTTTCGGGCCATTTAATGGGGGGAAATGTTGTCGTTTGACTCATAAGTTCGCCAAAACGGGGAGATATGTGTCAATACATCAATTTGGCGAGGATATGCGTCAGCAAAAAAGGACATTGATAATTGTACTCCTTCACCAGTTTCATGTTGGGATTTACACTTCCCCTTGTTCAACACGCTGTGATATAGTATACGAAGACTCTTTCTTGAAGACCTTCTTGTTGAAAGGAAGGAATGATGGCAGATCAAACGAAGCCCAACAATGCGCATGTCGAACAACGCTTACGTGAAGAGCCGACCATCTGGTTCACCACCGTGCGAGCTGATGGACGCCCGCATACGGTGCCGGTCTGGTTT
>WNFX01008454.1_pt1 | contig 17273 bp, 13 predicted proteins | sample 5400111 | NCBI WGS metagenome assembly WNFX01 (sample SAMN13153363, study PRJNA577476) | soil metagenome | isolation source: 40 cm soil or saprolite under grassland replicate 1 | place: USA:California | collected 2016-06-15 | reverse complement strand
TACTCGTGATCGCGACGACCCTGAGCGGGATCATCGTCTTCATGAAGAACGACGAGAACACAAGGAGGGCGGCAACCCATGCTGCAATGACGATCAACATTGGGGGCACCTCGCTTCCCACATTGATAAGGACGACTCGCTCGGCCTGAACTTTCTCACCGCGATCGCCTTCACGAAAGGCCGCAGAAACGAGACCGGCTCCGCGCAGCGGACCTGGGGAAGTGGGCGGAACTTGTCAGTGCGCAAACCACCCGTTGCTATTGGCTGAGCCAGTTCGTGTGCGCGGAGGCCGGCCGTAGAATCGCTATCCGTGGCCGTCGAGCTGCGCAAAATTACCAAGGAGACAGTGCGTGCGATTTGCGACCTAAAGGTGGCAGACGAGCAGCGCGGATTCGTTGCGCCGAATGCGCTCTCGATCGCCGAGGCGCACTTCGTCCCGACGCATTGGATGCGGGCGATCTACGCGGACGAAGAGCCCGCAGGGTTCATCCTCACGCATGAGGATCCGGCGGAAGAGACGTATTACCTGTGGCGGTTCATGGTCGATGAGCGCTACCAGCGTCGCGGCGTCGGCCGGCGAGCGATGGAGTTGCTGCTCGAACGCTGGCGCGCCCTCGGAGCAGCCGCGGCGACGCTGAGCGTGGTCCCGACGAATCCCGGTGCAATCACTTTCTATGAATCGCTCGGCTTCCGTCTTGCGGGAGAAGAGCATGGTGGCGAACTCGTCATGCGGCTGGAGTTCGAGCCACTCGGCAGCTAGACGAATTGGCGTGGACGCGTGAGCTTTAGGCCGCTCCTCGCGGAGCGCTCGCCCGGAGGAGGTTGTCTGCACGAAAGCCGATGGGCGGAACTTGTCAGGGCGCAAACCACGCAACCTTCGAGGCAGAACCCATTTGCATGGCTTGTTGAGTCGCACGGCCCGAGGCTCACGAGCGTCCTCCTTAGCTAGGGGGCCGCAGCCGGAGCCTTTCTGACTCGGCTGCTAGAGCCGCTTCGGGTCGACGATCGGCGGAAGCTCGCCCGGCGCGGTGCAGCCCTTCGAAGATTCTGACGTTCATGAACGCGGTCTCCGGCCGCGCCCCATCTCGTAAGGCGTGCATCCACGATCGGCGACGACGGCGTCGACGACGTCGCGGAACTATCGGAGCGAATCCGGGCTGACTTGCTGCCCCGTGCTCCTCTTCGTACGCTTGACGGCATGCACTGTCCGGTCTGCGGCGAAGAAAATCCAGCCCACGCACGCTTTTGTCTCGCGTGCGGGTCGCCGCTCGCCGAGACCGCACCGGCGCCCACGGAGGAGCGCAAAGTCGTTTCCGTCCTCTTCGTCGACCTTGTCGGGCACACTGCGCGCTTCGACCAGGCTGACCCCGAGGATGTCCGCGACCGCCTGAAGCCGTACCACGCCAGGGTCAAGCGGGAGCTCGAGCGCTTCGGCGGCACGCTCGAGAAGTTCGTCGGCGACGCGGTGATGGCCGTCTTCGGTGCGCCGCTCGCACATGAGGACGACGCCGAGCGCGCGGTCAGAGCCGGTCTGCGCGTTCTCGAAGCGATGCAGGAGCTGGGCGTCGACGTGCGTGTTGCTGTGAACACGGGTGAGGCGGTTGTCTCGCTTGGTGCGCGACCGGACGAGGGCGAGGGGATCGTCGCCGGAGACGTCGTCAACACCGCCTCACGTTTACAGGGCGCCGCACCCGTCGGCGGGCTCGTCGTCGGCGAAACGACGTTCCGTGCGACGAGACACGTGATCGAGTACGGGGAGCTCGAGCCCGTCACGGTCAAAGGGAAGGCAGGCCCGCTGCCACTCTGGCGCGCGCGCGCAGCGCGCAGCCGCTTCGGTGTGGACGTCGAGGCGGCGGCCGCAACGCCGTTCGTCGGCCGCGACGGCGAGCTCGGCCTGCTCGAGCAGAGCTTCGCGCGCAAGAGCGCCGAGCTACGCTGGCATGTCGACGAGCTGCCTGACCTCGTTCGCTGGCGGCAAGGTCGCTGCCTTCCGTACGGCGACGGAATCACGTTCTGGGCTTTGGGCGAGATCGTCAAGGCCGAGGCCGGGATCCTCGAGTCGGATGCCCCCGACGAGGTGTCGCGCAAGCTCGTTGCGACGGTCGAAGATCTGGCCCAGGACGAAGAGCGAGACTGGCTGACGACCCGACTCGCGCCGCTCGTCGGAGGTGAGGCAACGCTGGCGGCGGCGGCGGATCGGTCCGAAGCGTTCGCGGCGTGGCTCCGCTTCATCGAAGCCGTCGCTTCGCGCCAACCGCTCGTCATCGTGATCGAAGATCTGCACTGGGCCGACTCGGCGATGGTGGAGTTCGTCGAACACATCGTCGACTACGCAACTGCGGTGCCTCTGCTCGTCATCTGCACAGCGCGGCCTGAGCTCTACGACGATCAGCCGGGCTGGGCGGGCGGAAAGCGCAATGCGACAACGATCTCGCTGCCGCCGCTCTCGTCTGACGAGACAGCGCGGCTCGTGTCGGCGTTACTCGCGCAGGCAGTCCTGCCGGCGTCGACGCAGGCCGTCCTTCTCGAGCGCGCGGGCGGTAATCCGCTCTACGCTGAGGAGTTCGCCCGAATGCTCGCGGATCGCGGGCTGATCCAGCAGCGCCAGCTTGTCGTCGAGCTGCCCGAGGGCTTCGAGATCGCAGTGCCCGAGACCGTGCAGGCACTGATTGCGGCGCGCATCGACACTCTGCCTTCGGATCGCAAAGCACTGCTGCAGGACGCGGCTGTCGTCGGCAAGGTGTTCTGGTCCGGAGCAGTCGCGTCCATCGGCGGCCGCGACGAGAAAGAGGTCGCCGACCGGTTGCATCAGCTCGCGCTCAAAGAGCTGATCCGGCGCTCGCGAAGCTCCTCCATGGAAAGGCAGACGGAGTATGCGTTCTGGCACGTGCTCGTCCGCGACGTCGCGTACGGCCAGATTCCCCGCGCCGAGCGCGTCAAGAAGCATCGAGCCGCCGCAGAGTGGATCGAGCAGACCGCGCGGGAGCGCGTCGCCGACCACGCTGAGCTCCTCGCCTACCACTACGAGCAGGCACTCGACCTCGCAACTGCCGCGGGCATGGAAGACGAGATCGAGCAGATCCGCGCGAGTGCCGCGCAGTGCCTCGTTCTCGCCGGCGACCGGGCGATCGCACTCGATCGCGCCCGCGCTGAAACCTATTACCGCCGTGCTGTGGATTTACTCGAAGCGGGCTCTGACCGCGGGATTGCCTTATCGAAGCTTGCCCAGGCGATGCTCGCCGGCGGCCAATTCGAGGACGCAGAGACGCTCCTCGAGCAAGCTGTTCAGGAGCTCGTAGCGGACGGCAACGTGCTGGCCGCGGGGCAGGCGATGGCGCTTCGGTCGGTGCCCGCCGAGCAGCGCGGCGACCCCAAGGCCGCCGAACGCCTCGCAGCGGAGGCGATCGAGCTGCTCGAAGGCGAGCAGCCGGGGCGCGAGCTTGCGGCCGCCTACACACAGGCCGCGCTGAACTTCATGCTCAGCTCGAGGCCGGGAGACGCCGTTCGCTTCGCAGAGAAGGCGATTCCGCTTGCGGATCGCTTCGGCGTCCACGGTGCGGCCGTGCGCGCGCGACAAGCCCGCGGATGCTCGCGCTGCGTAGCCGGCGACATGGGTGGGCTCGATGATCTCGAGGAATCGCTTCGCCTCGGCCTCGAGCTCGGCTTGGGCGTCGAGACGGCCCACGCGTACCAAAACCTCGGACACCTGAGCTGGTACGAGCACGGACCCGCGCGGGCGCTCGAGCTCGAGCGAATGGCCGTGGACTTCGCGGAGAGCCGCGGCTTGGGGCAGCAGGCGCACTGGGCCCGCTTCGAGCAGCTGAAATTCCTGTTCGACCTCGGCGCGCTGGACGAGCTCATGCGAACCGGGCAAGAGGTACTTGCCTGGGAACGCATCCACGGTGAGACGACGGTCCGCGCCGCGTTGCTCGGCTACACGGGATTGGGGCTCTTCCTCCGCGGCGACATCGTGGGCGCGGCGCGGCTCGCGGAGGAGGCGCTGCCGGTCGGGCGCGCGAGCGAGGACGCGCAGATGCAGCTACCTGCACTGACCCTTGCGGCTCTCCTCCAGGAGGAGAGTGGAAATCTCGATCGTGCAGTGGAGCTGGTCGAGGAGCTCCGAACGGTGACGTTGCCAGAGCCGGTGACGCGTTCGACGAGCCTCCCCGACGCAGTGCGGATTTCTGTCGCCGCCGGTGCGACTCAGTTGGCTCGCGATCTCGTCGAGGAAACGAAGACGCCGGCTCGACGAACGCGCCACGCAATCCAGGCCAGCGAGGCGATTCTCACCGAAGCGCGCGACGACCTCGACGAAGCCCTCCGGCTGTACAGCGAGGTTGCCGAGCGTTGGGCCGAGCACGGCGTGCCTGCGGAACACGGGCAAGCGCTTCTCGGGGTCGGCCGGTGTCTCGTTGCGAGCGGCGAGCCGGCTGCGGGTGCGTCGACATTTGCGGAAGCCCGCTCGATCTTCAGCCGCATCGGCGCGCAGCGCTTCGTCGTGGAGACCGACGTTCTTCTCGCTGGGGCTACGGCATTGAGCTCGTAACCCGGGTTACAGGTGCGCCCTCGCCGCTGTCCCCGGCCTAACGCCAGATCGGAAATCCTCCCCGATCTACCGCATCGTCACGCCCGCGGCTTGCGCACTGCCAGGTTCAGTGGGCGGTACTGGGATCGAACCAGTGACCTCCTGCTTGTAAGGCCAGTGCCGGTGTGGACTCCAGAGTACGGATGCCGACGTCTGAGCCTCTCTGGGAGAACGTAGAAGGCGCGGATTCCGCGGCCGTCCCAGGCGCTCCTCACCAATTGCTCACCAACTAGCGCCTAGCGCGCCAAGCCGAACGCGGAGGCTCGGTTGCTCCTTCGATGCAGCCGGGCTCGCCGTCGCTCTCGCTTGAACCACTGCGTAGAGTCACTCAACTGTCGTCTTTTGGCGGAAAGGCGACGTTTTTGATGGCCGTGGGTCTATTGGGGTGGGGGTTGTCGCGGTGTTCGCAGGCGCGACGCTCGGCTGGCGGTTCGAGGGCGCGTTTGGCGTCGTTGTAGTCGAGTTGCGAGTTCGCGCGGGTCTCGTCGGGATCGCGCTGGTGCTCGCCCTTCCCGCCCAGCCTGAACGTAGCGGCGTAGAATCCGGCGTCCACGAAACTAAGAGGAGGCGAGATGGCGGTTGGAGTCCTGACGGCAGCGCCGGAGTTCACGAAGCAGATCTACGACGACGTCACCGAGAAGATGTTTGGGCACGCCTCCCCCATGCGGGAAGACGAGGCGCCGGAGGGGCTGATCGTCCACAGCGCCGGTCAGGGCGAGCAGGGCTACTACGTCTACGACATCTGGGAGTCGCGCGAGGCCTTCGAGCGCTTCATGGAGGAGAAGCTCGGCCCGGCGCTCGGAGAGGTCATGGGCGGCCCGCCGCCCGAAGGTGGGGCACCGCAGTATTTCCCGATCGACGTGCTGATCATCCCGCACTGAGCCCCGACGCTAGGTGATCGGGCCCGATCACCGTGCATAGCGCCACGCACAGAACCTAGCGCGGGTCTCAGTGAGCGCGGGTCTCAGTGGCAACGGCAGCCGTGGCATGGACCAGGGCCAGTGCCAGCGCGACGTGCACGTGATCGACGAATCCGGGATGCGGACCGAAGCGGCGGACGAGCGCAGCACGGATGCACGCTCTGATGCAGACGCGTATCTGGAATCGCAATTGTGAAAAACGCCGCTTCAAGGCTTTGCTGGAGTCACGTTTGGCGTTCTGGTTGCGACGCGGCTTGGGATCTGATATTCGCGCGTGCGCATGCAACAGAATCCGCTCTAGGAGCGGGCTTTCTCTAGCTCGTCGTAGCTTGACGCAATCAGACGCAGTCGCGCGCCAAGGTCATTGTCGCTTTTCCCCCCAAAGAGCGACAGCCTCCTTGCCTGTTCAGGAGCCGCGGGGCTTCGGGAGGGGGTCGTGCTCGGCGGCCGCCGGCTGTGAACCTAGGATCGTGAGGAAGCGGACGCTTCCATCGCGCGTCGCGGCGAGGGAGGATGACCGCGGAGATGGCCATTGACCGGAGCAAGCATGCAGGTCTCGAGCATGTCGGGGACTTTCCGTTTGCCGTCTTCGCAAGCACGGACGTCGTTCCTCGCGCGCGCGACATCGCGCAGCGCGCCTCGCGAGCGCTCGGGTTCCTCGGATCGGCGCTCCACGTCGAGCCGGAGTTGGCGCTGCTCGTTCTCGCTCCACACGATTGGGAAGGCCGCGCGTCACATCCCGTCTACGGCATGCCGAACTACGACGGGGCAGGCAACCTCGTCGTCGCCGGGGCCCCGAGCGACTTCTGGCGAGGCTTCGTGGAGCTCGTCGCCGAGTCCCAGCCGGACGCGCTACCGATCCTCAACGAGGCCTACGAGGTCGACGGCGAGATCGATCTTTCGCCGTTCTTCGATCTGCTCGCCATCCACGAACTGGGCCACCGACTCCACCAGGTCGGAATCGTTCGCTTTCCACGACTCTGGCTCGCGGAGTTCTTCTGCAACCTCTGCCTGCACACCTACGTTGCCGAAGAGGAGCCGCAGGCGCTCGAGGTGCTCGAGGCATTCCCCGCTGCGGTCGCTGCCGTGCCGCCGGAGCGCATGCTGCACAACGACCTCGGCACGTTCGAGCAGGTCTACGATCGAATGCCGCCGCACAACTACGGCTGGTATCAGTGTCAGCTCCACGTGGCCGCGAAGTGCGTGTACGACGCCGGGGGTGCTGCGGTACTCCGCCGTCTCTGGGACCGGTTCCGCCTCTCCGAGGCGGAACTCACCGTTGCCCTCTGCGAGATAGAGCCGGAACTCGGTCGCTTCCTGACCGAGTGGACGCCGACCCGCCGCTCAAGCGCCGGCCGCTGACCTCCAGCGGCCGCGCCACCACGACCGCGCGTTCGGATTGTGTGCGGCTGAATGCGCCTATCCAGAAAAGGGGCGCCGCCGCCGCCTCTGCGCTCGGCCTGCGGCTCGGCGCGAACGACTCAGGCAACGACCCCGCCAAGCAGACAACGCGCAAGGCCTACGACCTGCTCGCCAACGGGTTCGGCAGCGGCTTTAACGGCCCCCTGCAACTCGCCGGCGACGAGACCGGCCTCGCCCGGCTCACATCCACCCCTCCAGCGCACCGCTGGGATCGCCTCGGTCGCCGCGCCCCGGCTCAACACTGCCCGAGACACCGCCGAGATCACGGTCTACCCCACCAGCTCACCGCAGAGCGCACAGCGCGCGCCCCACGACGGGCTACGAGCTTCTTGCGAGCCCGGCCGCCGGGCGGCGACGTAATCCTGACGGGATGTTCGGTCGCCCTCGCCGGGCATCGCTGTCGCGTTTTGGTGGAAAGACGACAGGACTCGCAGCTGCCCCAGTCGAGGAGGTCCTCCGGCGGGCCGTGCGTTCGTCGGGACGCCACAGCCCATTCCTGCGAAAACGGACCAACCGAATGAGCCACTCCACAACCCGGCGCAACCGGCACAGCTACATGGCTCGACCGACCCGGAGGACGAACCAGCCCATTCTGATCCCGGTCGCCGGGAACGAGCTGCGACCTGCCAGCCCCACGAGCACGCGCTCGAGCAGCGACTTGCGGCGCTCCTCGTCGGCGACATCGGCCAGATCGATCCCTCCCCGCGCGGCCGCGCGAGCAACGATCTCCTCGTCGACGTAGACGAAGCCAAGGCGATCAGCGACGAGTCGGCCGACCTCCTCACCAGCCGCGCCCTCTGCATGAGAAATGCACACCAGCTTGCGCCTCACGGCGATCGACGCTACGACCCGCGGTCGATCAGGTCAAGCGACGCCGACAATCAGCCGGCGACCGCGCGACGGCGGAGCCCGTTCAGATTCAGCGGCGGCGCGGAGCAGATGGTTCGGAATCGCCTCGACTGAAACGGACGAGCTCGGGCGCTCTCGGTCACCTTGCAAAATCAGCGTGGCACATATCGTGCGCTCCCTCGTCGAAGTTCCTTTGCTGGGCAGACATGCGCCACAAGCCAAGATCTCGATCCCGCGCGCGGATGTCGCGGTCTGTTGGAAACGCGACAACGGACACGCGGACCCAGACAGGATTCACGCGCGCGCGTGAAACTAGAAGCCCCGCCGGCTGAGCCGCTCGCGGTCGATCGTCTTCCGCGTCAGTGAAGCCCCAACCAGGCGCTGCTCGGGTCTCTACACCTCACGAATAGCCCCTTGTACTCTCCTGGCGACCTCGTCGCTGAATCCCGGCTGAACGCGACTGCGGATTCGCGCTAGTCGTCCCCACCACTTATGCGCCTCGCGCCCGTGACGGTCGACCTCCGCCCAGAACTGCTCGTCCGTGTCGCCACGCATGACCCCGGGGCAATCGGGGAAGTAGCCGACGTCCGCACACCGAAGCTCCTTAATCGGACGCCCTCCTCTCCTTCCGCATTTCCGCTGCCAGCCGCGACGTCGCCATAGATCCTAGTACTCGCACCGGCGCCGTTCAGGGCGACCGGGTAGAACGGGACTGTCTACGCCAGCGTCCCTTTTTGGGTATGCATAAGAGATCGCGATGCGGCGCGACCCGCTCCGACCTGCGCCGTGAAGGTGGTGTCAAAGTGACGCAATCTGATCGACTGTACGACCGGCGAAAACCGCCGCCGTGGCTGCGCGAGCGATGCCGTCTCGACTCGCCTCGCATACAGCGGGCACAGGTGTTCTCCGTCAGCTTGAGGACCGGCCAGCTCAAGTGCTTCGTTGAGGAGCGACCAGGGGTCGGGGTCGCCCCGGCGAGCTCGGAGTCGACCCAACACGGTGAGGGCCTTCAACCGGATGGCGCTTGCCGTCCGCCTGTTGTGCAACCCGGGCGGACCTCAGGCTCGCGGACCCGAGAAGGACAGGTCCGAGTTTTGGCACCCCACACGGCGGCGTCAAGGCCGCGAATGCGCGGCTCGCCGCAGACGACGCGCGCGGCTGTCGAAAGAACTCGGCCTGAAGGTCTGCTTCAGCTAGCCGCGATCGCGTACGCCTCGACCGGCTCCGCCTTCCCTTTGAGCTCGAGCTCCCGCCGCTCCGCACCGGGATAGAGGTCCAGCACCGCCGCATACGTCTCGGCGTCGACGAGGACCTCACCGGCGCCGGCAACGGCAGTCAAGCGCGCCGACGTGTTCGTCACGTCTCCGAGCGCGGTGAAGTCCTTGTAGCCGCCGCCGCCGACGTTACCGACGAACTCCTCGCCGGTAGCGATGCCGATACCGACCTCGAGCCACGGCCCCTCCTCGGTGCCGTACCCCATCAACCGCAGCAGGGCGCACCCGCCCTCGACCGCCTTGCTCCGGTACTCCTTTCCGGCCAGCCCCGGTACATACAGGCCCATAACATTGTCGCCCTCGACCTGCCCGAGCAGACCTCCCTGCGCGAGCAGCGCGGACGAGCCCGTCTCGTAGAAGCGGTTCATCAATGCCGGCACCTCGGCCGGCGCGATCCCTTCCGTCAAGCTGGTGTAGCCGCGCACGTCGGCGAAGAGCACGCTGACGGGGACGACGGCCCCGCCTTTCGGTGCCCACTCAATTCACCTGGCGCAGATACTCGGGTTCTTGACCGAGGGCGCGTAGCCGATCCACTTCAACGTGCCCGCGACGGGACCCTTGAACGGCGCGTTGCAGAACTTGCAGCGCCAGGGGCTCGGCATCAGGGCGAAGAAGCGGCGGTACGCGCGCTGCATCCCGGAGAGCGGGCTATCGCCGCGGAGGATCCCCTCCCACCGCGGGTGCATGTGCTCGATCCCGGGCGCAATCTCCGGTCGATCCCGTCGAGGCTTCATCTCATCCTCCTCCGTTCTATCCGACCAGACGGAGAGGTTCTCCGCCAGAATTGCTCGTTCCGTTGTTGGCGATGTAGGCCGAAGCCAGCGGTCGCCGCATCGTTATCATTGCATTGCTCGCCGTCGCCGTCGGCATCCCCATCGGCGCCGTTACCGGGCGCGCAACGCCTCCGTCGGGCGTCACTGTGACAACTCTCGCGAAGCCGACGCTTCCGGAGCCGCTGACGATCCAGGTGCCGAAAGTCGTCAAGGTGACCAAGAAGGTGCGTGTGCGGACGGCGAGCGGCAGGACCGTCACCCGTCTCGTCAGAGTGAAGAAGACGGTCTTGGTACCTGTAGTTTCTTGCACTGCGACGAGCGCGTGCGACATCATCAACCACGTGCTCGTGTTCGCGCCCGGCGGGACCGAGGGTAGGCACAGCCACCCCGGCGTGATGGCGGTCGCCGTCAAGTCCGGCGCGTTGACGATCTACGACACCAATTGCTCGAAGACGACCGTGGCGGCCGGGAATGCGTTCGTGATGAGGGGCCGATGCACGTTCGCTTCGTTCGCAACGAGGGCGACGTCCCGGTCGAGATCAGCGGGACATACGTGTTCCCCGGGGGCACCCCGACCTCCGGCTACCGCCCGACCAGCCTGCGCCGGCGCGGTCCCTCGACCTCGGCTAGTGACCCGTCTTCCCCCACAGGCGTAAGATCGACCCAGGGATTGCAGGAGCCCTCCAGCTCCGATACATCCAATGAGGAGGGGTTTATGGGCCGCAAGTGGAAGGTCATCCTCGCTTCGGCGATTGTGGCAGCAGCCGGTGCGACGATCGCTCACGTGGCGCTCGCGACGACTCCGTCAGGGCAAGTCGGAACGATTCTCGGTCGTGGCACCACAGATAGGGCGTTGAAGTACACCGTGCCGAAGGTCGTCACCGTCACGCAAAAGGTGCGCGTGAAGGTCAAGGGGAAATACGTGATCCGGAAGAAGAAGGTCCAAAAGACGATCGACAGTCCAATCGTCGCCTGCAGCACATCGACGCCGTGCGACGTCGTTCAGCAGAAAATCACCTACGCGCCGGGCGGTTTCTCCGGCTGGCACAGCCATCCGGGCGTCGTCCTCGCCGTCCTTCTCTCGGGCACGATCACGCGATACACGACGGATTGCGCTCATACGACGTACAACGCTGGTCAGACGTTCGTCGAGCTCGGCCACGACGAGACTATGCTGATCCGCAATGAGGGGTCCACGCCTGCCGAGGTGCTCGCCACGCTGATCGTGCCGGCAGGAACCTCGAACGCCGAGCTCCGGATCGATCAGCCACAGCCTTCAGGCTGCGCGCCGTAAGCCCGATGGAGCGCGCTCGCGCGTTCGCTCCTCCTGCTGGCCGCAGTCGCGGCGAGTGCGGCAGCGGCATCGCATTGACACGTTCACCGGCGCGGCCGAAGATCGGCGCCGTTCATCGGGGAGGGGGTGAGACGTCAGGATCATTAAGCCTTGGGAACGAGATCGTGCCGATGCATCCGCGTTGGGAGCGGATTCTTCCTGGCGAAAGCGCGTACGCTCGGTTCCAGCGCATGTACCGGACAGCGTTCGCATTGGTTCCGAGCCCGTGGCGGTGCAAGTTCTACGACGCGCCGTTCGCTCCGCTCGGGTCTAGCGGGGCGGCCGGTGGCAGCGCCTGCCGGAACGAGCGTGACCACGACATTCACCAGCTTGACGCTGCCCTCGTTCCGGACGACGTGCATGTCGCCGCCTGGATCGACGAAGCCCGACCCTCTTATGAACCGGATGCCGAGCGGTTTCGCCTGCGAGCTGTTCGAGCTGGCCGGGCAGATCGGCGAGCAGCGCAGGGTCCTGAACGAGCACGAAGTCCTGGCGGCCGAGGAAGTCCAGCGCGTGTTCCGCGTAACAGCAGATCACCAGAGCGGGCCAGCGAGCTGGTCGCAGCCGAGCTAGACGGAGAACCCGAGGAGGAGCGCGAGGGCGAGAGCGTTGTGCTCCTGCCCGAGCACGAAGACGGCCTCGACTGGCGCCACCAGCGGTGGCTTCGTCACAACAGGCAGGAGCGTGCCGCTATCGGCGCGTTCCTGCGCCAGGTGGTCCGAACTTCAGCGGCTGCGGGGGCAAGCTATCCAGCTCGGCCACCCATATCTGCTTTCCGCATTGCCGACAGTACTTCTGCGGCACGCTGCCCGTCCGCGTCTCCGCCCAAACGTGATGAAAGGGCGGCTTCAGATGGCAGCGAAGGTGGCGCAGTGGACCGATCACACAAGCTGGATCTTACGCGACTTTCAGAAGCCGGCTGTGGTTGAACCAGCCGACGTATTCGACGACGGCGAACTCGATCCGCGAGGTCAATCGAGGCGATAGGTCAGCCAGAGGATCGCCACCGTCAACACGACCAGCACGACCGTCAGGAAGCAAAAAGTGGTCCGCCACCGCTAAACCAACGAGATCCGGCCCAACCCCTTCGCCGCGAAACGTTGAAACGTAGTCCGACGCTGGCACGATTGTCGCGTTTCCGCCAGAAAGCGACAGCGCTCGCGTCGACGGCGTTCTTCATCAAGAGGTCCCCCATCGCGCACGCGTTCAAGCGCCGCCGTCTGTGCCCAGTGCGAAACGTGGCCGGTCGCGGTTCGGCGCGAGTTCGCTGCACTCGCCGGCACCGCTCCGAGCCTCGGCCACCGTACACTCGGCCCATGCCGATTTGCTCGCGATGCGGCAAGGAGAACCCCGAGGGCGCGAAGTTCTGCAATGAGTGCGCGGCGCCGCTAGGTGAGCTGACGTTCGCCAGCCGCGTACAGCGCAAGACGGTGACCGCGCTCTTCTGCGACGTCACCGGCTCGACCGCGCTCGGCGAAAGCCTCGACCCCGAGACGTTGCGCGGGCTGCTCGCCCGCTACTTCGACCAGATGAAGGCGATCGTGGAGCACCACGGCGGCACGGTGGAGAAGTTCGTTGGCGATGCAGTCATGGCCGTATTCGGCGTGCCTGTGCTGCACGAGGACGACGCTCTGCGCGCGTTACGTGCCGCAGTCGAGATGCGCGAGGCCTTTCCCGGGCTCGGCCTCCAGGCCCGCATCGGCGTCACGACCGGCGAAGTCGTCACCGGCACTGAGGAGCGGCTGGCCACGGGCGACGCCGTCAACGTCGCCGCCCGCCTTGAGCAGGTCGCGCAGCCGGGGGAGATCCTCATCGGTGACGTGACCTACCGGCTCACGCGTGACGCGGTCGAGGTGGAGGCGCTCGAGCCGCTGCAGCTCAAGGGCAAGGCGGAACCGGTCGAGGCCCATCGGCTGCTCTCCCTCCGTCCGGAGGCGCTTGCGATCGAGCGCCACTTGGAGGCGGCGATGGTCGGTCGCTCGGATGAGCTCGATCTCCTCACGCGCGCCTACGAGCGCTCGATCCGGGAGCGCGCCTGCCATCTGTTCACGATCCTAGGGCCGGCCGGGGTGGGCAAGTCGCGGCTTGCGGCCGAGTTTCTGGCCTCCCTCGGGGATGCGCTCGTCGTTCGGGGACGCTGCCTGCCGTACGGCGAGGGCATCACCTACTGGCCCGTGGTGGAAGTGGTCAAGCAACTGCCGGAGGCGGAACTGGACGAGCTGGCCGCCCAGACGATCCGCGGGCTCACCAGCGACGAGCAGCTGGTCACCTCGAGCGAGGAGATCGCGTGGGCCTTTCGCAGGCTGCTGGAGGCGGTGGCGGCCGATCGTCCGCTCGTCTGCGTCTTCGACGATGTGCACTGGGGCGAGGAGACCTTCTTCGACCTGGTCGAGCACGTCGCCGATCTCTCCCGCGACGCGCCGATCTTGCTGCTCTGCATGGCCAGGCCGGATCTGCTTGACCGCCGAGCGGGCTGGGGTGGCGGCAAGGTGAACGCGACGACCGTGCTGCTGGGGCCGCTCGCCCCCGAGGAGACAGAGCGTCTGGTCGACAGCTTGGCCACAGTGGACGAGGCCCTGCGCGCCCGGATCAGTCAGGCGGCCGAGGGCAACCCGCTCTTCGTCGAGGAGATGATCGCGCTCGTTCAGGAGTCGGGCAACGGCGAGGTGATTGTGCCGCCGACGATCCAGGCCCTGCTCGCCGCCCGCCTCGACCAGCTCGAACTCCACGAGCGGGAGGTCCTCCAATGCGGCTCGGTCGAGGGCCGGGTGTTCCACCTGGGCGCGGTCCAGGCGCTCGCGCCCGAGGAGCCGCAAGTGACGGCGCGGCTGACCGCGCTCGTCCGCAAGGAACTGGGTGCGTCCAGACAAGCCGCAGCTCCCAGGCGAGGACGCCTTCCGCTTCCGCCACCTGCTGATCCGGGATGCCGCCTACGACGCGCTGCCCAAAGCGACCCGAGCCGAGCTGCACGAGCGCCTCGCCAAGTGGCTTGACGAGCGGGGCACGGAGATGGTCGAGCTTGACGAAATCGTCGGCTACCACCTCGAGCAGGCGTACCACTACCGCGCCGAGCTGGGGCCAGCAGACGAGCGTGCACGGGGGGTGGGACAGCGGGCCGCCGAGAGGCTCGCCGCGTCGGGCCGCAGGGCCCTTGCGCGCGCGGACATGCCTGCCGCTTCCAAGCTCCTCGACCGAGCCGCGGCACTGTTACCAGCCGACGACCTCCGCCGGCTCGAGTTGGCTATCGATTTGTCCGGCTCGTTGATCGAGGTCGGCGAGCTGGCGAAGGCCGAAGCATTGCTGGACGATGCAACCGAGGCGGCGCGCGCCGCTGGCGACCGGCGCCTCGAATCGCGCGGCTCCGTGCAGCAGGCGTTTCTGCGCATGCACACCAATCCGGAGCGATCAACCGACGACGCGCGCCACGACGCCGAGCGCGCCATCTCGGTCTTCGAAGAACTCGGTGACGAACTCGAGCTCGCCCGTGCGTGGCAGCTCGCGGCGCACGTCGAGTTCTTCGACGGCGCCCTCGCCACCTGTGAGGCGATGCTCGACCACGCGCTCGTCCACGCCCGTCGCGCCGGCGCCGCCCGCGAGGAGGCGAGGATCCTGCGCTGGCTCGCGTCGTCCGCGCTGTGGGGGCCGCTGCCCGTCGAGGACGGAATCAGCCGCTGCGAGGAGATCCTCGAGCGCACGAAGGGCAACAGCCTCGTCCAAGCGAACTGCCACATCCGACTCGCCGGCCTCGAAGGGATGCGAGGCCGGTTCGACGAGGCGCGAGCACGTGTCGCGCAGGCACGCACGATCCTGACCGAGTTCGGCCTCACGTACTTCTTCGCGCACAGCCGCGACGTGGCCGCGCTGGTCGAGACGCTGGCTGGCAATCCGGCCGGTGCCGAAGCCGAGCTGCGAGCGAGCTACGAGGAGTTGCGGGAGATGGGCGAGAAGACCTTCCTCGCCGAAAACGCAGCCCAGCTCGCGCAAGCGCTGTACACGCAGGGCAGATACGACGAAGCGGACAGGTTTGCCCGGGCCAGCGAGGAGGCGAGTTCCGGTAACGCGCAGAAGGCGTATTGGGGGCCTGCACGCGCGAAGCTCCTCGCGCGCCGCTCCGACGTCAAGGCAGCCGAGGCGCTCGCCCGCGAGTCGGTTGTGATCTGGGCCGAGCGCGACGACCTGCTCTGGCACGGCTACGCATTGATGGACCTCGCAGAAGTCCTGCGTCTGGCCGGTCGCGCAGAGGAGGCGGCGCCGGCCGTCGAGCAGGCGATCGCCCTCTTCGAGCGCAAGGGAATCGTGCCCGCCGCCGACGCGGCGCGAGCACGGCTCACCGAACTCGAGCCCGTCTCGTAAGGGATGCCGATCAGCCGCCGGCCGCCGCCACTACGAGACGATCGGCCGCGACCGACGCGAAGCGAAAGAGGTGCTCGCCCCGCTCCGAGCCGGAAGATGCAACGACTTTCACGACGAGGCGTCTGGGCCGGAGCGCCAGACCCGAGTCGCCGATGATCACCCGGACGGCGGCGATCGACGGCTGCCGCCCCTTTTCCTGCCAGCGCGACAGAATGGGGTCGCTGTCGCGTTTTGGCGGAAAGGCGACAGCGACCGCCAGCTGACGGCTGGGGGGACGCCGTACGCAAGCGCTACTTGCGGACCGTCCGTGACACCGATCTTCACCGTCTCTGTTTGCGCGCCCGTGCTGCTATAAGGCATGCGTGAGGCGGGTAGTAGTGCTTGTCGCCGCGGCGGTGGTGGCGGTCGGAGCTGCGGGCGCGATGGTTGCTTTCGCTTACGTTGGCCCGACGTCGGGGGAGGTGTATCGGGTCTGGCTGGACGGCCGACGGGTCGACGTCAGCCGGAGTGGGGCCGATGACACCTTTCCGGTGGTTTCTCCCGATGGGCGGCGTGTGGCCTTTGTCAGCGACCGGATCGGAGGTGCCCTGCATCTCTACGTCGTGGGCACTGACGGCAATGGGCTTGAGCGGGTGTCGTCAGCACTCCAGACGGACCAATCCTTGCTCCAACAGGTTGCTTGGTCGCCGGACAGCAAGCGTCTTGCGGTTGCGTTGCCTCGAGGGGTTCTGTACGTGATCGGCCCTGACCGGCGACAACGCGTGGTTGCTGCGAGGCCTCCGATCCTCCTGACACCAGCGTGGTCTCCTGACGGCCGCATGATCGCCTTCGACATCGGCACCTCTCGAAATCCCGGCACGGAAGTCGTCAGCGCGACGGGAAAGCGGTCCTGGCATGTTCGAGGTCGGCGCATCGGGTCTGGTTACTTGGTGGGATGGGGATGGTCCGCGACGGGCCGACTCGCGATCCGGCGAGGAGCGACGATCCGGGTTTACGACGAGAGCGGACGGTTGCAGATGAGCTTCCCTGGCCGCTCTTATGCGTGGTCACCGGAGGGAGCGCACCTAGCGACCGTAACATCGGATCGAGTCGAGGTGCACACACTCTCGGGGCGCCTGCTGTTCCGCACGTCAGTCCCGGAGCTTCATCGCAACCAGCACAACGGCCTCGTTTGGACCGACACGAACCACCTCCTGATCGGCGGCACCGGCACGTCTTCGGTGCGCGCCATCAGCGTCGACATCGCGAGCGGCAGGATCGCAACGGGAAACAACCGCTACTTCGGCATGCTGTCTCCGGATCGGCGGCTTGTGGCGGAAGTCGCGACTATCGGCCGCAGTGTCGCGCTCAGGGTCGCGGCTCGACGGCAGCCGCGTGCAGACGCTCGCTCGCCGTGCACCGTGTCCCGATCTCATTGAGGGCGATATCCAATGGCTTCCAGACAGCCGCTCGCTCGTCTACGACCTCAAGTGCCAGCCGAACCATTAGCGCGCCGAACGAAATGCAGTAACTCCCTTTCCCGGCGCGCGTGCGGGTAACGCCGTGTCGTCCTCTGTTGGAACTGCGACGTGATCCTTGGCCCGCGCGTATCAGTCTCCCAGGGCGGAAGGCTAGGCTGCGCGGGTGTGAACGTGCGGAACGCCCGGCCCGGCGATGGGGAGGCGCTAGGCCGCCTCTGGGTTGAGGACGCCCTCTACTACGTCGAGTTGTTCCCTGAGGACTTTCGTGTGCCGAACCAGGACGGCTTGGTCGAGGATTTGGAGA